>Ga0187819_10002325_pt1 | contig 10057 bp, 8 predicted proteins | sample NC_wetland_sal_i_15_FD_132411 | JGI IMG/M metagenome (GOLD analysis project Ga0187819, IMG submission 132411) | Wetland sediment microbial communities from Neuse River Estuary, North Carolina, USA - SO4_4 | ecosystem: Environmental > Aquatic > Freshwater > Wetlands > Sediment | place: USA: North...
AACTGGCAGGCTCTTTGATTGCGTCCGATTTCAATGGCGATGGGAAACTTGATCTGGCCGCGCGTAGTAGTTTCAATTACGCCGCAACCTTAGTTATGAGTGGCAATGGCGATGGGACATTTGGACCACCGACAGAATTCGATTCCAACTCCAACGGATTTGGGGCAGGGGGCGCGTTTGCGGGTGATTTCAATTCTGACGGCGTCAGCGATCTTGGTGTTCCTGGCCAGAATCCCGCGACAAATACACCCGTTGTCTTCTTGTACTTGAGCACGCCCACTCCCAACTTGCGACCGACCGCTTTGAATTTTGGCTCGGAACAGGTGGGCAAGACCAGCTCTCCGAAGAAGGTCAAATTGATGAACGACGGGAACGCTAAGCTCAAGATTTCCGGCATCACCGTGAGCGGGGATTTTCTGGAGCAGAACAACTGCGGGAAGGGCTTGGCAGTGGGGAAGAGTTGCACGATTCAAATATCGTTCAAGCCCCAGGCGAAGGGAATTCGTACGGGACAGGTTAGTGTCGCTGATAATGCTCCCGGCCGCCGGCAGAAGGTGAGTCTGACGGGCACTGGTAAGTGAAGCCGGGGCTTGGCGCCAATTCAGGAGCGTAGACGAGTCGGTAGCGCTTGAGAAGCATGTGTAACGCGGACGGGCGAGGACGCCCATCTTCGATTGGGTCAAACCTGAGTTCGCTGGGCGGATGGGGCTGGGTCGACTGATAATTGCAAGCCTTTTACCTGGCGGACTACTACCGGTTGCCCGGCGGGTAAGTTTGCAGAGGAGATGGCGTCCCAGAGTTCGCCGTGGACGAAAACTTTTCCTTGCGGTGATAGAGCACTTTGAGCGAGGCCGATTTCTCCGATCAGGCCTTGCACTCCGGTTACGACCTTGTTGGCTCGGGCTTTCAGGGCGATGCTCATTAAAAAGACGGTAATGATTCCCAGGGGAATGCTGACTGCGAGAGCGGTCAGCAGATGGACTCGCATTTCGGGGATCGGGGCGTCTACCAGCAGCAGGCCGCCTAGCGTTAACGTGACGATGCCGCCCATGGCCAGGACTCCGTGGGCGGCGAATTTGGCTTCGAGCGCGAATAGAATAAATGACGCGAAAATCAGGACTACCGCGGCGAAGCGAGTGGGCAGCAAGTTCAGGGCGAAGATGGCGATGAGAATGAAGACGATGCCGACGGTTCCGGGCACGACGGCGCCGGGATGGTTGAACTCGGCGTAGAGAGCGAGTGCGCCCACGGCGAGCAGGATGAAGGCGACGTTTGGATCCATCAGATAGGAGAGAATGTGTTGCTTCAGGGTCATGCCAAAGGGACGGATGGTGTCGCCGACCAGATTGAGCGTGATGGTCTGGCCGGTGAATCGCTTGACTTGTTTGCCTTGCAATTGCTTGAAGAGGTCTTCTTCGCTGGGGGCTACGTAGTCGATCAATTTTTGCGAAAGGGCTTCCTGGTCGGTGAACGATTTGGATTGACGCACGGCGGTTTCGGCGATTTCAACATTGCGGCCGCGCTTGGAGACGACTGATCGCATCAGGGCGGCCGAGTCGTTCTCGATTTTTTCCTTCATAGTGTCGTCCATCTTGTCGCCGCCGAGCGAAACCGGATGCGCCGCGCCGGTATTGGTTCCGGGCGCCATGGCTGCGACGTCGGCGCTTTCGAGGATGAAGAATCCGGCGGAGGCGGCGCGGCTTCCGCTGGGCGTTACGTAAATAATCACGGGCACGGGTGAGGCCAGGATTTTTTCGATGATGTCACGCGTGGAGTCAATCAGGCCGCCGGGGGTGCTGATCTCAATCAACAATGCCTGATCTTTATGGCGCTCGGCATCGGCGATGGCGCGGCCGATGTATTCATCCGTGACGGGATTGATAGTGTCGTTGACGACGATCTTCAATACCTCGGAGCAAGAGGCGGCGGAGGGGATGAATAGCAACAATGCCATCAGAAGGCTGGAGAGGATTCGTGGAGCGAAAAACGGTTTCATCGACTTGGCAGCGGCTGTGCTTCCTGCGCGAGCTTGGCTGCGACGGCGCGTTTGAGCGCCAGCGCGGCCGCATTGGAGGGTTCCAAACGCAAAGCCTTGTCTATGTTCTCCGCGGCCGCCTCAGTTCTATTGTCTCGCAAATCGAGCTTGGCTAACACTAAAAGCGGTTCGGGGAACTGCCGCAGGTGCAATGCCTGTTCGGCTTCGGTTCGGGCCGCGGCCAGGTTGTTTTCAGCTTCCAGCACGCTCGCCAAGCCAGCATGGGCCTCGGGGTTTGACGGGTTCAGCGCGATCGCCTCGCGGAATTCAGCTTCGGCTTCGGAGAGGAAGCCCTGGGCTAGCAGTTGATGTCCGCGATCGGTGTGGAATTGGGCATGGGTACGGGCATCGGTTTTGGCCAGACGCTGCTCGGCGACGGCCTCGATTTTCAGGGCAAGCTGGCGGAACGAACTCTCGTCGTAATTGGCGCGGATGCGTTCGAGCGGCGTCTTTTCGTTGGCGGGGACAACGGGCCGCTGGGCTGCGGAGCTGGTGATCGCATCAAGCAGGGATTTGGCTGCGGTATCACTTGGCCTGACAGACAAAGTTTCGCGCAATTGACGAGAGGCGCCGGCAGCGTCACCGGTCCGGTAAAGTTCTATGGCCAGGTTGAAGTGATAATCAGGTTCGTTCGGATCGGCATCGATGGCTTTCTGGAAATATTGGGCGGCGGTTTTTCTGTCGCCCCGAGAGCTGACCACACCCAGATTGTTGTAGACCTCGGCCAGAGGCAGGCGGGCGGCAACAAAGGCGAATGCCGACTCGGCTCGCTGATAATCTCCCTGGTGGTAAGCCGCGAGCCCGAGATAGAAATTTGCCTCGCGCGCGAGCGGGTTGTCTTCGGGGACGCGCGCCAGCGCAGGGATGGCCTGCTCGTACTGGCGTTCACCGTAATAGGCTTTGCCCAATTGCAGCAGCGCTTCGGGGTAGGCTGGATTCAGACGAACCGCTTCACGAAAATGCTGAATCTGCTCCTCGGCGGTGGGCGCGATGACGCCGCGAATATAGTTCTCGAACGCGTCCAAGCGGATGGACGGCGCGGCGGCAACGTATTCCTGGCGAGTGATGGAAATCTCGGGGCGCAGGGCGTGCAGGATGTCCCAGGCTAGCGCGGTTTGAACATCGATGAGTTGGATCAATGGGCCCGACTCATTTATTTCCGGCAGCAAGTGCGGGCGGCGCATGTCCAGCAGTTGGGCGGTGGTAGTGAACGTACGGCCATCGAAGCGGTACAGGCCGAGCACCACGTAGTCCACGTCTAACTGTTCGGCGATGCGGTAGAGCGTGGCGCGCGAGGGATGAAGTTCGACCGGGATGCCCAGGCGGTCGTAGGCGCGGAGGCGGTCTTCGCGCGGCAGCACAAACAGGGTGGCAGAATTCAGGCGCTCTTGCAGCAGTTCGGGAAAGGAGTCGCTGATCCAGTTGATGCCCGGAGCTTTGGATTGATTTTCAAACGGAACTACCAGCACGGTCTGACCTGCCGTGGCCGGTTCTTGGGCAGATGCGCCCGCGGACAAGAGCAAAAAGAAGACTGCGCTGAGCCGGAGAAATTTCAAGACAAGTGGTTTCGAGTAACGCGCTCGGTCTTTGAGTGTACAGGATTGTGCGGAAAAATCTCTAGAGAACGGGGTCGGTGGTGAGCGAGGGGCTCTGTTTCGGGATGGTTACGGCGGCGTGATCAGGCGGACGGGTATGGGCGAGGTGCCGGAGCCGCCGACGATGGGGGTGACGGGGTTATTGGCTGAGCTGCAGCCGGCGATGTTGAGCACGGTGATGTTGATGCTACCCTCTGGAGGGGTGCCGATCACGCCCGAGAAAGGATCAACCTGGTTGATGAAAGCCTGCAGAAATCCAACCACCGTCACCGAACCACCGCCGAAAGGGAGGGGTTTGGTATCGATGATCGGAATGGTCGCTATTGAATTACTGGTGGTGACGAGGGTTCCACTTTGCTGTTTTATCTGATAAGGCGCGGAGAATATGGGACTCGGCTCGGTGAGCGTATCCTGCCCTTGCCCCGCGCCTTCGTTCGAGGCATGTATCAGGCATTGGCCTCCCAGCGAAGTGGCATTGTTTCCGGGAGCCGGTCCGGGGTTTATGTTGTCGTCCCATTGAGCTTGAGCAGCCCCGCCGCCGCAGTTAAGAACCTGGTAGGAAGTTGCCACGTCTGCACACTCAATACTCTGCTCGTAGTCGGTTGCTCCCGCGCAGGAAGTAGGGCAGACGTTTTGAGTATTTGGCGTCGTCACCACTGCCGGCACATATTCAACTTGGTTGGGCAAGGTGACTTTCGGGGGATTATCTTTCGGACGACATCTGTTCGGACCGGGGTGGATGCAGTCGGAAACCAGGTCGAAACTTTTTCCTATAACCCCGGAATCGACGACCCAGTTCGGGCTCTTAGTGTCAACAAAATTCGTGGCTGTACTGGTAGGGTCGAGGTTCGGGACCAGCCACGGCTTAACGCTCAGGGGAGCGATGGGTGTAATCGTCGACAAGTTGGCAGGATTGTAGGCTTCCGCGGTGGCGGTTGCGGTCACGCTGGGTGCGCTCCCTCCCCAGATTTTGGAAAAAAAAGTGGGCAGGTTTGAACTACTTAATTGGACGGTGACGTGCGGATTGCCCTGGCGGCTAAAGTCCACAGGTATCGGCGTGATCGTAACCAATGTCGGCGGCTGCCCGTCAACCAGGTTGGATGTGGAGCTGGCATTGACGAGGGCAGTGACCGCCGCGGTTGCCATGTTCTGAGCTAATGTTTGTGCGGCCAAGAGGTTAGCGCTGGCCGGATCCAAGCTGGTGACGCCGGAATCCGCGATAGCTTTGGCGGCGGCCAGGGCGGCCGCGTCGGCGGCTCGCTGAATCTCAGTGCGGGCTACGTACAACGTGACCACATCAATAGCCAGCGCAGCCATGGCCAGCAAACTAATCAGAGATATAGCGACCAGTAGGATGGTCTGGCCCCGTTGGTCCGGATGCAGCCGCGAAAGAACCGTTCTCTGCATGAGCAACCTCAATCCACGTTGACTGCAGTGGCGTCGCTAAGAATATTCCCGAGAGAATAATTGGCGCCGGGGACGAGCAATTGGATCACCTGATTAAAGTGCCATTGATATGGGTAAGAGACATGGACGGTGGTGCAAAGCATGTTCACTGTCGCCCCGCCGACTGTCTCCTGCACCGCAAACCCGCGATTAACCGTGAGGGTCATCGAGCAAGTGGGGCCTGTACCGCTGAACTGCCAGGTAAGCCCTCCGCCCGTGGCCCACGTAGCGGTGCTCAGACCGCAGTCGTTGATGTGGGCTGTCTGCAGATAAGAGTCGACCAGGTAGCGGATCGCGTTAACGGATGGAGGTTGCGCAAGTCCCAGGTCGTTGGTCGGCTGAGCCGCTCCGAAGCGCGCACCTTCGCGGACTGCGTTGTTCAATTCCTGTTTCAGGTTGAAGGCTCCGCCAAAGTCAAAGATTCCCACGACCAGAACCACCAGTAGTGGGAGCGCAACGGCAAATTCGACGATGGCAGCGGCGTGGGTTTGCCCTAGCAGAGAACGATGAGATCCAAGCAGCTCGCCGATTTTGTCCGGCCTGGGCATCGCCCTAGTATTCTCCTGTCATCTGCACGCCGGCATTCAGCATAATCTTCTGCATATTGAGAGATGTGAATGGAAGCGTGAACTGATAAGGATACTGGAACTGAACCGAAACCCCGCACGCGGGTGTGCCTGAACCGCTGGGCAAACTGTTGGGGAGTTGCACGTTGTAGTAGACGCAAATCTGTGGGTTACCGACGACGCCGGGCACCTGGCAGGCCGTTGTCCCGCCTCCACAGGCCGCGCGGGTAGCCGGTTCGGCGGTATTTTGGACTTGACCCGGATCGAGACTGGAAGCTTGGAGGGACTGCTTGACCTGCGTGGCAATCTGATCGGGCGTTGCTGGCGTATTTGGGGTAGCGCCACAGGTAGCGCAGGTCGACGCAGTGCCGAACCGGGCGCCTTCTCGGGCTGCGTGATTGATGGTCGCGTAGGTATTGAACGCTCGACCGAACCAGTAGATGCCCAGCATGATCATGAAGAAAATGGGGATCACCAGGGCGGCTTCGGCGATTTCTGAGCCGGTGGTTGCGGTTACGAGTTTTTTCAGGCGACCCATTTTCATCTAACTTACTTCTGATTCGCTCCTGCACGCGCGAGGGCGCGCGCCACACACGCTTTACGCGCTTCCCCAGGCTTGGCGGCTGGTATACAGAATAACCGCAATAGCAACGGCTACGCCAAAGGGTACTTTCACTAAGTCTGGATTATCCAGAGTCAGGTCTGGTCCGGGCAAGTGGATGGTCAGGAGCGCGGCCAGCATGCGTCCCAGATTGCGGGCGGTTTCGCGGACGCGCTTTTTCCAGATGACCATTACGAGAGCCATGAGACCGTTTACCAGGATTCCGAGCAGCAACACGGTGAGCAGATTTTGCGGGCCGAGAAACGCTCCCAGGGCGCCGACGAATTTCCAGTCGCCGGCTCCGAGGCTGCGGATCAGGACGAAAGGTAGAAGCAGGGCCAGGCCTAAGCCGGCACCCAGCAGGGAATCTTTGGCGCCCTGCCATCCTCGCAAGTACGAATTTGCCGCGATTCCGAGCACGAGGCCGGGGATGGTTAGCCAGTTAGGAATCCGGCGGGAGCGCCAGTCGGTCCATCCGGCGGCAATGGCGAGCAACGTGGGCAAAATCAATGCTCCTTCTTTAGCTATGGCCATACGGTTATGGCCATGATTGGCAACGCTGGAGTAGGCATTAAAAGTCCGGATTGGCGGCCCTGCAACGCAAGCAGCCAGAACAAGCGAGTATGGGCGGATTGTCACACAGGGATGGGGGCAAGTCAATGTTACCGGAGCTGTGGGCGTAGGCGCGGGCGAATCCCTCGGCGGCTGAAGCCGAACTTATTGGCAGCTTTTTGCGGTATGCCTGAAAGCATACCCTGATACGAATCGATGCCTGATAGGAGTCGATAGTCTGACGCGAGTCCTGCCGAGCCTTTGCTCGGCCACCCGGACTGGGCGTCCGGGTCTACGCATGGATCGCGAGATTGCGCATTTCAAATCAGGCCAGACACGCTTGGGGCGACGCCGGCGCGGGACGTCAGCTTTCATGGATTCGGCAAAAAAGAAAGGCCCGAGGGTTCGGGCCTTTCCTGATTGTTTCTGCAAATCGGTTAGCGGTTTAGCGGGCCGGCGGAGCGCTGGGCTACTACCCGGCGGGCGTTTTCGGCTAATTGCTTGGCTTGCGGGAGCAGGTCGAGGGCTTTCAGGACCTCGGGATCGGATTCCGCTTTGACTTTTAATCCTTCTTCCTGGCCGAAGGCGTTTACGAAGATTTCGCTCTTGATGTTGGAGCGCACCCAGTCATTGTTCTGCAGGAGTTCGGCCTCGGTGAAGGGAATCTTCTCCGTGTCGAGGAACTTGCGGAAGTCCTGCAGGATGGCATCATCGACTTCGAAACTCTTGGTCGGATGGTGATTCACCATGTAGTGCTTGGCATAGTTGAAGAAGGCGTAGTGCTGCAGGAGCGAATCCTGGAACGGGGTGCTCTTGATGGGAGCAATGGGGACGTCAGGGTTGATGCCGCCGCCGCCATAGACGGGGCGGCCGCTGTCGGTGAGCTTGACCTCGCGGTTTGCGGCGGTGCTTTTGCTGTCATCGTCGGGGCGATCGAAATAATAGTCATACAGCGAGACGTTGGAATAGTCGCGCTGAATCAGGCGTCCGCTGGGGGTGTAGTAATGAGCGGTGGTTAGAGCGAGTCCGGTATTCTCGGAGAGCGGATAGACGGTCTGCACCAGACCCTTGCCGAAGGTGGTTTCGCCGACGATCAAGCCGCGGTCGTGATCCTGAATGGCCCCGGCTACGATTTCAGCGGCGGAAGCCGTGCCCCGGTTGACGAGGACAACCAAAGGATATTCTTTGCCGCCGTCGCCGTGACTGGCGGTGTAGCGCTTCTCGGGCGAATTTCGGCCGTGATGAGAAACAATCAACTGACCTTTGCGCAGGAACTTGTCGGCTACGCCTACGCCTTCGCTGAGCAGGCCTCCGGGATTCTGGCGCAGGTCGAGAATCAGGCCTTTCAGGTCGCCCATTTGGTCGAGCGCGTCGGAGACTTCTTTTTCCGTTGTCTCATTGAAGCCAGTGATGTGCAGATAGCCGATTCCGGGTCTGACCAGGAAGTGCAGGTCGACGCTGTAGCGCGGGATTTCGTCGCGAACTACGGCAAACTCGATGGGCTTGTCCGTGCCTTCGCGGACGATCGTGATGTGGACGGTGGTTCCTTTGGGTCCCTTGAGCAGGTCGGCGACGTCGCTGGTGCTCATGTTGTCGGTGGGCTTGCCGTCGACTGCGACGATGATGTCTCCGGGCCGAATTCCGGCGCGGTAGGCCGGCGTGCCGGCAAACGGTGCAATGACGATGACCTTATTGTTGCGCGGGCCGACGGTCATGCCGACGCCATAGTATTTGCCGCGCTGATCCTCGCGCAGCAGGGCGTAGGATTTTGGATCAAAGAAGTTCGAGTGCGGGTCGAGCACGTGGAGCATGCCGGGAATGGCGCCGTTGTAGATGGCTTTATCGGCATTCACCGGTTCGGCGTAGTTCTGCTCGACTAAGCTGTAAACGTCGGCGAACTGGCGCAGGCTGTCACGAACGTCGGAATCGCCACCCGGGGCTGCGGCAGGGTTGATCTTCTGGCCGAAGACCATGCCGAGGAATCCGCAGGTAACGAGGACGAAAACTACAAGGAAGAGTGTGCGACGAGAACTACGGGCCATTCGTTTAGTTTCCTTCGGTTCGGGCGTAGACATGGCCCGGCCACCGCATCTGAGCGAAGTATAGCACGTCCCCAAATCGTAGAAACCAGATTTGAATTGACCTTAAGTAACCAGCCGGGTAAGGGAAGCTTTACGCGCTCGCTCTCCTTTTAAGATGCGGTTTGGAGCCTCAGGGTGCGGAACTTTCTCGGGCAATTCCGTGGGGTCGATCCGCGAATGTCAATTGGTTGTCAAATCGTGGGTACGCGTTGCCGCCATGACGCTGGGGCAGTATGATTATTCGTATGGGCTTTTCGGAGACGATCTTCCTCTTTTTGTTGGCTTTGGTCATTTTCGGGCCCAAGAAGTTGCCGGAGATCGCGCGTCAGGTAGGTAAGGCGTTGAATGAGTTCCGCCGCGCCTCGAACGAATTCAAAGCCCAGATTGAGTCGGAGATATCGCAGTTGGAAGTGGAGAATCACCAGCAGATTCTTCCTCCCCCCAAGGCGCCGAAGGGTGCGGTGGCCGCGTCGCCACTGACGCTCGAACCCACGGTCACCCCGAATCCGGCGCTAGAGCCGGGGTTTGACCCTGGTCCCCAGCAACCTGCGTCTGAGCAGCACGCTGTGATGAAGGCTCCCGATGCCTGAACTGGTTGCTGAATCATCCGCTACCAAGCGGGCCCCCGAAGCCATGCCGGCGATGAGTTTCCTCGATCACTTGGAGGAATTGCGGCGGCGGATTGTCTACTCGATTATCGCCATTGCGGTTGGGTTTTTCGCCTGTTGGGGATATGCCGAAAAGATTGTCGGCTGGATGCAAAAGCCGATTATGGAAGCGCTGCAGCGCAATGGGATGCCGCAGACGCTGGTTTATCTGAACCCCACCGACCCCTTCAACCTTTACTTGAAGGTTGCGATGTTGGCGGGTTTATTTGCGGCCTGTCCGGTGGTGCTTTATCAGGTTTGGATGTTCATTTCTCCGGGGCTTTACCGGCACGAAAAGCGCTATGTCACCCCTTTCATGTTTTCGACTGTCGGTTTGTTCCTGGCGGGCGGGGCGTTTGGTTACAAGATAGTTTATCCGGCGGCGCTGGAGTTTCTGATTGGCTATGGCAAGCAGTTCCAGCCCATGATCACCATCCACGAATACACGGACCTATTTCTTACCGTGATTCTGGGGTTGGGCGTTGTGTTCGAATTGCCGATTCTGGTTTTCTTTCTGGCGCTGATGGGGGTGGT
>Ga0187819_10002327_pt1 | contig 10052 bp, 5 predicted proteins | sample NC_wetland_sal_i_15_FD_132411 | JGI IMG/M metagenome (GOLD analysis project Ga0187819, IMG submission 132411) | Wetland sediment microbial communities from Neuse River Estuary, North Carolina, USA - SO4_4 | ecosystem: Environmental > Aquatic > Freshwater > Wetlands > Sediment | place: USA: North...
AATATGACTGACAAGGGCGACCTCATCGCTACCACCGCCAACGCCGCGCTGATTCACGTACCGCCGCCCGCGGAGCTTGAAGTTTCCGAACTCAGGGGACAGATGCCGCTCGATGCAGTTTCACTGGAGCGCGCCGCGTCCAGCGAAGCCGACCTCGAGCTGTTCGGGCAGAGCCGGGCGCTTGATGCGGTACGGCTGGCGATCGGGATCGACGCGGCCGGCTACAACGTTTTTGTAAGCGGCCTGCGTTCGCGGCATGAGCGCGAATCGGTGCTGCGCCTGCTCAAGGAAAAAGCAGCCACGATGCCGACGCCCGGCGATTGGGTGTACGTAAACAATTTTCGCAATCCCGAATCTCCGGTCGCCATCTACCTCCAGCCGGGCCAGGGGGTTGAGCTGCGTGCGCGGATGACGGAGCTAATCAGCTTCGTGCTCGAGCAGTTGCCGAAAGCGTTTCGGCGCGAGGACTTCGATCAGGAGCGCGTGACGCTGCGCGACAAGTACAACAAGCGCGCGCAGGAACTGTTCGGAAATCTCGAGGCGCGCGCGCGCGAGCGCGGCTTCGCGATCCAGAGCACACCGACGGGGCAGGTGATATTCATCCCGCTGGTCAACGGCAAGATGCCCGAGTCGCCCGAGGCGCTGGGCAAAGCGATGGCGGCAAAGACCGAGGCCGAGCGCGAGCAACTGGCAAAGGTGCAGGGCGAGCTGCAGGACGAACTCGGCACGTTGATGCTCCGGCAGCAGGAAATGATGCGCGAGCTGATCGACGACATCCGCGCAATCGAGCGGGCGTTCGCGGCGCGGCTGATCACGCCGTCAATTGAAGAGTTAAAGCATCGCTTTAACAATCCCGCGGTCGACGCCTACCTCAATGAAGTCGCGCAGCACATGCTCAGCAATCTCGATCGCTTCCGCGAAGCGCCACCCGAGCAGGGACCGAGATTTCCGGGAATCGAGGAGGGCGCGCGATGGTTCGACTACCAGGTCAACGTGATGGTCGATAACTCGGCCACGCGCGGAGCGCCGGTGGTGCTCGAAGACGCGCCCACCTATCGCAACCTGTTCGGAACGATCGAGCGGTGGATCGATCCGCTGGGACGAATGGGGACCAACTTCACGCGGATCATCGGCGGGTCGTTTCTGAAATCGCACGGCGGTTTCCTGGTCTTCGACCTCGAGGATGCGGTGGTCGAGCCGGGCGTTTGGAAAACGCTCAAGCGCAGCCTCAAGTCGGGGCGCATGACGCTGGAGACTTTCGAACCGCTGCCGTTTTTCTCGATGAGCGGACTGAAGCCCGAACCGATCGAGATTCACAACAAGGTCGTGGTGCTGGGCGGCGCGTATCTTTATAACCTGCTTTACTTCTACGAGACGGACTTCGCGGACCTGTTCAAGGTCAAGGCCGAGATGCGGCCCTCGGTGGCAGCCGACGGAGCCGCGGCAGCACATTATGCCGCGCGCGTGGGGACGCTGGCGCGCAGAGAAAATTTACCGCCGTTCGAGGCGGGCGCGCTGGCCAAGATCGTGGAATTCGGCATGCGCATGGCGGGCGACCGATCGCGAGTGCTGGCGATGCTCGAACCGATAGACGATCTCGCGCGCGAATCGGCGTACTTCGCGCGCGACGAACTGGCCAAGCAGGTTACCGGCGCGCACGTCGAGCGGGCGCTTGGCGAGCGGATGCTGCGGCTCAATTTTATCGAGGAGGAAATCCGCCGGCTGATCGGCGAAGGCACGCTCATCGTTCACATCAGCGGGACGAGCGTTGGACAGATCAACGGTCTGGCAGTGCTGGACGTCGGCGGTTACAGTTTCGGGCGGCCGGCGCGCGTAACCGCGACCGTGGCGCTTGGGCAAGCGGGCGTGATCAACATCGAGCGCGAGGCGCGGATGTCGGGATCGACGTACGACAAGGGAATGATGATCCTGAGCGGATTTATCCGCGCCCGCTTCGGACAGCAGCATCCGATCGCGATGACGGCGAGCATCTGCTTCGAGCAATCGTACTCGGGGATCGACGGCGACAGCGCCAGCTCGACCGAGCTGTACGCGCTGCTGTCGGCGCTGTCGGGGGTGCCGCTTCGGCAGGATCTGGCGGTGACCGGGTCGGTCGATCAATACGGCGTTGTGCAGGCGATCGGCGGGGTCAACGAGAAGGTCGAGGGCTTCTATCGCGTGTGCAAGGCGATCGGTCTGACGGGCACGCAGGGCGTGCTGGTGCCGCGCAGCAACGTCGCGAACCTCATGCTCGATCCGGAGACCACTGGCGCGATCGAGCGGGGCGAGTTCCACATCTATCCGATCGATACGATCGATCGCGGAATCGAGACTTTGACGGGGGTGCGCGCGGGAACGATCGACGAGCCGGGAACGCTCAACCATCTCGTCGATCAGAAGCTCAAGCGCATGGCCGATATCCTGCGCGAACGCCCACTGGGCGAGACCCGCGTGGTGCAGGAACCGCCGCCGGGCCAGCCCGCGCCCAAACCGCCCGCGCCGCCGGAGCCTCCGCGCTAGGAAGGGGCGCGCGGCATCCTTGCGAGTGATAAGGGCACATCACGGATGACGATAGATCTGCGACTCGACCCGGCGGAGGTCGCGCTGCTCACCGATCTCTCCGAGCTCACAGCCAGCGCGGCGTTCTTCGAGCACGGATTCAACGATACCGCGTCGTTCGAAGTCGCGATGCGCCGGATGCCGCCGGGCAGCGGATTTATGGTCGCGGCGGGTATCGAACGGCTGGCCGAGGCGCTCGAGCAATATCGCTTCGACGCCGCCGCGATCGAGCATCTCGAGTCGCTGCAGCTTTTCAAACCGGAGTTTCTGGAGTTTCTTTCGAAGCTCCGCTTCACCGGTTCGATCCGGGCGATTCCCGAAGGCACGATTTATTTCGCCGGCGAACCGAACGCGGAGGTCCGCGCGCCGCTGATCGAAGGCCAGCTGATCCAGACGCTGGCGCTCAACCAACTCGGATTCGCCTCGATTGTTGCGACCAAGGCCGCGCGGTGCTTTGCCGTCGCAGGCGGCCGGCGGCTGGTGGAGTTCGATTCGCGGCACACGCCGGGCGCCGATGCGGCTCTTATCGCGGCGCGCTCGAGCTACCTGGCGGGCTTTCACGGCACCGCCAACGTGCTCGCGGGCAAGCGCTACGGAATTCCCGTTTTCGGGACGATGAGCCACAGCTTCGTGATGGCGCACGATCACGAGCGCGACGCGTTCAGCGAGTTTGTCTCGAGCTTCCCGGCGCTCAGCACGCTGCTGGTTGACACCTACGACACGGTGCACGGCGTTGAGAATGCGGCCGCGGTCGGCGCGAAATTTCGCGAGGCGGGCGTGAAAATCCAGGGCGTGCGGCTGGACAGCGGCGAGCTTGGTGAACTCAGCCGCAAGACGCGTCGGATTCTCGATCAGTCCGGCTTCGGTGCTATTGCAATCGTCGCGAGCGGCAACCTCGACGAATACCGAATCGCGGAACTTGTCGACGCCGGTGCGCCGATCGATGCGTTCGGGGTCAGCGTCGCGCTCGCGGTCAGCGAGGATCCGGCGGCTGACTTCACCTATAACCTCGTTGATTACAAGGATCAGGGCCGGCTCAAGACCTCGGCCGGAAAGATTTCAACGCCGGGCCGCAAGCAATTGTTCCGCGCTTATGCCCCGAGCGGATCCTTCTTTGCGGACCTGATCGGAATTGCGGACGAGGGGCCGACTACGGTCGCGCGCGAGTTCAAGCCGATCCCGGCTAAAACGGTTCGGCTGATGGAGACGGTGTTCGACAATGGCCGCCGAATCATGCCCCGTCCGACGCTGGCCCAGGCGCGCGAGTGCCTGACGAAGGGACTGACGGCCCTCGATGCGCGCTACAAGACGATTCGGCGGCCCGCGGAGTTTCCGGTCCGACCGACCGCGGCGCTCGGCGCGCTGGTTATCAGCGAAAAATTGCGCGCGCAGAGACGCCAGGATTAAATTGCGGCACGGCTACGGATTCGACGGTCCCAATCCGGCCAATACGCCGGCGACAAACGGCGTCGTCCGCTCGGGCGGCGGTGAATCGCGCAGGCTGTGCGCGGCGGCGGCCAGATGCGACCTGTCGAAAATCACGAGCAACGGCTTGACGACATCCAGTGGCGCATGCGAGTCGGGCGTCCATCGCGCCGGCGCGGGATAGTCGATCTCGGAGGCGGTCGCGCGGTAGCGATCGACGAGCGGTCTCACGCCCTCGTACGAGCCAACGATGATGATGCCGACCCTGCCGCCGGGCGCTGGTGCGATTTGCCAGTCGAAATAGGCGTTGGGCGTAGCATCGACCAGCCAGTCGCGAGGGATGAGATCGAGCCGTTTGAGTTCAAGCGCAGAAAGCTTCGAGAGGTCGTGTCCGTCGGCGAGATACTTTCCGGCGGCCTCGAGGATCGTATCGAAGCGCAGCGCGTTGGCGCGCGCCTCCACCTGCGCGGCTGGAAGTTTGGAATACTCCGCGAACGAATCGCGCGCGATTTTGTAAATCCACACGCCTTTTTCGTTCAGCGCTGCGACCCCGAGCGACGCTAGCGTCCGCTTGAAGCTGTCGAAATTCGGTTCCTTCGGGTCCGCGATTACCGCCTGCACGCCGAAGCGGGCGATGTAGGCCTTCAACTGGTCGCCAGCCTCGGGCAGATCGATGCTGCCGTAAAAGTAGTTGACCACCGGCATTCGACGGAACTCAAAGGGCGAGATTCCGGTCCATCCGCCGGCCATCCGGAAGTACATGCCGCTGTTCAATTGCCAGTACATGCTGTTGCCCTTCTGCGCCCACGGCAACGGCAAAATGATCTCGCCCGGTGACAATTCCTTGGCGTAGCTTCCATCGGTGAAGAATGCGGGGATATCGAGGCTGCTTACCCAGAACGACGCATGCGGATTCGGCGCGATCGATACCAGGATCACGGCGGCCGCCGCGCACTTCGTCAGCGGACGCGCAGCTGACGTGGCGAACCACATTGCAGCCATCACGGCCACGACCAGAAACGCATACATCATGAAGCGCACCGGCAGGATATTTTCGATAAGCGGAAGGTGTTGGAAGATGGCCCAAGGCATCGGAAACCCCTGCACCCCAGCGATGTGCAGAATCGGGCCGATGGCGGCGACGATGATCGCAAGAAACAAAATAGTGAGAAACCTTCCGGCCGGTGTCGGCCAGAAGCGGCGGCGAAACATCTCGACGAATACGATCAACACGACGCCAAGATAGTCGCCGTTCTCCATTATGGTGCCGGCGAAACGGCGCGCGATCGCGGTTGCAAAATCGGCAGAGCCCCACCAGATGGTCTGACGCGGCACGAGGAATCCGATCAGATCCGCGCAAAAATTGCTCGGCGGCCAGATCGGCCCGGCCGGATGCCCCAACGCGAGCAAGTAATAGTAGTACGGTGAGAGTATGGCCGTGGAAATTAAGTATCCGCTGGCGATGGGAATGATGAGGCGTCGAAGCCGGACGCGCGTCTCACCATTGAAGAGCGCAAGCGCCAGCAACAGTGAGAATCCGCCGACCACAGTGGCAGTCGCGAACAGATCGACCGAACACAAAAATTGAGCGACCAGCAGCATGGCCAGCATCGCGGCAAAGCGTGCCGCTGAGAGCTCGGCGTTAAGCCGCTTGAGCGTGATCAGCGCGATCAGCGGCACGGGGAAAACCGAAATCACAACAAGATGTCCGAGTACTTCGCCCAGCATGTGGGGCGAGAATCCAAAGATGTATCCGCCCAGAACTGACGGCCAGAACACTCCCGTCACGCGCCGGCATAGCAGAAACGCGGAAAATGCCGCCAGCGCAACCGCGAACGTAACCATGATGTTGTAGGTCGCGGGCTCGCCCACCGTGATTTGTAACGGGATTGAGATCCACGCCGGGATCGGGACGAAGGTCGTCCACGCGAGGTTGATGCCGAGTGGCGCCCAGACGAAGTCGGTGATGAACGGGTTGAGTCCGTGCGCGAGCGAAAACCGCCACCAGTTGAAGAACCACATCGTTTGACCAGGGTCGGTCTCGCGCCCGACGTAGTCACCCGGATGTCCGATGAGCCTGCGATCAAGCAAAAGAGCCGTTAGTGCGAGATAGAGCACCAGCGCTGCACATGACTGCAATCGATATTGCGCGCGATCCGGCGAAGTCATCACCGCGAAGCCGCACCGAGGAATGGCGTCGTCATCTCGGGCGGCAGCGATGACTTAAGCTGCCTGGCCGCAGCCTCGATTTGAGCGTGATCGAAAATAACCAACAGCGAGCCGAGCTGATCCTCGGACTGCGAAGACCGCGGATTCCATCGCGACGGCGCCGGATACAGCAACTCGGCTTTGTCCAAATAACGGTCTAGCAGAGGCTTCACGCCTTGAGGAGAACCCCACAAGGCGATCCCGATCCGCTCATCTGCCAAAACGCCGATCGCCCAACTGCTGACCGAATTGGGCGCGGTGGCTACATGCCAGTTGGGCGGCAAAAGATTGAGCCGCTTCAGTTCCGTTGGGGATAGCTTGAGGGGATCGTTTCCCCCGGCGAGATAGTCTGCCGCGGCTGCCAGAACCGTATCAAACCTGAGGGCAAGCGCGCGCGCCTCGACCTCGGCTCCGGTCAATTTTGCATATGCCGCAAATTTCCCCGGCGGAATTTTGTAAATTAACACGCCATCCGACCGTTCTGCCGCCACTCCGAGCGATGCGAGCGCCGGTTCGAGCGTGTCGAACCGTTCGTATGATGGGTCGGCGAGGATAGCGGCTACATCGAATCGCGCCAGGTAGGCTTTGAGTTGATCGCCGGCTTCCGGCAGGTCGGTCTGGCCGTAAAAGAAGCCCACGATCGGCATTCGACGGAACTCGAATGGCGAGGTTCCGGTCCATCCGCCGGCCATGCGGAAGTACATGTCGCTTTGCAACTGCCAGTACATGCTGTTGCCCTTCTCCGCCCACGGCAATGGCAAAATGATCTCGCGCGGTTCAAGTTCGGTTGCGTACGTTCGATCGGTGAAGAATTTTGGGATTTCGAGTCTGCTTACCCAGAACGACGCATGCGGATTTGGTGCGATTGATGCCAGGATCACTGCGGCCGCCGCGCACTTCGTCAGCGGCCGCGCAGCCGACGTGGCGAACCACGTTGCAACAATCACCCCCAAGATCAGGAACGCGTACATCATGAAGCGCACCGGGAGCGCGATCGAGATCAGCGGCAACCGCCCGGCGATCGCCCACGGCATCGGAATCCCCGCGCGTCCCGCCACATGCAGCGCGGGCCCAAACGAAGCGACGATAGTAATCGCGAGCATTGTAATCAGGAACTTGCCCGCCGATGTGCGCCACGCGGCCCGCCGGTACGTCTCGATCATGACGAGCAGCGGAATTCCGAGGTGCGCGCCGTTCTCGAAAATGTCCGCGCCAAACGTTCCGCTTATTGCCCGCGCCAATCCAAAGGTGCCAGGCAGACTCGTCTCGGTGGGAATGAAGAGATTGAGCAGGTCTGCAGAGAAATTGCCGGGTGAATAAATCGGGGCGTGAGGAAAGCCAAGTACCAGCAGGAAGTAAAGATATGGCGATAGCAGTGCGCCGGCGATCGCGTATCCGCCTATAGTCGGTGCGATGAGTCCCACAAGCCGCGAACGAAGTTCGGCGTCGAAAAACGCGAGAGCGAGCAAAAAGGCGAATCCGCCCATGATGGTGGCGGTCGCGAAAAGCTCGACCGAAAAAAGAAACTGAACGACCAGCAGCGCCGCGAGCCCAATCGCGAACCGGCGCGCGGAAATCTCGCCGTCGAGTCTTTTCAGCGCGACCAGCGCGATCAGAGGCACCGGAAAAATCGCGATCAGAACCAGGTGCGCGAGCAGTTCGCCGAGCATATACGCAGAAAAACCGAAAAGGTATCCGCCCAGGACTGACGGCCAGAACGCTCCGGTCACGCGCCGGCATAGCAGATACGCCGCAAATGCCGCCAGCGGCGGCATCAGCATCGCGATGATATTGTAGGTTGCGGGTTCGCCCACCGTGAGTTGCAGAGGGATCGAGATCAACGATGGCAGCGGCACGCAGGTCGTCCACGCCAGGTTGATGCCGAGCGGTGCCCAGACAAAGTCGGTGATAAACGGGTTGAGTCCGTGCGCGAGCGAGAAACGCCACCAGTTGAAGAACCACATATGCACAGGTGGATCGGTGTCGCGACCGAGGTAGTAGCCGGGATGTCCGAGAAGTCCCCGCGTGAAAAACAGCCGCGAGAGAAAGAGGTAGAGCAGCGCGGTGCTCGAGTTTTTCCAGCCGCTTGCCCGGTAGTCAACCGCGTCTGCCACTTCCTCCCGCCTCCCGCAAAGAGGCTAGACGAAATTCAGCGCGTCCGCTATCAAGGACGATTCCTGTCGGGCGGCGCAATCAATCCTGCCATGAACTGAGGATAGGACCAGTCCCAGACGCGCTGTGGTTGGCTATCGATGTCGACGATCGTGTTCCACGTGTCGGGGGACCACGAGAGCGCTCCGTGCCCATTGATCGCAATGCTCAAGGCCAATAGCGCAACCGCTGCTACGACTTCGCTTTTGCTGAATTTCGTAACGCGCACACGCGCCGCGCATCCTAGTATCGCAAGCAGCGCCAGCCACGGCAGCGCGTCAGCCAGCAAGCGGGGACCATAGGAAAAACCGCCCCACCAAACGGGCCATACTGCTACCAACGCGGTCTGGATAGTGACGATCGAGAGACTTAGTATCGCAAGTCTGGCGTACGGGACCGTCGTCCAATATCGAATCAGCAGATAGAAAACAAAGATCAACGCCGGCACGAAGATGAACAACCCGCGCGAGGGACTGATGAGAATCGCCGGCAACGCGGTCGCAATGCTATTGGTAGAGATGCGTGAGTCCAGGTAGTAATCCGGAATCAACTTTCCGAAAGTGCACCACGAGTAGCAGACGAAGCCGGCAAGCCATGTCAGTCCCGTCAGCGAATAGGCGACAAAGTCGCCGGGCCAGAACGCTATTACGTAGATAGCGGCGCAGAGAGCAGGTATCGCGCCGGTCGGTCTGACTAAACACATCCACGAGACCAAAGTCGCCAGAGCTATCGGATGAGCGCGTTTTATGCGGCCGGTTTCGCGCCCCAGCATGTAGTAAGCGGCTAAACCACTAAGAAATATAAGCCAGGTGTGCGACCACATAGCGCGGGATGCTGTGCTCCAGACCTGAGTGCCAAAAGCCGTTCCGCCCGCGATGAGCAAGCTGGGCAACACACCGAGCAGAAGAAGCGCCGTCCTGAAGAGCACGACTATGAACCCCGCCATCAACAGCGAAGCGAGCAGTCCCTGAGTCCCTGCCTCACCAGCGTAGTTGTACTGGCCGTCCGGAGTCGATGGACTGACACCTAACGCCCCCATGAAGGCAACGAAGGGAATCGAAAGGATCGAGGTTCCGTGGGGGTAGCAATACACGACGTTTCCGTCGACTCGATCCAATTGGTAGGTTTGTGCCGCGCGCGGGACCGGCGGTGGTGGCGGCGCACAGCGCGCATCTTCGCGAATCGGAGCAGGGAACCGGTAGAAGTTCAGATGCGTCGAGTGATTGCGGAGGATGCTCTCGCTCAGGAGCATCGAGTAGTTCGAATCTGACACCACCCGAACCGGCGACAGCACGAAGACCAGAGCCGTGACCAGGAGCAACCACAGCCCGACCCGTTGCGCGACGCGTCGATCGGTCAATTCTTGAATCTGTGGTCTCCTCAGGCAGACATTGCCGGAGCCGTGGCGAGCGCTGCGGCGGCGTCGAGCAGGCAGCGCTCGGTCGTCGCCCAATCGATGCATGGGTCGGTGATTGAGACGCCGTACTTGAGCCTGGCGCGATCGGAGCTGAGCGGTTGGTTGCCCGCTTCGATATTGCTCTCGAGCATCACGCCCATGATCGCGCGGCTGCCGGCGCGCACCTGGTCAACCAGCGTCCGCAGCACCGTGGGCTGTTTGGTGAAGTCCTTGCTGGTCTGCGCGTGCGAGCAATCCACCATCATGCGCGGCTCCAGCGCGGCGCTCGCAAGCATCCGGCGGCATTCCTCGA
>Ga0187819_10002328_pt1 | contig 10049 bp, 8 predicted proteins | sample NC_wetland_sal_i_15_FD_132411 | JGI IMG/M metagenome (GOLD analysis project Ga0187819, IMG submission 132411) | Wetland sediment microbial communities from Neuse River Estuary, North Carolina, USA - SO4_4 | ecosystem: Environmental > Aquatic > Freshwater > Wetlands > Sediment | place: USA: North...
CGGATGATAACGCCGACCTGAGTTCTCCCGGCGGTTCTGCGTCGCCTGGCCCGGGAGCGGGTGCCCGGCGTTTGCTGGAGCGCTTGAGTGACGCCGAATCCTTGGAGTTGCTCGCCAGCGGCGGGTTCGGGCGCCTGGTCTACAACAGCCGGTACGGGCCCACGGCGCTGCCGGTCACGTACAGGATCGACGAGGGGTCGATTGTCTTGGGGACGTGGGATCCCGTCCTCTTCGACGAGGACCTGCGGACTGGTATCGCACATGCCGAGTATCAGGTCGCGGTGGAGGCGGACCAGATGGATGTGAAAGCGCGTGAGGGGTGGTTCGTGCTAGTACGGGGAGCGGCGCACCATCTGGATACCGAGGCCGAGCGCGCGCCGTTCATCGATGCCGGGCTCGAGCCGTGGGTCGAGGGCGTGCCTGCGCATTTCATCCGGGTGAATCCCACCAGTATCTGGGGTAACCGCACCCGCCAGGCATGATGCCAGCGGTGCAACCTAAACGGCGCGGCCCCGTCTCCCCTGTTCGCGTAAAAGGCGCTGGGCGAGCCCTACCGCATGGCTGATCCGAACGGTTCAGCGGCATGACGGGAGGGTGAGGAGAAACGACGGCCCGTTCGGCATGAATCCTTTTCAAACTACGAGGTTCGGGTGCCCACGACCGCTGCGGCCGACCCGGCTTCCGGTCGATCTGGAACAACTCTGAGCACTGAACCGCCGCGTGATCCGTGCCCCTGAGGTCATGGATCGATCCGGTGATCGAGATACATTTTGCCAGCCTGGATCCGCTTGCCCTTTGGCCCTATGCATTGCCTTCCGGCGCTGACTAGGGCCTCTCAAGGCCGGCGGCGGCCTCCAGCCCCGGTTCAATGATGTCGACCCTCTCGCCCGCCGGGACCCCCATGAGCCTCTCGTATACGGCTGCTCCCAGACGCTCAGCGAGAATCCCCTGATACTCAGCTGCGACCGCATTCAGCCTCGCGGCGAGCTCCGCCCTTGTCAGCCCGCTCGCGATCGCTGCGTCTTTGGCCGCCAGCAGCGCCGCGTGCAGGTCCCTGAACCGGGCGGGGTCGATGTCCGGCGCGTAGAACCTGGTCACCAGGGCCGCTTCCCGGATGAGCATCTCGTTGCGGGACGGCGCTGGTGCCTCAGTCGCCGACGCCTCGTACAGGCTGCGGATCTGATTGGGCAGGGACGGGTTGATGGCCACGGCTATCTCCCCGCTTGCCGGGACCTCCGCCCCTGCCGCCAGCGAGCACTGCAGGAGCTTGGCCCAGAAGGTATAGAAGTTCCCATACGTCCCGTATGCCAGCAGGGTGAACCAGTAACCGCGCACCTCGAACGTAAGGGTTACTCCCGCGGTAAACAGGAAGCAGTTTGCTGACTGATGGCAGACACCGTTAAGCGCATATATCCCGATGCACGCAGTGTCCGGATATATTTTGCCCTCGTAGTCGAGGGAGCAGCGGTAGCAGTTCGCCACCGGGTAGTTCCCCTCTCCTGAGCAGATGAGCACCCGGTCAGGGCCAGTGCGAGAGGGCTCACCCCAGCAGTCGAAGAACTCGTTTTCGGCATCAGGACACGCCACATAGGTGTGGTCGGCGCAAAAGCTGATGTGATTTGCCCACCCCTGAAGTAGCTGCGCCATGGCTTTCCTCCCCCATCTTTCCTGGCTCGGACATGCCTTCGGTAAGCGACAGTATCCCAAGCCAGGAACGAGCGCGGCCCGAACCAGGGTTGCCGTACATCCTCATGCGGCCACCTCTGCTGACCGACGCGCACGCCACGTGATCCACGCGGCGAGCCCGCGCGAACTCTCACGGACCCATCAGGCGCAGTCGGGTCTCACATGCTGCTCGATATCACGTTCGACTTGATACCATGAGGTAAGCCGATGACCTGCCATGGCCGGGATTCCCGGCGCAGTGCCGCAGCGGCTACCCAGGGGGATCCGGCCCGGTGAGCGTCACCCGGCAGCCCTGCGGCTGTCCGGCGGCGATGGCGGCTCGCGGCGGACACGTCGTCGTCGCAGGCGGCTCCCCGAACTGCCCGGAGGTCTGGGCGACGGGTCCATTAGCGTGTCACCCGGCCTGCCGGCCGATACACCCGCACACGCCGCGTTCTCTCCACCGCCCGTGCTTTGTCCCATCCTGCAGGCCGACAGTCCCCATGCCCGCTGCCTATCGCTGGCCCACGGTGCTGGTGCAGGCGGCGCACCTCGAGAACATGCGCGCCGAAGATCTCAAGCCTGGCCAGCAGCCCTTGCAGCGCCGCAAGTTCGGAAAGCTCGCCGTACAGTACGGTCTCAACCGGCTCCACGGAAGCGGTGAGGTACTCAGAGTCAAGCAGCTAGCCACCAGGCTCACAAAAAGGTAGGCATGCATCAGCGAGGCCGGACGACGCGGATGCTTCAGCCTGTGTGCCGCTCCAGTGCCGGTGGTGCCTGCCGTCGGCACGGCGCGCCCTCGTGGTCGAAGGGGATGCTGCGATTGCCGCTGGGCACCCTTCCCCGTCCGGGAGCATGCACCGGTGGTTCCCGGCTGTGGTTACCGGGTCTCCGATTAGCGTTTCAAAAAGGCTCTTGCCCCATTCGGGCAAGATATATCTCCGACTCCTCGGCATTGCGCTGCGACACGCCGAATCAAGTATTCGAAAATTGTGGGCGCAGTAGGATTCGAACCTACGAAACCCCTCGCTTGTAAGGCGAGTGCTCTACCACTGAGCTATGCGCCCTTTGGTGCTGACCATCATGTCGTGCACCTGGATCGCAGCCAGCGTACCGGTCCCGGCGTCGTGGCCGCACCCGACGGGCATCGCTGATCCTGGTGGCCGGGCCGCGCATCGTCGTGGATGCGGACTATCTGACGGTGCGCTACACCGACGTCGACATCCGCTCGGGCGCCGAGGCTGGTGCGCCGGTCGTTCTTCGCGTGCGGTTGACCGGCCGCATGCGCTACGGCCGCGTCGAGGCGCGATAACCGCGGGCGGGCCGGCTTTGAATCACCGCGCGGCGAGAGCATCCCGGTGGGCTTGAGGGCCTCCGGTCAGGCGCTCGGCGGACCAGGCACGGCGGTAGTGCAGCTGCGCTTCGTGCTCCTGGGTGAAGCCGATGTCGCCGAACAGGCCGATCGCGGCTTCGGCCGCGCGGCGGTAGGACTCGCCGGCCTGCAGGGCGGCGACGCGGGCCGCCTCCTGGGCGTCGGCCGCGCTGACGTCGGCCGCGGCCGCCGCGTACCGGGCGGCGGCCGAGACATGTTCCAGGTCGGCGAGCATGTCGACGCAGAAGCTAGCCATCGCCTTGAAGGAGCCGGCCGGGCGCTCGGAGTGATCCTGGTCCCTGACGTAAGCCAGGCTGGCGTCGAGGCACCAGCCGATGCCGCCTGCGGCCTCGGCGGCGGTGGCGATCAGGAACTCGCGCTCGGCCCGGGCCAGAGCCGCGGCGGCGTCCTTGGTGAGGAGCACGGCCGGGGCCGCCTCGAAGGTGATGATGCTGACCCGCCGGGTCAGGTCCAGGTCCAGCTGACGGGACATCTCCAGGCCCGGGGAGCCGGTTTCGGCCAGGAACATGGCGAGGCCGGATTCGGTCACCGCAGGGACCATGATGATGCCCGCCAGGTGAGCCGCGACGACGTACCACCGGCGGCCGGACAGCCGCCAGCCGCCGGTCCCGTAGTCGGCCCGGACGCCGCCGGGACCGGGGGCCCAGTAGCCGACCTCGTCGGCGGCCGCCACCGTCCCGGCCACCGACCCGGCGGCCAGCCGCGGGAGCCACTTCTCGCAGGCTTCGCGGTGACCGGTCGCCAGCAGCGCTCCGGCCGCCACCGAACTGGGCAGGAACGGTCCGGGATACAGGGCCCGGCCGAGCTCGATGTGGATCGCGCAGGCCTCCACGAGGGACTTGCCGAGCCCGCCGAACTCCTCGGGGATCGTCCAAGCGGCCAGACCCAGCTCGACTGCCAGCCGGGCGTGCAGCTCAGGATGGTAGCCGGGCTCGCTGTCCAGCGCGCTGCGCAGTTCGGCCGAGGACAGCTGGTCGGTGAGGATGGCGCTCAGGGTGTCCGGCCGGGCATGCTGGTCTTCGCTGACGTCCACCGACTCCCGAATCGCCATGAAAGCCGCTCCTCACCCGCGGCACCGTAGACCCGGGAACATCGGCGACGAACCCGGCGAGCCGGTCTCATATTCTCAGACAAAGCCCGTCAATTCCGGGCAATGTGCAGACCGGGGCGCCCGCCGGGATAGGTATCGCGCTTGGTGGCTGAGGCACCACCGCCCGTTCGGCATAAATTTGAGGACAGGACCGGGAACGGCGGGTCAGGGGGACTGAGATGAACGGACTCGTGCGATATGAGGCGGGCGGGGAGGTCGCCACCGTCACCTTGGATTCCCCGCACAACCGCAACGCCCTGTCCGCTCAGCTCGTGGCCGAGCTGTCGGCCCGGCTGAGCGCGGCGGGCGCGGACCGGGGCGTGCGGGCGGTCGTGCTCACGCACACAGGCCGGGTGTTCTGCTCCGGTGCCGACCTGGCCGCCGCGGGCACCGGCTCGCTCGGCGATTCGGGCACCGCGATCATGGCGCTGCTGCGGCTGATCGTGGAGCTGCCCAAGCCGGTCATCGCGCGGATCGCCGGGCACGTGCGGGCGGGCGGCATGGGCATCGTAGGCGCGTGCGACCTGGCCGTCGCGGCGGAGGGCGCGTCGTTCGCGTTCACCGAGGCGCGGATCGGCGTGACCCCGGCGATGATCTCGCTCACCACGCTGGACGTCATGGATCCGCGGCAGGCCGCCCGGTACTACCTGACCGGCGAGACGTTCGGGGCGTCGGTGGCGGCGCGGCTGGGCCTGATCACCGTCGCCTGTGCGGGCGAGGAGCTCGACGGCGTGGTGGACGGAATGGTGGCGCAGATCCGCGAGACCTCGCCGCAGGGAGCGGCCGAGACCAAGAAGCTGCTGACGGCACCGCGGCGGCAGCGGCTGGACGCCCAGGGCCCGGAGATGGCGGCGCTGTCGTCGCGGCTGTTCGGCAGCGAGGAGGCACAGGAGGGCATCCGCGCGTTCCTGGAGAAGCGGCCGCCCGCCTGGCGAACCTAGAGTGGGTTTAGGGGAATAAGCTACAGCAGGTTGGCGGGGACGGTGACGATCCGGGAGCGCAGGTACTCTCCCAGGCCCTTGGCCTGAGGGTCGGGCCGGGTCGAGGCGGATACGCCCGGGGCGAGCAGGCCGTGTACGACGAAGTTGAGGGCCAGGAGGTTCGGCAGCTCGTAGCGGTCAACCTCCAGGTCGGCGGCCTCAGTGAGCAGCTCACGGAACGCCTCGACGGTCAGGTGTCGGCGCAGCCAGGCGTAGGCTGCGGGGCTGACCGCCCAGAAGCCTACGTTCGCGTTGCCCCCCTTGTCGCCAGACCGCGCCCCGCACAGCCGCCCGAGCGGGACAGCGGCGGGCGGGCCGCTCGGCAGCTCGGGGTCCTCAGCGTCGGGATGGGGGGTGTGAGTGAGAGTTGCGGCAGGAACGGACGCGGTGTGCAGGATGACTTGCGGCGGGCTGTCCGGCAGGTGGAGTTGCTGGGTCACGACGCCGGACGGGACGAGGGCCGGCCAGTAGACCCCGTAGGCGCTCGCCCCGGCGGGCAGGGTGGTGGTGTGGAACCCGGCGTATCCGGCCAGGGCGAGTTCGACGATCGCGTCGGAGAACGCCCGGCCGACCTTCCGTTCGTCCTGGTCCTTGACGGTGATGCACAGGTGTGCGTTGGCCAGTTCGTTGGCGGGGGCGTCCGGGCGGTCGAAGCGGAGCAGCCGGACGTCCACCTCCTCGAACCGGGCGGTGCCGCCGAGCCGTTCGAACAGCAGGCGCTCGGCGTGCTCGGCCTTCTGCTCGACGTCGAGGCCGGTGATGACCATGGTCATCGTGTTCCGGTAGCCGCCGAGCATGTTGAGCGCGACCTTGAGGGTATCGGGCGGCGGGCTGCCGCGGGTGCCGGTCAGCGCGACGCGGTCCGGGCCGGACTGCTCGAGGCGGATGGTGTCGAAGTGCGTGACCACGTCGGGGTTGAGATAGGCGGGTTCGCCGATCTCGTAGAGCAGCTGAGCGGTGACGGTGCCGGTCGAGACGAGCCCGCCGGTACCGTGGTGCTTGGTGATGATGCTGCTTCCGTCGGCGGCGACCTCGGCGATCGGGAACCCCGGGTAGCGGCGGTCGGTGATCTCGTCCAGGAAGCTGTAGTTGCCGCCGGTGGCCTGCGCGCCGCACTCGATGACGTGCCCGGCGGCGACCGCGCCGGCCAGGGCGTCCCAGTCGTCGCGGCGCCAGCCGTGCCACCAGGCGGCGGCGCCGGTGACCAGGCTCGCGTCCGTGACCCGGGGGCAGACGACGACGTCCGCGCCGGCCTGCAGCGCGGCGGTGATGCCCCAGCCGCCGAGGTAGGCGTTGGCGGTGACCACGGGGAGTTCGGCCTTGGCCAGGGGCACGCCGGTGTCGAGGTTGGTGAACTCGTAGCCTGCCGCCTGCAGGTCCTTGATGACGGGAGCCAGGTCGTCGCCGGTGAGGTAGGCCACGCGGGCCGCGGGGCTCAGCTCTTTGAGCTTGGCGGCCAGGCCCTCTGGGTTGAGTCCGCCGGCGTTGGCCACGACCTTGACGCCGCGCTCCAGGCAGGTGCCGAGCACCTCCTCCATCTGGCGCAGGAACGTGGTGGCGTAGCCGAGGCCGGGATCCTTGCGGCGGGCCTTCCACAGGATCAGCATGGTGAGCTCGGCGAGATAGTCGCCGGTCAGCACGTCGATCGGGCTGGAACCCTGATCCAGCATCTCCCGGGCGGCGGCGAAATGGTCACCGTAGAACCCGGAACAGTTCGCGATGCGGACGGGCCTGTTCATCGGCTTTGCCTTGTCGGTCGGCGGCCGGGGCCGGGCGGGCCGGCGAAGGCCTGGGCGATGGCCATCCACTCCTGCGCCGCCGGTCCTGTTATGGCCAGGGCGAGGTCGTCGCGGTGCCTACGCTGGGTGACCAGCAGGCAGAAGTCCAGGGCCGTTCCGGTGACCCGGTCGGTGGCGTCGTCCGGGCCCCAGGTCCAGAGGGTGCCGTCGGGGGCGGTCAGCTCGACGCGGACCCGGGTGTCCGGCGGGGTCTGGCCGCGGACGGCGTAGCTGTAGGCCTGCGCGCCGACGCCGATATGCGCGACGTGGCGCAGGCGGCCGGTGGGCTCGCGGGTGACGCCGAGAGCGTCCGCGATGTCCTGCGTGTGCGCCCAGGTCTCCATGAGCCGGGCGGTCAGCGACGACGCGGCGCTCATGGGCGGCCCGAACCAGGGCAAGCGTTGGCGCGGATCGAGCTTCGTGAAGGTCTCGAGCAGGTCGGCGCGGGCGGTGTCGAACCAGGCGAGCATCTGGGCACCCGTGCGGTCGCGGTAGCGGTCGGCGATGACGTCGGCGTTGATGTTTGCGTCGGCCGCGGCTGCGGCGAGTTCCGTACGGAATTCATCGGGGTGGAGCGCGGAGCGGACCGCGACCTCGTCGAAGTAGGCCAGGTGGCCGATCTGGTCGGCGATATCCCAGCCGGCCGCCGGTGTCGGCGTGCGCCAGCCGTGCTCGTCGAGGCCGGCCACCAGGGCCCGGGTGACGGCCGACTCGGCGGCCAGGTCCGCGGCGAGCGCGGCCATGTCTACTGGCATGGCTCGACCACCGCGAGGACCTGGCCGGTGCTGACCTGCTCCCCGGCCTTGGCCCGGAGTTCGGCCACCACGCCGTCGGCGGGCGCGGCCACGGTCTGCTCCATCTTCATCGCCTCCAGTACGAGCAGCGGCTGGCCCGCGACCACCACCGCGCCGACCTCGACCAGGACGCGCCGGACCAGGCCGGGCATCGGGGCCAGCAGCGATCCGGCAGGCGCCAGTTTCTCCGGGTCACCGAACCGCGGCACCTCGGCCAGGGCGCTGGACCCGTCGCTGGCGTCGACGTACGTGTCGGGACCGACCCGGTGCACCCGGTAGACCCGGCGCGTGCCGTCGATCTCCAGGTCGACCCGGTCCGGGCCGTGGTTGCGGACGCGGGCCGGTCCGAACGTCACGTCGTTCACGGACGCCTGGACGGTGTCGCCGAGGACGCGGTAGGCGACGTCGTACTGCTCCCCCGCCGCGGTGTAGCTGACATGCTGAGGTGTGGAGAAGACATTGCGCCAGCCTGAGGGCAAAGTGCGCAGGACGGGCGCCTCGGTGCGGCTGACCGCCTGGCGGGCCAGCGCCGCGACCAGCGCGTGTCTTGCCGTCGCCTTCGTGGCCTTCGTCGATCGGGTAAGGGCAACCGGATCGTGGCGGGTCAGATAGCCGGTGTCGGTGGCTCCGGCCAGGAAGTCCGGTTCGCGCAGGATCGCCACCAGCAGGTCGCGGTTGGTGGTCAGCCCGTGGATCTCGGCTTCGCGCAAGGCCCGGGCCAGGCGCCGGGCGGCGTCGGCCCGGGTCCGGCCGTGGGCGATCACCTTGGCCAGCATCGCGTCATAGTGCGGGCTTATGACCGACCCGTCGCCGAATCCGCCCTCGACCCGGAGGCCGGGGCCGGGCGGGATCGCGAAGCGGTGCAGCGGACCGGTGACCGGCAGGAAGCCGGCCAGGACGTCCTCGGCGTACAGGCGGACCTCGATGGCGTGGCCGCTGAGCCTGGCCTCGCGGGCCTCGGGCGGCAGCGGCTCGCCTTCGGCGATGCGCAACTGCAGCTCGACCAGGTCGAGGCGTGTGACTTCCTCGGTGACCGGGTGCTCGACCTGCAGCCGGGTGTTCATCTCCAGGAAGTAGAACGACCCGCCGCGGTCGAGCACGAACTCGACGGTGCCCGCGCCGGTGTAGCCGACCGCCTGGCCGGCGATGACGGCCGCGGCGGTCAGCGCGTGGCGCAGCTCGCCGTCGACGGCCGGTGACGGGGCCTCCTCCACGATCTTCTGGTAGCGCCGCTGGATGGAGCACTCGCGCTCGAACAGGTGGATCACGTCGCCGTGCGTGTCGCCGAGGATCTGCACCTCGACGTGGCGCGGGTCCGGGATGTAGCGCTCGAGGAACACGGTGCCGTCGCCGAAGGCGGCGGCCGCCTCGCGGCGCGCGGCGCGGACCGCCTCGGTGAGCTCGGCCGGGTCGGCGACCAGCCGCATGCCGCGTCCGCCGCCGCCGAACGCCGCCTTGACCAGCAGCGGGAAACCGACTGTCGCGGCGGCGTCGGCCAGGTCCGCGGCGTCTGTAACGGGCACGCTGGGCAGCACCGGGACGCCGGCCGCGGCCATCATGGCCTTGGCCGCGACCTTGTCGCCCATGGCGGCGATCGTGCCGGGGGCCGGGCCGACGAAGATCAGGCCCGCGTCGGCGCAGGCCCGGGCGAACGCGGCGTTCTCGGACAGGAATCCGTAGCCGGGGTGGACGGCGTCGGCTGCCGTGTCCGTGGCCGCGCCGATGATCAGGTCGCCGCGCAGGTAGGTGTCGGCGGGCGCCGCTCCGCGCAGCCGGACCGCCTCGTCGGCCAGCCTGACGTAGGGGGCGTCGGCGTCCGGGTCGGAGTAGACGGCGACGGTGGTGATGCCCAGGGCGTGCGCGGTCGCTATCACCCTGGCCGCGATCTCGCCGCGGTTGGCGACCAAGAGCTTGCCGATGGGTGCGGGCATGGCCGTCACATCCGGAACACGCCGAAGCCGCGGCGGCCGGCCACCGGACCGGAGTGCACGGCCGACAGGGTCAGGCCCAGGACGGTGCGGGTGTCGCGCGGGTCGATGACGCCGTCGTCGTACAGCCGCGCGGTGACGAAGAAGGCGTGCGACTCGGCCTCGATCTGGGCCTCGATCGCGGCCGAGCGCGCCCGGTCCGCCTCCTCGTCGAACGGCCGCCCGGTGGCCGCCGCGCTCGCCCGGCCGACGATGGACAGCACGCCGGCGAGCTGGGCGGCGCCCATCACGGCGAGCTTGGCGCCGGGCCAGGCGAAGATGAAGCGCGGGTCGAAGGCGCGGCCGGACATGCCGTAGTTGCCGGCGCCGAACGAGGAGGCCATGGTGATGGTGAGGTGCGGGACGGCCGAGTTGGTCACCG
>Ga0187819_10002329_pt1 | contig 10049 bp, 5 predicted proteins | sample NC_wetland_sal_i_15_FD_132411 | JGI IMG/M metagenome (GOLD analysis project Ga0187819, IMG submission 132411) | Wetland sediment microbial communities from Neuse River Estuary, North Carolina, USA - SO4_4 | ecosystem: Environmental > Aquatic > Freshwater > Wetlands > Sediment | place: USA: North...
GCATCGAGGACCTTGATCCAGCTTCCGCAAAAGGCGGGGAAAGGGTCGCATAGTGACACAATGAGAACCCCGCTTCTTTGTTTTCAATGATTTACGACCCCTTCGCGCAAACATGGGCTAGCAGGCTGCAGAAAAAAGCCAAGACCAAGCGCAGGCGAGAGGCGGAAGTTCGAGGTGAGAGGTTAGAGATTAATTAGAGGCTGGAGGTTAGAAAGCAAAGACCCGAAAGACGAAAGGAAAAAGGCAGAAGTTCGAGGTCGGAAGTTAGAAGTCGGAATGCGGACGAAAACGAGCAGCAGCAAAGCGCGCGGCCGAGACGCCCTCGACTAGAGCATGCCGGGCAGGCCACGCCCCACAGACAAAGGTAAATGCCAAAGGAGCGCGGGCCAGACGTCCACGACTAAAGCGCACAGGCGAGGGCGCCTGTGCCACACAGGCAAAGGCGCGAACCGGCTATTGAGCGGGACCCGGGCTCAGGGTGGCGCGAGGACGGGAGAAGAGGCGGCGCATGGCTGCGACTACCCAGCGGATCGTGGCGACGATCAGCACCAGAATCGCGAGCACGATGGCGGCGGAGATGTAGGGATGGCGCGTGGCCAGCCAGGTCAGGGAAACCACACCCGCATCTTCACTCACACTCAAGGCAATATTCGAAAACGGCTCGGGGGAGTGGGTCACCGCGGCGCGGGCCGCCACTTTTCCGCCGTGAGCGGCCAAGGCGATCAATCCGCCGAGCAAAGTCGCGAGCAGTTGTTCTCGTTGCGGCAGCCCCGTTGTGGCGCCGTATGCGATTACCGCCGCCACGGGCACACGAACGAAGGTTTGCAGCGCGTTCCACAGCAAATCGAAAATCGGAATCTTGTCCGCGACGAATTCCACCAGGAACAAGACAACGCAAGCGGCAATCACATACGTGTTTGCGATGGGATCGAGACTTGGGGGAAGCGCGAGCGCTCCGACGCGCGAAAGGATTCCCAGCATGGCCACGGTGGCGTAAACGTTCAGCCCCGCCGAAAATGAAACCACCAAGAGGACCGCAGCCAACTCTGGGCCGGAAGGGACTGCGGGAATCATTGCGGCAAACATAGGTCTCCATATGTTGCCACAGAGGCACAGAGGACACAGAGAAGAAATGAGGCAAAGAAACAAGGAGGCGCAGGGAGGCAAGGCGAAGAGAGATCCTTCGCCCGCCGCAGCGGGCTCAGGATGACAGCCTTAGGTCGTCGGAGGCGGGGTGGGGTGCCAACGTTTAGAAGGTAGAAGAGATCAGTGGCGAGTCGTGGGATCGGAGGCGAGCAGCGGCGGCGCCGAGGCACTGGCTTTCGCTTGCGCGGCGGGGAAACGATGCGCGAGCCAGGCGCGGACTTCGTTTGGGTGATAGTTGAACGGGCCGAGCCCTCCGCGATAGACGATTTTCCCGGTTTCGTCGATGACGTAAAGGCGCTCAGGCCAGCCGGCGTAGAGGTGGTCAGCTAAGTCGCTCATGGCGTCGATGCCCAGCGGCAGAGGAAAGTGGAAGCGCTGGGTGAAATCATTGGCGATGGCCACGCGCTGCGCGAGCGTCTTAGGCTGCGCATAACAGACATTCTCATCTAGGTTCTTCTTCATTTCCCATTCATCCGTGGGATGAGCCTCGCGGATGTAAACGGCGAGGAAATCGGCGCGGTCCTTGTAGTCGTTGTACATCTTGACCAGATCACCGATCTGGCGGCGGAAGGGAGGTCAAGTGTAGCTGCCGAAAATGAGCACGAGCGGGCGCGCGCCGATACGGTCACGGATGCGGAAGGTGGATTGGCCGTCGAGCGTAAGTAACGGCGCATCCGGCGCACTGTCGCCTACGTGAAGATCGCCGCGATGCCATTGCGGCAGCGCGAAGCGCAGAAAGCCACAAAGATCACGAGGGCTGCCCATGAAATAGCATCCCGCAGCAAGGGCGATGGCCAGAATTGCGACCAGAACAATCAGCGACCATTTCAGCACGCGCACGTGGTTCCCCCCGAAACTTACGGAAGGATAGCCCGTCTTCAGAGGCGCATCAATAATAGATACTGGTTATGCTCGCCCCGCGCGGCGCCTACTGCACCGTCACATTTACTGAGGTCATGTGGGTGTCGGTACCCGTTACAGCTGTCACGCCCTGCACCACATTCCCGGTGGCGGTGACACTTAGACTTCCACTTTGCGAACCTAGATTGTTCACGTCGCCAGCGTATTGCGCGATGAGCGCGCAGGTTCCCGGCATGAAGGGGGAGAAGACAGTTTGTGCCGTGCCGTTCGTCAGCAGGGTGTTATTGGAATAGTTGCAGGCTAGTGAGCTAAACGTCACGATACCAGCGGCAGAAGCCGACGATTTGACGGTGGCGGTGAGGGTCACACCCGAACTCATTGCGAACTTGGTATTCGGAACGGAAATGGTCGTCGTCGTTGACTGTGGGCTGGAACCTCCGCCCCCTCCGCCGCTGCCGCCCCCTCCGCCTCCACAACCCACAACGAAGGCCAGGACGCTAACCAGCGCAAATCCTGCCGCGGCATGCGCAAATCGCACGCGCGGCGGGAACAACAGCAAGAGCAACGAAATAAGTGCCGCCAGGGCACTCAATGCCCACCAGAGCGAGCGATCCCTCGGGCCAATGGGGACACGCATTCGGACAGGCGCAACCAGCGCTGATGTGGCGCCGGAAGGCGCGGGAGTATTTATGGAGAGCGTTGCGGTTGTTGCTGCGCCATTGCTCAGGGTGACTGAGGATGGCGAAATGGAGCACGTTTCATTGTAGAGGACCGAGCCGGAACAACTCAGCGAGACCGTACTCGTGTAGTTGGTTGTCGGCGTGATCGTGATGGTCGCTGTTCCTGTTTGTCCCGCGGTGAATGTCAAAGGCGAAGGCGTCGAAAGGGTGAAATCGGGGATGGTTACATTGATGACAACAGACTGGCCCGACGACGCGTAATTCGAGTCACCGGGGTAGGTAGCCGTAACCTGCTCGGATTGCTGGGGAACCGTGCTGATTGTGGATTGCATCATCCAGTTTCCGCTCGCATCTTGAGAAACCGTAGTGTTCGCCGTGCCGGGTATGGTGAAAGAGATGGCCCCTGTCGGTTTAAGAGCGGCGTTGCTCGCGGGATTAGTAGTGCCGAGGGTCGCAGTGACGGTGACGCTCGTGTTTTGGCCGTAGATAACATTGCTTGGATTCGCCGTCAGCGCCACAGTGTCGTTATAGACCGCGTCCACCGTTACAGCTGTGGATGTTGAGTTCGCATAATTCGTGTCGCCGCTGTACTTGACGGTCAGCGAGTGCGGACCGGAAGGGGCCGAGATGGTGGTCTGAAGGCTGGCCCCGACCCACGCACCGGCGGTCGGCGAACCGTTGGAACCGGTGGCAAACCCCAGAGTGTCAGTTAGCTGCGTTGTTCCGTCGAATACGAGATAGCTTTGCTGGTTCGCCGTGGGCGCTACCCCGGAACTGTTCGACTGCGTTCTAACGCTGATGTACGACGGCGCGCCGATGAGAGTAGTTTGTGGCGGAGTCGAGGTTGCTGGGCTGGTGATCGAGGTCGTGGTCGGTGCGGGGGTGACGGTTATGGTGTCGGAACCGGTGCTGGAGTTGTAGCTGTTGTCACCGGTGTAGCTGCCGGAGAGGGGATGCGACCCACCGGTTAGCTGGATGGCTTGATATTCCGCGAATCCCTCGCTGTTCAAGGCAAAGGAACCGGACCCAAGCGCGGTTCCGTTATCGGTGAGGTTGACGCTGCCGGTCGGGCAGCCGTAGACCTGCTTGTGGGTGGTGGAACTGAAACAGGTGGTGCCGGAACTGTTGGTAATGTCAGTGCGCAGAAGGTACGGAGAGCCGTAGGGGAAAGAAGTGGCATTGCTGTTCGTGATGGCGCCCGTGGCGGGATCGAAGGTGACGATGCTCAGCGCCGTCTTGCTCGCCTCCGGACTCACAGTTACGGTCACGCCATTCGAGTCGCTTGACGCATAGGTGGTGTCTCCCTCGTAATGTGCGTTCACCGTGTACGACGTGCCTCCCGGCAGCATGTTGGTCGTGCCCGACGCGACGCCATTGCTCAACGTGAATATGGCGAATCCGTCGGAACTACCCGATGGGCTGGCGATCAGTGAAACGTCGCCCGTGGGTTGCGGAGAATTTGGCGACACCGCAACCGCTACGTTGACGGAAGCGCCGTGCGTAATGTTCACCGCGCTGCCCCCATTCAGCGTTAAAGTCGTGGTCGAAGATGTGCGGTGGACCGAACTCCAGCTGTTGACCAAATTGGCCGCGTTGACCGAACCGAGGCCGGTGGCGAGGTCGTATCCGGCGGTGGTGCTATAGCCTGAAAGAACGCCGTACGTATCCATGTCACTCGTGGCGTTGCAGTTCGGGCTGGTTCTGACGCACGGCATGGCGATTGTGGAGCCCGCCGGAACATCGTGGAAAACGCCGCTTTGCATCGCCAGCGCGTACAGCACGTAATTCGCGTTCCCCTGCCGTCCGTATTTCTGGTTGACCAAAGCCATGATCCCCGCAAACGCCGGCGATGACACGGACGTGCCGCCATACCCCGCAAAATCAAAGTACGGCGGGTTCAAATCGCAACTGTTGCTCGGAACCGCGTCCCGTTCGCAGACAATGTAGAAACTCCCATTGAACCCGTTGCTGGCGAGCAACGACACATCCGGAACGTCACGCTTTCCGTCGCTCGGCACACCCGTGCCTTTTTGCCAGGACGGCTTGGCGTAACCGCCACTGCAAGACGATTGGGATTGGCCGGTGGAGGACGTGCAGTTGCTCGCCCCTCCGCTGCCGCCGGCCACGACCAGCAGGTTGTAGTTGGTGGCGTCGGGACTGTTGCAAAGCTGTTCTGCCGTCGAGAATTTAAGCAGGCTGACCACCTCCTGGTTGGTGCAGGAGTCGTTCCAGGTCATTTCGGGGATGTAGCTTTTTGCGGATGCCTGCGTGATCGAATCGTTCGTCGCGTTCCAGTAAGTCGAGAAGTTACCGAGGTCGTTGAAATCGGTCCCGCCGACGGCCACGTTGTACGGCGTTGAGCCGTACCCGCTCACCGCCAGGCCGTACTGCGCGGCGTGCTGCCCCTGGTCGCAAACCGCGGAGCCCGCGTCGCCACTCGCGACCAGCACTGTGATTCCCTGAGCCGTGGCTTGCTGCCAGAGCTGGTTGAAGTACGCGTTCCCTGCTGTGCCAAGCCCTAATTCGCAGAACCCGTAACTCTCGCTCATCACCGGATCGAGGTTGTTGTCCACAATGTACTCGGCGGAAAGGTCCACGCCCGTGGTTGTTTCCGTGGGCTGGGACACTACGAAGTCGATAGTCGCTCCCGGAGCGACGGCGCTGGACCATTGCGTGTCGATGTCCCCCTCAGGCTCGTCGCCAATTACCCCAGGATCCGGACCATCGTGAATGATATTGAGAACAGGGACGGGATTGGTCTGGCCAAAGATAGTGTGAAAATCGGCAAAATCCTGCGGGTTGATATCTGTTTCAGCTACGATGCCAATGCGCTGTCCCGTTCCGTTGATCCCCGCAGTCCACAGCGGTGTGACGTTATAAATCGTGCCGAAATCGTATGGCCCGAGCGGATAGCAATCAATGGCTGCCCCGGTGCCGGTAGATCCGCATTGAAACGTGAACTGTGGCACAGGCGCGCCCACCGGCGTCACCTTGCCGGTATCTTTTGACCTCGTGAATATGCCCGCAGAATGACTCATGGCGTGCCGCGGAAAATTATTCAGCGATTCGACTCCGGCAACCACGGGCGTGAGAGCGGTGGGGATTTGCGGGTCGGCTGAATTGGCCCAGTGGTCCTTGCCGTCTACCGTGTATTTGTGGATCTCGGTGTGGAACGCGTCCTTCACTTGCAGCGCGGTACCCGAGAATTCGATCACGATGCGGCCCTTCGCCACGCGGCTTATTTGAAAACCGTGCGACTCCAGCCATGCCGTTATCGTCTGAATGTCCTGGTCGGCAGGGCCAAACTGCTGCCCAAACTGGTCGGGCGTCAGCCAGGCGTGATAGTTCGGCGAAGTTTTGTCCTGCTGCTGGTCGATCAACGCCTCGAGAGCCGCTTCTTGGCCGGCACTGCGCTGCAGCACGAGCAGCATGCGGTTCAGCGGGAGATTCGAGGGAGCCGGCCCGCGGTCGAACCCAGGAACGGCGAGGAAATGCGTGTTGCCCTTGAGGACGGTCAGTTTCGAATTATCGATTGCCTGCGTGATGCGAGCTGGGACAACATTTTGTTGCGCAGAAATGAGAGCCGGGAAAAGGGCAAACAAGAGAAGTACGGGCAGGATCTTGCGAAAGACCATGGGGTTGGGTCGCATGGCGCCTCTGAGAAATCGCGAATGTTTTACATGTCAGCCCGCGACACACCCAGCGCGGGCTACGCCTAGTTTCGGGAACGTAGCTAGGGCCCAATAAAAGTGCTGACGTGCGGGGATTGTGCCGCTGGGGGAAGCGGGCGTCAACCTAATTCCGCGCTAAGTAACTGGTGAGGTACGGCGAAGGCGCAGCGAATTGTTCCGCGCGCCACAGACAAATCAGATAGCCGAGGAGAAGAAATAACATGAATGATCTCAAGTCGTTGATGCGTCTTATCCTAGTAGGCACTATAGCATTGGCGGTCTGCTTGGGCCTCGGCGCGAACAACTCGCGGCCGCAGCCGAATCCGATTCTAATGAACACCTGTTTGATAACGACGAACGTCAGCCGGCTTGTGAACTTCTACGAGAACGTTCTGGGTATGAAAGCACAGTGGTCTGGTGAACAGTACGCGGAATTCCGCACGGGTGTTGGCGTCCTTGCGATTTTTTCTGCCGACGCACAAGAGAACTATATCCCTGGTTCTGCGGATGCCGCCAGCAACAGGAGCGCGATCCTAGAGTTTAAGGTTGCAGACGTGGACCACGAATATGTAAGACTTCAACCATTGGTAACGATCTGGGTCAAGAAGCCGACGACCCAGCCGTGGGGCACGCGGTCGTTATACTTCCGCGATCCCGATGGCAACCTCGTAGACTTCTATAGGCCAGGGAAGATTCAATAGGCGTCGCCTCGCAGCTAAGTATCACGCCGCGCGGCGGCCAACCCCGCGCGGCGATCAGGCGAAGACGAAGACGGGTGAAGAGGCAGACCGGCTTTTTGCGCTGGCTGGGGAGGAATACGCGCAAGCTCTGAAAATCAAGCCGGACAAGCACGAGTCGCTGAACAACTGGGGCCGTCACGCTGGCAGATCAAGCGAAGGGGAAAACTGGTGAAGAGGCAAACCGGCTTTATGCGCTGGCCGGGGAGAAATTCGCGGAAGCTCTGAGGATCAAGCCGGACAAGCACGAGTCGCTGAACAACTGGGGTGAGATGCTAGAAGATCAGGCAAAGACGAAAACGGGGAAAGAAGCAGACCAACTCCTTGCTTTGGCCGCGGAGAAGTTCGCACAGGCACAGAAAATCAAACCCCGACAAGCATGAAGCGCTGCGCAACCGCAGCATCACGTCCGGAGGTCAGGCGAGGACGGACACTGGCGAACGGGCGAACCGGCCAGATCCTTCGCAAACCACACATCGCGGTCGGGCGAGACGCCGGCTCTATTGCCCTAGCTGAGCATCTGGCGCAAAACATAATGCAGAATGCCGCCGTGCTGGTAATAGGCAACCTCGAAGGGCGTGTCGACCCGCGCGATGGCAGTGAACTCTTTCTGCTTTCCGCTCGCGTCGCGAACACGAATGCGCATTTTCTTTCGCGGCTCGAAATCCCGCGCGAGGCCATCGATATCGAAGATCTCGAGGCCCGTCAGCCCCAGCCTTTGGGGATTTTCGCCTTCGGCAAACTCGAGCGGCAGCACACCCATGCCGACAAGATTGCTGCGATGAATGCGCTCGAAACTTTCCGCGAGCACAGCGCGAACGCCGAGGAGAATCGTACCTTTAGCGGCCCAGTCGCGTGATGAGCCCGAGCCATATTCCTTGCCCGCGATTACGATGAGTGGCACACGTTCGTCGCGGTATCGCATGGCTGCGTCGTAGATGGTCGTTTGCTCGCCGCTGGGCTGATAAATCGTCCAGCCGCCTTCGGTGCCGGGCGCCAGTTGGTTGCGCAGGCGGATATTGGCAAAAGTTCCGCGCATCATCACTTCGTGATTTCCGCGGCGCGCGCCGTACGAGTTGAAATCTTTGGGCTGCACGCCTTGCGCGATCAGATATTTTCCTGCGGGCGAATCCGCCGGGATCGAACCTGCGGGAGAAATGTGGTCGGTGGTGACGCTGTCGCCCAGAAGGGCCAGGACGCGCAGCCGGTGCAGATCGGTGAGCGGCGCGGGATTGCGAGGCATGTTTTCGAAATACGGAGGATTCTTAATGTAGGTGGACTTGTCGTCCCATGCGTACAGATCGCCTTCGGGGATGGGGAGCGCTCGCCAATGAGCGTCGCCCGTGAAAACATCCGCGTACTCCTTGCGGAACATGTCGCTCGAGACGGACGCGCGCATCGTGCTTTCCACTTCCTGCGGCGTCGGCCAAATCTCGCGGAGATAAACGGGACGGCCGGATTTGTCGGTGCCCAAAGGCTCGTTAACGATGTCGACGTCCATCCGCCCGGCCAACGCATACGCCACAACCAGCGGCGGCGAGGCCAAATAGTTCGCGCGGCACAACGGGTTGATGCGGCCCTCGAAGTTGCGATTGCCGCTGAGCACCGAAACGGCCACGAGGTTATTTTCCTTGATCGCTTTCCCGATTGCGTCGGGAAGCGGGCCGCTGTTGCCGATGCACGTCGTGCAGCCATAACCGACGAGATGGAAACGCAACGATTCCAGGTAGGGCCACAGCCCTGCCTTTTCGATGTAGTCGGTGACGACTTTCGAGCCAGGCGCGAAGCTCGTCTTGACCCAGGGCTTTGTGCTGAGGCCGCGCTCAACAGCTTTCTTGGCTAACAAGCCGGCGCCGAGCATCAGCGATGGATTCGACGTGTTGGTGCAGCTCGTGATGGCTGCAATCACAACGGAGCCATCGCCGAGATCGAAGCGATCGCCGTTGTTCTGCACCTGGACGTGCTTCGGCTCGCGATCCATGGATTTTTCGAATGCCGTCTTGGCCTGCGTGAGCGGCACGCTGTCTTGCGGACGCTTGGGTCCCGCCATCGTGGGGACGACACTCGCGAGATCGAGTTCGAGGCGATCGGAGAAGATCGGGTCGGGCGTCTGGTCGGTGCGGAACAGGCCTTGTTCTTTCGTGTAAGCCTCGACCAGCCGGACGTGATCTTCGCTGCGTCCGGTGAAGCGCAAATACGCGAGCGTTTCCGCATCGACAGGGAAGAAACCCATCGTCGCGCCGTATTCGGGCGCCATATTGGCAATCGTCGCGCGGTCAGGCAGGGTGAGGCTCGAGAGTCCGGTGCCGTAAAACTCCACGAATTTGCCGACCACGCCTTTCTTGCGCAGCATCTGCGTAACCGTAAGCACAAGGTCAGTGGCCGTGGCGCCTTCGGGCAGTCGCCCGTGCAGGTTGAATCCAACTACGGCCGGAATCAACATCGATAAAGGCTGGCCCAGCATGGCCGCTTCCGCTTCAATCCCTCCCACGCCCCAGCCAAAAACGCCCAGCCCGTTGACCATCGTGGTGTGCGAATCCGTGCCCACCAGCGAGTCGGGAAACGCGAGCGTCTCGCCGTTTTGCTCCTGGCGGAAGACCACCCGCGCCAAATATTCGAGATTCACCTGATGGCAAATTCCGGTGTCCGGCGGAACAACCTTGAAATTGTGAAAACTTTTCTGGCCCCAGCGCAGGAACGCGTACCGCTCGATATTCCGTTGCATCTCCATTTCGGCGTTGAAGGCGAATACATTCGGCGCGCCGAATTTGTCGACTTGCACGGAGTGATCGATCACCAGCTCGGCGGGCAGCAGGGGATTGATTTTCTTCGCGTCACCCGAGAGATTGCGCATCGCGTCGCGCATAGCCGCAAGATCGACGACGGCGGGGACACCCGTAAAATCCTGCAGCAGGACGCGCGCGGGCATGAACGAAATTTCGCGTTCGGTGTGA
>Ga0187819_10002330_pt1 | contig 10048 bp, 10 predicted proteins | sample NC_wetland_sal_i_15_FD_132411 | JGI IMG/M metagenome (GOLD analysis project Ga0187819, IMG submission 132411) | Wetland sediment microbial communities from Neuse River Estuary, North Carolina, USA - SO4_4 | ecosystem: Environmental > Aquatic > Freshwater > Wetlands > Sediment | place: USA...
CACCACCTTCCGCATGCGCGCTTCCCCAGCCTGCGCGCCCAGACACAAGCCGACCTCCTGCGCGCGTGACGCCGGCGTGCAGATCATGGTGGACGCCGCGAAGAAGACCCGCCCCACCGGGTTCAAGTTCTTCTCCAGTTGGTCGTGCGCGAAAGGCTCCACAATCATCCACGCCCCATCCGGATTCAGCATCTCCCGGACGTGCCGCGCGGCTCCCGCCGGGTCGCCCATGTCGTGCAGGCAGTCGAAGAACGTAACGAAGTCGTACTTCGCGCCGTGGAAATCCTTCGCCGTGGCGACCTCGAAACTCGCGTTCTTGACACCGGCCCTGGCAGCGGCCCGCCGCGCCCAGCCCACCGACGGCCCGTGATAGTCGAACCCCACGAACTGCGAGTTGGGGTACGCCTGAGCCATCAAAATCGTCGATGCGCCGTGCCCGCAGCCCACGTCGGCCACCCGTCCACCGCGCTTCAGCGTCTGCTCAACTCCACCCAGGGACGGAATCCAGGAGGCGACCAGATTGGCCGCGTAATTCGGCCGGAAGAATTTCTCCGTTCCCTCAAACAACGACGTATCGTGCTCGTCCCAACCCACGCCCTCGCCGGTTCGAAACGCTTCCAGCAGTTTCGGCTCGTCCTTCATAATGGCGCTGACAATGTGGAAGGCTCCCGGCAAATAGGCCGGACTGTCTTCCACGGCCAGTGCGAAAGCCTGTTCGTTGGGCAGTTCGAAAGTCTGGTTGGCGGCGTCATAGGTGACGTAGCCGCCAGCCGCCTGGGCGGAAAGCCATTCGCGCACGTAGCGCTCATCCGTGTTGGTCTTGCTCGCCAGTTCCGCCGCCGTCATCGGCCCCGCCTCGGACATGGCCTTGTAGAGCCCTAGTTTCTCTCCGATAAGCACCAGAGCCGCGTTCATGGCCGCGCCCAGTTCACCGACCACTTGCCCCAGAAATTGATTCAGCTTGTCCTGGTTAATCTCCATGTGTTCCTCCGTTAGGTTTTGTTGTTGCTTTGGGAGACAGTATACAACGCGTCCGCGGCCTCGGCTACTCTGAGAGAGTGCGACGACAAACCTTGCTTCTATTTTTCGTGACCGCTTCGGCCTTTGCGGAGGTCCACTCGCTCACGCTCCGCCAAGCCGTGGACGTGGCATTGACGGAAAACCCCGACATCGTGCTGGCGCGCCTGGATGAGCAAAAAGCCCAGGCCGGCATTCGCATCGCCAAGGACCCCTTCGTGCCGAAGGTGTACGCCGGCAGCGGGCTCGCCAAGACCTGGGGATACCCCAGCAGCATCGAGGGTGCGGCGCCATCCATCGTCCAAGCTCGAACCGACATGTCGCTGTTCAACCGGCCCAAAAGCTACGAGCTGGCTCGGGTGCGGGAGAACGCCCGTGGAGCCGCGTTCGATACGCAATCGAAAAGCGACCAGGTGGCCTTCCAAACCGCATCGCTGTTTCTGGACGCCCAGCAGATGGCCCGTAGCGTCCGGTCGCTTCAATTAGAGGTCGAGAGCCTGAAGCGCGCGGGCGAAGCCGTCAGCCTGCAGGTGCAAGAGGGCCGGCAGCTCCCGATCGAAAACAAGCGTGTCGCGGTGGACTTGGCGCGGACCAAGCAGCGCCTCTCCGCTCTCAGCGACGACCTGGAATACGCGGAGGCGTCGCTGGCGGTGGTGTTGGGCTATCCGGCGGGCGATCGGGTTCAACCTCTCGAAGAAGAACGGGCCGCCCTCGAAGTTCCGCCCAGCGAGGAGGCCGCGCGCGACCTGGCGCTACAAAACAACAAGGACGTCCGCAAGCTTCAGTCGCAGTTGCAGGCCAAAGGATTCGAGCTGAAGGAATACCAGTCGGCCAACAAGCCCGTGATCGACGTCGTGGCGCAGTACTCGCTGTTCGCCAAGAGCAACTACCAGGCCTACTTTACGAGCTTCCAGCGCAATAACGGCGAGCTCGGCGTTTCCATCCAGATCCCGCTGCTCATGGGATCGGCGTCCAAGGGCCTGGCCTCGCAAGCCGGGACCGACATCCTGGAGCTGCGCACGCAGTTGAATCAGACCCGCAACCGCATCGAGCTCGATACGCAGAAGAGCTACCAGGAGCTTCAGAAAGCCTCCTCCGCCCTGGAAGTCGCCCGGCTGGATTTGGATTATGCCCGCGAGCAGGTATCGCTGTTTCTGACGCAGCTCGCCGAGGGCCGCGTCACCGAGCAGCGCGTCGACGATGCCCGCCTGAACGAGCAGGAGAAGTGGATCGCCTTCTATGACGCGCAGCACGCCGTGGAGCGCGCCCGCCTGGATCTGTTGCGTCAGACCGGAACGTTGATGGCGTCGCTGCGCTAATAGCCGATGTTGAGTCTTCGCGTGTGACGGATCGGGAAGAAGCGGGCCTGCGGGGCCAGGTGAAGATCTGCTCTGGCGAGCATGATATCGTGTACCCGGATCACCACTGGGTGTCGCACACCGTAGATACCTACTCAGCCCAAGGCCAGTTGCTCGAAAAACGCCATCGAAATCCGGACGGCTCGAGCTGGTCGATCCTCTGCCGCTACGACGAGCACGGGAAATTACTCGAGAAGAAACACGTCAGCGACAAGCCCGGGCAAAACCAGGTGTTTTCGTACCGGTACGATCCGCAAGACCGCCTGGAGCGCGTTGTGCTCAACCCCGGCCAGGAGGGCGAGCGTCTCTTCGAGTCAGTCCAATATGCGGCCGACGGCACGAAGATGCGGACGTCCTACCCGGCCGTGTTAGCTGACGCGGAAAGAAAGAATATCAGCGTGTCGGTCGAGTCCATGTTGCATCTCTCGATCGACGCCGTCGCCATCATGACAGTCCTGGACGCCAGTGACCGCCCCGTTCGCAGGGTGCTGTACGACGCCGACGACCGCGTGATACGGCGTGTAGTGTTTCGCTATGACGCACGCGGTCTGCTGGTCGAAGCAGGGGAATGGATTGGCGGGGCCATTCGGGACGACTTCCGGAACGTTTATCGATACGACGCGTCGGGCCGCCAGATTGAGGTTGATAAGCGGTGGGGCGGTTTTGGCGGTGGGCGGCGAAGCTTCACATATAACGCTCAGGGCGACATCGTGCAGGAAGTCATCGAACAGAGCACCGGCGTGATGAGCGAAAACGACGGGTCTCAGGCCTGGACCGAGCGGTTCACCTACAAGTACGATGCGCAGGACAATTGGATCGAACGAACCATGGAGACAATCCCGGAGACCGGCGAAGCTCGTCTCATCAGCGTCGACCGGCGCGAGCTGACGTATTACGCCTAGCCGAGGCCCAATAATCAGCTATCCTGGAGGCAGGCTATATGAAAAGCGCCAGCTTTTTGATAGCCCCACTGCTGGTGTTGCTCGCCGCTTGCAACACCGATCCTAAGACGATCTGCAAGAAGTACGTTGACGACGGGAACAGGTACTTCCAACGGGGCAAATACAACGAAGCATCCATTCTTTACCGCCGCGCGCTCAACAAAGACATGCGCTACGCGGACGCCTGGTATCATCTAGGGCTCACCAACCTGAAGCTGGGCCTGCTGGGTGAAGCCCGCAAGGACTTCAGCCGGGCCATGGAAATCGACCCGCTGAACCAGGACGCCTCGGTTCAAGTTGGCGACCTGGACCTCGCCTTTTATCTTCTGGACCCGGGCGGCAACCGCGCGCTGCTCGCCGACCTGCGCGATATCACAGCGCAGCTTCTGAAGCGCGACCCGCGCTCCTTCGACGGGCTGCAATTTTCCGGCAACCTCGCCCTGATTGCGAAAGATCCCCGCACCGCGACCCAGCGGTTCCAGGAGGCCAACCAGGTTCGGCCGTTGCAGCCGGAGCTGGTGCGAACTTTGGTTGAGACCCTGTTCTCGGAGCAACGCGACGACGAGGGCGAAAGACTGGCACTGGAACTGATCGCTCACGAGAAGACCTACGCGCCCATCTACGCTACGCTGTACCAGCACTACATGCGCGCCAATCGTCCGCAGCAAGCCGAAGAGCTGCTCCAGCAGCAGATCGCCAACAACCCCACCAACGGCGCGTATTTGATCCAGTTGGCTTTTCATTATTACGCGACAAACCGCCGCGACAGAATGACCGCCACGCTCGATCGTCTCACTTCGGATCCAAAGACGTTTCCGGACGGGCGCCTCCAAGCCGGCGATTTTTACGTGCGCATCCACGATCTGGACTCCGCGCTGGGTCAATATCAGCAAGGGGGCGACCAGCGCGTCTATCGTAAGAAGATTGCCGAAGTTTTGGCCACTCAGGGGAAACGGGATCAGGCGGGCAAGATCGTAGCCGAGCTGCTGAAACAAGACCCGAAGGATTCCGAAGCGGTTGCGCTGAAGTCTACGCTCGCACTTCAATCCGGCGACCCTCGCGAAATCAAAGCGGCGATCGAGGAACTCCGGGGCCTGGCCAAGAAACTGCCCGGCAACGCGGCGCTGCACTATAACCTGGGCCGCGCTTACCTGGCCGCCGACCCGCCTAACCCGAATCTAGCGCGTCAGCAGTTCCAGGAGGCTTTGCTGAGCGATCCCTTGCACGCCCGCGCGAAGCTGGCCTTGGGAGAGCTGCAACTGGCGGCAGGCGAGTCTGCCTTGGCCGTTCGAGCTGCCGGCGAGGTTCTGGAGCGCGACCCAACCAATCTCGTGGCTCGGCTAATCCAAGCCCGCGGCTGGGTGGCGATGTCGGAGCCCGATCGGGCGCGCGACGACTTGACCACCGCGCTCCAGATCGATCCCGGTTCGAAGGACGCGCGTTACGAGTTGGCCGAGCTGGATTTTCATCAGCGGCGCTACAAAGAGGCTGAAACTGGCTTCCAGGCGCTTCTGGATGCCGGCGACTCGCGCGGCCTGACCGGAGTTCTTCAGGCCAAAGTCGCGCAGGGACAGGGCCGCGCTGCCGTGCACTTTGCCGAAGAGCAGTTGCGCCGTTCCCCTGAGCGCGCCGATTACCGGCTGGCTTTGGCGGAAGTGGATGTCGCAGTCGGCGAGTATGCCGCGGGCGCCACCCAATATCAGGCGCTCATCGACCGCCAGCCGAAGGCCAAGGACCTGTACATCCGCCTCGGTGAAGCCAAACTCCAGGGCCAGGACTTTTCCGGCGCGCTGGCCGCTTTCCAAACCGCCCAGGCGTCGGCTCCCAACGATGCGACGGCGAGCCTGGATCTGGCGTTGTTGTATGATCGGACGGGGCGCTCCGCCGACGCTCGAAAGGCATACGAGAAGGTGCTTACGATCCAACCCGACAATTCAACCGCGCTCAATAATCTCGCCTACTTGGAGGCCGACGATGGTGTGGACTTGGATCAGGCCCTTGCGCACGCACGGCGCGCCGGCGAGAAGCTGGCTAACGATCCCAACGTCATGGATACGCTCGGGCTGATCTACGTCAAAAAGAACCTCACCGACGACGGACTGCGCATGCTGCGCGAGGTGGTCAAGCGGCGGCCGGAGAACGCGGCCTTCCACCTCCACCTGGCGCTGGCGCTCTACCAGAAGGGCGACCGGCCCACGGCCCGCAGGGAACTCGAAACCGCGCTCCGCAACAAGCCCAGCGATAAAGAACGCGGCCAGATCAAGGAGCTGCTGGCCAAGGTTGGTTAGTCCGGCAAGCCAGGATCCGCGTTGAACTCCGGTAACAAGACCAATTGGGCGAGCTTGCCGTATGTGGCTCCGTTTGCCGTTTTCATCGCCTTTCTCGGACTGCAGAAGTACGTTCCGCTGAGCCCCAATATCGAGTTCGCTGTTCGGGATGTGCTGCTGGCGGCGGTTCTGGTCTTTTTTTCCAGGAGTGTTATCCAGCTACGCAGCGTCCGGAGGCTGGAGACCGTGATCATCGGCGTGGCCGTCTTCGTGGTCTGGGTCGCACCCGACGTGCTGTTCCCCACCTACCGCCAGCACTGGCTGTTCCAGAATTCCATTCTGGGCCAGATCTCGAACAGCATTCCCGAAGAAGTCTTCCAGTCGCCTTTCGTTCTTTGGCCTCGCATTATCCAGGCCGTGGTCCTGGTTCCGATTCTCGAGGAGCTGTTCTGGCGGGCATGGCTGATGCGCTGGCTCATCAATCCAGCCTTCGAAAAGGTGCCGCTGGGCGCCTACCAGGCCGTTTCTTTCTGGATCGTCGCGGCGCTGTTTGCTTCCGAGCATGGCCCGTATTGGGATGTCGGACTTGTGGCCGGCATCGCCTACAACTGGTGGATGGTGCGGACGCGCAGCCTCGGGGACTGCATTCTGGCCCACGCCATCACCAATGCCTGCCTGTGCGGGTACGTTGTTGCTACGCGGCACTGGGAATACTGGCAGTAGCCCGGATGTATATGAGATTCAGCCACTAAGCTCGAGTCTCGGCTTGACATGGCCGCCCTGACGTAGCTATAGTCTTTATAACTTCTTTATGTCTATGTTACAGACCTTACGGGCGCCCCATGTGTGTGCGCTGCTGGCCTTGGCCCTCCCGGTAGTGCTTTCGGCTCAAGACAATCCCGCCGTTGGCACATGGAAGCTGAATGTGGCCAAGTCAAAATACAGCACGGGCGCGCTTCCAACCAGCGCAACGCTGGCCATTCAAACCGCGGGCGACGGCCTGAAGACGAGTTACGAGGAAGTGGGAGCGGGTGGGAGCCATAATGCGTACGAATACACCGCCGGCTTCGATGGCGCCGATTCCGCGCTCACAGTCACGGGAGACGCAGCCTGGCGGGCTAACATGCTCGGCGGCGCTGAAACCGTCAGCCTCAGGCATGCCGGGGCGAACTCGTACAGCACCCTTCTAAAGAACCCCAAGGGCATTGTCATGACCATGCGAAGCGTGGTCTCCAAGAACGGGAAAGTCATGACGGTGACGGCCGGCGGAGCCGATGCCAACGGCCAGCCAGTCTCGTTTGTGACGGCTTGGGATAAGCAGTAATCCGCTGCTCCCGCGGATTGGATCGGCGCGACTGTGTAATACTGTTATGCAAGCAATGCTCTGGAGGTTTGCATGACAATGCCCAGGTTGAACGCGTTGTTCATCGCGAGTGTGGGTCTGGCTCTGGCCGCGCTGCCCATGTTGGCGCATCATTCTTTCGCGTCGGAATACGACAGCAAGCTCATCACGTTGACCGGCGTGATCACCAAAGTCGAGTGGACCAACCCGCACATGTATTTCTACATCGACGTCAAAGACGCCAGCGGCAACGTCGAGAATTGGGCGATCGAGGGTTACCCACCAAACACACTGAAACGCACTGGCTTCACGCGCGATGACCTGAAGGTCGGCGACACCGTAACCGTGACGGCTTATAAGGCCAAGGACGCAAGCAACCGCGTCGCCGGCCGCGAAGTGACGTTCCCCGGCGGAAGCAAGAAGTTCGCTGGTCCGGCTGCCGCGCCGGCGTACTGAGGCACCGTGAGAACCGTTCTGTTGGTAATCGCATTGGCCACGGCCGCCGGCGCGCAGACGCCATCGAAATCCATCCCGCGCACCGCCGATGGCAAGCCCGACTTCTCCGGCGTATGGCAAAGCGGCGGCGTGAGCCTGTACGGCGAGCCCGGCATCGCCAAGCCGCCGGCTCCTTCCGTGAACCCGCCGCCCAAGCGCGAGGCAATCCCGTATCAGCCCTGGGCGTCTGACAAATCCAAGCAGTTTACCCCGGTCGACGATCCTACGCTAAGCTGCCTGCTGCCCGGCGTCCCGCGCATTACCTCGATGCCCATGCCGTTTGAAATCGTGCAGACGCCGAAGGAAATCGTGATCACCTACGAATCGTTTCACGCCTTCCGCATCATTCCCTTCAACGACAAGCTGGAACATCCCAACGACCTGGTGCCGACCTGGATGGGCGACTCGGTCGCTCGCTGGGACGGGGACACGCTGGTGGTGGACGTGACCGGCTTCAACGACAAGACCTGGATCAGCGGAACCGGCAGCTTCCACAGCGAGGCCCTGCACGTGGTGGAGCGCTTTCAGCTCAACAGCGACGACACCATCACCTACACCGCGACGGTGACCGATCCCAAAGTGCTGACCAAGCCCTGGGTCACCGGCAACGTCCTGAGGCGTCCTCCCAACACTCGCGTCGAAGAGTACGAGTGCATCGAGAACAATCAGGACGCGCAGCACATGAAGAAGGTGAAGTGAGCCCAGAAGGTGATGTGAACCGCTAGCGCAGATGGCGCTGGTGTTCTTTCAAAATGCAGCGGTCCATCACGACCGCCAGGCCGGCTTTGGCCGCTTTGCGGGCGGCGGCTTCATCTTCCACGCCTTCCTGCATCCACACCGCGGAAGCCCCGATGCGAATGGCCGAATCCACCACGGGCTTCACGAATTCCGAGCGGCGGAAGATGTCCACGATGTCGACGTGCTCCGGGACGTCCTCCAGGCGCGGGTAAGCCTTCTCGCCCAGCACCTCGGTTTCGTTCGGATTCACCGGAATGATGCGATAGCCGCGCTTCTGCATGTATTCGGCGACGCCGTGCGACGCGCGGTACTTCTTGCTCGAAAGCCCCACCACGGCGATCACGTGGCTCTTGCGCAGCAGCTCGGGAATCGCGGCGTTCATTCCTTCTCCATCTTCAGCAGCTTTCGGAAATGGGCGACTTCGGCGGGCGCCAGATGGCGGAACTCGCCCGGTTTGAGCCCGCCCAATTCGAGAAAGCCGATCTTGACGCGGCGCAGCTTTTCCACCAGGCGTCCGAAATGTTTGAACATCAGCCGGATCTGATTCTGGCGGCCTTCGATCAGGCGCACTTCATACCAGGGGTTCTCCGCCCGCTGAATGAGCTTCAAACCCGCGGGCGCGGTGCGTTTGCCGGCGAGCGGAACGCCGTCGCGAAAATTCTTTTCCTGATCGGGCGTCAGCGCGCCGTTGGTCTTGACGACATAAGTCTTGGTGACGTGGCTCGAGGCTGAAGTGATGCGCTTGGCGAATTCGCCGTCGTTGGTGAGCAGCAGCAGGCCTTCGCTGGCGTAGTCCAGGCGGCCCACCGGATACACGCGCGCTTTCACGCCGCGCAGCAGATGCATCACGGTCTCACGGCCCTCGGGATCGGTGACGGTCGACATACAATTCTTCGGCTTGTTCATCGCCAAGTAGACCAGGCGCTCCGGGGCGCCGACGCGCTTGCCATCCACTTTGATGTGGTCGCGCTCGGGATCCGCCTTGGTTCCCAGCTCCAGGACGACTGCTCCGTTCACGGTGACGCGGCCTTCCAGGATGAGCTGCTCGGCCTTGCGCCGGCTGGCGATACCGGCATGGGCCAGCAACTTCTGTAACCTCTCCTCCGGCATCTACTCGCTGGTTTCCACAGACTCCGCCACGGCCGGCTCAGGCTCCTGCTCGGACATCGACAGGCGGCCCAGCTCTTCGAATTCCTTGAGCGTGGGCAACTCGGTCAGATCCTTCAATCCGAACTGCACCAGGAATTCCTTGGTGGTCTTGTACAGAATCGGTTTGCCGACCACCTGCTTTCTCCCCGATGTGGCAATGAGCTTGCGGTCCAGCAGGGTCTTCAAAACGCCCGCGCCCTGCACGCCGCGCACTTCCAGGACTTCTGGCGCGGTAATGGGCTGCTTGTAGGCGATCAAGGCCAGGGTCTCCAGCGCGGCCAGCGACAACTTCAGCGCGGGCTTCAGATTCTTGACGAAGGCGCGGATCGCATCGTGATGCTCCGGCTTGGTGGACATCTTGTAACCGCCCGCGACTTCCCGAATGGTCAAGCCGTGCTCGGGCTTGTTGAATTCGGCGGTCAGTTCTTCGAGAATCCGGCCCACTTTAGCGGCGGGCTGCTGGAGGGCGGTCGCGATCTGATCGGCGGAGAGCGGCTCGTCGGTGACGTAGATCACGCCTTCCACGATGGCCTTGAGTTGGGCGTCGGGGAGCTCGGCCACCAGAGTCGGGGCCGATTGAACTTCGGGAGTTTCCATTTCGATTAACTGTATTCCTGTTCGATGGCCGTGAGCGACTGGCCCAGCACCTCGTCAAACGCGCGGTGCTTCTTCAATCCAATGTCGCCGAAAGCGTCCTTCTGGGTCAACACGAGCGCCTGCCGCCGCACCAGTTCGAGCACG
>Ga0187819_10002331_pt1 | contig 10047 bp, 8 predicted proteins | sample NC_wetland_sal_i_15_FD_132411 | JGI IMG/M metagenome (GOLD analysis project Ga0187819, IMG submission 132411) | Wetland sediment microbial communities from Neuse River Estuary, North Carolina, USA - SO4_4 | ecosystem: Environmental > Aquatic > Freshwater > Wetlands > Sediment | place: USA: North...
GCCATACGTGTCCGGGGTGATAGGCGATCCCACATTGCTGTTCGATCAAATCCGCCAACCGCGCCGAGGTCCACAATCCCGTGTCATAGCCGAACGCTTCCGGTCCGCGCTTGAGAAAGCGCTAGGAGAAAAACAATGAAGAAAGCTCTTGCAGTGGCCGCTCTTGGTCTGTCGTTTGCCGCAGGCGCTATGTTTGCTCAGAGGGTCCATGATTGGCATGACCTCGATGAAGTTCACAAGCATGTGCTGGAATCGATCCACGAAATGGAGCGGGCCCGCGCGGCCAACCACTATGACATGGAAGGACACGTAGCAAAGGCCGAGGAACTCCTGCACCAGACCGAGCACGAACTCCGCTTGGCCGTGGACGCGGCAAAGGAAGGCAGGTAAACCAGTCCGAGCGGGCGCACCGGGGATCTTTCAAAGTCTTCGACCTTGCGATAAGTAAAGCGCCTCTCTGATTGTCGTTGCGCCGGTCGGCGCCTTCTTGTCTGGCGCTGGCCGGCTAACTACGTGACGGGGGTTGGGTTACAAGACGCGAGTTACGCCGCGGGAAAGCGGCGGGGCAACCAGCGGCGCACCGAGCGGCAATACGCGTCGTAGGGCGCGCCAAACGTGGCCCGGAGATGCGGTTCTTCATACACGATAACAAAGACATGTGCGAATAGAAGCCACGGCAGAGTAAAAAGCAGAATTGCCGGCGACTGTTCGTACAAGCCAAAGCCAAACAGCACGACGAAGCCCCCAACATACATCGGATTGCGCACGAACCTGTACGGACCAACGGCAACGAACTTGCGCGGTGGGTCGAATGGAGCGGGCGTGCCTTCCCCGCGGGCGACGAACATCGCCACACAGGCGAATGCCAGAGTTCCACCCGCAGCCATCAGGACGATCCCTAAAGCGCGCGTCCAGCCCGGCAGTGTGAAGCCAAGAGTGCCGTCATAGCCGCGATGCAGACTTAGCGCCACCCAGCCCCACAGAAAAATGAACCCGCTGCCAAAGATTGCGGCGCGAAGCGCGATGAATAGCGTTCTCATGGCTTGCCCCCTGTTGAAGTCAGCAAGCACTTCCTAGAGCTGCCGTTCCGCTTCATGCTGAGCTTCTGACAGGTCTTACTGCCTAGAGTGGAAGGAGGTTACATTCTTTCTCGCTGGGTCCCCTCTGGCACCCCTGGCACAGCCATTTCTGTTTACCCTGCTTGCCCTGAGGAACGAGGGAGCCTCGAGGGGGCTGTGCGCTTGTAAGCGCACTACCTCCCCGAATCACCAAAATCGACCTTAACAACTCGATTACTACCTTGCTATACTTTTATTAAAAGTGTCTCTAGCCTCCCACGAGAATCCTCTATAACCGGCCTCTTCTCATCTGGACCATATATGAGATTTCCCGCGTGTCGCTTCGTTCTGCCTAACTATCTTTAGAATCAACACTTGCAAAGTATATGAAAACAATCACTTTAACTCTCTTTAGAGTCAACACTTACGAAAAACATAGGGGGAGGGGGGTTACCCATCTGGTTAACAGAAAAGCGAGCCCTTTATTTTCATACACTTACAAACTCCTCCTCCCCTAAATCGTTCCGATTGATACTCTTACAAATGCCTAGGGGGTGGGGGGTAGCGCCATCACCTAACCCAATCCAGGAACTTATACCAAGCCCCCGCGAGCGGCAAAAACCACGGTTTCCCTTTGTAGAGACCCAGCGGCGCTCCCGGAAACGGGATTCCCGCGAACGGATTCTGATCCCCGCCACCGGAGATCAGTTCCGCCATTTTGCTTCCCAGGTAGCTGGACATCGCCACTCCGTGGCCGGCATACCCGACCGAAAAGTACATTCCCTCGATCTGGCCGGCGTGCGGCATGATGTCGAAAGCAAAATCCAGCGTGCCGCCCCAAACATATTCCACTTTCGTGTCTCGCAATTGCGGATACACGCTGATCATGCCCCGGCGCAGAATCTCCGCGCTGGTGCGTATGCTGCTCTCGGTCTCCGGGAAAAACGCCGCCCTTCCGCCAAACAGCATTCTCCGGTCGGGCGTCAGCCGGTAGTAGTAGAGGTAGTTCTTGGAATCGTAGATCATTCGATTGCGCGGGCTGAGTTCCGCGCTGAGCTTTTCTGCGAGAATTTCCGTCACGATGACGTACGACCCGATCGGGATGATCTTCTTCTGCAAACCAGGCGTAACGCGGCTCGTATAGCCGCTGGTGGCGACGAAAACATCCCGCGCCCAAAGCGGGCCGCGCGACGTCGTTATCTTCCACCCGGAGGCCCCCTGATTTGCTTCCCGATCGATTCTCTCGACTCTTGTCCGCTCGAAGAGGGTCGCGCCCGCGCGTTCCGCCGCGCGTGCCAGGCCCGCCACGTAGCGCGCGGGATTCAGTCCGGCGCTGGTTTCGTCGACGATGCCTCCGTGATAGATGGCCGAGCCGATTTCGGATCGCAGTTGCTCCTTCGGAATAACGCGTAGCTGGTGATCGAACTCGCGCGCAATCACCTCAACGCTTTTGTGAAACTCAGCGAAGTGCCTCGCTTTGCAGGCCACTTCCAGGTGGCCGCAGCGCGCGAAATCACAAACAATATTTTCTTCGCGCACCATCTGCTCGACGCAGTCGATCGACGCCAGCGAAGCCGCATACATGCGCCGCGTGGCCTCTTTGCCGTACCGCGAGATCAGCGTGTTCGCGCCAAGTTTCAACCCGGTCAGAACCATGCCGCCATTGCGCGAACTCGCGCCCCAACCCACCGTCTCGGCTTCCAGCACCGCCACGCCGGCGCCGCGCTTCGCAAGCGTTCTCGCCGCCGAGAGCCCCGTGAATCCCGCGCCGATCACGGCCACGTCCACGCGTGCAGGCAACGGCTGCTGTGCCGGAACAGGCATGCTTACCGTATCCAACCAAAAGGTTTTATGTTGAATGCTCATGGCCCTTGTCGTTTTTGGACTCGTGCGGTCCTACTGTATCCGGAAATCGCGGTTCTGCAAAAGACGGGAACTGCTGCGCTGCGAAGTCTCGCTGCTTAGTGAAAATCGTGCGAAGTCGTTTCCGCTCGAGTTACGAACAACGGGCGAATCCGTTCGGCTTTCACCGAAATTACATTGTCCTGATTCTGCAAACGACCTTCGATCAACAGGAATTGTTGATGAACGATCACCACATGATCCCGCTGGAAAAGCTGCGGCGTAATGATGGCATTGGAAATGCCTGTTTCATCCTCCAGACTGAGGAACACGAAGCCTTTGGCGGTGCCGGGACGCTGGCGCGCGATCACCGAGCCAGCCACGCGGACTTCGACTCCGTCGGACAAATGTTGCAGGTCTGCGGCGGAAAGAATTCCCTCGCGCCTTAACTGCTGGCGATGATAGCTCAAGGGATGCGGACCCACCGTCATTCCTGTATTGCGAAAATCGGCGACCAGGCGATCCTCCGCCGTCATCGGCTGCAGTGGAGAATGGCTCGCACCCGATACGTTCTCAGCTCCTTCCGCTTCTTCACAGACTTCCAGCAGCGGCCCGGCACGCCGTGAAACGCGTTCGATCTGCCAAAGAGCATCGCGCCGGTGAAAACCAGCTTTGTGCCCGACAAAATTCAAGGCTCCAATCTCTGCAAGCGCCGTCAACTCCGATTTCTGCAGCGCAGGCACGCAAAGTTTCAAATCATCGATGGAACGAAACGCCCGCGCCTCGCGCTGGCGCACAATTTCGCGGCCGGCCTCCTCACGGAGGCCTTTGACATAGCGCAAACCAAGGCGCATGGCAAACGTTTCGCCATTCTTTTCCAACGTGCAGAGCCAGTCGGAATGGGTCACATCGATGGGACGCACGCGCAGGCCGTGACGCTGCGCATCCTTGACCAGCGTAGCCGGGTGATAGAAACCCATCGGCTGATTGTTCAGCATGGCCGCGGTAAATGCCGCGAGATAATGACACTTTAAATAGGCGCTGGCGTACGCGATCAGCGCAAAGCTCGCGGCATGGGACTCCGGAAATCCATACAACGCAAACGAAGTAATCGATTTGACGATAGTGTCTTGCGTCTCGCCGGTAATTCCGTTTCGATTCATGCCATCCCGCAGCTTCACTTCCACGTCCTTCATAAGTCTCTCGGAACGCTTGAAGCCAAACGCGCGCCGCAATTCTTCCGCCTGGCCTCCCGTAAATCCCGCCGCAATCATGGCCATCCGCAGCAACTGCTCCTGAAACAGCGGGACTCCCAGGGTGCGCGCAAGCACTGGTTCGAGCGAGGGATGCAAACATTCGGCGGGTTCGCGCCCCTGGCGGCGTTTCAAATATGGATGCACCATTTTCCCGACAATCGGTCCCGGCCGTATGATCGCCACCTGCACCACGATGTCGTAAAAACATTTTGGCCGCAGCCTCGGCAAACAAGCCATTTGCGCGCGGCTCTCGATTTGAAACATGCCCACCGTGTCCGCTTTGCGCAGCGTTTCGTAAACCACGGGATCATCCGCGGGCAAATGCCCCAGGTCCACTTCCTCTTCGTACTGTTCCCGAATGATCTTCAGCGAATCCTCGAGCACCGCCATCATGCCCAAGCCAAGCAGATCCACTTTGACGATGCCCATGTCCGCGCAATCTTCTTTGTCCCACTGCACCACTACGCGTCCCGGCATCGTTGCGGGCTCCAGCGGCACCACTGAATCCAGCTGCCCCTGGCAAACGACCAGCCCCCCGGAATGCTGCCCCAAATGCCGCGGCAAATCCTGTACCTGCACGCACAGCTCGAAAAACTTGTGAATCTTCGGATGCTTCAGGTCGAAACCCGCATCATGAAAATGGCGTTCCAGCGTGTCAGTTGCATCCTTGTATTCCCACGCGCTCACCAGGCTGGCCAAGCGGCCCAACGTTTCCGGATCAAAAGATAAAGCTTTGCCGATTTCTCGCGCCGCCGAACGCCCTCGATACGTGATGACGTTGGCGGTCATGGCCGCCCCCAGTTTTCCGTAACGCTCATACACATACTGAATGGCGCGCTCGCGCTGATCTCCACTGGGAAGATCGAGATCGATATCTGGCCATTCCCCGCGCTCTTCCGAAAGAAACCTCTCGAAGAGAAGCCCCATGCCCACCGGATCGACAGCGGTGATGCGCAGCGCATAACACACGGCGCTATTGGCGGCCGACCCTCGCCCTTGTACGAGAATATTTTGTTCCCGGCAAAAACGCACGATGTCCCAAACGATCAGGAAATATCCCGGAAGATTGAGTTTTTCGATGAGCGCCAGTTCGCGATCGATTTGCAAGCGAGCCTTCTCATTGCCGGAGCCGTAGCGCGCAATCATTCCTTCGTGGGTGCGCTGGCGCAGAAATCCCATCTGTGTTCCGCCGCCCGGAACCGGATATTTCGGAAACGCGTATCCCAAATCCCTTAAGGTGAATTGCAAACGCGCCGAAAGACTTTGTGTGTTGGCAATCGCTTCGGGAAGATCGGCGAACAAGTGCTCCATTTCCGCGGGCGATTTCAGATGCCGCTCCGGATTGCGGCTCAGAAGACGTCCGGCGGTGGCGAGATTGCGATGGTTGCGAATGCAGGTGAATACATCCAGCAATTCCCTTTCGTGCGGCAACGCGTGGCAAACGCCATTGGTCGCCAGCAAAGGCAGAGACAATTTGCGTGCAATCTCCACGGCCGCTTGATTGCGTGCTTCTTCTTCGCGGCAATAATGTCTTTGCAGCTCGACGTAAACGTTCTCGCGTCCAAATAATTCGCACAACTGCCACACGCATTCCACTCCCCGCGCCATCCCGCCTTTTTCCAGCGCATCGGCAAGCGGCCCTTCTTCTCCTCCCGTCAAACAGACCAGGCCCGCGCTCATTTCCACCAGTTCTTCCGCCTCGATGTGTCCTTCCCCTTTGCGTGCGCGCAGTTTCATGCGCGTAATCGCGCGGCACAGATTCTGATAGCCCTCGCGTGATTCCACGAGCAGCGCATACCGCCAACCAAACGCAGAGGTAACTTCAGCGCCGATGTGCGCCTGCATGCGAATCTTTTTCGCGGCTTGATAGAAGCGCGGCGCGCCATACACTCCGTCCCGATCGAGCATGGCCATTGCCGCCATGCCGCGTTCGGCGCAGACGTTGGCCAATTCCTCGGGCGCCGATGCCCCTTCCAGGAAACTGAAAGCGGAACGCGCGTGCAGTTCGGTGTACATCAATCGTAAAACCCTCGCACGAACCAGCTCCGCCGCAACGCGTCGTAATAAACGCGATACACACCGTATTGCGGCCAGGAATTCACGGGGTGCTCCCGCTGTCCATGCGAAACTCCAAAATCAACGGTCAAATCCCATTCGTCCTGATTCCACGCATCTTCCTGCCACCAATCTCCCGAGCTGCGCCATGGACCCGAAGCCACTACCACGTCTCCATGCATTCCCTGCAAACACACGCGCACCGGCCGTTCTTCGCGCACCTCAACGGTCACCGCCACCGCGGGCCGAATGGTCCGAAATCCAGCCAGCGACCTGTGCGTTCCGCGGCGAGTTTCCCTGCCAAACCGAGTCTCGCCTTTTTGACGATTCCTCGTTCGCTCTTTGGAAGCAGAGAACTTTCTCACTCGGAAATTCTCCGAGCGGTGCGTATCCAGCAACTCCGGTGCGCCGACATTGGAATCTCCCACCAATTTCGCAAGCCGCGCGACGGTGAGTTCCAGGTTTTCCGGATCGGGCGCGCACGGCACAAACAATCCGTTTTGCGCCACACGCGGCGGCGCCGCATCCGCACCTAAAACGATTTTTTGAATGGGCGCTGCGGGAGAATCCGCTTGCAATTGCAAGCGAAGCAGCTTCAAAAGCATTTTGGAATCCCGCATCGGCACGGGCAAGGTCAGAACTTTTACATACTGCTTCGCTGCGCTTTTTTCTCGAAAGCCGTTCGTCAGCGCTTGCGCGCCGTTTTCAGAAAAGGGTTCAAACGAAGGCTCCAAGTCAAACCGTATATGCACGGCGCGGACAGCAAGGGCCCGCGCTTCCAATCGCGCGCAGAGCTGATCGAGCAAGCGGCCCAGCAAAAACGAGAGCGGCTCCAGTTCTTCCACCGAATCTTCCAGTTCCATTTCCTCTTCGAAGTGCAGATTCGGCAACGCGAGAATCAGCGAGCGCTGGAACGCGCCTTGCGCCAATTTGTGCAGCCGCACCCCTTCCTGCCCCAGCCGATCGGAAAGCTGCAGCACGGGCAACGCCGCCAGGGCGCGCAGAGTATCCACGCCCCAACGCTCCAATGTTTCCAGCACCTCCGTCTCCGTTGCAATCACATGCACCGGCAAACCGCCTAAACGCTCGCATTCCTCACCCGCGGGAATCATCGTAATTCCTGGAAAACCTCGGGCGGCATGAATGGCCACTTCGATATTGGAAGCAACCCCGACACGCGGAATCACACCCATGCGGGATGCGCGTTGCGCCAATTCCTGAGCGATTTTTTCGTCAGCGCCAAATAAAGACGTGAGGCCTTCAAGGTCGACAACGATCGTGTCCGGCGCAGTGTCTTCCACCCGCGGAGATACGCTCCATCCCACATCCAGCAAAGCGGCATGGGTTGCCTTCTCCTGCGCTTCGGAGCGCTGACGGATTTCGACGCCGGGAAACTCCTCGGCTTGCGATTTCGTCATGCCTAGCTGGATTCCAGCCTGAAACGCAGCGGCATTGGCTGCCACGACGGTCCATAGCGGCGGCGTACCGCTGATCAATACCAGTGCGCCATTGCGAAGAGCCGGCTCGGCGCGCGCCACAGACTGCACCAGAAAATCGGGAACGTGAATGCAAGCAAAAGCCATAAGAATTCGGATCGTGAACACCAGCAGCGTCCAAATCAGCCCTCTCCTAAGCACTTCAGGATTCGTCTGGAATCATTTCTGACGTTGAGATCCTTCAGCGAACCTTACCCTTCGCGGGAACCTCTCTGGGCAAGTCGGTTCGCTTCAGGATGACAGTCGACCTCCTAAAGCAAAATCACTCCACAGTGCTTCGGCTTCAAAAATCTCCGCTTTCCCGGACGCGTTCCTCGCACCAAAGCGATTCTCCGAGCAACGATCACTCGGCAGTTGTACGCGCGAGCGAACCACTTCGGTGCAGACTTGGAAACCTCTCAGCAAGCGCGCAAACGGATAGCCGGAAAACTTTTGTCTCTGCGTTTCCACTGCTTCCGACCAGCGCGCAGGCCTTGCATCCAATCGCAGCACTAACGAGGCACACGTCTTGGCGTTGGACTCTTGCTCAACGAGCATCAGAATCGTCGGCGTATCCTCGACGGCGCGCCGGAAGCGGAACCACGCATGCAGCGGCACGTAGCGAACGGTCTGCGGAGACACATCGCCCAGATCGACCGCCACCAGCCCGAAGCCCCCGCCTTGTATGAGCAGATCCGTCGCACGAAGCGCTTGCTCGATGTTCCGGCAGCGCACCCAAAGCAATTGCTTCAACTCCACGCCCGCCGCACTGGCGGTGTAAGGATCGAAGCTGTCCCGCGCGTCCACCAGCGCGCACACTTCCCCATCCGCGGTTCGCGAAGCCAAAGCCGAAATCAGGAAACTCGTCCGCCCCGAGCACGGCTGCCCATAAATTTCCGTCATCGCTCCCCGAGGCAATCCACCAACGCAGGAGTCAATTTCCGGGATGCCCGTGGAAACCAGGTCGAAAACATTGCGGTCGCGGTAGGTGAAAGGAGCGGCGACGCGTCCACGGAGGTCGAGCTCGATTTTGGAGCGGAGGGTAGCAAGGGAGGGGGCGGTCATGAGAATAGGCAGCAGCGAAGGATGGCATAGGTTTCGCTTTTTATTCGCCTATGCAATTCTCTCGAACCACTCCCCGTATTGTCAAGCCTACGATTTGGGTGACGGCAGGTCAGTTTCCGGTTTCCGCGTTGCACGTCCCACGATCTTCATCGCCAGTCGTGAAGCGGGACAAATCCCGGATTGTCGACCGCTCGGAAAATAATACCAGCGCCTTGCGACCCCCTCTGACGTTGCGCAGGTTTAACCCGCGCCGCTGATTGCATCCTCAGCGAGTCGACCATACACTTGTGCACCTCCGCGCCACGTCATCGAACCTGCGCAGTTCCGCGTTCAACGAGGCGAGGGAACAAACTATGTTCGAGCGCTACACAGAAAAGGCTCGCCGTGTGGTTTTCTTCGCACGCTACGAGGCAAGTCAGTACGGCAGCCCCTATATCGAAACTGAGTACTTGCTGCTGGGGCTCTTACGAGAAGACCCGGGGCTTCTAAGCCGGTTCGGGGGGCCAACCAGCATCGCGGCGGATATTCGCACAGAAATCGAGAGACAGATTACTTGGCGTGAGCGCATCTCGACTTCCGTCGACGTGCCGCTGACAAACGAGTGCAAGAAGGTTTTGAACCTAGCTGGGGAGGAGGCCGATAGACTCGGCCACCGGCACGTCGGAACAGAGCACGTTCTGGTTGCTCTGTTCAGGGTGAAAGGCTCGCTGGCCGCCAGGATCCTGCGGGAGACGGGCCTCAAGCCAGAAGCAATCCGACAGCAGCTGGCAAACACTCCCGGCTCTATTAGCCTCAAAGGACTGGCAGAATTAAGCAGGGGAGCAATCGTTACGCTAGAAAGTTTCCTTGCCGGACTGAAGTGGCTTAACTCGGAGCAACTGATTTCCTTTTTCGCGAAGAATGCGGAGTTCATCGATGCGTCTGGAAAACGATGGAATCGCGAAGAAATTTGGAAGGGATTTGAAACGCTCTTCGCTCCTTACGCAAAGAAGAACGCAACCTACGTTGTCCAAGCCACGCTGGCCGAAACCAGCGAGCTGTTTGTCGCTAGTGTTCTCTGGAAGAATGCCCTTCTCGTCAGCGAACAACGCGCCTGGATGCACCGAATGAGCGTTGTCCTGTTATCGGGAGCGGCTGGCTGGGAAATCGTCTTGGCGCAGGTGACGCCGGTGCAGTTTTCTTAGGCTACCCGCAAAACAAAGCATCCAACGTCAAGTGAGTGCAATAGTTGGAGTTGGGATTCTTCGGGCCTCGGGAATTGTGTCATCTAAACCCCGCCCTCTGACCCTTCGAAGC
>Ga0187819_10002332_pt1 | contig 10045 bp, 8 predicted proteins | sample NC_wetland_sal_i_15_FD_132411 | JGI IMG/M metagenome (GOLD analysis project Ga0187819, IMG submission 132411) | Wetland sediment microbial communities from Neuse River Estuary, North Carolina, USA - SO4_4 | ecosystem: Environmental > Aquatic > Freshwater > Wetlands > Sediment | place: USA: North...
GAACTCGGCATAGCAGAGGCCGGCGAAGACGCATCCAACGGCCGCAATCACGAAGGAGAGAACAACGGCGGGGCCGGCGAAATTGGCGGCTACGCTTCCGGTAAACACGAAAATGCCGGCGCCGATAATGGCGCCGATGCCGAGCGTGATCAGGTTGATGGGGCCCAGCACGCGGCGAAGGCTGGTGCCGCTTTCATCATGTGCCTCAGACAGAAGAAGGTCGATCGGTTTCGTCGCCAGCAGATCAGACAAAGATTGTCCCCTCAAGCTGAGGTCGGAAGACGGCACGGGATCAGCATTCGCGGTGCGGTTGGCATTGTATCCGGGAAGGCAGCGAAAGGTCATGGGAAAAAATCGGCAAGGCCCTGGCGGGGAGCTTCCTGCCTGAATCTGGAGGATTTTTTACCGACTTTTAATACTCGCGTAACTTTCGGAAGGACCTCCAGGGCTAGGCTCGATTAAATCTGCCGCAAGAACTCTCAGGAGGATCTCATGAAATTCCAACACAGCGCAGGATTGATTTTGTGTGGTGTTCTGCTCACGGCCCTGGCCGCAGTTGGACAGGTTACAGCGCCCGTCCCCTACACGGTCTCAACATTTGCTACCGGTGTTGCGGGAAGCTATTCAGCGCCCGACTCGATCGCCCTGCTCAACGGCCATATCTTCGTCGGATATGGGAATAACGTCTCGACCACCGGATCTGACGGGAAGAGCAGCACGATCGTCGAATACACAAAGAGCGGAGACGTGGTGACGACTTACTCCGTAGTCGGCCACAACGATGGACTGCGGGTGAATCCACAGACCAAACAACTGTGGGCCATGCAAAACGAGGACGCCAACCCCAACCTGGTAATCATTGATACAACCACCGGAACACAGACTGTTTACACCTTTGGGCCGACACCCCATGGCGGAGGATATGACGACATCTCCTTCCGTGGCAGCGACGTGTTTCTAAGCGCATCGAACCCATCCAACAATCCGAATCTTGCGCCGGCGGTCGTCAAGGCAACGATCAGCGGAAGTGTGGTCAATGTGAGCGAGGCACTCAACGCGAGCGCGACCGCGACTGACATTCCGACTGATACGCCGCTGACTCTGAACTTGCAGGATCCGGACTCGATGATCTTCGACCAGTTCAGAGATTTGGTGCTGGACAGCCAAGCCGATGGCGAGCTGATCATTGTGCATCATGTGGGATACACCGATCAGAGCGTATACCATCTCGGACTCACTCTGAATGGCTCGGCGACTCAGGTCGACGACACCATCTTCGCGACTGCGACTTATGGCACCATTCTCGTGTCAGATCGTGATGCGGGAGCGGCCGGAATCGTATATGCCATCTCCAAAAATATTTTCTCTCCCGGAGCCGCATATACGGCGACACCCAATTCAGTGGGAAGTCTTGATTTCAGCACTGGAGTGGTCACCAACGTGGTAACCGGAATGGTCAGTCCGCACGGGATGGCGTTTTTTGCGGGACGGTGAGCCGAGTGAAAACGTGGAGCGGCGTTCTGCCGCTCCAGCTTTTTCATACTACAACGCAGGCATAGCTACGCGCTTCAGCCGCGAGGTGGGCGAGTGAGAGGCGGTATGGTGCGGTGATGCGCGGAATCCTCAATCAGCGCTGCCAGCCGCTTTAATCTGGTTTCTTCTTTCTTCGCACTGATGATCCAATAGCTGGCGGTCCTCTGATACCAGGGCGGCTGAGCCTGGAAAAACTTCCACGCGGCCGGCTGGCTGCGAAACTTCTTCTCATAGGCAGGTGGAAGCTTGGCATTTTTTCTTTGCTCGTAGGAGTAGATCCCGGAGCGCTTTCCGTCACGCTTTTGAAAAGCGGCCAGGCCCGCGGGGTGCATCAGGCCCAACGCGGAAAGCTCGGTGGCGCGTTTCATGTTGATAGCGCTCCAGACACTTCGCGACTTCCGTGGCGTAAATCGAATTTTGTAGCTGATGTCGTCGATGCTTTTGCGGATGCCATCGATCCAGCCAAAGCAGAGTGCGCCATCGACCGCTTCCGGCCAGGTGATGCTTGGCCGTCTGGACTCCCGCTTGTAGAGGCCAACCCAGAGCTCTGAGGCTTCGGCGTGATGTTTTTCGAGCCAGGCACGCCACGCGACCGGCGAAGGAAAGAAGAGCGGCTTCGACGACATAGAGTGAGAATTATCTACGAGCACGATTACATTAACCAAAGAGCATCGACGTCGACAATGATCTGAGTGCGCGGGATTTTCTGCTGGACGGCGTGAGCGAGCATGGCGCGCAGGGTTGTGTTGAGTTTCTCGCGGCTTGGGGACTTCAGGACAAAGTGATAACGATAGTCGCGTTTCAACCGCATGATGGGAGCGGCCGCGGGGCCGAGGACGCGCACACCTTCGTGGCGGGTTGCGTCGAACCACTTTCCCAGTAGTCCAGACCATTGCAGAGCGTCGTCGAGGTTGTTGCTGCGAACCAGTACGTTGGCGAGCGAGGAGTACGGCGGGTAGTGCATCCAACTGCGGAATTGCAGCTCTTTCTCGTAGAAGCCGATGAAGTCGTGGTGAGCGGCGTATTGGACGGCGTAATGATCCTGAAAGTACGTCTGCAGAATTACTTTGCCAGGCGTTTGGCCGCGTCCGGCACGTCCTGCTACTTGCGTCAGGAGCTGGAACGTGCGTTCGGCGGCGCGGAAGTCCGGCAGGCCGAGGGCGACGTCGGCGCCAACCACGCCGACCAGCGTGACACCATGGATGTCGTGGCCTTTAGCGATCATTTGCGTGCCGACGAGAAGGTCGAGTTCCCCTTCGTTCAAGCCGCTCAGGGTGCGCTCGAAATCTTCGTGGCCGCGGACGGTGTCGCGGTCGAGGCGAGCGATGCGGGCTTGGGGAAACATGCCGTGCAGTAATTCTTCGAGTTTCTCTGAGCCGGTGCCGAGGAAGTAGACATACTCACTTCCGCAGTGCACGCAGGCTTTGGGCACGGCGGCGGTGTAGCCGCAGTAGTGGCAGACCATTTTGTGTTCGCGCTTGTGATGGGTGAGCGCGATGGCGCAGTTCTGGCATTCAAGTTTCTTGCCGCAGGCGCGGCAGAGGACGACCGGGGAATATCCGCGGCGGTTGAGCAGAACCATGACTTGCTCTTTGCGGTCGAGCCGGTCTTGAATTTCGGCAGCAAGTTTGCGGGAGATGACTTGCTCGTGGCCGGTTTCCTGGAATTCGAGGCGCATGTCGACGATTTCGACTTCGGGCAGAGGACGGCTCTCCACGCGATCGGGAAGCTCGATCAATGTGTATTTGTTCTTTTTTGCATTGAAGTAGGACTCGAGCGAAGGTGTGGCTGAGCCGAGTACGACCACCGCGTCCGACATTTTGGCGCGCATGACGGCGACATCGCGGGCGTGGTAACGCGGGGTTTCCTCCTGCTTGTAGGAAGAGTCGTGCTCTTCGTCGACGATGATGAGGGCGAGATCGGCAACGGGCGCGAATACTGCGGAACGCGTGCCGACGACCATGCGTGCCTCGCCGCGCTTGATGCGGTGCCATTGCTCGGCACGCTCGCGGTCGGACAGCGCGGAATGAAGGATGGCGACTTCGTCTCCGAAGATTTGGTGCAAGTCGGCCGCGACGGCCGGGGTTAGACCGATTTCAGGGACAAGCAGGATGGCGGAGCGTCCGGCTTCGAGAACCGAGCGCATGCCTGCGAGATAAACGGCGGTTTTTCCGGAGCCGGTGACGCCATGCAGCAGCATCCCAGAAAATTTGCGTCCTTCGACTTTCTCGCGCAGTTGAGCAAGCGCGGATTTTTGAGCATTGTTGAGATCGAACTCGAACAGGCACGGACGCGGTTTTGTGCGCGAGACGGTGAAGGCGGCGGGTTCCTCGAGGATTTCGACGAGGCCTCGGCGAACGAGCGTGGCGAGTGTGGTGTGCGGGACTTCGAGTGACTGCAGCGTTTCGACCGGCACCTTGCCGCCTGCAGCGGCGAGCGTACCGACTATGGTTTGCTGGTTCGCGTTCAGCTTGCCTTCCGCCGATTTGAGCAGCGCGATTTTCATCGTGCGAGTGGCATCTTTCTGCGCGGAGAAGTCTTCGCGGGAGATCCATTTCTTGCGGACCATTCCATCGAGGATCTTTCGAGAAACGCGAGTGGCCGAGCGCAGGGTCTCGACGCGCGTGTGTTCGCCATTCGTGGCGGCGAGATAGTCGAGCACACGAAATTCGGCGGCTTGCTCTTCAGGCGTTCGTTGCGAACGAGCGGACGATCCGGACATGCCGGCGAGGTGCAGCGCCATCTGGCCCGGTTCGTTGATTCGATATCCGATGGCGCGCTTGAATTCGGCGGTGAGCGGAAGCATGGTGCGGAAGACCTCACCGATGGGGGCCAGGTAGTAGTCTGCGATCCAGCGGCCGAGGCGGAGGAGTAGATCGTCGAGGACCGGAGTTGGATCCACGACACTGAGTACATTTTTTGTGGTGACGTTTGGTTTGCGATCGTGCAGGTCGACAACAATGCCCATCATGCGCTGCTGGCGGAAGGGGACCAGGACGCGCCCGCCGACGACTGGCATTGAATCGGCCGAAACGCGGTAGGTGAAAGCCATGTCCATCGGCACGGGCACAGCGACGTCGCAGAATTCGGGCATTGGTGGAAGGATAAACTACCGCGGGTGCATGGACGACGTACAGACGAACGCGGGCTTCGCCCGCGGGACGGACGAAGGCGTCCGTCCCTACATGTCGGATTTTTGCGGAGGGCTCAATCCGAGGTACTTCATCACCATCTGCAGGTCTTTCCAGGCTTCGCCTTTCTGGCGCGGATCGCGAAGAAGAAATGCAGGATGATAAGTCACGGCGAGCCTCGCTCCTTGCCACGATAGGTCGCTGCTGCGCGCGCCGGCGGGCATGAAGTCGTAGAAGCGGCCCCGCAGTTCGGACATGGGGGCGTTGATGGCAAGCAGATTTTTCGCAGCGACAGCACCGAGGGCGACCACCACTTTCGGTTTGATCACGGCGATCTGACGCATCAGAAATGGCGAGCAGGTATCGCACTCATCGCGTTCTGGGGTGCGATTGCCGGGAGGACGGCATTTGACGACGTTGGCGATGTAGACATCCTCGCGGCGCAGGCCCATGGCTTTGATCATATTGTTCAGTAACTGGCCGGCTCGGCCGACGAAGGGTTCTCCTTGCGCATCTTCATCGGCGCCGGGGCCTTCGCCGACGAACATCAATTCGGCGCGAGGATTGCCGACGCCGAAGACGATCTGCTTGCGACCTTGCTTGTGCAGTTTGCAGCGCGTGCAATCGCCGAGGTCTTCGCGAATCAACTTGAGGCCGGCGACGGGATCGGTGACGGCCTGCTCGGGTTTTGGCGTCAGGACTTCGAAGATGCTTTCGTCGACCGTTTTGGCGACGACGGCGGATTTCCTTGGGGACATTTCCTCTCGCTGTTCCGGCTGGGGTGGGAAGGGTGAGAGCGCTGAGTCCAGTTCAGTTGCGCTGGCGGATTCTGTGACTGGCCGCGCACGCTGGTAAAAGTCGTAGATGCCGAGTTCGTTGTAGTAGCGGATGCGTTCGGCCAGGGCGCGACGCAGGTCAGGATTGTCGATGCTTGCCACTGTTGGGGTGATCAGATTATACGCAGGAAGTTCTGGTGACGAAAATCCCCACTTCTCGCGCCAAGAGCGCGCTAGAAATGGGGCACCCGCTACGGTCAGGGATCATGCTTTGACCGGAGACTTTGAGTGCTTACGCAGGCGCTCGATCTGGTCGAGGACGCGCTGGGCGACTTCCCACTTCGTAGTTTCGGGGACTTCGACGACTTCATCCCGAGTGAGGATGGTGACGGCGTTGCGATCAGAGTCGAAGCCGACGCCTTCGCGGGAAACGTCGTTGACCACGATGGCGTCGAGGTTCTTTGAAACCAGCTTCTGGCGGGCGTTTTCGAGGACATTTTCGGTTTCGGCGGCAAAGCCTACGACGATTTGCGCTCCCTTCTTGAGTGAGAGCTGTTGCAAAATGTCTGGCGTCGCTTCGAGTTCCAGAGTCATCGGGCCTTTGCGTTTGATCTTCTGGCCCGCTGCAGATTTCGGACGATAGTCGGAGACAGCAGCCGTCTTGATCACGATGCTAGCTTGAGGCAACAAACTCAGAACAGCATCTCGCATCTCTTCTGTCGATTCGACGCGCGTGACTTCTGCAGCACCCGGCGGCGTGAGAGACGTTGGACCGCTCACCAGAAGAACGCGCGCACCACGGCGCAACGCGGCTTCAGCGAGAGCATAGCCCATGCGGCCGCTGGAGCGATTGGTGAGATAACGCACGGGATCGATCTTTTCGCGAGTTGGACCGGCGGTGATGAGTACAGTCTCGCCTTTGAGATCTTGCGACGCACCGAGAGCTTCCAGGACGGCGGCGACGATCGCCTCGTTGTCGGCAAGGCGGCCGGGACCAGTCATGCCACAGGCGAGGTATCCGGCGCCTGGTTCGACGACCTTGACGCCGCGCTGGCGCAGAGTCTGCAAGTTCGCCTGCGTGGCAGGATGATTCCACATGTTCACATTCATCGCCGGAGCGACAACGACGGGCGCGGTGGTCGCGAGGTAGAGCGTGGTCAGAAAATCGCCGGCGATTCCCTGCGCGAAGTGAGCGAGGATGTCGGCGGTGGCCGGAACGACGACGAGCGCGTCAATCGACTGCGCCACTGCGATGTGCTCGATGGCGGACTCGATGTTAGGTTCATGTTCGTCTTCGGGCGCGAACATGCTGGTGATGACTTTTTCTCCGGAGAGCGCGGCGAAGGTGAGAGGTCTTACGAATTCCTGGGCCGCGCGCGTCATGATGACTTGGACGCGGATGCCGCGATCTTGCAACAGGCGGAGAACTTCGGCTGCCTTGTAGGCTGCAATTCCACCGGTAACACCAAGGGCGATCTTCATGATCGTTGGATGATCCTAGAGTATTGATCGACCCACGTTCGACACCCCCCGTCAGGGCAAATTGCAGTTCGTTAGTCCTGACCGAGGGCCTTATCGAGTGTATCGGCGGCCTGCTCGGCGGCGCTGCGGGTCTCGGTCATCTCCCATTTGACCTTGCCGGCGCGGATCTCATCTTGCGCGATGCGGCACGGCTTGCGGGAATTGGTGTCGACCACCGGTGGCGCCCCGGACTGGAGCTGGCGTGCGCGCCGCGCCGCCACCAGAATGTACCGGTAGTTACTGTCAAAGCCATCGATCAACTTCATTGGGACGTCCCCCTTGAAACCAATTTGAAGAGTAATCAGTGCCGAACGTCAATCCGAGCGTTCCGCAGAACATACCAGCTATCAGGCTTGTTCCGCTTCGAGTTCTTTCCGGTCAAAGCCCCTTCCGGGCGTCGCATCCATGATACCGCGAAAATTAGGAATGTGCCGAGGGAGCGGGCGCACCGAAGGACAACAGAATCGGTTGAACTCGCTCGCGGACATTGGCCAGCCGGCAGCACTCGGCGAGTTCCAAGATTTTCTTTTCCTGCTCGGAGAAAACGCGCTGCGAGCGGCGAAGACGTTCCGATATAACGATGGCCCGCAGCTTCTCGCAGGATTCTTCGAGTTTGTCGTTGATCAAAACGTAGTCGTATTTGTCGTATTCTTCGATCTCGCGAGTAGCGGCGCGCAAGCGGCGCTGAATGACATCTTCCGGATCTTCGCTGCGGTTGCGGAGGCGCCATTCCAGAGTCTTGCGATCGGGGGGAAGAACGAAGATGCTGATGGCATCGGTCAATGTGCGCTTGATCTGCGCCGCACCCTGCACATCGATGTCGAGCAGAAGATCATGGCCGCTGCGCCCCGCTTCCCGAAGGAATCGGCGGGCGGTGCCATAGTAATTCCCGTGGACGTTGGCGTGCTCCAGAAACTCGCCGGCGTCGATCATCTTGTTGAACTCTTCGAGGGAGACGAAGTTGTAATGCTTGCCGTTCTGCTCGCTGCCGCGCGGAGCACGGGTTGTATACGAGATAGAGAAATCAAGACTGGAAACGAGCTTGAGAAGTTCGTTGGTGAGCGTGGATTTTCCCGATCCTGAGGGAGCAGAGATGATATAGACCAGCGGCTTTTGGGAGGCGGTCATTCCAGGTTTTGTACCTGCTCGCGCGATTTTTCGATTTCAGCTTTCATCGCCAGGCCCGCCTCGGTGATCTTGAGCGCCTCGCCGGCGAGACCGGAAGTTTTCGAGAGGAGCGTGTTGGCTTCGCGGTTCATTTCCTGCAGCAGGAAGTCCAGCTTCTTGCCGATTTCGCCACCTTCGTCGAGCAATCCAAGAAAATGCTGCACATGGGTTTCGAGACGAACGATTTCCTCCTGGATGTCGCTGCGGTCGACGAGGAGCGCGGCTTCCTGCAAAGCGCGTTCGCGGTCAACCGTCGCGCCGAGCAACTCCTGAAGGCGGGCCTGCAATCGCTCCGTGTAGTTCTGCAGCACCACGCGACGATGCTGCTGCACGCTCTTGCCTGCGTTTGACAAATGCGCCATGCGGTCGCGGAGTTCGCGGACAATGCCGCGTCCTTCTTCTTCGCGCATCTGGTTCAGGCGGTCGAGGACTTCGCCGACCTTCGCCATGACTGCAGCTTCGATCTCTCCGTCAGCGCTGTCGGTCGCAGAATCGAGAGCGCCCGGGATGCGCAGGACGGCGTTGAGGTCGGGTTCGCTCGTCAGAGAAAATTCTGCGGCGGCGGCACGAAAGGCGGAGATATATCCACTCACGAGTTCGCGGTTGAGCGAGAAGGTTTCGTTGCTGGAGCGCTCCAGACTTAAGGAGACTTCGACATGGCCGCGCGCCATCTTTTCTTTCAAAAGACGGCGCAATTGCATCTCGAGGGAGTCCGTTCCGGAAGGGAGACGGAAGTGCAGATCCAGAAAACGATGATTCACCGACTTGAGTGAAAGCGTGAAGCCAAGCCGGCCATTGGATTGAGCCGGCACGGCGCTTCCGTTGCTGTGGTTGACTTCACCTCTGACCTGGGCAAAACCTGTCATCGAGCGTATGGGCATATTGGGGCCGGGTTCCTAGGATTCTGCTACGGCTTTGGGCACGTCTGGTTCGGCGAATTGCAACTCGTACAGCCGGCGGTATGTGCCGAATGTCTTCATCAACTCATCATGAGCTCCGATCTCGGTAATCGTGCCGTTGTCGATGACAACGATGCGATCGGCGCGGCGCACCGTCGAAAGGCGATGCGCTATAACGAACACGGTGCGCCCGCTCATCAGATTGTGCAGTGCCGATTGCACCAGCCTTTCTGACTCGCTGTCGAGCGCCGACGTGGCCTCGTCGAGAATCAGGACGGGCGCGTTCTTCAGCAGCGCCCGCGCGATTGCCAGACGCTGGCGTTCGCCGCCGGAAAGCCGCACGCCGCGCTCACCGATAACAGTATCGTAACCCGAGGGAAGGGCGAGAATGAAATCGTGGGCCAGGGCGGCGCGAGCGGCGGCTTCGACCTCCTTCAGAGGAACGTGCGGCTGGCCGTAGGCAATGTTGTTGCGGACGCTGTCGTTGAACAGGATCGTTTCCTGCGTGACGATTCCAACTTGAGAGCGCAACGACGAGAGAGTTACGTCGCGGACATCGTGGCCGTCGATCAGGATGCGGCCGGCAGTCACATCGAAAAATCGAGGAAGCAGGTGGACGAGCGTGCTCTTTCCTGCGCCGCTGGAACCTACGACGGCCAGAATTTCGCCGCGCTTCACTTCCAGGTTGATCGCGCGGAGGATTTCGCGGGAATCGTCGCCGTCGGACCGGTAGGAAAAGCAGACATCTTCGAACCGGATGTTGTTTGAAAAGCGGGGCAGAGATTTCGCGCCGGGCTTTTCGAGGACGACATCTTCGGTATCCATGAACTTGAACAATTGCGAGGACGCGCCCAGAGCCTGCTGGAAACTGTTATTGAACACGGCGAACTTGGGCGCCGGATTGTACATAGTGAGCACTGCTGCGACGAAGGTTACGAAAGCGCTGAGGTCGAGCTCGTGGTGCGCGATTTGCTCGCGTCCCATGAGAAGCAAGAGAGCGATTGCAACCGATCCAAGA
>Ga0187819_10002334_pt1 | contig 10045 bp, 9 predicted proteins | sample NC_wetland_sal_i_15_FD_132411 | JGI IMG/M metagenome (GOLD analysis project Ga0187819, IMG submission 132411) | Wetland sediment microbial communities from Neuse River Estuary, North Carolina, USA - SO4_4 | ecosystem: Environmental > Aquatic > Freshwater > Wetlands > Sediment | place: USA: North...
CGGATGAAGTTGTCTACGAGGACCACGATTACGGCGCACACAATGATGAGAAAAATCCCTCGTCCGATATGTCCGCCAACCATCAGACTGATCGCAATCGGCCCCCAAATCAGTGCTGACCCGACGACGGGCACGAGCGAGAAAAAGCCCATCATCACGCCCCAGAACACCGCCGCCCGGATTCCCACGATGGCAAACGCGATTCCACCCAGTAGCCCGTGCGCCGCTGCCGCCGCAAGGCTGGATATGACGCTGGCGAAAATCAGGTCCCGCGTTTCGTACAGCATTCTTTCGCTATGTCCTTCTTCGAAGGGAAGCAACTCGCGCAGGCGCGCCACGATCGAGTGGCCGTCGCGGTAGAGATAAAACATGGCTAGAACGGTGACGCCGAGGTGAAACAGGAACTCGGCGGTATGCCGCAGCACAGTTCCCAGTTGCTCGCCAACATACGAAGCAGCCCGCTCAGCATAACGATGAAGGATGGCCGCGAAATCGTTCGGGATCACGCTGGGATAGCGCTGCTGAATTCGCAACCACAGATTGCCGATCCAGGAGTAGTGCCCCGCCCGCACGCCAAGCTGAACCGATTCAACGGCACCGACCGCCTGCCGCACGAACGCAGCCATCACCAGCAGCGTGGGAACAATCAAGATCAGGGTGACGCCGACCGTCGATGCCAGCGCAGCGCCAGTCGGCCCCCAGCGGCGCGACAGTTGGTCATACACCGGGTACGAAACCACAACCAGCACTGCAGCCCAAGCTAGCGCCACTAGAAAAGGCGCAAAAATTAGGTAGACGAGATAGGCCAATAGCACCACGATCCCGTAGAAGAGAGCCGTTCCTAGTCTCTTTTGCGCGCTAGACTCAGAGGTCAAATCTTCTGCCTTTCAGGGGCCCCGAAAGAGACTGATAGAGGCAATCGCGGTGTTTGTCAACTGTACGGGGCAGGGTTAGCCGATCCTCAGTGGTAGAATGATTCCATCGCGAACCGGAGACTTCAGCATGTCTGACTCGCCCTGCAAACACAACAGAACGCGGCTTATCGCCAAGGATGATGACTCGCAATACGTGGAGTGTCTGGACTGTGGCGAGATTCTCGAAGCCGGCGAATTGAAAGACAGCGCAGGATTTAACGAGTCCCTTTCCGACGCCTGATTTGCCGCCGTCCTGATCTGGCGGACCTCGACATCGAAAATTTGCGCCTCAACCTCTATCTAAGCGTAGAATCCGCCTGATGAATTCATTTCCCGCCCCGAGCTCTCCAAGAGAGCGCGCGTTGATTGGACTTTTACCGTCGTACGGAGGCCCTATGCAAAAGAATATGGCGGTTCTAGCAGTATTCTGTCTCCTTGCTTTATTCGCATTTGCACAGGACAGTCCCAAGCAGGAGCAAAAGGCTGCCGCTCCTGCCGAGTACAAAATGCCGCCCGAAGCAGCGAAGGTGCCCAACCCAGTGAAGCCGACGCCCGAATCGATTGAGCACGGCAAGAAGAGATGGAGCTACGACTGTGCTATGTGCCACGGAGCCGATGGCAGCGGGAAGAGCGACTTAGCCTCCGATATGAAGTTGCAACTGACTGATTTCCGCGACCCAAAGGCGCTGAAGGATCAAACGGACGGGGAGTTGTTCTACATCATCAAGAACGGCAAAGGCCAGATGCCTGGTGAAGTCGATCGGGCCAAACCGGACCAGATATGGGACATGGTAAATTACGTTCGGTCGCTCGCGAAAAAGGGAACACCGGAGCCCAGCAAGAACCCAACTCCTTAGCGAATGGCCAGCTTCTCGATAATGCGCAAAACATCCGCAGCCGAAACGTCATACAGCGAATGCTCGTCTTCCTGCTCGAGCCGTTCACGCAAATATTCAGCCGCAATGTAACTGGCCTCGCGGTCGGTCAGATTCCGCCCCGCGCTGGAAAGAAAACTCACGAAGCCGAGGTGCGACAGGCCCAGGATCACGGGCTTCCCGTTGACATAGAACTTGCAATCCACGGTATCTGCGTGACGCGTGGCAATTGCGTTCCAGCAATGCGAGAACCGGCATTCGTAAACGTAGTCTGTCACTTTCGATCGAACGTCAAACGGCGCGACGAAATCGCTCATCGCGCCGGCATTCGGAATCGACGGAGTCTTTGCGCTTGCCGCGTTCACTACCGTGCACCAACCGGCGCCGGCCGCTGCGCCTGTCTGTAACTCTGCACCGCGGCGCCTACCCCCGCGCCAGCGGGCAGGCGGAAGCCCTGATCAAGAAGCACTTTTTCGAGAGCCGCGAGCAAAAGCAGGACATTCTGCTTCTGGCTCGAGTAGCCCATCAGCCCGATGCGCCAGATCTGGCCTTTTGTTGGGCCGATCCCGCCTGCAATCTCAATATTGAATTCGTCGAGAAGTTGATTTCGCACTCGCTTGTCGTCCATTCCAGACGAAATCTTCACCGCTGTCACTGTAACGAGCCGGTCGGCCGGCTCGTCGACGAACAACTTGAGACCCATTGCCTCGATCCCGGCGACAAGCGCCTGCTGGTTGTGCAGGTGCCTCTCCCAGCGGGCCTCGAGCCCTTCTTCGTGTACGAGGCGCAGCGCCTCACGCATCCCATAGATAAGCGAAATTGGCGGGGTGTGATGGTAGGTTCGCTCTTTGCCCCAGTAATCCATGGCCGGCGTCAGATCGAAATACCAACTCTGTACCGGTTGCTTGCGAGCGCGAATCATTTCTTCGACCCGCGAATTGACCGTGATGGGAGCCATTCCCGGAGGAGCGCTGAGCGCCTTTTGTGAACCGCTAAAGCAAATGTCGATGCGCTCGCCGTCCACATCCAAGGGAATGCCCGCAAGCGTTGCCACCGTGTCGACGACCAACAGCGCACCGAGTTCATCCGCCACTTTGCGGTAGGGTTCCAGATTCTGGACGACTCCCGTAGAAGTTTCCCCGTGCGCCAGTCCTACGAATTTGATTTTCCGGCCCTTGCCGGCCCGCCGCACATCTTCCGGATCGACCGGATGCCCGAGTGGCGCGGTCACACGCGTTACTTTCGCGGGCGTCCGCTCCGCGATTACGGCCATGCGCTCAGAGAACATTCCGTTCGAGCAGATGATGCACTCGTCCCCCTCTTCGAGCGGATTGCAGACTGCGGCTTCGATGCCGCCCGAACCCGACGCCGAAATCGGGTAGGTGATGCGGTTCTGTGTTTGAAAAGCGCGGCGCAGCAGGACTTGCACGTCTCCCATCATCTGCAGGAACCAGGGATCCAAATGCCCGACGAGCGGAGTAGCCATCGCGCGGTACACGCGCGGGTCCACAGAAGACGGACCCGGAGTCAGCATCAGCCTTGTGGGAGGAACGAGTTCGCCAATGATTTCGCTCATTTTGTTACCTCGTTATGGGAGTCAATCGAGGCATTCTCTCGCACCAGCATTCTCTCGCACCAACATTATAGAACCTCTTGCTTGGATTGCGATGACTGTGTCCAAAACGACGCGAGTGGCTCGAACGCCAAAATGGTCTAGTGGATCCAGCCGGTCCGTTCGGAAGGCGCCGATGCGCTTCCATGGGAAGCTGCGAATCAGATGTTAGCGGTTTCGCAACTCTTGGCCCGCTTTGTTGAAAGCCCTGTACCCCTGTGCTAGATTCCAAAATTGACTCGAATTTTCGAAGGTTGGATGTCGGACTGACTGTGCCCGAAAAGCCCAAGGTCTCGCGCGTCGAAGTGTATTGGCACACGGTGAGGTATCGCACCGTGGCCCTGTACGCCATCGTAATCACGACCATCGTGCTCACGACCACGTATCTAATCTTCCCTGAGGCATCCGGGAACGTGTTGCGGCACATCTCCGATGCTATTGGCCCCCACGATTCCGGAGTGGCCACCATTTCTGCGCGTCCGCGCTTCGTCAACCTGGACGGCAAAGTTCAAGTAAAGAAAGCAAATTCGGTGCAGTGGGCCAATGCCGATTATCAAATCACGCTGGACAAGGGAGACCTGATCCAAACCGGCCCCGAAGGTGTGGCCCGCATTGCATTCGCGGACGGCACAACCTACACGGTCAAGGCGGATACGCTCGTCACCGTGGAGGAGAACCTCATCGCCCAAGACCGCGCCTCGCAAGTTGGCGTGCATATCAGCTCCGGCCAGGTTGATCTTGCCACTGGAAAATGGGAGATCCCCGGCTCTTCGGCGCAGGTCTCGTTCGAAAATGCCGTAGCCTCCCTGCGCGAAAACAGCCGCGCCGCAGTCCGCAGCGACCCGCAAACCAATCAACAGGAGATCACGGTTACTACCGGTAGCGCGGAATTGAACCGCGGCAACGAGCATGTTGACATCGGACAGCACGAGCGCGTGTCGTTCCCCACCGGTGGTGACATCACTAAATCCGAAGTGCTCGCGCCTCCCGAACTGGTGGAACCTTTGAATCTGGCCCCTATCATCGTCGCCGATCCAAAGCGCAATCCCCTTCATTTTTCGTGGAAGCCGGTAACCACGGCGAAGGTTTACGAGTTTCAAGCCAGCACCACTGCAACGTTCAATCACGTTGTGATCGACAAGAGAACCCCAGCGACCAGCGCTGATATCTCCGGCTTTGATCCCGGTGATTATTTCTGGCGAGTTCGGGCTATCGATCAGAACAACAGCACGAGCGAACCCAGCGACCCCTTCAAATTCACCCTGGTCGCGCAGAGCAAGCAGCAAGAAATGCTCTTGGAAGTTGACGACACTCAGTTGCAAGGCAACGTGGTCGAAGTGATTGGCCGCACGGAGCCGGGCGCGACCCTGATCATTAACGGCGAGCAAGTTGCCGATATCCAGCCGGATGGCCGGTTTCGCTACTTTACCCAGCCTATGCAGAAGGGGAGCCACACCATCGCCATCACCGGTCAAAACCGGCGGGGCGGCACAAGTACCAAACGGGTGGAGGTCGTTATTCCGTAGCGAAACAACGCGATGATCCATTCCGCCTGGCGGTGCTGGAACGGAATCTGAGGGGAGAAGCAACACTTCATGAAAAACGGCTACAACATGAGGTCGGTTTTCAGCCTGTTTTCCTCCGACCTGGCCATTGATTTAGGAACGGCGAATACGCTTGTCTTCGCTAAGAACAAAGGCATTGTGGTCAACGAGCCTTCCATCGTGGCTATCAACAAGAACACGGGCGAACCCGTGGCGGTCGGCCGCGAGGCGAAAGAGATGCTGGGGCGCACTCCCGGAAACGTGGTGGCAATCAAGCCGATGAAAGACGGCGTTATCGCTGATTTCAAAGTTACCGAAAAGATGCTGACTTATTTCATTCACAAGGCGCATAACCGCCGCGTGCTTGTACATCCGCGAATTGTGATAGGAGTACCCAGCGAAATCACGCCTGTTGAAAAGCGCGCCGTTCAAGACTCCGCGTATCGCGCCCGTGCGAGCGAAGTGTACTTGGTCGAGCAGGCCATGGCCGCCGCCATAGGCGCCGGGCTGCCTATCGAAGAACCGTCCGGCAACATGGTTGTGGATATCGGCGGGGGCACTACGGACATCGCGGTCATCTCGATGAGCGGCATTGTCTACTCGCGGTCGGTGCGCGTCGCCGGCAACGAAATGGATGAAGCTGTCATGCACTACCTGAAGCGCAAGTACAACCTGCTTGTCGGCGAACGCACGGCGGAACAGATCAAGATCGAGATTGGCTCCGCGTACCCGCTCGAAAAGCCCCTCACTCTCGAGGTGAAAGGCCGCAACTTGATCGAGGGCGTGCCGCGGACTGTGACCATCGACGACAGCGAGATTCGCGAAGCCCTCTCCGAGTGTGTTTCCACGATTTTGAATGCGATTCGCGTGGCGCTCGAGCGCACTCCGCCCGAACTGTCCGCGGACATCAGTGATCGCGGCATCGTTCTGACTGGAGGCGGCGCGCTGATCAAGAATCTCGACAAACGCATTCGCGAAGAAACCGGCTTGCCTGTATCCATCGCCGACGATCCGCTGGCCTCCGTCGTGCTCGGTACGGGCAAAATGCTCAGCGACTTCCGGTTGCTGCGGCTGGTCTCGATCGATTAAATGGCCGGTGAAGGTGAAAGGCGCGAGAACGCAGGTTTCCTGTGTACTTTCTAGGCCCGAGCCGCTGAAATGCCCGATATCACGACACGCCATCGTCCTTTAGCCCTGCTCACGATTGTTACGCTGGCGCAGGTGCTGCTCCTCGCTTTTCAAGTGCGACATGTCAATCGCGTGCAACGTGGTGACGTCCCGCTCGTTCGCTACTGGGCAGCCGCAATCGTCACTCCGGTCGAGCGCGCCGGGACTTGGACGCTTTCCAAGATTGGAGGGATCTGGACAGGTTATATCGGATTGCGCGGGACTCGCGACGAGAACTTTCGCCTTCGCAACGAGAACGACCAGCTCAAGCTGCGAAATCGCGAACTCGAGACGGAAGCCGGTGAAGCATTGCGCCTCGAAAATGTGCTGAAGTTCCGCCAGGCACATCCTGAAGCGCCGATGGTCGCGGCACAAGTGGTGGGATCCAGCACTTCCATGGTGGCGGCACAAGTGATCGGCGCAAGCGCGGATCCGAATTCGCACACGGTTTTCATTAATCGCGGTGAGCGCGACCATATTCGCCGCAACATGGGCGTAATCACCCCGGATGGAATTGTCGGCAAAGTCGTAGAGGTCTTCCCGGATACGACACAGGTTCTGTTGATCAACGATCGGGAGAGCGGCGTGGGGGCTCTGTTTTCAGCCACGCGTACTCATGGGGTCCTGAAAGGGAGCGGAGATCCCGAACCTCGCATGGAATACATCGTGAACGATGAAAAGGTGCAGCCCGGTGACGCGATTGTCACCTCCGGGGAGGACCGCATTTTCCCCAAGGGGCTGCCTATCGGAGTTGTTGCCGACGCCAAGCAATCCAATCCTTTTCAGATCATTCGCGTTCGGACCGCTGCCAGGCTCGACCGTTTGGAAGATGTTCTGGTGCTGCTCAGTCTTCAGGAACTGAACCTCAAGGCGCCGGGGGATTCTTCCGCCGCGCCTGCGAAACCGACCTCAACTCCTCCTGCGGCTCAGCAACCGGCGGCCAAAGCCTCACCGGAGACTCGTAAGCCAGGAGCCCCACAACAATAAAATGTCATGGATGCTCACTTCCGGAATGCAGTCAGAAACGAACGTCGAAGTCCATAAGTACTATGGCGGAACGGTTATCGGGGCGGCTTTGCTCGCCCTCATACTCCAAGCCTTTCTCCATAAGTTCGGCTACTGGGCGGAACTCGTCGAACTGCCCCTGCTGGTCACCATTTACTTCGGCGTGAGTCGCCGGAACCCGGTTTCGGGCCTGCTTCTCGGCGCCGCGATTGGCCTGCTTCAGGACGCGCTCAGCCACGATAATCCTATCGGCATGTATGGCATTGCCAAAACTTTGGTCGGGTACGTGGCCTCATCTGTTGGCGCGCGCATCGATACAGAGCATCCCCTCAGCCGTTTCGGGTTGGTCTTTCTTCTCTTCCATTTTCATCAAGTCGTACTTGCCATCACGCAGCGAGCGTTGCTCGGGCGTTCCGCACCACTGATTAACTTGCATCTCTTCCTTGCTTCGCTCATCAGCGCCTCGCTTGCCGTTTTGCTCTTTGCGCTTCTCGATCGTCTGCGTCGCCCCGCCTAACCAACAAGAATGGATTTGCCGCGAGATTCGCAGCTCCAAATACTGGACCTCGGTACAGGTGAGTAGATCGTTCGGCCACCAGCCCTAAAAACGTTGTCAGAATGGGCATATGCGCCTTGCGGCTTTGGCCTCCCCAGTGTAGTTTAGAGGCCGGTTCGAATTCCCGGACGGATTTCGAAGAGTGTGCGCGTCTGGGGCCATGTACCCGCGCTGGAGTTCCGTTGGCACCGTGGACCGTTAACGATACGAAAATCCCTCAGGGCCGCCTGGCTCTGGTTTCTTACCTTTCCGTCGCACTCGTGATCCTTATGCTCATCGGCTTTTGGAAGCTGCAGGTGGTTCAGTCCGGCCACTTCGCCGATCTGGCCGAGCGCAACCGCATCCGCTTCATTCCCATCATTGCTCCTCGCGGAGCCATGCTCGACCGCGAAGGCCGGGTTCTTGTCGACAGCTATCCTTCGTTCAGCATTCTCCTTCTGCGCGACGAGCCGAAGCTGCTGGAGAAGAGCTTGCCGCAGATCGAGGAGGGACTTGGAATCACGAGAGAGGACCTGCAGCAGCAGCTCGAGGCGGCCAAATTCGAACCGAAATTCCAGCCCGTGGTCATAAAACCCGCCGCCAGCGAAGCGGATATTGCCTTCGTCGAATCGCATCGCGCTGATCTGCCCGTTCTCGAATTGATGATGGTGCAACGCCGCCGCTACCCGCATGGCGAGATGCTTGCGAACACAGTCGGCTACGTGGGTGAGGTCTCACCTCAGGAACTCGAGAAGAGCGATGGGCGTTACCGTCCCGGCGATATCGTGGGCAAAGCAGGCCTCGAGCGAGAGTACAACGACACGCTGGAAGGGACTGACGGCATGCGCCGGGTTGTCGTTAACAGCGTCGGCAAGGCCATGCGCACCCTTGATGATCTGGAAGCGCTGCCCGGCAAGCCCATCCAGTTGACCATCGATTACGACTTGCAATCCGTCGCCGAATCCGATTTCGCCACCAAACAAGGCGCTCTCATCGCGATGGACGCCCACACTGGCGAAGTCCTGGCCATGGTCAGCCGCCCCACCTTTGATCCTAACGATTTTGCCATCCGCATTCCCCCGAAAGAGTGGGCGACCCTCAACACAGATCCGCAAACGCCGCTCCTGAATCGCGCGATCCAGGCGCAACTCGCGCCCGGCTCTGTTTTTAAGGTTGTGATGGCGACGGCTATGCTCGAATCGAAGGCCATACCCGCCAGCTTCACTGTCTATTGCCCCGGGTTCGCCACTTTTTACGGCCGGGTCTTCCACTGTGATCATGCTCATGGCGAGGTTGACCTGCACAAGGGCATCGTGGCCTCTTGTGACGTGTACTTTTATAACGTCGGAAAAGCGCTTGGCATCGACCGAATCTCCTTCTACGCCAAAGGGCTCGGCCTCGGCCAGCGCACCGGAATCGATCTGCCCGGCGAAGAGCCTGGCCTCGTCCCCTCCGAAGAGTGGTCCCAGCGCGTCAATCATCACAAATGGTATCCCGGCTCGACCATTTCGGTAGCCATCGGACAAGGCGCTGTCATGGTCACTCCGATTCAACTCGCCCGCATGATTACCGCAGTCGCCAATGGCGGCAACCTGATCCAGCCGCACCTGCTGAAGAACGCCACAGGTCTGAAGACCGGCTCGTTTCCACTCTCAGAAGAAACCGTCGAAAAAGTGACGGATGGGATGTGGGGAGTCGTCAACGAGCCCGATGGCACTACCTCCGGTCTCGTAAAGCTGCAAAATATAGATTTCTCCGGCAAGACGGGCACGGCGCAAGTCCAGAGCTTTGACCTGCAGCGTAAATTGGGCAAGCATTTGAAGGAAAACGGCTGGTTTGTAGGTTATGCCCCGCGCCGCAATCCCGATATTGTGGTTGCCGCTCTCGTTCAGGCTGGAGGGTGGGGCAGCACTTCCGCCGCACCCATCGTGCGCGATGTGGTTAAGGCCTACTACGATAAGAAAAACTCGCGAACCCAGCAGACCGCCGAGAATGCGAATCCCTCAACGGTCACTCGCCCTCTCGTCGCCACGGTGCAAGCGCAACAGCCATGAAAGAACACGTCCACGATTTTGATTGGACCCTACTCGCCATTGTGGGCGCGATCAGTGGGCTTGGTGTCGCGGAGATTTATTCTTCGACCCACGCCAGCGCTATGGTCGGAATGCAGTACCGCCAGCTCATCTGGATCGCCGTCGGTATCGCTGGGATGTTTCTGATCTCCCGTATCGACTACCACACGTTGCTCGACCAAGCTCCACTCCTGTACGGGTTCGGTATCGCGACCCTGCTTGTCGTCCTGGTGATCGGCCATTCCCGGTTTGGCGCCAAGCGCTGGGTGGCTTTGGGTGGCGGCGTCAATTTGCAAGTGTCAGAACTAATGAAGTTGATTA
>Ga0187819_10002335_pt1 | contig 10045 bp, 10 predicted proteins | sample NC_wetland_sal_i_15_FD_132411 | JGI IMG/M metagenome (GOLD analysis project Ga0187819, IMG submission 132411) | Wetland sediment microbial communities from Neuse River Estuary, North Carolina, USA - SO4_4 | ecosystem: Environmental > Aquatic > Freshwater > Wetlands > Sediment | place: USA...
ACTTTGTATTTGTCGCTCATCGGGCCCTCCTGTCCCAGTCGAGAATGCGATCGACGGTGTAGTCGACCTCGTCTTCGGTCAGCTCAGGGAACATGGGAAGCGAAATGCAGCAGGCGGCATTGCGCTCGGAATTGGGAACGGGCGCCGGAATGCGGGCCTGCTGCCCCCAGGGGAAGCCTTCCTGCTGGTGGATGGCGATGGGGTAGTGGCATTTGGCGTCGATGCCTTCGTCGTTCAGGAATTTCAGCAGCGGATCGCGATGGTGCGGTTGCTTGGTTTCGATGACGTAGAGGTGATAGACGTGGCGATAGCCGGGAGCCTCGTAGGGCAAAGTGAAGTTGCGGGCCTGGACGAGAGCCTTGGAGTAGCGCGCGGCCCATTTGCGCCGCAGATCGTTCCAGTCATGAATGTGCTTGAGTTTGGCGCTGAGGACGCCGGCGTGCAGATCGTCGAGGCGGCTGTTGTAGCCCATGCTGTGGCAGGAGCGCTTCTCGGAGCCGTGGTTGCGGAGCTTGCGCACGATGCGGTCAATCTCGGGATCATTGGTGACGACGGCTCCTCCATCGCCAAAGGTGCCGAGGTTTTTCTGGATGATGAAGCTGATGGTTGCGGCGCTGCTGAGTTGGGCGATGTTGAAACCGTCGCCGCGCGCGCCGATTGCCTGCGCGTTGTCCTCGACAATCTTCAGATTGTGCTTGTCGGCAATTTTGCGGATGGCCTTCATGTCGGCGCACTGGCCGTAGAGATGCACGGGGACGATCAGCTTGGTGCGCGGGGTGATGGCGGCTTCGATCTTAGCGGGATCGATGCAGTTGGTGCGCGGGTCGGAATCGACCAAAACGACGGTGGCGCCGGTGAACCAAACGGCTTCGGCCGTGGCAAAAAAGGTGTTGGTGGTGGTGATGCACTCGTCGCCCGGACCGATGCCGAGGGCCTTGAAGGTGAGCCACAAAGCGTCGGTTCCGTTGCCGACACCGATGGCGTACTTGGTGGCGTGGAAGGCCGAAAGTTCCTGCTCGAAACGCTTCAGCATGGGCCCCATGACATATTGGCCGCTTTCGAGGACGTGGTGAATGTTGGCGTCGATTTCTTTCTTAATGTTGTGGTACTGGCGGACGTGTCCGTAGAAGGGCACGCTGACCTTGGTTTCAAGCATATGGTCTCCTCGCGCTGTTTCTGCGGCACCTGAACGACGGCATTGCGCTGACGGAATCCGAGTTTTCAAAGCTGTTCGGACGAGCAACGGAATAGGCGACCGAAGTAGCTAATGAGCTGTTGTGCTGCGGGAGATGCCGGTTGCTGAGCAGAACCGGCACCTTCGCGGCGCTGATTTCGCAGACCGAACGCCAAACCCTCTTATCGCGCTAACGGCGGTATTTTCCCGGTGACGAAGCTCACTAGAGGATGTGATGCGAGACCGAAGGCGGAAAAGCCAGCCGTGTGTCAGTGGTCAGTGGGCTCTCGGAAGCGGCGGTTATCCGTGAGATTGGGAAACGCGCGCAGCTTGCCGGTTACTTTAAACGAGAAGGTCTGAACGGCGGGCAGGCCGTCGATGCCGTCTACGCTGAGACGGACCGTGTAAGTACCGGCTTGGGTGAAGGTGTGGGCGATGTTCGAAGAAGAAAAAGGTACGATCCCTCTTGATCGGGCCGCCCACTGAAAAGCCGTATTGATCACGTTCGTGATTGGGCTTGGGATTCGGCTCGGGGTTGAAGAAGTCGCGCGCATCCGTCCCGGAACGCTGGCCGAACCACCAGCCGCTTCCGTGGAAACTATTCGTTCCGCTCTTCAGCACCATGTTGACGACGTTGCCGCCATTGCTCCCGAATTCGGCCGAGAAGCTGTTGTTTTCGACCTTGAACTCCTGAATGATCTCGACGGAAGGCTCATAGTAGACGTTGGACGTGGCGCCCTCGCCCTGCTCCGGGGCACTGATCAAAGCGCCGTCCAAGCGCACCTCTGCGGTGGCGTTCCGTTGCCCGTTCGAGACGAAATTCGTTCCTTCCGGATAATTGTCGGTGGTTCCAGATCCGGCGGTCTCGGTGACGCCGGCAGCGAGGAAAGTAAGGCCGAAAAAGCTGCGGTTGATCAGCGGAATGTCCTTGACGTACTCGTTGGTGACATCGGTTCCCAAGGTCGAGCTTTCCGTGTCGAGTAACGGAGCAGCCGCGGTGACTTCAAGGGTGCTGCTCACCCCCGCCGGCTGCATGGCGAAGTTCAGCGTGCTTTGCTGATCGACGGCCAGAACCACGTCCGTCTTCTCTACGGGACGAAAACCGGACGCCTCGGCTTTCACCGAATAAGTGGAAAGACGCAGCGCAGTGAACTCGTATTCACCGGCGGAGTTCGTATGGGCGACCGAGGAAATGTTCGTGCCCATGTCCGTAATGGTGACGGTGGCATTGGCCATCACCGCGCCCGAGGAATCGGAAACGACGCCTCGCAACTGCGCCCGGTAGGCGCCCTGCGCAGCGGTAAAGATCGGAAGCGCCGCCAAGACGCACAGCGCGAAAGCAGTGAAAAGAAGTTGCGCTTTCAACCGCATGGGAGCCTCCGTTTCTTCCACGTGAAAGGGCGCGGCCGAAGTCTCGGACCGGCTAACGCCACGCAAGCGACAGGAAAGCTTGCGACCCTACCTTTCGATTTGCTACTTTTACTTTCGATTTGTTTTCAAGTCAAGGAAAGATTTCGGGCGGCATCCTGTCTTGAAGTGCAGGGCGGGGCAGCGGAGGCGGTACGATGAGAAATCGGATGCATGAAGCGCTGGCACCACGGATCGCAGTTCTTGTTTTGCTTCTGATCGCGTTGGGGCTGGCGTCTGCCGGACGACAACAGATTCGATACGGTGGAGAGCCGGGAGCGGCGGAGAGGACCACGCTGTTGTTGCGCGATTACAAGCCGCGAAGCATGCTGCACGTCCCCGCGCATCCGGTGGAGAAAGCGCGATTTCCGGTTTGGGATGTGCACAATCACGTCGACGACGCCGCGGGCGACGGAGCGCGAGTGCCGGCTGAGAAAGTTGTGAGCTGGATGGATCAAGCGAACGTGGCGAAAGTGGTGATCCTCACGGGCGGATGGGGCGAAAAGCTGCAGGGAGTGCTCGACAACACGGTCAAGCGCTACCCGGAGCGGTTCATGGTGTTCACGCAACTCGATTACAGCAAAGTGAATGACGCCAATTTCGGCCAGGAAATGGTTGCGCAGATCGATGATGCCGTGCGGCGCGGAGCACGCGGGCTGAAGCTCCTGAAGGACTTGGGATTGGGCGTGCGAACGTCGGACGGAAAGTTTTTGCGCATCGACGACGCACGACTCGATCCGGTGTGGAATGAATGCGAGCGTCTGGGCATTCCCGTAGCGATTCATACCAGCGATCCCGAAGCGTTCTTTACGCCGGTCGACGGATACAACGAACGTTATGAGGAATTGAAAGCGAACCCTACCTGGAGTTTCTACGACCACGGTTTTCCGCCGAAACAGGAGCTGCTCGAAGAACGGAATCGCGTGATCGAGCGACATCCGGGGACGACGTTTATTGCTCTGCACGTCGCCAACTGGCCCGAAAATCTCGATGTCGTGTCGGCGTGGCTGGATCGATACCCGAACATGGTGATCGAGTTCGGCGCGCGCGAGGCGGAACTCGGGCGTCAACCGCGGCGGGCACTGAAATTCTTCCAACAGTATCAGGAACGAATACTTTTCGGCACGGATTCCGAGCCGGTTTCGGAAATGTACCGGAACTATTTCCGATGGCTGGAGACGGACGACGAATACTTCGATTATTGGGATTCACCGGGCCAGGGGCGGTGGGAGATTTACGGTCTGGGGCTGCCGGATTCGATCTTGGAGAAGGTCTATCACTTGAATGCGGAACGAATATTCGGGCAATTCAAGGGGGTGAGTGGGGCAACAGCAACGGCGCCGAGGCGGTGAAAAAAGCACAGCGGCGTTATTCGTGATTCAAGGGCGTAGTTCAAGGCGTGGTTGAGGCTGCGCCGTGTTCCCGAAAGAAATCGTTCATGTGATCACGGTCACGGTAGGCTTCTGTTCCACCAGCGCGCGTCGTCGAATAGGCTGCTGCTACATTTGCATAGGCGAGACATTCGTCGACGCCGGCGCCCTGCAAGAAACGGCGGATGAATCCGGCATCGAAAGTGTCGCCGGCGCCAACGGTGTCTACCACATCTGCGCGAACGGGCGAGCAGCGCCACTCCTGCGCGCCCTTCCGGGCGATTGCGCCATTCGAGCCGAGTTTCACCGCGACAATTCCCACGTGTTCGCTTAAATCAGCGATGGCGCGCGGCAAGTCGTCGGTTCGGGCAATCCTTTTAGCCTCGCGTTCGTTAGGGAAGAAGATATCCACGTGGCGCAAGGTTTCGGAGAGATCGTTGACCCAGAGGTCTTCGGGATCGTCATTGGTGTCGAGGGATGTGGTGAGGCCTTTTCGATGCGCATCGGAAAAGAGATCTGCGATTTTGGGACGAAGCGCCTTCTGCAGAAAATAGGATGAGATATGCAGATGGCGCGCCGAGAACACGTAATCGAGATCCAAGTCCTCGTAGCGCAACTCGAAGATTGTGCCGGGATAGGTGAGGATGAAGCGCTCGCCAGGGTGGGTGAGGATGACCGTCACACCAGTTGCGGAGCCGCTCGTACTTTCGCGGACGCGAGTAGTGTCGACGCCACCATTGGAAAGCCAGCCCAGCGCCATCTTGCCGAGCGCGTCAGAACCTACTTTGGAAACGATGCCCACGCGCGCGCCAAGGACCGACAGGTTGTGGGCGAAAATCGCGGACGAACTTCCGAGGGTGAGGCGGAATCCCTCGATGAGGGACTCTCTTTCGGGCTGTAAATCTTTGGGAAGGCCGTAGAGGATCAAGTCAGGGTTGATTTCGCCGACGACGCAGACGTCAAGGCTCGCCACGGCCGGAATCTCCGTCGGTGCTGGATCCCAGCATGACCACGCGCGTGAGATGACGCGGGTTGTCGGGATCGAAACCCTTTCGAATGCCGGTGTGAAAGCCGAGAAGTTGTCCCGGGATGACGAAGGCGGCAGCGCGAGCCGCCTCTGGGACGCGAAGAGCTAATTCGATCAAGTAATCCGCGGATTCTCGAACGGCTGCGTTTGCGTGGTTTGTGATCACGAGTGTAGTGGCGCCCAATTCCTTTACGTCCTGCAGGACCGAAACTTCCGATTCGAAGCCGGTTTCGCTGAGGAAGAAAGTCACCAGTGTTTCGGGGCTGACGATAGCCTTAGGCCCGTGGCGAAATTCGAGGGTATGAAAGCACTGCGCGTAGGAGCACGACATCTCCGTGATCTTCAGCATGGCCTCTTGCGCGATGCCATAAAAGGGGCCCTGGCCCAAGAATACGTAGTCTTCGAAGCGGCGAGACTGAACGAGGTGGCAAACGGCTGAATCAATTCCGGACATTTTCGGTTCGGTTTGGTGAGGAAGCGCACGAAGCGCGGCGGCGAATTCGGTTGAGCCTGCGCGTTCTGCGGCGAGCATTTGCAAAGCCAGAAGCATGGAAGTGAAGGAGCGCGTCATCACCGTGCTTTTCTCGTCGGCATCCGGCAGGCGGATTAGACGAGGAGACAATTCTTCGATGGGAGTTCCTGTTCCGCAGGTGATGACGAGCGCGGGGGGCTGATCCCTCAGCTTCAGGAGGTTTCCGGCTTCGACGACTTCGGATGTGTGGCCCGAGCGCGAAATCAGGATTGGCCGGGAAGGAGACGGCAGAAGCTTGGGGAAAAGCAGGACCTCCGAAGCGGGAATGGCGCGCGCAGTTTCGCCAGTGAGCAGCGACCAAGTCGCCGCGGCCGCCAAGGCCAGGTAGAAGCTGGTGCCGCAGCCAACGAAGAGCCATTCTCCGTCGGAGGGCAAGGAGTCACGCAGGCGGTGAAGCTCGCCGGAAGCGTCAAGAGCGGCGAGGCACCTTTTCCACGTTTCCGGTTCCGAAAGTATTTCCGCGTAGGTGTTCAGGCCGCGGCGTTGCGCAGATTCAGTCAAGGCGATCTCCGGTTGCGACACTCACGTCACGATGACCCGCACGCCAGCCTCTCGGAGGCCGCGAAGATCCTTCGACGAGATATTGCGATCGGTGATCACATGATGTACGGCCGAGGTAGGCGCGATCAGGGAAAGGCTGCGCTTGCCGAACTTGCTGGAATCGCAGACGACGACGGTCGTTTTCGCGCTTTGGATCATGGCCCGATTCACGCGCGCTTCGAGCTGGTTCGGGGTGGTGAGGCCGTAACAGACGTCGAAACCGTCTACGGCGAGGAAGAGCAGGTCGGCGCTGACGTGCCGCAGCGAATCTTCCGCGAGCGGTCCGACGAGCGAAAACGAATTTTTGCGCAGCGCGCCGCCTGTAAGGATCACTTCGACTCCGGTGCCGGCCAAGTCTGCGGCAATGTTCACGGCGTTCGTAATCACGGTCAGATTGGCGATGTGGCGAGTAGCTTTCGCGACGGCCGTGCTGGTGGTGCCGGAATCGAGGATAATCACCTGTCCCGTTCGAACCAGGCGCGCCGCGGCCAGCGCGATGCGCGCTTTCTCCTTGCGGTGCAGGCGCTCCTTTTCGTGCAGAGTAGGGTCGCGAAGCGCGGCAGCTTCCACGGGGAGCGCGCCACCATGTGCGCGGTGAATGAGGCCGCGCTGGTGAAGATGTTCGAGGTCCTTGCGTATGGTGATCAACGAGGTGGCAAAGCGGCGCCCGAGATCCTTGACAATCACGCGGCCGTCGCGCTGCACGAGCTCGACGATTTTCCGCCGGCGCTCTTCGCTCAGCATGGATCGTGTTTGGGAGGCAAGTTTCGTTTTATTTCCTTTCGTTATTTTTTTAAAGCGTGTGGTAGCTTGACACAAATGCGCTTCGAGGACAAGTACTAGTGATTTCGCCGCAAATAGTGTGCGTGAGCGCGAACCCGGCGATCGACACCCGCCTTCGCTTCCACTCGTTCGCTGCAGGCCGAATTAACCGCGCCCACGGCGTCGAACCGTTCGCCGGAGGGAAGGCCGCGCACGTGGCCATGACCGCGCACGCGCTGCGGGCCGCGACTGTGTGGCTTGGGTTTCTGGGAGGCGCAACCGGCCAGGAATTTGAACTGCATTTTCGCGAATTAGGAATCGAGCTGGCCGGCATTCCCACGCGCAAGGCGACACGCCGGAATTTCGAGCTGCTCGAGGACTCGGGAAGAATCACGGAAGTGCTGGAACCGGGCGATCGGCCAGACCAAGGCGAACTACATCAAATGCTGCGCACGCTTGCGGTCGGGTTACGCAGCAGGTGGCATGGCGCGCTGGTGGTAATTTCGGGCAGTTTGCCGGCGGGTGTGCCTGCAGGCTTCTATCGTTCTCTGATCGCAGCGGCGAAGGCTGCAGGTTCACGCGTGTTTGTGGATACAAGCGGCGAGGCGCTTGGTGCGAGCCTGAGTTCGCGGCCTGATTTTGTGAAGCCGAACCGCGAGGAAGCCGAGGCGGTTCTTGGGCGCCGACTGAAAAATCGTGCTGCCGTTGTGGAAGCTGCGAACGAATTGATCGAGCGCGGGGCCGCGAGCGCCGCGGTGTCGCTGGGGGTGGAAGGCCTCGTTTGGGCCGAGCGAGCGAATGGGCCAGTCTGGTTCGCACACTCGCCGCGCCTAAGGACGATCTCAACGGTGGGTTGCGGTGATGCGATGCTCGCGGGATTCGCCCTCGCTGCGATCAAGGGCATGCAGGGGGAAGCAGCGATCAGGCTCGCGACGGCCTGCGGAGCGGCCAATTGTCTGGCCAAATCTCCGGGCAGGATCTCGTTAAAGCAAGTGAAGTCATTCATTCCTCGGGTGGAAGTGAGCAGAATCGGCTGAGGGACGATTGCCAGTTCGCGGGGTGTGTTCGGCAGGCGTGACGGCCACATAGGCGAGCTGTTTTCCCTCGCGCACGGCGCGCAGCATAAGCGACCCGCGGCACATGTCGCCAAGCCCAATGAAGGCAGCGGGAATCATCAATCGATCGCACGACCCTGTCGGCAGCGCTGATTTGAGCCGCAATTCGCCGCAGGTCACGCTCGAGAGGGCGCGTGTATCGAGGATTGGAGATGTGGATCGGCACTTCGGCCATCTCGAGCAGTTGACGCGCAGACGTCGATGCATGCGGAGGAATTAATCCGTGCCCGCTGGTGATGATGAATACGAAATCGCCGCCACGCTTTAGAGGCGAAGCGAAGGCGTTCGCATAAGCCAGCTTTCCCCGAAAATAAAGCCCGCTCACAAAACTGAAGACCTCTCCCAAGGAAGCGCCGCCAAGGCGCAGGCGCGTGGCGAGTTCGCATCGGGCGTTAGGCCCCAGAAGGACGTTGGCCCGGCGTCCGGCTAAATTAGCAGGAGAAAGAACAAAGATGTATCTTGTGCTTTGCTTGGTCCCCATGCACGACTCAATTCACGGACTCTGAAACAGCTTTGACCATCAAATTAAAGCCTATCGACAGCAAAACGATACGCGAAAAGCGCCAGTATGCTAGATGTATGTCTGTATTTTCCGTGTTGGTTGAGCATCGGCGGAAAAGCGGGCGAAGAGAGCTACGCGAATGCAGAAAATGGAAAAAGAGGAACCGGCGACAATACTCCATCTGACCTCCCGCTTCACACGCGCGGTGGAATACGCGAGGGTGGTGCATGTCGGCAGCCGCAAAAAGACGGAGGTGCCTTATGTAGCGCACCTGCTTGGCGTCGCGTCGCTCGTGATGGGAGAAGCCGGCTCCGTTCCGTTTTCGGTGACGGAGGAAATGGTCATTGCCGCGCTGCTGCACGACACGGTTGAAGATGCCGGCGGCCTTCCGCGGCTGCGGGACATCGAGGCGAACTTTGGGCCAGAAGTCGCAAAAATCGTGGAGGGCTGCTCCGACAGTTTCGAGGAGGACAGCAGCAAGAAGGCTGACTGGCGAACGAGGAAGGCTTCGTACATTAAGCGGCTGCCGAGCGAGCCGCCGGAAACATTGCTGGTCTCCCTTGCAGACAAGCTGTACAACGCCCGCGCCATCTTCGAGGATTATCGCGAAGTGGGTTCGAAAGTTTGGGAGCGATTCAAACGCGGGCGCGATGAGCAGCTTTGGTATTACGAGGAACTCATCACGGTTTTTGAGGCAAGATGCCCAAAGTGGCGGATGGTGGAGGAATTCAAGCGGACAGTCGCGGAACTCCGCGAAGTCTCCTCTGCGGATTCGCAAAGGGCGGGTAGATAGAATGCCGAAACTACGTCCGATGGTGGGTTTTATCTCCGTGCTGGTCCCATCCATAACCGGACAGAAAGTGCGAAGAAAGATGAAGTTGGACCGCGCCGGCAAAGTGCTAGAATTGCCAGGAAACAACGAAACGCGCCCGTAGCTCAGTTGGATAGAGCATCTGGCTTCGAACTCTCTTCTCTGCTTTATCCAGTTCTTTCCCCGCTGAGTTACCGAGAGCCTTGGCCGCAGCCGTCAGTCCCTCCAGTTCGCGCTGAAGCTTGTCCACTCGCTTTTCGAGCTTGCGCTCTTCACGTATGATTGTTGCCAGAATGTTCATTCAGATTGCCTCCGGAATGCAATGTATCCCGGAACGGAGGCGGGACACCAGATGTGATCACCCAGGAATGATGGCAAAGGCGCAAAACGTCTCGCAAAGGCCGTTCCCGTCACATCCGGCTGGCCTCTCCTCCCTCTTGACTCATGCCATGTACGCCTCGTAGGCTTTCTGCTGCGGCTCGTTCGGCCCTTTCGAGTTACTCCATTCTGACTCTTACTCGCGGAGGAATCCGATGGGAAAAATCAACATTGCACGCGTGCTTCTCGGTGGCCTGCTGGCTGGTTTCATCATCAATTTGTTCGAATACGTCACAAACGGCGTTGTGTTTGCTGCCCAATGGGACGCGTACGAGAAAGCCGTCGGTCGTCAAATGCGTCCTGAGGCCATCCCTTTCTTCATCATTTCTGCCTTCGTAGCGGGCATAGGGGTGGTTTGGCTGTACGCCATAGCGCGGCCTCGTCTTGGAGCGGGTCCCAAGACTGCCGCCCTCACTGGGGTTGCCTA
>Ga0187819_10002336_pt1 | contig 10044 bp, 8 predicted proteins | sample NC_wetland_sal_i_15_FD_132411 | JGI IMG/M metagenome (GOLD analysis project Ga0187819, IMG submission 132411) | Wetland sediment microbial communities from Neuse River Estuary, North Carolina, USA - SO4_4 | ecosystem: Environmental > Aquatic > Freshwater > Wetlands > Sediment | place: USA: North...
CAAGCTCGCGAGTTTGCCGAGGAGCCGCGCTACTGGCAACAACTCTATCGCCGGGGGTTGTCGCGGGAACTGAGTCCGGACGTGTCGGATGCTGTTTCGGAGCAGGTCGCAGAAGCTGAACGCACGGCCCGCAGCGGCGGGCTATGGTCTGAGGACATGGGAGCCGGCGCCTTCGGCGGGGGCGCAGCCAATTATCCCGCCAAGTTCGGGTTCAGCCTCACCACCGCAAATTGTGCCAGCGCCGCAAAGCCGGACTATGTGGTCTATAGCACGGGCCTGCTCGGCGCTGGGAACCAGGCGAGCGTAGTGGCTTACGACAACATCTACAGCGGATGTGCCGCACCTGTGCCTAGGGTCTATTGGGCGTACAACACGGGCGGTTTGATTCTTACCTCCCCAGTGATTTCGCTGGATGGGACGCAGGTCGCGTTCGCGCAGACATCGGGCAGTCCAACCGGGCAAGCGGGCTTGGTCATTCTGAAGTGGAAGGCTTCCACCACCGAGACTGTAGCCTCGCCCGGCGTACCGACGATAGCAACTAGCGCTGCGCAGTATCGCAGCTGCTCTGCCCCGTGCATGTGGGAGGTCTTCCTGCACGATGGTCATGGGGTAGCTGTAGATGACAGAACCTCGTCTCCCTTCTACGACTACACCAACGACATTGCGTGGGTGGGAGGAGCCACCGGTTGGCTCCATAAGATCACTGGTGTTTTCAATGGCACCCCCACGGAAGTCAGCACCCTGGGATTTCCGGTGCAAGTAAACCCTGGGAACCCCACCTCGCTTTCCAACCCGGTTTATGATCGCATCTCCAAGAATGTGTTCATGGGGGATGCCGGCGGGTACTTCTACCGGGTCGCCTCTGCGACCGGCGGTTCGGCGGTTGCAACTGCCCAATTGGATTTTGGCGCCGGCCTTGTGGAAGGCCCGCTTCTCGATCAGGGGAATGGGTTCCTCTATGTGTTCGCCTCGAGCGACGGCACAACAAATTGCACGGTCGGCGCCAATGCGTATGCCTGTTCCGCCGTCTATCTTTTGACCACGACCTTCGCGTCCGGAAGCAGCGGCTCAAAAGTGACGGTGGGCCAAAGCGTCGTCAAAGGAACACTGCCGAATCCCAACCCACTCTATCTGGGTGGCCTCGACAGCGGGTATTACAACTCGGTGGGCGGGACTGGGAACCTCTATGTTTGCGGCAACACAGGAGCGGCCCCAATTCTCTACCGGGTGCCGATCAACTCTGGAGTTTTCGGTACAGTCACGGCCATTGCTGGGCTGAGCCCCGCAGGCAGAACTCCCTCCTGCTCACCGGTGACTGACTTTCCGAACCCGAATGCCAACGTGAGCAAAACCGAGCTTCTGTTCTTTAGCGTGCAAAACTACGGCCTGCAATGTGGCAGGAAGGGCTGTCTGATCAATTTAGTCGATATGCCCTGGCAGTCCAAAACTGCCTATGCGTTTGGGCAGGAAATCCTGGTGTTCAGTTCCGTGAGCAACAAGCTCTATATCAATACGGCGGTTGTGGCCGGCAAATCCGGAGCGAGTGCTCCTGCCTGGCCGGCCACAGTGGGCGTGAAGACTGTCGATGGCACCGTAACGTGGCTGAACCAGGAGGCCGTCGGACTGACCGTGCTGCCGGGCTGGACGGCCGGCCATCACTATGGGTTGCAGGCGAGTATTTTCGATGGCACCAATGTCGAGGATGCGATCGTCGCGGGCAATTCGGGCGCTCTCGCTCCCAGCTGGAACCCGACAATCGGCGGCACTACTACAGATAACCACGTAACCTGGATCAATGCCGGCCCGTTCCCCAGTGCCTCCGCCACTGTAACCGGAGGCACGGGCGGAATTATTATCGACGGCGCAAGTACTTCGGCCGGAGCTTCTCAGGTATACTTTTTCACTCTGGGCAACCAGGTGTGTATCACATCCGGCGGCACTGCAGGCGGCTGCGCGATGCAGGCCTCCCAGTCGTCACTAAATTAGGTGGGATTCCTCATGGATAACAATTTTCGATCTGACGAGCCGCGTACCCTGGCAACCAGCAAGAAGCCCTATGAAAAGCCGTCGTTTAGGTATGAGCAGGTATTTGTGACCACGGCGCTTTCCTGCGGGAAGATAGCTGGCACCTCTCTGACTTGCAACGAGGGTTCGAAGAGCTCATGATGGTTTTGGATCCGCTTGGGAGTGAGACACATGCCGCTAAGTGCGAATTGGCGGTCGAGGTGTTGCGCACCCACGGGAAATTGCGGCTGCAGGTGACCGGCTGGAGCATGTTTCCTGCAGTTCGGCCGGGCGACACTCTCGTTATTGATCGCATCAGCACTTTCGCCGTTGACGAGGGAGACGTCGTCCTGTTTGGCCGCGACCGCCGGCTTTTCGTTCACCGGGTCGTGGCGAAAGGCAGCCATGGAAGTTACGGAATGCTGACTCGCGGCGACGCAATGCCGAAGCCAGACTCTCCAGTTGACGACAACGAGCTTCTGGGAAGAGTTTCATTCATTGTGAGAAACGGCAGATATATTCAGCCGCGCAAGACTCTACGTGTTCCTGAGCGTGTTGTCGCGGCACTGGTAAAACATTCGGAGACCGCGGCCCGTGTCGTTGTGGGCGTACACGGATTGCGTCAAATGTCAGGAGTTCACACTGCTTAGGATTTTGGGCCTCCCTTGCCACAGTTGACCACCGAAGTCGAGCAGCACAGCCTCGTGATCGAAATCGGGGGAATGCCGGTGCGTGTGAACACGATCGATCCCGGCTTCCTTGCCATGTTGCAGAACCGCTATTCGGGGTTTGTCGGCGAATCGGAGGATGCAGAGGTCGAATTCGATGTGGAACTCGCGCCGCCGAACCCTGCCGATCGCGATGCGGATGTCGAAGTGAAATATCGTTTCGGCCGATGGTCGCTCTCGCGTGGGGACTTCCGCGCCGAGTGGGAACCGGCAGCAAGGCGAGGCTGGATTCGGCAGACGGCCAATCCTTACTCGATTGATGCCGTGCTTCGCATCGTCCACACCCTGGTGCTGGCAAGGCAGGGAGGCTTCCTGCTGCACTCGGCCAGCGCGATTCGCAATGGGAAAGCGTTTCTGTTTGCCGGAGTTTCGGAAGCAGGCAAGACTACAATTTCGAGGTTGGCTCCTCCCGATGTCACGTTGTTGACGGACGAAATTTCATACGTGCGCAGGCAATCCGACGGTTACATCGCGTTTGGTACTCCGTTTACCGGAGAGTTGGCCAAGCTGGGCGAGAACGTGTCGGCGCCCATTGCCGCCCTTTACCTGCTCGCCAAGGGACGCGAGAATCGGATCGATCCGGTCCCGCCAGGTGAAGCCGCGAGATCCCTGCTTGCTAATCTGCTGTTTTTCGCCGAGGATGAGGAACTGGTGCAAGCCACGTTTCATTCTGCATTTGAGTTCGTGAACCGCGTGCCTGTGTCTCGCCTTACGTTTATGCCCGATGCCCGGGTCTGGGAGTTGATCGGATGAGCAAGCTTTACATGGCGCGAAATCCGCGGGTTGCGGCGCGCAGTCTCGATGGCGAGATGATGATCATGTCCGGGCGGGACTCGACCTTGTTTACGCTCAACAAAACCGCGACGATTCTGTGGCAGTCTGCGGACGGGGCGACGCCCCTGGACGAAATCGTGAAGCTGCGCATCTGTACCGAATTCGAGGTCGAACCCGCAGAAGCCTTGCAGGACGCCGAGACTCTGGCACGGGAACTGGCCAGCCACGAAATCCTGCAGATTTCCGAAGAGCCCATTCCGCAGCGAAATCCAACGGCAGGAGAATCGCGATGAGCGGATTGCTCGAGGAACTGACCGCGAAAGCGCTGAGGCGGAACGTCCCGATCAGCGTGCAGATGGATTTGACCTACCGCTGCAACGAACGCTGCGTTCACTGCTACCTCGACCATGACGATCACGGCGAGATGACGACCGCCGAAATCAAGCGAGTCATGGATGAGATGGCCGAAGCCGGCGTCTTCATTCTGACTTTCAGCGGTGGTGAGATTTTCCTGCGCAAAGATTTCTTTGAAATTCTGGAATACGCGCGTCTTGAGCGTCAGTTCTGCGTCAAGCTCAAGACGAACGCGATCATGATTCGGGAGCGCGAGGCTGCGCGGCTGCGCGAAATCGGCGTCGAATCGATTCAGATCAGCATCTACTCGCACCGGCCGGAAGTGCACGACGCCATCACGCTGGTGCCGGGCTCGCTGAAACGCTCCATCGATGCCGCCCGTTTTCTCAAGTCGCAAGGTCTGCGCGTCATCTTCGCCAACGTTTTGATGGTCCAGAACATGCAAGACTATCGCGGCGTTCGGGCACTCGCAGAGGAACTGGGAGTGGAATGCACACTCGATCCAACCATCACGCCCATGATGGACGGGGACCGCTCGGTGTTGAGCCTGAACATCGATCACAACGCGTTGCGCGAGGTTTTCCGCGACCAGTCCCTGGTCGGAGATGTGGACGAGTTTTGCGCGGTCGCCGACCCAGTGGACGAGAACTCGCTCGCGGCTCTGCCCTGCAGTGCTGGCCACACCGCATGTTATGTCTCGCCTTACGGCGACGTTTTTCCGTGCGTGCAGTTTCCCCTACCGACGGGAAACGTGCGGACACAGCGGTTTCTCGACATCTGGCGGCATTCTGATCGAATGAACGAAGTGCGCTCGATCCGGCTCAAGGACCTCACAACTTGCACTTCCTGCTCGCACGTGGGGAGTTGCACGCGCTGTCCGGGCCTCGCGTTCATGGAAGGAAACATGCGCGGGCCGTCGTCGCAGGATTGCGAGAAGTCGTTCGCCCGGACCGGAGTTCCATCAGCCAACATGCTGGCGAAGAAACGGGCAGCGGCGAATCTGGTGCAGATTCGCGTGCTTCCGGCTCCAGTCGATGCTCCTGCAGCCGGCGCTCTTGCGTGATTTCCATCTGCTTCGATTGCTCCAACCGACATGCCTGGGACTAGCTCCGCACTCGAACCCGAGTGGTCTCTGCTAAGGGCCGCGTGTTCCGAGCACAACAATCAGCAAAAGCTAGACAGTCTCCGCGCGCTGCTGCGCTCTCCGATTCGATGGGAAATTCTTTTCGACCTCGCCGATCGCCACGGCGTGCAGCCGCTTTTGTCGCAGGCGCTCCGTAACGTCCCGGAGTCGGTTCCTTCCGAGCACGCGAGCGCACTCAGGCAGGCCTTTCAGACCAATCTGCACAAGTCATTGTTGCTGTCGCGTGAGTTGATCCGCATTGTCGATCGGTTGTCTGCAATGGGGATCAACGTCATGGCTTACAAGGGACTGGCTTTGGCTGAGGCAATTTACGGCGACATCGCCCTGCGGCAATCAGGAGATATTGACCTGATGATTCGTGCCGCGGACCTCGCGCGAATCCGGGAAGCGGTGCGGGAACTCGGCTACACTCCACACGCCCCACTTTCGGAAGCCGAGGAACGCGCCTGTTTGAAATCGGGCTACGAATGCGCGTTCGACGGCGCGGCGGGTCGCAACCTCCTCGAGGTTCAATGGGCAATCCAGCCGTCGTTCTATGCAGTCGATTTCGATATGGACGGAGCGTTTCAGCGGGCGGTGATGTCCACAGTTGCCGGCTGCCCGATGAAGACGCCATGCATAGAAGACCTGTTCTTGGTTCTGTCTCTGCACGCCGCCAAGCACGTGTGGGGACGGTTGATCTGGCTATGCGATCTGGCACGCATTATGAACCTGCCACAGTTGAACTGGAAGCAGATTGCGTCGCAAGCGACGGGGCTGGGAATCGTGCGAATTTTGCGCGTCACGCTAGTGCTGGCGAACCGACTCTTGGCTGCACCGATTTCGGTGAAGGCGGAAGCAAGTCTCCCGGCGGACTCGGAAGCTCTGAGGTTGGCGGATGAAATTCAGACTCACATTCCCAGCGAGGTCGCATACGATGTCGAGTCCTTGGCCTACTTCCGACTGATGCTGCGATTGCGAGAACGACGCGCAGATCAGCTCCGATTCTTAAGCCGTCTGGTTTTTACCCCGGGTCCCGGAGAATGGGCGGCGGTTCATCTGCCGCCGCCGTTGTTTCCGCTCTATCGGCTCGTGCGGCTGTCCCGTCTGGCCGCGAAGCTGGTGAGAACGTACTCATCTTAAGCACATTTCAAAGCAGCAGCGCGACTGAAGACCGCAGTTCGATTCCAGTACCGGGCAGTTTTGACTCGACCGGGATCGAAGATCGCATGCTAAAATTGTTGCTGAACCCTACGGAATCCCATCCGGTTATTGGGTCGTTGCAAGTGCCTGAACATCGTAGGCGCGTAGCTCAGTTGGTTAGAGCGCTACCTTGACACGGTAGAGGTCAGGAGTTCGAGTCTCCTCGTGCCTACCATCATCTTTCAATCAGTCGCCCTGGCAATGGATTCGCCGAGGCTTACGTCTTGGTCGTCTTCAGGTATCCTCCCCGCCGCCAATAATTAGGAGTATTGGACACTAGTTTGGTTCACGCAACCTTCCCGGGTTCGCTTGTCTGGAATTGCCTGCCGTGCGCAAAGCGGTGAAAGGACCAATATTGCCTGTATGAACCGCCAAGGGAACCGCTGATCCACCGAAAATGAAGCCGGGATCTGATTACCGTGGTTATGTTTCCCGCAAACCCTTGTGCAAGTTCTAATGGTGGTATCCAGGAAGAACTATGCATCGGCTCTACATCGCGCTGGTCCTTTTCGCAGCTACTCTGTGCCAGGCTCGCGACTTGGCCATCATCGTCAACAAGAGCAATCTCACCTCAAAAGTGACTGCGGCAGAGTTGGAGAAACTGCTCAAGGCCTCGACGCAAAATTGGCCCGACGGCAAGAAGGTCAAGGTTTTCCTGACCGATCCAGGTTCTGCTGAGACCAAGGCTATCGTGCCGCGGGCTTACAAGTTGACGCCTGCTGAAATCAAGGCCTGGGCAGAGGCTCACAAAGCGGACGTCCAGGTGGTGAGCTCCGATGAAATCGTCTTGACGATGGTCAGCGAGAATCCTGGGGCAATCGGAATCGTGAATGTCTACTCCATCAACAGTCAGGTAAAGGTTCTGAAGGTCGAGGAAAAACTCCCCATGGAGCAGGGCTATCTGCTCCACGGCAATTGAAGGGAAAAGAGAAATGAAGCTCCTGCGCGCTCTAGTTGTGCTAATTCTGACGGTCTATATGGCAGCGTTGGCGTCGGCCATGCCGGGCCGAACCGCGGAGGCAGTCACTCCAATAAAGCTGCCGGTTACGACCACGTCGCAGGCAGCGGCGCGCGCCTTCGAAACTGGAATGGTCCACTATGAAAACCACAGGTGGAACCTTGCTTTAGGGGCTTGGAACGAAGCCCTTAAGCTCGACCCGAACTTTGCCCAGGCGTATGTCTGGATCTGTTTTACAACCGCAGATCCCGCCGAAGAAGCCCGCGACCGCGCAAAAGCCAAGGCTCTTATCGGCACTGTCACGCCAGGAGAGCAGTTGTTGATCCGCTGGATGGCGGGTGTCCGTGAGAATCGTTACGTGGAGGGCATCATGGCCATGAACGATATGCTGGCCATGTTTCCTCACGACAAGCGCCTCAATTTCATGGTCGGCTATTGGCTCTTCCGGTGGCAGGATGAGTATGAGATCTCGAAGAAGCTGACCCTGCGGGCTTTGGCCGACGACCCTAATTACGCCACCTGTTACAACCAGCTCGGCTATCTCTATTCGCGGCTCGGTGACATCGATAAAGCGCTGGAGTACACCTCAAAATACATCGAGTTCCTTCCCAACCAGCCGAATCCGCACGATTCACACGGAGAGATGCTGCGGTTCGCCGGGCGATATCCCGAGGCTTTGGAGCAATACCGAATCGCCCTCAAAATCGATCCAACCTTTTATATTTCGCAGAAAGAGCTTGGCGAAACATATTCTCTGATGGGCGACGAAGAGCAAGCGCGCAAGGAATATGAGAAGGCGATTGAACAAGCTCCCGGCAATGGAGCCAAGGCGGAATATCTGCAGAAGCTGGCGCTGACATACGTCCGGGAAAAGAAGTATGCGCTGGCCGATGTGGCGTATCTCGACGCTGCAGCCAGGGCTCGCGCGATGGAGCAGTGGATATGGGAGGCGCGGGCGCACCGCGTGATGGCGATGTATGAGCCGGATCCGTCCGCTGCCCTGAAGAATTTGGATCAGGCAGCGACCTTGCTCACGGCAGCAAGTGGGAAAGTTGCCCAGCTCGATCTGGATGAAGAGAAGGCACACGTCCTGCGCGTGCGAGTTGAGCGCGCACTCGCGTCTGGCGATACCGTGACCGCCCAAAAGCGGCTGACCGAGTTGGAGCAGTTGGGAGCGAGCGTGAACACCCAGCGCATTTATCACGGCGCCGCTGGAACGATGCTCGTTGCCCAGAAGAAGTATGCCGATGCCATTCCGGAGCTGGAAGAAGATATAGCCAATCCGATCTCCATGAAGCTTCTTATCAGCGCCTATCACGAAACTGGTGACGAGGACGAAGCGCACAACTTGAGCAAGAAGCTGGCAGGATGGAAGGTGCCCAGCATTGAAGAGGCCTTGGCGGCGTCCGATTCCCCGGCCCGGGGAAGCGCGGTTGCGAACAAGAACTGAAGTCTGCCGGTCGCCCCGGTCATAACCTGGCGATTGGGCGTGACGTTGGATCACGCACAGAGCGGCCAGCTTACTGACCCTCGGGTCCCGAGTCCTCGCGACCCGGATTTGCCGATGCACAACCGTGTCACGCCGGATACGGTGTGCTTCGCAAGACACACTGCGTCTCCCGCGGTTCCCCACAAAAACCCAAGCTCGATGTGGAAAAATTGTTTGGTCTGTCCTTTGCTTCTCTATTTGCAGGACTGAGTTCACGGTTTATAGTTCACTGTCCCGGCAAAGAGGAGTCATGAAGCGGACGTCCATCGTTTCCGCACGAGCGGCAGTTGTAGCTGGCTTGGCCGTAGCGGTTGCCTTCGGAGCGTCGGTGATATGGAAGAGTTCGCGGGCGATCAGAACGGCGGCTGAAGAAGTTCGCGCGGAGCACGAGTTTCGCTTCCAGGTTCAGCCTCTGGCGGCCGAGCCCAACCTCGGTTTCGAAGTCGTCAGCTCTCCCCAGGTTTTTCTGCAGGCTGCCCGCTTTCAGGATCATCTCTATATCGCAGGTCCCACAGGGCTTCTCGAATATTCGCCGGACGGTTCACTGCTTCACCAATACCCCGTAGGCATCGAACTGCCGGGATCTCCTCTGGTTGCCCTGGCGCCGGCGGTCCTCGCGGATTCGCGGGAGCCGGAACTCGTCATCGCGACCGCCAGCGCTGGAATTCTCGCCTTCAACGGGAGAGCGTTTCGTCAGATTCTGCCAGCCAACGCGGACGCCCGTGCCATCAATGTGATCCTGCCCGCTGCCTCGGGGCACCTTCTGGTCGGAACCAAGAAACGGGGTGTGCTGGTCTACGACGGAAAGCAGATCACAGTGCTGCATCCCGTACTCGATGAGTTATATGTGACGGCCCTCGCCGGCAACGAGTCGGACCTGTGGGTGGGGACTCTGAATCGGGGCGTCCTGCATTTTCACGGAGGTGAGGTTGAGAGCTTTGCGGAGGCGCAAGGACTGCCCGATCCGGCCGTGCAGTCGCTGGCGATCTTCGGAGACACAACCTACGTGGGCACGGCATCCGGAGTGGCCGTGTTCGATGGCGGACGCTTTTCGCGCGTGTTGGCTCCGGGAGTCTTCGCGACCGCATTGCTGGCAACGCCGGCCCAGTTGTATGTCGGGTCGGAAGATCAGGGGGTGCTTGCGATCCCGCTCGGAGGCCGACGCCCCAATCCCAGCCTGGGGCAACGCGGCGAGTTGGCGGAAGTGCGGCAACTGCTCAGCTCTGACACCGCAGTGTTCGCGGTGGCTCGCGGCGGACTTTATCGCATGAATGCTCACGGATTCGGGTGGGAGCGCGTGCTCGATGCTGGCGGCGCTGTGCTGACTGACCGCAATATTTCCGCGTTGGCGGCGGACGCAAATGGTCAAATCTGGGTCGGATTTTTCGACCGCGGGCTCGATCTTCTCTCC
>Ga0187819_10002337_pt1 | contig 10042 bp, 7 predicted proteins | sample NC_wetland_sal_i_15_FD_132411 | JGI IMG/M metagenome (GOLD analysis project Ga0187819, IMG submission 132411) | Wetland sediment microbial communities from Neuse River Estuary, North Carolina, USA - SO4_4 | ecosystem: Environmental > Aquatic > Freshwater > Wetlands > Sediment | place: USA: North...
CTCCTGCCGCCTCTCGCGGTGGTCGTTTTTCACCATGACTCTCGCAGCACCGGGTGAGGTCTGCGAATACAAATGGCGAAACATCCCGGAAGCGCGGCGGATCCAGTCTGGTACAAAGACGCAATCATCTATGAACTGCACGTCCGCGCTTTCAAAGACAGCAATGGCGACGGAATCGGAGATTTTCAGGGCCTGCTTCAAAAAATGGACTATCTGCAGGATCTCGGCATTACTTGCTTGTGGCTATTGCCCTTTTTTCCATCTCCGCTCAAGGACGATGGGTACGACATCTCGGACTATATGAGCGTCCACCCGTCGTACGGGGCGATTGAAGATTTTCAGGCTGTCCTGGCCGCCGCTCACGACCGTGGCATACAAGTGATGATCGAGCTCGTGGTGAATCACACGTCCGATCAGCATCCATGGTTTCAACGCGCCCGGCTGGCGCCTCGCGACTCCGTCGAACGCGACTTTTATGTCTGGAGCGATACGGAACGGAAATACCAGGGCGCGCGCATCATCTTCTCGGATACGGAACGGTCCAACTGGACGTGGGATCCGGTCGCCAAACAATTTTACTGGCACCGTTTTTTCTCGCACCAGCCCGATTTGAATTACGACAACCCGCTGGTCATCTCCGAAATTCTGAAAGTTATGCGGCATTGGCTCGACATTGGAGTTGATGCCCTGCGCGTTGATGCCATCCCGTACCTGATCGAGCGTGATGGCACTAATTGCGAAAACCTTCCCGAAACTCACCTGGTCGTCAAAACGCTTCGACGCGAAATCGATGCTGATTATTCCTGCCGCATGCTCCTGGCCGAAGCAAATCAGTGGCCCACGGACGTGCGGCCGTATTTTGGCGACGGCGACGAGTGCCACATGGCGTTTCACTTCCCGCTCATGCCGCGCATTTTCATGGCCTTGCGCCAGGAAGATCGCCTGCCCATTACGGACATCATCGCGCAGACTCCTGAGATTCCTGAAACTTGCCAATGGGGCCTGTTCCTGCGCAACCACGACGAGCTCACGCTGGAGATGGTCACCAGCGACGAGCGGGACTATATGTATCTCGCCTACAGCGCCGACCCGCGCATGCGCATCAACCTCGGCATACGCCGCCGCTTGGCTCCGCTCATCGACAACAACCGCCGTCGCATCGAACTCCTCATCTCGTTGCTCCTTTCCTTCCCTGGTACTCCCATCGTGTACTACGGGGATGAAATCGGTATGGGCGACAACATTTATCTGGGCGACCGTAATAGCGTCCGGACACCCATGCAATGGACTGCCGATCGCAATGCGGGTTTTTCATCCGCAACGCCGGCACGTCTGTTTAGCCCAGTGATCATGGACCCCATCTGGGGTTATCAAGCCATTAACGTCGAAGCGCAGCAGGGCGATCCTTCTTCCCTCTTGAATTGGATGCGCAACATGTTCGCCCTCCGGAAGCTATTCACCGTGTTCGGCCGGGGCAAGATCGAATTTCTCGATCCTTCGAACCGCAAAGTGCTGGCCTATCTCAGGCAGTACCAAGACGAACAGGTTTTGTGTCTGGCGAATCTCTCGCGATTTGCGCAGCCTATCGACCTCGATCTGTCGAAACTCGAAGGTTTAACTCCTGTGGAGATGCTTGGCTATGTCGAGTTCCCAACCATCCAGCGCCAGTCGTACCGCTTTACGTTGGCTCCCTACAGTTTCCTGTGGCTCGAACTTCAACAAAGGACCGAACCCGCCGACGTGAGCACGGATTTCGCAGAACAGGCGCCGCTTAACGCGAGCGGCGGCTGGGACACTGTGTTTGGTGGTGCGAGCCGCGATCGCCTCGAGTCCCTCAGCTTGCCTGAATACCTTCCTAAACAGCGTTGGTTCGCGGGGAAATCGCGCCGCATCAAATCGACGCGCATCATCGACTGGACTCCATTCCCGACGTCACAGGCGGTCTTGGTTTGGGTCGAAGTGCAGTTCGATGAGGGTACATCCGACGTCTACTTGTTGCCTCTGGCCATGACTTTTGCGGACGCTGCCGAAGAATTGCGGCGAACTGCGCCAAATGTGATCATCGCTTCCGTCCTGTCGGAGAACGCGTCAGGCTTGCTGCATGACGGTGTTCTCGACGACAAACTGTGTCTTGAACTGCTCTCGCTGATTCAAAATAACGCCGAGCTACGCGCACAAAGCGCTAAAGTCCTCGGGCTCCGGGGAAAAGCCTTCGAGAGCATCCTGGGAAGCGCGGAAAGCCCGCTCCAGGTGCGGCGCGGATCTGCGGAACAGAGTAACACCTCGATTCTTTACGGCGACCGTTTCATTCTTAAGCTGTTTCGCCGCCAGAGTTGGGGAATAAACCCGGACGCCGAAGTCACTAAGTATCTTACGGAGAACACAAGCTTCGATCAGATTCCCCCGTTTGCAGGGTCCATCGAACTCAAGCCTACAGCGGATGCCGAGCCCGCCACGTTGGCTATGCTGCAAGGCTTTGTGATCAATGAAGGCGATGGCTGGAAGTGGACGGTCGAGGAACTTGACCGCTATTTCGAGGCTTGCGCGCCCCTGCCGATTCCTGAAAATCTGGCTTCCGGGTTGAAGACTCCGCTCCAGATCTCTGAACACGCTCCCTCCCAGATGGCTCGAGATCATGTGGGCCTGTATCTCGATTCCGCGGACATGCTTGGGCGCCGAACCGCCGAAATGCATCTGGCCCTTGCTTCTCCTACGGATGATCCTTCTTTTGCGCCCGAGCCGCTCACACCCGCAGATCTCGAATCGCTTCTCGCGAATCTCCGCGAGCACGCGTCCCACGTTTTCGATGTGCTGAAAGAGCGTGTATCGTATCTGCCGGACGAGGTAGTTGAAACCGCAGCCTCCGTGCTGAGCCGTCGCAGGCGCATCCTTTATCGTTTCAAGATGCCCGAATCGAGCGGCATTCGAACACAGCGGATTCGAATTCACGGCGATTACCACCTCGGCCAAGTGCTCAAGGTGAGGGGCGATTTTGTGATCTTGGATTTTGAAGGCGAGCCCGCCCGCGCGCTTCAGGAGCGGCGCGCCAAGCAATGTCCCCTGAAGGACGTAGCTGGCATGTTGCGCTCATTCAGCTATGCAGCTTACGCCAGTCTGATCAACTACACGACGCGCCGACCTGAAGATTTCGCTCGTCTCGAACCCTGGGCTCAACTTTGGGAACGCTGCGTCTCCGCCCAATTCCTGCGTGCCTATCGGGAGACGGCGTACGGCGCCGCGTTCATGCCCAGCGATATGGAAGCTTTCGGCAACCTCCTCGACGTTTTCATGGCGGATAAGGCCCTTTACGAGGTGTTGTACGAACTAAACACCCGCCCCGCCTGGGTGCGCATTCCTTTGATGGGGATAATGTCTCTCGCACTATGACTCGCGCCAGACCCAAACAGCGTTCGCAGGAACGCGTGGAACGCGGCACCTGAACCCCAGAGGTTAAACAGTGGAAACCGGCTCCATACCGCGGCAGGCGGAAACACTCGAGCAGATCGACACCGCAGATCTGGTGATCGGCGTTCTTGCGGATTTGAATGAGGAGGCCATCGCTCCGCTCTATCAGGCTCTCCAGCAGATTCCCGGCGCGCTTCGGATCGCCGCATTTCAAGACACCCACGGGCGCGTACCCAACCCTGTTAAGGCTGAGGCTGGAGAAGCCCTCGCCGCGCAAACGAACCCCGGCGATGGATCGCTCCTTTTTGCCGCTCCGCTTACAGCGGAGACGAGCGAGCCCAGTAGCCCGGCATTGAGCATGTTTGCGGCATATCAATCTGTGTTTAAGGCCGGCGAAAAACTGAAGGCGCGAGCCTGCTGTGTCCTGGTCTCCAAACTTCAGAGCTCAAGCCCGCAATGGTTTTGCCGATTCGCACAAGTGCTGCTCGAAAGAGAGCTGGACCTGCTGGTCCCCAATTATGCGCGTCATCAGTTTGAAGGCTTGCTGAACAGCAGCATCATTTCCCCGCTCGTACGAAGCCTTTACGGGAAACGAATCCGCAATCCCATGGGGCCGGATTTGGGCATCTCGCAGCGGCTCTTTCACAGAATGTTGAGCGCAGACCGCAGCGTCGTGGGGGCTTTTCATCCACTGGCTTCACTTGCGCCCACAGCCCTTTGCAACAACATGAAAGTGAGCGAACTGCACGTCGGGCCACGCACCTATCCTCCCACTGATTGGACGAACATCAGTTCCCTGCTAGCTCAAGTCTTAGGTCCTGTATTTCTCGACATGGAGCGCAATGCCGCCTGCTGGCAAAGGGTGCGTGGTTCGGTTTCCATCCCTGAAATGGGCGAGCCCGTATTCGTCTCCGAGGACGCAGGAAGCGTGGACATCAGCCACATGGTCGAATCCTTTCAACTCGGTAATCGCGAACTGCAGGAGATCTGGGGGTTGGTGCTGCCGCCCACGACCCTGCTCGAGCTTAGAAGGCTGGCACGGATGTCGGTCGAACAGTTCCATCTGCCCGACGAACTGTGGGTGCGAATCGTCTACGATTTTGCGCTGGCCCATCGCCTTCGCACCATTAACCGCGACCACCTGCTCAAATCAATGACTCCGCTCTATTTGGGCTGGGTCGCCTCGTATGCTCGCGACCTGCAGACTGCGGGGAGGGCGACTTCAGAGCATCGTCTCGAACGGTTGTCGCTAGCATTCGAATCCGGCAAGCCGTATCTGGTGTCTCGCTGGCGCTGGCCGGATCGATTCAGCCCCTGATTCGCTGTAAGCTCTACGGAGGTACTTTATGTGGGAACAAGTGAGGCAAGCCTTAGTGCAGTCGACAGAGCGGTTCCTGACCCGGCTCGCCACGCTCCTGCCCGGCTTGGCGGCGCTGATCGTCGCGCTGCTGATCTCGTTCATTTTTGCTTACATTCTAGCGATTGCCGTGCGCCGTTTGCTGACCGGCCTGCAATTTGAGGAGCGTCTTGCCCGGTCGGGTTTCTCTTCTATCGCGGAGTGGTCGCCGATGAGAAGCCCGGTACGGCTCGTGTCACGGACGATCGCCTTTCTGGTGATCCTGACAGGGTTCCTGATCGGCATGGAAGCTTTCGATGCCCAATGGACCTCCGTATTTGCGCAAAGTATTCTGGCCTACATTCCAAACATTTTAGGGGCGGCTTTCGTTTTGCTGGTTGGAGCCATCGTCGCTCGGTTTCTTGCCCGTAGCGTGCTCATTGGAGCGGTAAACATGAATCTCCAATATGCGCGTTTGCTCAGCGCGGGAGTGAAATGGTTGATTGGAGCGCTCACAGTAGCCATGGCGCTCGACCACCTCAGAATCGCCCGCAGCATTGTCGAACTTGCCTTTGGGATACTTTTCGGCGGGATCGTGCTTGCGCTGGCCCTTGCAGTCGGCCTCGGATCGAAGGATTTAGTTACCAAGTCTCTTGAGCGCGATGCGCCCAAACCTCCTCACGAGGCGCTTGAGGATCCTCTTCGCCATCTATAGTGAATGACACTTTGCCCTTCATGTACCCTCGACGGGAGGGTTTACACCGCGTTGGGTACGTAGTTCGCATTACGGTTCGTCTTCCGCGGTCTCGGTGATATTCGGATCTTCGCCGTGGGTGACAGCGCGCAATTCTGAGCGAATAAGGTCGGCGGAAAAGCCGGCGCGAAGCAAACTGCGGTAGAGGGACGCCAGTTTGCGTGCGTCAAGCGGGCCGCGCTGGCGGGCGAGCATGCGCTCGATACGCTTGTGTGCGAGTGCAGCCTCGTCCGTCTCGGAAAAGATAGCATCGAGAGCGGAGTCGATGTGCCGGTCCGGCACTCCTCGCGCACGCAGCTCTCGGGCAATGCGGAATCGTCCCTGGCGACGCGTTTGGGCGCTCTGCCGAGCGTAATCGAGGGCGAACTTCGCATCGTCGAGGTAGTTCTGCTCGCGCAGGCGTGCGATGATTGAGGGTATTGCTCCTTTGTCTTCGCTGCGGCGTTCGAGATACTCCTTCATCTCGTGAATCGAATGAGCGCGGCGCATCAGCGCCCTTAGTGCCAAAGCGTACAGCTCCTGCTGGCTGGCGAGCTTGCGCGGCGAGGATCGCACGGATGGATTTAACTATGGCGTGCGGCGGCAAGCCACCGCTTTTTTCGCTCTCTCCTCTGCGACCGTGGGGGCGTCGCGCCTTGGTTCTTCCTTGTTCTCCTGTTTCGTTTTCCTTGATTACCTGCTACTTTCTGACGCTAATGCCGGCAGTCGCCTCGCGCATTGCGATGATCGCTTTGGCCATCTACTCGTATTTCCAGATCAAGGGTGGTCTGGCTGGGGATGCTCCGGGCGGCCCGGCCGAAAGTGCAGCGCGGATTCTGTTCGCTATCCAGCTCCTCACGACGCTGATCATGTTCATCGTTCCGTTTTTCCCGGAATCCATCCACTTCGGTTCGCGCCGACTTTCCGATTACTCGCCCAAAGAACTCGAACGGATTACTCCGCTGGTCAAAGATATGCTTGGCCTGATGGGTGTGCTTATGGCGTTGTATTTCGCTGCGAACGTTCACCTGTTCGTCGCCCAAGCCGCCTCTCGTCAGCAGCGCGAAGCGGTGCGGGCAATCGTTGCTCTCGAACCATGGCTTGTAGGCGGCTTGCTTATAGGCGAAGCCGTCTTAATCTTCTACTATCTGCGTCGGTTCGATTCCGTTTCCGAATCTGACACGCCCGAGCTGCAACCGTAGTGCAATCGATTTCAGCCAATTTCGCGGCGCCCGCGGCTCTATTTTTCAATTGCAGAGTGAGATGGCGCTTGGTGTGACGCCTCGACTAAACCAGGCGTCTTTTATAGGATAGGTTGCATGAGGAAAGCGAAAACTCGCAAGGGGAGTTCTGCGGCGAAGCGCAAACAGCCGAAAACCGTTGATGAATACCTTGCTCACGTTTCCGAATCCGCTCGCGCGACCTTAGACCAGCTTCGTGCGGTGATTCGCGCCGTTGTGCCGCGTGGCGCCACTGAGGTGATCAGCTACGGGATTCCCGCTTTCAGGCAGAAGCGGGTGATCGTCTGGTACGCGGCTTTTTCGAATCACTGCAGCTTGTTTCCCACCAATTCAGTTATTGAACGGTTTAAGGACAAGTTTAGGGGCTTCTCGACATCCAAAGGCACCATTCAGTTTCCACTGGACAAACCTCTGCCGGTTGCGCTTATCAAGAAGCTGGTGAAAGCGCGCATCGCCGAAGCCGAATCCAGCGAGCGAGCCTGAAAGGTTCGGCCTGCTCGCGAGGCTGCGGCCTTCGCTTCCGGTTCGTGGGACGAGTGAACAGGACTGCGTGAATCACGGGCGGAATCGGCTTGGACACACGCGGGGATGATTATATTTGCTGCAGTCAAAGGGCTTAGAAGACTTTTTGCCGGCACGGCGTGTCAGGAATACTTTATACATTGTCGGCAAGGTCGACGTCTCGCCGGACGCGCTGATCGCTTCACGTAAGGCCCGAGGCTATGGTCAAAAAAGAACGCCCCGGATTGGCTCCGGGGCGTTCTGTTGTTGTCGTCGTACTCGCTCCTAGGTGTCTCTGTCTTTAGCTATCTGCCCTCGAATTTGTCACCGATAGTTCGCCGCTTGCAACTCAAACATCTGCGCGTAACGGCCGCCGCTGGTGGCGACAAGCTGATCGTGGTGCCCCTGCTCAGCGATCTTCCCGTTCTCGAGAACGAGGATGCGGTCCGCCATGCGCACGGTGGCGAGCCGGTGTGAAATGAGCAGCGCCATCTTACCCCTGGTGAGTTCTGCGAAACGTTCGAACACTTCGTGTTCGGAGCGCGCGTCGAGCGCGGCAGTGGGCTCGTCGAGCACCAGTACTTGCGCATCGCGCAGATAGGCGCGAGCCAAGGCCAGTTTCTGCCATTCTCCGCCCGAAAGATCCACACCGCCTTCGAACCGGCAGCCGAGCGCCTGGTCGTAGCCCTTGGGCAGCCTGCGAATTACCTGTTCCGCCAAGCTCTTGTTCGCAGCTGCCCTGATCCGGAATGGATTGTTGATTTCGTCGATATCGCCCACAGCAATATTCTCGGAAGCGGTCATTTCGTAGCGCGTGAAGTCCTGAAAGATGACGCCGATTTCACGCCACAGGCTTTCCAGGTCATATTCCCTTAGGTCCACTCCATCGAGGAGGATCTGCCCTGCAGTGGGATCGTAGAGCCGCGTCAACAGCTTGACGATCGTCGTCTTGCCTTGCCCGTTCTCGCCTACGAGCGCGATTCGTGAAGAAGGCTCCAGACGGAAACTAATGTTGTTCAGAATCAGCCTCGAACTACCCGGATACGCAAAGGAAACGTTCTTGAATTCGAAACCGGTCTTGATCGGACGCGGCGCAGGCAACCCGTTGGCCTTCGAGAACACCCGGGGCTTGACCTTGAGGAACTCAAGCAAGTCGGTCAAGAACAACGCCTGGTTGGCGATGCTGGAGAAGCTTGAAAACACCGTCTGTATGCTCGTGCTGGCGCCGGCGATTGCCGCGGTCAGGGCCACCAAGTCGCCCATAGAGAAGGAACCGGTTATCGTCCTGTAGATCACCCAGGCGTAACTCGCGTAGTATCCGACGGTCCCGAGCAGTGTCAGGTTCGCTCCAACGAATAGCTTCTGCCTAGCGAGCCCTACCGTCTCGGCATGCAGCGCGTCGGAAACCTTCTTGTACCGGCTAGCCAGGAACGAACTCAAGCCGAGCAGCTTCAGTTCCTTGGCGCTTTCCCGGCTTCCCCCCAAGACACGCAGGTAATCCAGTTGCCGCTTCCTCGGGGTTTGGCGGAAGCTCAGCCAATACGACATAAAGGCAAAATGCGTCTCACCCAGGAATGCTGGAATGATGCAGACGAACAAGGCCAGCAACAGGGACTTCGAATATGCGAATATTACGAACCCGAAACCAATGGCGGCGATCATTTGCTGAACGAGCCGCCCCGTTTCCTGGATCATGGCGACCCTATCGGTGGCCTGCACTCGTGCGCGCTCCATCTTGTCGTAGAATCCGGCATCCTCGTAGCAGGTCAAATCCATGCTGGAGGAGTGTTCCATAATGCGCAGGCTGGTGTGGTGCATGAACCGGTCAGCCATTACGGCATCGCAAAAATCGTTGAGTCTAAGTAGGACCGTGGCGACACACGCCAGCCCAAACTCGGCGGCGACGAGCCACCAAAAGTGGTTGGGCAGCGGATTGTGCTGTATGTGCGTCTGCACGCCGTCGATGATCCATTTGGTAACTCCGACCATGACGACAGGGATCAGGGCGGCTACTACACGAATAGCAATACCCGCGCCCACGATCAGGGGTGCCGAATCCCATACCATCTTCATGACAGGCGGGAGGTTGGCAAGAGCCCTAATGCGCTCACGCCATCGCCGGGGGGATGCGAGGGCCTTCTGTTCTTTTCTTTTGAGTTCGATAGGTTGCGTTTCTGTTTCAGTCTTCATGGCGCGTTTTGTTTCCCCCATATTTCGACACGGTTGAGGACAGCAAGCGCGGTGCCAATTCAGAGTACCTGTAAGTTGGCCTAAATGAATGCGTTACGCGAAACTAACCAAAATTGGCCCAAGCGTTTTTTTCGGCCAGATTGAAACTTCTATACGTAGGCCGGGAAAACGGGCCTTGAGAGTTCCTGGGGCAAGACCAGGGAGCGAGGACTTGGGAGGGTGCTAAGATGAGCATTTTCTGCTGTAAGTGCAGGCCAGAATTGGAGGCATAAAGGCGGGCTTACATGAAGAATTCTGAGCATCGTTTGCAAGTTGGACCGCTGCGGCGGGCTCGGGGGCAGCGCCCCTAGAGCGCAAAATCCAGGGGTTTGAAGCCCTGCTCTTCCACCAAAAACGCTTCCCGCCCCGCGCTGATCGGCGGCGTTGGCGGAGTTTCCTTTCAGTGTAGCGCGAAAGCGGCAGCCGTTCGACTTCACCCAGGATAAACAAGCTGCCGCACTTCCAACAGCGCTGCCTAACTGCAGCGGCGCAAAAGGCCCAAAATCCCAGGGTCAAAGCCCGTTCAATTCGCCATCCAGTTCGCCGGGCTGAAAGCCTCGCGCTTCCACCAAAGACTCCGACCACCCTCGACCGCAC
>Ga0187819_10002338_pt1 | contig 10040 bp, 7 predicted proteins | sample NC_wetland_sal_i_15_FD_132411 | JGI IMG/M metagenome (GOLD analysis project Ga0187819, IMG submission 132411) | Wetland sediment microbial communities from Neuse River Estuary, North Carolina, USA - SO4_4 | ecosystem: Environmental > Aquatic > Freshwater > Wetlands > Sediment | place: USA: North...
CACCGTGCGCGCGACTTTGATAAGCGTGCGCATCCGCTGCTCCTCGATGCGCTGCAAGCAGCCCTTCAAAAAATCGATCTCCAGCGCTTGCTGGCCGATCTTATGTTCCAGCTCGGCGATCCGGCCTTCCGGGCAACGTGGCTTCCCGTTGCCCGGAAACGCGTTGCCTGGCCCTTGCCGCAACTCACGCCGCCAGCGGTGAAATTGCGCGCCGAGCGCTTCTCCGCGATGCTGGCGCAAGAGCAATGCCTAGGCCGGATCCTGCGTGAGTAGATCAGCTGCATCGACTCGCGCAGAGCGAGGAACTCCATCTCGGGCCAGATGATGCCCTTGTGCGCGTAGTGCAACTAACTGACACTGTGACCATCGCGTGCGCGGCGAGGCGCGGACCTCGCTGGAAAACGCAGCTCATGAGTTAACAGGTTTCCTACGGCTCTCATTGAGCCGAGTTCCTTAGAACCGATGAAGCTGCCACCAGTCGGACCTCCCGGGCGTTTTGCAACTTTGCCTGTCGAGGTCGGCGGTGTCCGAGATGATTTCGTAGCGCTCCTTGACGCCGGGCACTTCGAGGAACAGAATGTCGCCCTGTAAGCCAGCTTCCTTCGCAGCGCTGCGGTGCTCTCTTGGTTCTGTTCCGGCCGCTCCGTGTGGACTGCAGGACGTTCGCGCGCCAGATTTTAACAATTCTGTCGTTCGGGGAACTGCGAGAATCGGAGAATACTCATGTATCGACCCCTGATTTGCATGGCCGTTCTCGCTGGGCCGCTCCTGGCACAAACGCGGCTCCATGTTGCAGGCACAGTCCGCGCCGGAGAGACTTTTCGGAAAGAATTCGGCCGTGGTCTGACTCTTGTCCTCGCCCCCAACGATAGTCAGGATGATAGCGGCGATTCGGGCTGGACGATCGAAGTGCAGCCCGCGGATCAGTCGGATAATTTCATTCGCTGCGTCATCGAGCCGATTCACGGGCCAACCCAGGCCGATCTTCTCGCAAGCCAGTTTGTAAGCGAAGAGAATGAAAAGCTTCCTGAACCGGAACTGTCAGAGCAGAAGAAAAGGGAGTTTCCGTTTACGCTGAATAGCGCCGATCAGAAAAAAAGCGTGCGACGAACTGGACGTGGTGGCGTATACGCCGCCGAAGACCGCCAAGGATGGCACCATCGTCATGGGTACACCGGGGTACAAGGAGCCTCCGTTGGGTAATGGGACGTTTGTCATCAAATCTGTTCATTTGTCGAATCTTGGAAAAAGCAAACACGCCAGGCTTGATTCTCTGAGCTTCGAAGCGGAAATAGCGTTCCCGCCGGACAGGAAGAATCGATCTTCCAAGGGCCGCTGAATCCGCGTCTACTCAATCGCGGAGGCGGATTGTGCGCCCGGACGATGGCGAGGCCCGCTACAAACATCAAGACACCTGAGAGGTACACGACGGGAACTCATCACCGCCCCAGTCGTTCGCCGGCGACCCTGAGCCGTCAATTTATTGCCAGGCCGGCTGCCCGTGGGTATCTCTGAGGGATAAGGTTTTCTCGCCTTTGTGGACTTCGGTCGCCACAATGAGGTCGCCCTCCATCCCCGCAACCGCGAATCCCTTTACTGTTATGGTATCGCCCTCTCTCAGAACCAGACCGCTCTGTTTCAAGAATCCCGACGGAGCCAAACGGACCAGATTTGTTTGGGGGCCGTTTTGCAAGCGGACTTCCATTCCACTCTCTACCGTCGCTCCGGGCAAGTAAACCACTTCGGCTATCTTGCCCTCAACCGTCTGCGCATTAGCTGCGCCAGGGGACGACCCTGGTCCTCTGAAATAGCGCCCTGCTGGGGCACCTTGATGCCAGCAATGGTCGCCGTCCCAGCAGTCTGCGTCATCATAATGATGATTGTGGTGGCAGCAACCTTGCCCATGAGCCGGTACCGCCCCGAACCAACAGAAAGATATGATCACGCCAAGAACTCCAAGCCACTTCATGTCGATGTCTCCCTGGGCCTTCGGTTGTCAAACCGGCAAGCCCAGCTCTTCCGGCACTACCTTGAGCGCAGGCCGACAGCGAACGCATGAGTCCGATTCGGACGACTGGTCCGGAAGTGTCCCAGTATCACGCGCCGGGGGAGTCGAGCCGCTCGCTCATTTTTCCAATGAATCCGCCGCCACCGAGACTTGAAGCCCGGCAACATCATGCTGACCAAAACAGGTACCAAGTTACTGGATTTCGGCTTGGCAAAGGTGCGGACCGCCGAAGCTTTCGCTGGTGTGGCCGTGCTGCCTACGCAAACCGTCTCAATCGCCTTGCCAATCGCATCGTCAAGATCCTCGCCGAAACCAGGAAACTCAACCCGGCCCAAAAATAAGCACAGATTGGCCGGTGAAGTAGGGATCTGGTCGATTGATCTCGGCGCGTGCTGGCTTTTAACGTCAATTTGTACAACGCCGTTTGGGAGTCTGAGTTTGCAAATATTCATTAGTTCGAATATGCTTGATTTTAATGAACGATTCCCTGCGTCGTTTGAAGGCCGAGGTTTTTCAAGCTTTGGCTCACCCGACTCGAATCGCAATAATCGAAGCACTACGTGCCGGTGAGATGTCGGCGGGGCAGCTGATTCAGCAATTAGGCCTTGAGCAGGCGAATGCCTCCCAGCATCTATCAGTTCTGCGGGCCAAGAGGATCGTCGTAAACCGCAAAGTCGGCAACCAAGTTTTCTACTCCGTTCGTGATCCGGTGCTGATCGAGATTCTGGACATCCTGCGACGGTACTTCTCGTCTCAACTGACCGATACGATGAACATGCTTGAAGAGATCGGACCGCAGACTCTGAGGGCAACGCACGGTCGACGGAAACGACAGTCATGAACAATTACCAACCCGTCCCGGCAGTGGGCTTTTGGGCGGCGGGCACCGACAGTACGACGGAAACCATATCGTCTCAGCACCAATCGAAGTCAGATCAGGGACCTCGCGCACACCAAAGAGTGTCCGAGGCGTTGGCTTGAGGCAAGACGACCAATCCGAACATTCGCGCCGCGATAGATTGCGGCAGACTGTTGAGCACGCGGCGCACGTGCTTCCGATGCAGGGTCCTATAGGTGTTTTTGTCCACCACAACACTCTGCACGCGTTCCAACATCTTCCCTTCGAGCAGGCCGTCGTCGAGGCAGCGCAACTGTTCGGCGCCGAGCCGTACTTGACGGAAGCGGCATATCGCGCCGAGCTGGCACGCGGCCGCATCCACCTGGAGGATATCGACGCGGTGCTCGACAGCGAGCCGGACGCCGTCGTCTTCCCAAGGCTGAGCCGGCACTCGCTGCGCCGCGCGATGATGACGCCGGGGGTGCGGGAGTTTGATGCCGCCACCATCCTATGGCGGTCGGAGCAGGGCGATCTGGCGCGAGAATTCCGGCAGCCGGCGCTGCGTGCCTTATTCGACGCTTGTTTTGCACGCGTCGTCGCGCATGAGGAAGAACCGGGGGCGCCGCGTCCGGTGGATGAGATCATTCATCCGTGGCTGATCCGGCTGTGCTCGGTGTTTCTCGACCAAGGTATGGCGTATTGGCCCATGCCGCACCGCGAGAAGGGTTTTTATGAAAGTGTCCGTGCGTTACTCCGGCTTCGCGGCGCTATTTTTCCGCGCTACCTCACGGGCTTGTACGAGGAACTGGATCGCCAGGAGTACTTTTCTTTTTCGGCAACCGATTCTGTTTTGGACTATCTCGACTGTCTGCGCTTTCGGGAGCCCGATTGGGAGAAAGTGATTCGGGCCGAACTGCTCGCCCTGCCTGGATGGGCCGGATTAATGCGGAGGCTCGAGCAGGATCCGAGCCTCGCTCCGCATGAAACGGTGCCGTGCTCGCTGATGGACTATCTGGCGGTGCGGCTTACGATGGCCCGCGTGGCGTCGCGCGAAGGCGTCGCCGAGACGATTCCACAGGAAAGCCCGCTTAAGACTCAAGAGACTCGGCGATTGAGCCGGGCCGCCCGTGTCTATGACGCGGCGCGCGTTGTGTCGCTCTCCGCTGACGAAGTCACCCGCCTCTCCGACGTCGAGTGGGCCGCGTTTGCGAATGAAGTGAAAGCCTGCAATGGACTGGAGCGGCGCCGCATTCTGCACCTGGCCTACGAGCGATGGCACGAACGGGAAATCCTGCGCGGCCTCGCGAGTCATCGGCACTACCGTGGTCTCAGTGAACTGGAAGCCAGGCCCGCGGCCCAAGTTTTCTTCTGCATCGACGAGCGCGAGGAATCCATGCGGCGCGCGCTTGAAGAAGTGGACGCGGACATGGAAACGTTCAGCTCGGCCGGGTACTTCGGAGTGGCCGTGGACTACAAGGGGATCGACGACCCGCACGGCGCGGCGTTCTCGCCGGTCGTGGTAAAGCCACGGCACGCGGTAGAAGAGCAACCGAAGGCGGAGGATCGCGAACTGCTGGAGCGGCGCAAGTGGCGCCGGCGGTTTCTGGGATTGCTGGCGCGGAATTCGTTTGTGTCGTCGCGGACACTGATGCGGGGCTGGCTCTCGACCACGGCGCTGGGATTGCTTTCTGCGGTTCCGCTGATCGGCCATCTGTTGGCGCCGAGACGTTACGCCCAGCTGCGCGAATGGATGAACAAGGAGTTCCTGCCGGAGCCGCGCACGGAGCTGACGCTAATGCGCAATACAGCGCAATCGCGGGGCGCCATGACCGGTTTGCTGATGGGATTCGCGCCGGCGGAAAAAACAGAAAGAGTGGCCAGTGTCTTGGGTCCGGCCGGCCTGACACGCGGCTTCTCGCGCCTGGTGGTGGTGTTGGGGCACGGATCGACGAGTCTGAACAATCCGCACGAATCGGCCCACGACTGCGGAGCGTGCGGCGGACGTCGCGGAGGCCCCAATGCGCGGCTCTTTGCCGCCATGGCAAACCGGCCGGAAGTCCGAACCAGTCTACGCGAACGGGGCATCGACATTCCTGACGACGCCTGGTTCGTCGGTGGCTATCATGACACCTGCAGCGACGATGTAGAACTCTATGAACTTAACGCCGTTCCAGCCACACACGCGGACGACCTCAGGCGAATCAGGGTGTCGCTGGACAGAGCGCGGGCGCGGAATGCCCAGGAGCGTGCGCGGCGGTTCGAATCCTGTCCAAAGGATGCTTCGCCGGACGCCGCGCTTCGGCACGTAGAAGAACGCAGTGAGCACCTGGCGGAACCGCGACCGGAGTACGGGCATTGCACCAATGCCGTGTGCATCATCGGCCGGCGCAACCTGACGCGCGGGCTGTTTCTCGACCGCCGAGCGTTTCTAGCCTCCTATGACGCCGCCCACGATCCCAGCGACGAAAGCCTTGCTGCGGTGTTGGCTGCCGTGATTCCAGTCTGTGCGGGTATCAATCTGGAGTACTACTTCTCCATCGTGGATAACGATCGCTACGGCTGCGGCACCAAACTCCCGCACAATGTGGCGGGTCTGGTTGGCGTGATGGATGGCCACGCCAGCGACCTGCGCACTGGATTGCCCTGGCAGATGGTGGAAATCCATGAACCCGTGCGCATCCTCTTCGTTGTGGAGACGACTCCGGAACGACTGGCAAAGGTGATCAACGCCAGCGGGCCGATCAAGCAGTTAGTCGAGAATCGCTGGGTTCGCATCGCGACCATCGACCCGCAGTCGGGCCGTGTTCACGTTCGCAGGGATGGCGGCTTTCAAGAGTTCGATAGTGACCTTGAACGTTTGCCGGTAGCTTTCTCCTCCGCTGAATGGTATAGCGGCAAAATCGAGCATCTTCCGATGGCCTGGATTCAGGTTGGGGCAGGAGGCCGGTAAGCATGGACTATTCGCAAACCTTGCTGGTCTTCGCGGTGCTTGCGCCCGGCGTGGTCTTTGCAGTGTTGGCACTCGGGTGGCTGGCAGGCTGGATTCCCTCGGAACGCGTTGTTTCCAGAATCACCAGCTTGGCGTTTTCGGCCTCTGTTTTTGCGCTGGCCGTAGTTTTCTGGAGGCTCGCCGCAACTGGCACACCAGCCGTGATCCTAACCTTTGGTAATTGGTTCACGGTGCAGAATTATCACTTCCCGTTGGTGCTTCTGGCGGACCGGCTGTCTCTGCCGTTCCTCGGCATGACCGTGGTTCTGGCGGGGCTCATTGGACAGTTCTCGGCAACTTACCTCCATCGAGAGCGTGGCTTCCTCCGCTTTTTTCTGTTGCTCCATCTTTTCGCGTTTGGATCCCTGCTTGCGTTTGCCGCCGGTTCGTTCGATCTCTTGGTGGCTGGCTGGGAGATGGTGGGGATCACTTCGGTGTTGCTGATTGCTTTCTTCCACCAGCGGACGGCCCCTGTCGAAAACGGTCTACGTGTCTTTGCGGTGTATCGCGCGTGCGACATCGGATTGCTGGTGGGTGTCTTCGCACTGCACAATTGGTCTGGAACGGCTACGTTTGCGGGCGGCCTGCCCCTGCTGACCGGAAGCCGCACATCGCTGCTTTGCCTGCTTCTGCTGCTCGCGGCCGCCGGAAAGGCCGCGCAGGTTCCATTCTCGGGATGGCTACCGCGTGCCATGGAGGGACCCACTCCATCGAGCGCGATCTTCTACGGCGCGATCTCCATTCACGCCGGTGCGTATCTGCTGCTACGGGCGCAACCGATGCTCGCGCAAACCCGCCTGGCCTCTGCCATGGTGATCGCCATTGGCGTGATCACCGCCATTCACGGAACGATGTCGGGCCGGGCCAGCGCCGATGCCAAGACCTCACTCGCCTATGCATCGCTGACACAGGTGGGCGTTGTGTTCGTGGAGATCGGACTCGGCTGGAAAACGATCGCCATCGCCCACATCCTTGGGCATGCCACGGTTCGCACTTTGCAATTCTTGCGCGCGCCGTCCATGCTCCACGACTATCACAAGATGCATTCGGCCATCGGTGGCGAGCTCTCACCGACCGGAAAGCATTTGGAGGAGCTATTTTCCGATCGCGTACAGTTGTGGCTCTACCGGTGGTCGCTCGACCGCGGGCATCTTGATACGATCCTCGATCGCTTCGTGATCCATCCCCTGATGCGTCTCTCGAAGCTTTTCGCGAGCCTAGACGGTCTTGGATTAGAGGGGCCGCAAAGCCGGCGTGAAGCCGCAGTTTCTGGGCCAAGTGCCGCGGGTCAGGGAGACGTCTGATGGCGGGCGATGCCGTGACTCTCACCGCCGTGGCCATCGGCGTGCCATGGGCTGGAAGCATTTTAGTGGCAGTTGACCGGAAGCATTCGCGCACCATCGGGTTCGTCGCGGCGCTGGCGTCTGTCGCGGCGAGCGTGTTTCTGCTGCGCGCGGCGCCTGTTCGGGACTCGTTGAACGAAGCCCTGATGGTTTTGTTTTCGTGTCTCACGCTGGGAGCCACGCTGGTGATTCCGCGGCGCGATTGCACCTCAGGCACGATCGGTGGAATACTGTTTCTGCTCGGATCCACGCTGCTCGCCTACTCGGCGAACGATCTCCGGGTCCTGCTTTCGGCCTGGATCCTCTCCACGGTCCCTTTCTTCCCGGAGAAATGGTTCCGGGCTCGCACCTGGCGGCCGCGTTTGGGCCTTCTGCTTTCGAGCGCTGCTCTTGCGCTGGCCGTCGCGGTCATCGCAGCGCACGGCCACGCCATGGCGATTGGCGGCTTGAAGGGCCGGAATCCCGGCGGCATGTCCGTCTTCGGGCTTCTGGTGTTGGCCGTCATCTTCCGGAAAGGCATCTGCCCAGCGCACGCTTGGGTGGCCGACGCCGCCGATGGCGGTCCCACGATTCCCACCGCTCTTCTGCTGAACGGCCATTTCGGCGCAATGCTGGTGGCCAAGCTGATCGTACCGCTTTTTCCCAACACCGCGCGCGACATGTTCCCTCTGCTCTCGTATCTCGCCTTGGCGACCGCACTCTACGTAGCGATTCGAGCGCTCACGGAAAATTCTCCTCGACGGCTGCTCGCCTTTCTTGCGCTCAGCCAGTCTGCATGCATTCTGGCTGGGCTCGAAAGCCGGACCGCGGAAGGAATCACTGGCGCCCTGGTGCACTGGTTTGTTGTGGCGGCATCGACCATGGGTCTCTTTGGGGTTCTGCGGCTGTTGGAGGTACGCTTTGGCGAGCAGCTGACGGCCAGCCGGTATCTTGGCTTGGCCGAGCACGCGCCCAGGCTGGCAGTATTCTTCATAGTATTTGGACTCGCGTTGGTTGGTTTGCCGGGCACGCTGAGCTTCTGTTCCCAGGACCTTCTGATTCATGGAACGCTGGAGTCGCATCCCCAAACCGGGCTGTTGCTCCCCATCGCCACGGCGATGAACGCTGTGAGTATTTTCCGGCTGTTCGCGCGCCTTTTTCTGGGAAAACGGAGAACCGGCTTCACGGTGATGGCGGATGCGCTCCCTCGCGAGAGGTGGATTCTCGCCGTGGGTGTTTTGTTCGTCGTTTTCGGCGGCTTGTTCCCGAATGCAATTGTCGCCCCGCGGGCGGCCGAGGCGAAATTGGTCGAGCAGGCGATTTATTTGCCGGCAGACGGCGGATCCGTCTGTAAGTCGCCCGCTGAGCCATGCCTCAAACAGGATCCGCTCAGAAACGCTCCCGCGGGGGAACTCACTCGAATACGAACGTTTCGGTGCCTGTTGCCGGGACGCTGACTGCGGTGCCGAAGCTCATGAGAAGCGTGCCGAGGCTGCAGGGGAGAGATCACCTGAATTGAGGAGCAGATTGTGAAGCGAAGTTTTGCAAATGATTGGCTGCGGGACGTCACCAAGGCAGCTCGAGAGAGCAGTCTTAGTTCTTTGGGCCCTGGTTTGTCAGAATCCGCAATGCCGCTACTGCAAAGACTTTTCTCTTTGCGGGCACAGGATTTCGACCGCATCGTACGGCCAATTCAGGACTTCCATGGTACGAAGTTGATGGTGTCATGTACCGACCGGACGCCACTCAAGAACGTGTTGAAGCAGGCTCTCTGCCTTGCTGACCTTGTCATCATCGTGCCAGCGCCGCTCTGGGTTTCCTGCGTCCGTCCAGAATCAGTTCGCTATGCGGAGTTCAACTTCGAAGCCTTGGAACTAGCAGGTGGTTGGAATGTGGCGCCGGGGCTACTTAGAAACCTGTGGGCGGTGCTTCTTGAGGAACACCAAGCCGTCGACGATGGTGCTGTGACGTTCCTGCCCCAGGTAGGCGAAACCCTCCAGCGCTGGTCACACCGTGATCTGGCACTACCGGAGTTGCGCCTTCCGTATCTCGGGAATCAAAGCGAGTACGCGAGTGCCCACATTAAAGCCTTCTATTCACTGTGTAGCGAGCGTTTGACGGCAGAACGTCTAGGCGCGATGTACCTGAATTCGGTGTCATTCACGCTGCTGGTGCTCGGCGACCTGACGATTGGAAAACGGACGCAGAACCGGGAGTGGGTGCGTTCGCTCATCGAGATTAGCATTCCCGAACTCAGCGCATTATCCCTTGGCGACATCCTGCGCCTTAGGCGCAAGCTGCCTGATGTCTGCTCGCAGCTTTCACGGGTGATTGACAAAGTGGTTAGGCCGCAGGACCAGGATAACAAGGCGATGGAACGGGCGATTGTAGACCTGCGCATGCAGGTCGCAGGTTTAACGCGTCAAATGAAATCTGTGTTAGCAAGAGACTTTCCTCGGAATAAAAAATACCGAGCGCAGACCGCACTTGTGCTTGGTTCGGGAGGACCCAACGGAGGCACGATATCAACCGTAGATTTCCTGCTTGAAGGTGGGACCCTTGGGGACCTGCTCCAGCTGATTACCCAGGCTGAGAAGAGCCGGCTAGAGGTCCGTCAGGATAGCATTTTCGCCACGACTCCGATCGAGCACGCTGCCCACCACTCCTGAAGGTTGGGAGGTATGCCGCATCGTGATTGGCCGTCCTCTCGGTATGGTTTCCCGAGACACTGGCGCGATCACGTTTTCTCCTGAGACCCTCTGCCCCTCTAGCCACATCGCGAAAGTCTCGTCTCCCACTTGATAACCCAGGGAGACGAACTGCGCCCGCAGATACTCTGCGGCCCGACGCGCACCGTCGCTGCCAGTTGCGCGATTTTGGAAA
>Ga0187819_10002339_pt1 | contig 10039 bp, 6 predicted proteins | sample NC_wetland_sal_i_15_FD_132411 | JGI IMG/M metagenome (GOLD analysis project Ga0187819, IMG submission 132411) | Wetland sediment microbial communities from Neuse River Estuary, North Carolina, USA - SO4_4 | ecosystem: Environmental > Aquatic > Freshwater > Wetlands > Sediment | place: USA: North...
CGCGGGGAGATTGGGCGCCATGTTGATCACCCGTAGGCGATAGCTCGCGCCGCGGCTGAATAGCATCGGGCTGATCTTTTCCGAGCCGTTTACGGTGATTCGCGTGGCGTCAAAGAAGGTGTCACGCGTGCCGATCACCAGCAACCGGTCGTGCTCGGCGTCGAACGACTCGCCCGGCTCCAGCACGATCAGGCCGCCGTACACTCCGCCGGAGAGCTGGTTCGGATCGGCAGCGTGCGTGTGATAAATGAACGTCCCGGCGCGATTGGGCGTGAAGCGGGCGACGAAGCTCGCGCCCGGCTGAATGGCGGGCGTGACCTGGTCGCCGGCGCCGCCTCCGACCACGCCATCGTAGTAGCTGTCCAGTTCCAAGCCATGCCAGTGGATCGTCGTCGGTTCATCGAGGTGGTTCACCACCGTGATCTCCGTCGGCTCTCCGCGCGTTACTACGATCGGTGGGCCTACCGACTTGTCCTCCGAGGCCACGATCTTCTTCCCCTCGCGCACCGAGCAGGAGAAGGTGGGCGTCTTCCCGCCAGCCGCGTTGGGCTCGATCACAAGGTCGATTTTCCGCGGCGTACGCGCCGAGGCACTCACCGGCGCTGACGGCGCCGCTTTCACGTTGATCATGAGTACCAGTCCGGCCATGTCATTCATGGCATCCATCTCTTCGTGGTGCGCGTGCGCTCCACTCGCGGCTTCAGATCCGCCGGAGGGTTTCGCAGTTGCCACGCTAAACACCGGCACCCGTTTCTCGGTGGAGAAGTGGGACTGGAAGTGGCAGTGAAACAACCAGCGCCCGGCATGTTCAGGCGTCCATTCCATCATCATCGTGTGCCCTGGCAGTAGGTTCTGAGTCACGATCGACTGCCGGTCGCCGCCGGCGTAAGCCGTGTCCGTCTCGAAACTCCCAAGACTCAGCACCTGATAGAACGCACCATGAAGGTGCATCGGATGCTCTCCCGCGCTTGGGTTGATGACGCGCCAACGGATGTTATCTCCTGCCGTATATTCCAGTGGTTCTGTGTATGGGTAGGACTTGCCGTTGATGGAGACCACTTCAAAGGCGGGGTGAATAACGTCAGCGGCCGCGAACGTTGCATTGATGACGAATACGCGGTCCGCTGCGACGGGGCCGGCAGGGTCCACGATGAAGGCGCCGTTCAGGTGTGCGTCGGCCCGCAGCGGCTGCACGATGGTCCGCGAGCCAAGCTTGAGAGGCTCGGTCGTCCGCGCCCAGTAGTAATAAGTTCCGGGTGCGCCAGCGGCAAAACTCAATTCGCGGCTCTCGCCGGCGGGAATCTCAACGCCGGCGTTTGCGTCGCCGGGACGCGTGTTCAGCCCGTACACCGTCGCTTTCATCTTCAGCTGGTTGCTGACGGTCGCGTGGACGGTCGTGCCTTCCGGCATGCGCAGCAGCGGCCCGGGAATCTGTGCCGCACGTCCGGCTTCACCGAAAGCCTGGACGAAAAGCCGCGGGCCATCGTCCGCCTCGGGACGCCACGCGCCGGCGCGCAGTTCGAGTTGGACGTGGAGCACGCCATTCTCGAGTTTCCCTGCGGGGGTTCGGTTCTGATTGGCAACGATTTCGTCGGCAGCCGGCGCTTGCGCGGGCGCCCATGCAGACAGCAGACACACCACCGCGAAGCAATAAATAAGACGATAAGTTGTAGGCATGCCCTTCCCCAAGGTTGGTTTTCATTATGGACCGTGGGGCACGACTGTCAAGCCAAATTCTACTTTGATGATCGACGGGCTTCGAAAAAGAAATCGGGCCGGCGGAGGAGGAGGAGGATGACCGGCCCGATGTGACAGTGCTAAGTCTGCAAAAGTGCTAAGCGGTGATCAGGGATTCCAAGGCCATGCGGCTCGGGATTACAAGGGTCGCGCCGGTTTGCTGAATGAGATGCTGCTTCTTGAAGCCCGCGAAAAGGCGGCTGACCGTCTCGCGCGAGGTGCCAATCATCTGCCCGATCTCTTCGTGCGTCAACGCCAGCTTCATTTGGCTGGGGTTTCGGGCGTCGCTGTTCTGGTCCAGCCACCCTACCAGCAGGCGAGCGAGCTTTTCGCTGGCTGAATCGGAAAGGATGAGGTCGCGGATTTCGCGGCAGGTGGAGGCGTAATCCTGGCTGATGTGCTGGGTTACCCACAGAGCGAGCTCGCCGTGCTGACGCATGAGGCGCAGCAGATCGTTCTGTCGCAGGAAGCTGATCTCGCAGGGTTCCTGGGTCTCGGCCGTGGCTTCATACTTGTATCCTGCAACCACCGCGGCAACTCCCAAGGCACCACCGGCTTCGACGATTCGCAGAATCAGCGTCCGGCCGTCGCTCCCACAAATAGAAAGTTTCACTCGGCCGCGACGCACGATGAACACACCTCGTGGCATCTGGCCCTCGGCGAACAGGACCGCTCCCGTGGGATAGGTCGTGGTAAGTACTTCCAGTTCCAGGGCATCGGCCACGGCTGGAGAAAGATCGCAAAAAGTTTTGTCTTCTGGGGCAAGCTTCTGGGGGTTATCTAGCATTGCTGTGGGCATAATTGCCTCCGGTCACAGGTACCCTGGCAAGCGCTTGGCCATTCCTCGCTAGGCGGGGGAAGGCTTCCCTGAGAATTCTATAAGTAAAACAAAATAAGTGGTTTACGTCGATGCCGTGAGATGAGGTCAGACCCGCCGCCCATCGGATTAGCTCCTGGAAATGAGTGGTTTCACACACTGGTGTGTGATCTCCATCACCAGTACTCTGGTCATGTGACCAAGGGAGTAGTCCCAAACGAATGCCCAGAGGCGCGGATTTCCAGGGTTCGGATCCCTAACAGGCTGCGGAAAAAGTCGTCCGTGCGCGAGAGCATTTCCCTGAGCGGCTGAAGTCGGATTCAAAACCGCGCACTTCCTGCAGCGCTGAAGAGTGTGCGCGAGAACTCGGTCGCCCTCCGGGACTTGAGGCAATTCTCCGACTTTACCCAGCGCTAAAGCGCTGGGCTAAGTTAGGTCGCCCCTCCGGGGCTGGATTCTTCTGTGCTTGATTTCCACCCGACTGTGCGAAAACGAGTTTTCACGCACACAGTGAAGGGGCTGCTCCAGCCAAAATCGAGTGCAACGTCGAGTTCTTCCACACTGTTAAGGATTCGGTCCCCAGCTTTTACCCCAGCGTTGTATGGATCGTGTTGAGCAGAGCGGTTCGGGTGAACGGCTTCTCGAGGAGCGTGACGCCGCGCTTCAACACTTCGCGTTCCGCGATCAGTTCACCCGTGTAGCCCGACATGTAGACAACTTTCAGGGTCGGGTGCGAGGAACCCAGGCGCTCGACGAGTTCCGGGCCGCTCACGCGGCGCATCACGACGTCGGTCAACAACAGATCGATCACACCCGGATAAGAGTGTACCGATTCGAGCGCGGACTCGCCGTCATTGGCTTCGACCACGGTATAGCCATGCTCCTCGAGCACTTTCTTGGTCAAGCTGCGCATGACTTCGTCGTCTTCCACGAGCAAGATGGTTGTGCCCTGCCGTTTCGGGCCGACGTTCTCCGCTTCCAGCTTGGTTCCGAGCCCGATCTTATGCTCCGCGCTCGGGAGATAAATCTTGAACGTCGTTCCGTGTCCCGGTTCGCTGTAGACGAGGATGTGTCCGGCGCTCTGCTTGACAATTCCGTAGACGGTGGCCAGGCCCAAACCGGTTCCTTTGCCCGCCTCTTTGGTGGTGAAGAAGGGCTCGAAGATGCGGGACACGGTCGCTTCATCCATACCGCTGCCGGTATCGCTGATGGCCAGCACAACGTATTTTCCCGCCGGCATGGCTTGACGCTGCTCGGCGAAGGCCTCTTCGAATTTGGCAGTGCCGGTTTCCAGAATGAACTTGCCGCCACGAGGCATGGCGTCGCGCGCGTTGACCGCGAGGTTGACCACGATCTGGTCGAGTTGGCCCGGGTCGGCCTCGACCACGGCCGACGGGGATCGGGAAACAATCAGAACCTCGACATCGTCTCCCATCAGAGGACGGAGGAGCTTGCTTACGTCCTTTAATCGCTCGTTGAGATCGAGAAGGCGGGGTTGGATGGCGGAAGATCGGCTGAAGGCGAGAAGTTGCCGAGTCAGCGCCGAGCCGCGTTCAATGGCCTTCTTGATGTTCTCGACATAGATCGACGATTCCGCGGCCGGCTCGATGCGGTCGCGGAGGAATTCGGTGCAGGCGTTGATGATCCCCAGGATATTGTTAAAGTCGTGAGCGACTCCTCCCGCCAGCCGGCCGATCGCTTCCATCTTCTGGGATTGGTGAAGCTGGTTCTCGGTTCGTTTCTGGTCGGTCATGTCGCGCGCGATCGCGGAGGCTCCGATGACGTCGCCTTTCGCATCGCGCAAGGGAGAGACGGAAATGGAGACATCCAGACGGCGCCCGTCCTTCGTTAGCCGCACCGATTCACGATGCTCGATGCCTTCCCCGCGCGCGACCCTCTCTAAAATCTCGGAACTTTCGCCGGGAAGTCCGTTGGCGCCTTCATCCGGGGGAACGAGAAGGGATATGTTCTTTCCGATGACTTCTTCCGGGGCGTAACCGAAGATGTGCTCGGCTCCCTTGTTCCAATTCGTAATGATGCCGTCCATGTTCTGGCCGATGATGGCGTCCTCGGAGGAATCGATAATCAAGGCCAGACGAGACCGGGATTCGCCCAGTTGCTCCACCGTTCTCTGATACAGATCTTCATGCGCCCGGCGCAGTTCTTCTTCCATGCGTTTGCGGGCGCTGATGTCGCGGATCGCACTGAGCACGAAAATCCCTTTTTCCGTGGAGACAGGACTGAGGCTAATCTCCACCGGAAACTCCGAACCATCGCGCCGTCGTCCGGAGAGATCGATGTTCGCTCCCATGCGGCGAGTCTTTGGCGTTTTCGCGAAGTTCTCGCGATGATGGTGGTGCTCGTGACGATAGCTCTCGGGGACGAGGATTTCGACGCTCTGGCCGATCAATTCGTCGCGCTCATAACCAAAGAGCGTTTGCGTTTGCGAATTTAGCTGAACAATGACTCCATTGCGATCAACGGCGACGATGGCATCGGGAAGGGCCTCTAGGAGATCATTCGACAGGAGGATTTCTGCCATGGTTTTAGCTGAGAGCGCTTGCGCCGGCTGCTTCTGATCCGCGGAAAGTCGTGGCATAGCACCTCCACCGGTTCCAACTGGCGGTTCCTCAATTTATGTCATAACCTGCTTGGCTGTAAAGGTGAGGGGAGCAAGTCATTGAATCTAGGGGAGATGCAAGCAGGCGTTCCGGTGAGTGTGATCACAATCACGAAATGATGTGACGGACATCACAATGACCTCAGAGGTCATTTCGTGAACTCCGCCAACGATGGAAATGCCCTCCCCCGTGATGGCCGAGGTCCAGATGAAAGGCAAGAGCTAGCCACAGTGATTGAGTGATTGAGTGATTGAGTCATTGGGGATTCAATGACTCAATGATTCAATGGAACCCTAATAGAAGGAATGACGAACAGAGTAAGATCGGAATGCGCAGTAAGAAATCCCGGCGGGCTTCAGACGCGCGAGAGTATCGCGCAACCTGCAACCCGCCCGGTTCTTAGGCCGCTTTTTTGGCCTGTCTGATTTTCGCCCAACGCGCTTTCTGGGCCAGAGAAATTCTCCGCCGCCCTGCTGCGGAAAGAACACGCTTGGCGCGATGCGGTGCCCCTGCGTGTGCGGTTGAGCCCGTGCCTCGGGTCAGCTTTTCGAGAACCGAAATAGCTTCCCCAAGCTTCTGGACTTGGTTCTGCGCATCCCGGCGTTCCTCGCGGAGCCGGACTAATGCCTTAAAAATATTTGTCATCCAATACCCCCTCGGGTAAGTACCGTCGGCCATTGTATTACTAAGTCGGCGATTCCGTAAGAACTAATTATTACCCAATGGGGATTACATGGAGCCTGGACGCCAGGAGGACGATGACCGGGGATGATGGCCGGGCAGGGATGACCCGGAGTCGACGGTCCATTCCAGAACGCCCGCCCACAGCCTCATCCCAGAGGCGGCAGAAGTCCCGACGACCCCAACAGGAAGAGCGCGCCCACCGCCAGGCTATAAATCGCAGTAAGCGCGGTCACTACAAACTGAACGCGTGGCAGCCGCGAACTGAATCCGAAAAGTCCCACCGCCGACGCCGTCATCACCGTGTTCATGGCCAGAAGTCCCGCGATAAACATCGCCAGGCCAACAAAGCCCTTGCCGATTCCGCCGAGATTGGCCGCCAGTAGAAAGATCGCCAACTGGCTGGGCGTCTCCGCCCCGAGCCCGTGGACTATGCCGATCATCAACACGGATCTCGAGTTGTAATTCCAGGCTGTGTCCGTGGGAGGCGGGACGTAGTGATCGTGACCGTAGCGTTTTATCTTCCAGTGGATCCAGCGCAGCGCCCCAGCCATAAGGTGAAAGCGGCTGCGCGGCGCGGAATTCCCGCTGAAGAGCGATCCCAGAACATACACTCCAAGGACCAGCAAGGTGAGTCCCACTAAGCGCTCGGCGATGCGATCCATGCCGCGAGGCAGGGAGAGCTGAAACACGATGACGGCACTGCCCAGTACGGCAACCATGACGCCGTGTCCGACGGCGTAGAGCAGGCCAAGCCGCATACCGCGCCAGCGATTGGCCTGCACACTGGTGATGTCGGTGATGGCGGCGATGTGATCGTAGTCGAACCCGTGGCGGAAACCGAGAATCGCCGCCGAGAGGAGCGCAAGTTGAAGGCTGTTGGGCGTGACGGTCATGGAGGATGGTTATGGATGAGGATGGGGTTCTCGGTGACGTCTTTACTGCTCCATGCTTATTGTTCCACAGCCGGTTCAGAATCGGAAATTCGCCCCCGGAGACCCTCGCAGTAGGTCGGATCGTATCTAACTTGGGTGCGCCAAGGAAAGTTCACGGCTTGAAACATCGGGTCCGAGGTTTGCGTGCGCGGGCCAAGCCGCCTAACTGCCTGTGGTGGAGACTCACGGCGCCCAGCAGCCAGCGGCTAAAGGCGCATTCATCACACGACGGTTACGGCATGCCTGAAGGCATGCCCTGATACGAATCTTACTTTCACCACGGGCTGCTAAAGTCAGCTCTCGCCGATGGACCGAAAAGCGGCTACAATGGCGGCAATCCAATCGTAACCGGAGGCAGTGCCGTGAACCCAATGCGTTGTTATGGTGTAACTGTAATGGGTGCGGCGGTGTGGTTTGCCGTCTTAAGTATGGGGGCGGGCCTGTGCGCTCAGGAAGCGGCTGCTCCCCGACACACCGGAGTTCCGCAAGACTGGTCGCAGGGCCATATCGTGTTCAGCCGCGATGCGCTCGCCCGGCAGCCGGAGTTGATTAACCGGGAACCGCGTATTCGGTATCAGACGATGCAGCGCTGGCAGGCTCCGAATTCAATTGTCCCTTACAGCGCCGACCCCGTTCCGGCACCGGTCAACGACTCGGGCCAACGCGACTGGAATCTGCCGATGGGGTCGAAGGTTGTCGGACACATGTATCCGGCCAAGTTTTCATTCGATCCTGCCGCGACGCCGGATTGCGCCAATGACTTCGTCGTGTTCGGGATGGTAGCCTTCGGTACTCCCGGGGTTGGCGGCGGCCAAGCCAATCTTGTGGCCCTCAACAATCTCTATGTCAACAGCACGGGCACCGGGTTTTGCAGCGGCACGGCCCCGAACGTACTGTTCGCCTATAACATCACCACCGTTACTGGGGGCAGGATCTCGACTTCGCCGGTGCTTTCCGAGGATGGAACGAAGATCGCCTTCGTGGAAAGCGTCCCCGGAGGCTCTCCCCAGGCCATTTTCCATGTTTTGACTTGGGCCCCTGGTGGCGCACTCAAAAGCGCGGTCGTGCCCGCGCCGGGGTCCATGACTTCCCTGAGTTTCTCCCCAACCGCCAACAACACGACCTCGTCGCCGTGGATCGATTACGCCACGGATGTTGTCTACGTGGGCTCGAATAAGGGCCAGGTTTACAAAATTACGGGCGTATTCAAGGGAACGCCCACTCCGGTCGGAAATCCCTGGCCGGTCACGGTTCATACCAACTTCCACATAACTGCTCCGGTTCTCGACGCGGGCCGGGGCGTGTTGATGATCGGGAGCAGTGACGGCGAGCTCTACAAGATCGACACCACGACGGGTCAGCTTTCATCCCTGGTGGTTGGGAGGATAGGAGGTAGTAGCTCCGGTATCGTGGCCCCGCCGATTGTGGATGGCACCAGCGGCACAACCTTCGTCGTCAGCGCCTATGGCGCCAGCAGCACTGTTCCTAGCGGCTATTCCGCCGTTCTTGTCGAAGCCGATACCGGCACTATGGGTGAGCTGAAGCGGGTCCCGATTGGCCTGGGCGCCTCCACTGGAACCGCCCTCAACCTCTACGATCCCGCTTTGAGCGACGATTACTTCAACGACCCCTCGACGGGAGTGATTCGGCTTTGCGGGACGGGCGCCGCTGATACCAGCCCGTGGCAATACGCCTTCGGGTTCACGGTGCCCGGCACGCAGCCCATCCTGAATGGATCCCCTTCGTTCTCCCGGCAACTTGTCACTTCCTTAACTGCCCGCTGTACAGAATGGACGGAATTCTTTAACCCCAGTATCGGCGGTGGAACCGATTTCTTTTTCTTCGGCCTGAACCAGAACTGTATCGGGGCAAGCGGCTGTGTGGCAGAGACCACAGGGAATACCGCGCCCACCACAGCGGCTGTAAATGGCGGGCCCAGCGGGATCATCGTCGACAACTACAGCACTGCAGTAGGGGCTTCCAGCATCTATCTGAGCTCCGAGAATGGAAACACCGCATATAAATTTACCCAGAACGGCTTGCAATAGTGTGACAGGCAGATTGATAGATCGATTGTCCGTGCGGTGACCGGCGACATTTCGGCAAGCTCAGGGCAGGGTCTCGCACCTGCGCACAATCCGTTTCTGGCGCTGTCGTCCTATTGTCCCGCGCTCGGTGACCGCGTTTCCGCCGATTCCCAAGAGCGTGTAAGATTCAGCATCCGTTCGGGCGCGAATTCTCCTACAATGTCAGCGATGAGGTTGCCGTGAGCGCACACCATCCAAATCCTCCCGATCCAGAGCGGGACGAACTGGATCCCGATTCGCCGGAGCCGCAGCCGCGGAACGATCGTCCCATCGAAGGCCCCGTCGAAGGCAAGGAGGTCGAAGACTTTTTTCAGCGCCTCCCCGGCAATTTTCGGTGGCCGAAACCGAATGCCGAGGCGGTGGCTGCGGCGGTTGAAGCGATCCATCGCATGTCGGCGAGCCCGGCGGCGCAGGACCGGGCGGTGGCCGGTGACGCCGGCCAAGCGGGCACCGAGTGCTCCGAATGCGGAGGTGCGCTGCCGGCGGGCGCTCGCTTTTGTGTCTGGTGCGGGATCGCGTCCGAGCCCGCCGCCGCGGACACCGCCGCTCCGCTGCATAATCGCGGCGGCGCGCAACATCACGTTCACCACCACTATCACCATCTCATCCCCAGTCATGAGATGACATCCGGTGCGCCCGCAGCCGAGCCCCAGTCCTCGGCTCCTCGCGGCCGCGCTCCCGGCTCGGCGGCTAAATCGGCCGGCGGCCGCGCCGAAGCCGGCGCCCGCCAGGTTGTCCAGGACTGGGCGCAAGCCTGCAATACCAAACACATCGACGATCTGCTCGAGCTCTACGCCGCCGACGCGACCCTCATCCGCTCCAGTGTTCCTCCGGTTCGCAGTCTGCCTGCCATCCGCGAGTATCTGGTCTCGCTGCTCGAAGCCGGATTGGGCGACGTGGAGATGGAATCGCTGCGCGTCGAAGTGATGGGTGAGATTGCCCTGGACCTGGGCCGCTGCAAGATGCTCGTCCCGGTAGTGATGGGCAAGCGCCGCGAAGAGCGCGGGAAATATCTGATCGTACTGGTGCGCCAGCCCGCCGGCACATGGAAGATTCTTGCCGATTGCTGGTCCGCCGACCTGGCGGTCAGCGCTCCAACTCTGGAAACCGCTGCCCGAAAGGGAAGCGAACCGATCCCGCCCCTGCGGAAGCCCCGCTGAA
>Ga0187819_10002341_pt1 | contig 10038 bp, 6 predicted proteins | sample NC_wetland_sal_i_15_FD_132411 | JGI IMG/M metagenome (GOLD analysis project Ga0187819, IMG submission 132411) | Wetland sediment microbial communities from Neuse River Estuary, North Carolina, USA - SO4_4 | ecosystem: Environmental > Aquatic > Freshwater > Wetlands > Sediment | place: USA: North...
TCAGCCTGAGTACTTCGAAGGCCGCAACGCGGGACATCGGCATGGGCGGCAGCCTCACAACCGCGCGGACGGAGACTTATCTGCCTGTTCCAATCCCGGGGGTCAGCAACTTCTTCCTGGAAGCGTCCAGCTTCCGCTTGCCGGAAGGCCTGCTCATGGACTGGCGCAGTGTCAAGGTAGAGAAGTAGGGAGCTACTTTGATTCGTCTGCTTCGTTGATCAGCCGCTCGGCGATAGCAATTTGGTTGGAGGTCCCGCGCAGCGCCACGGTTCGCGGCCCATCACATGGAAATATTCTTTGAATGCCCGCGCTCTTGCGAATAGACGTCACCAGCTCCTGCAAGCCCCGTGGTGCTTCGACATGCTTCAGGTGAAATACCCGCACCAGGTCATCTCTGCCACCCGGTATCCGATATTCATGCGCGTCTCCATTCTGCGGGGTTCCCTTTCGCCCGCCGGCAGGTTGATCCAACTCACTAAATAGCCACTCGGCCAGCTCAATCTGATCGGCTGCACCGTGTACGGTCAGGGATGCTTTCGCGGTGTCCACGGATAACTCTCGAATTCCCGCAACTGTGCGCAATACGGTGGCCATCTCCTGGTAGCCTTGCACGGTTTGCGTATCCCGGAAGCGGAACACCCGATCCACGCTCTGTCCAGACGCTACGGAGGCGAACAGCACAGCAACCGTCAATTCGATTACCTTCGCTTGCATAACCGTCTCCCTTATCGGGCTTGACGGAAAAACGGTGAAAACGTGCAGCCTACTTCCGGTTTTTTCGCTGGGAGCAGCTTTCCACTCACTTGTACACTTCGCCCTTCAGATCGTCCGGCATATCCGTCAAACGCCCCAGCATCTCGAGGGTCTTCACCACCGCATGATCGACAATGCGCTCGCCCGCGCCGGGCTCGACCCAAGTCGCCGCGCTGGCCGCCCCGTAGCCGCCCGCGGCCGCGGCTCGAATAGTCGGGGAGTATCCGTAGTAACCGTTCGTGTAGCCGAGCAAAAATGCTGCCGCCACCGGGCAGCGGTCGCGCCAGTTCATCTGGAAATCGACAAATGGCTCGCCCGGAAAGGTCATCATGGCGATCTGCCGGTTGATGAGCACCGTAGCTACAGGCACCTGGAACTCGCGTTGGATCGGTCCATATTCCTCGATCACGTTTGGACCAAGAAATTTCACCAGCGCTTCGCGAAACTTCTCCTGGTTCCAACGCAGCCGGACCGGCATCATGTCCTCAGCGAATTGGATGCTGGGGTCGATAGCCGCCTGGGTATGAATCTCCGCGGCAACTCGCGCCGCTTCGGCGCCTAACCGCTCGCCGGTCCATTCGCGTGCCTTCGCCGGGTCTTCCTCAATCGGAGTCACGGCGTAGAAAGGGTTGATGTCTCCGGGAGCGCCTTGCAGGAACAAGCTCAGCGTGTGGCTTCCGAATTTGTTTTCCACTACGCGGTTGGTCACGGCGGGAAAGTCTGCGGTGTATTGAAGATTATCCGAGCCGAACACCACCGGGTGACAGGAGTAGTTCGTGAGAACCGCCATCGGCGATCCATCCGCCCGGTCAATGCGAATCACCGACACCGTCGGATCGACAGGCGCGGTCGGAATGCGCGTCAGATTGCGCTCGAACCAGCTCACCGTGCCGTCAGCGTTCACGCGCAGCCGGTTGTGGCCGATGTACACCGCTCCGGTCGCGGTCCCGATCCGCGCCTCCGCCAGGCCGCCGGCCGCTTCCTGAATCGCGTGCTCGATTTTTTCGAGCGCTGTTCGTTCCCACACCGGCGGGCCGTCTCTATACTGATCCTGAATCACTGGCGCACCGTGAGTGTGCGACGCAGTCAAAAGCAGACACGAAATTCCACTCGATTTTTTCACCGCCTGGCGAATCTGGTCCACCGACGCGGGCCCGAAGCTACGGCCCAGATCGAGCGTGACCAGAGCCAGCCGCTTGTCACCCGCTTCCAATACCAACACGCGGGCAAACAGCGGATCCAAGGTGCCGGTGGCCGGCTTCAGCCGCGACTCAAAGCCCCACAACGGCACGCCACCCGACGGCGTGATATCCGCCTTCGCGGTCCCGGCCCGAAGCGCAGCAGCGAACGAGGGAACTCCGGCCAGCAACCAGGCTAATGAAACAAGAATCAAGCGCACAGTGATGTCTCCTGGGTAAACCATATCACCACCTGTCACTGCCGGTCGCCGCGCCAGTGCTAAAATGACCGGCCATGACCTTGCGATCTGTGGTTCGTGTCGCCGCTCTCGCGGTTTTTCTCGCCGGCCTGGCTTCCGCGGCAACTAGCGCCCAGTGGGACCGAGGTCCGATGGATGCCGTCCTCCGCGGCGCGGTCGAGCGGGGCGAAATTCCCGGCGTCGTCGCCATGGTAGCCACGCCGGACGCCGTCGTTTATCGCGGCGCGTTCGGCAAGCGCGACGTCAGTCAGGGAGTAGCCATGACTGAGGACACCATCTTCCGCATCTTCTCCATGACCAAGCCCGTCACTTCGGTCGCAGCCATGCAACTGGTTGAGCAAGGAAAGCTGTCGCTCGACGACCCGGTCAAAAAAATTCTCCCCGCCGTGGGGTCAGCGAAAGTGCTCGAAGGTTTCCGCGACGGTGAACCGCAACTCAGACCCGCAACTACCGATATCACTCTCCGTCACCTCCTGACTCACACTTCCGGATACGCGTACGCTTTCTTGAGCCAGGACTTGCACGACTACCTGGTGAAGCGCGGGCTCCCTCCGAGCATGACCGGCGACGATGGACCGCTGATTTTCGAGCCCGGTACCAAATGGTGGTATGGAAGCAGCACCGACACCGTGGGAAGACTGGTCGAGACAGTGAGCGGCTTGTCGCTGGAAGAATATTTCCACCGAAACATCTTTCAGCCCCTCGGAATGACTGACAGCTTCTTCAACGTTCCTGCGAACGACTATCCGCGCATCGCCACTCTCCACCAGCGCCAGGCCAACGGCAGCCTTCACGAAAACCCGCGCAGGCCTCCCGCACCCATGTCGACATTCAGCGGCGGTGGAGGCCTGTCCTCAACCGCCGGCGACTATACGAAGTTCATGCAGATGCTGCTGCAGCATGGAAAACTCGGAAACGTACGCATCCTTCAGCCCGAAACCGTGGCCATGATGACCCGAAACCAGATAGGAGATCTCGAGGCGGGACGATTGAAGGTCGTGATGCCGCAAATCTCGAATGAGGTGGATTTCCATCCGGGAATCACCCACAAGTTCGGCTTCGGTTTTCTCATCAACCCCGTGGCCTATGAGGGCAGGCGTGCCGCCGGAAGCCTCTCGTGGGCGGGCGTGGCCAATACCTACTTCTGGATCGACCCCGAGCGCAAGCTGTGCGCCGTGCTCATGATGCAGATCATGCCCTTTTTCGATAAGAACGCGGTAACGGTACTTCGGGATTTTGAGCGGACCGTCTATGCGACGGCCCCGGCCCGCTGACGCAGACTCTCAAATAGGGTACCCGCCCGGATCCTCTCCACCATCCCTCGGCCCGGGGATTATCTTGGCCGCGAGTGCAACCTGTTTGAGCTCAGTCACATTGTGGATTTTCAACTTCTTCATCAGAGTCTTTCGGTATGTGCGGACGGTCTCAACCCCTAGGTTCAGTTCGACGGCAACCTCCTTGGTCACGCTGCCCTCAGCAAGCAGTCGCAGTACCTGCACCTCTCTCGGGGTCAGGCTCTCCAGAACGCGGTTCCGCTTGGCCTTCGCGTTTCTCACCCAGTCCACGACTCGCGCCGCGGCCACAGGACTGAGATAGGCTCCGCCCCGAGCTACAGTCTTGAGAACCTCGACCACATCTGCGGAAGATTCCCCTTTGGACATGTACCCGCGGACGCCGGAGCGCAGCGCGTTCTCTACGATGCCATCCTCATTGTGCATCGAAAGGGCGACAATCTTGATGCCGGGATGATCCTTGATGATTTTTCTGATCGTCTCAATCGCTGCATCATATTCCGGGTCCAGATCGAACAGGATCACGTCCGGGTTGAGATCGCTGAGAAGCCGCAGCGTATGGTCCCGGTCGCCTGTTTCGCCTATGACCTTGAAGTCCTCATGGCGCTCAATCAGTGCTTTTGCGGCCTCCCGGATAAGCCGGAAACTCGATACCAACAGAACGGAATACACGACTTGAAACTCTCCGAAAAACCCTTTTCGTTCGACCCGGCCCTTGGAGATGCCAGTCATCTTTTACGGTCGCCCTTCACGGCTTGGGGGTACGCTTCGCCCGCATAGCATTTCCCTCCGCGCTCCGCAGTCTCCCTGACCTTCTGAGTCCATCTTCCGGGAACTAGGAGGCAGGCCCCTATCGTTGGCTATGGGATTCTCGTGTAGAACTATCGAAATGTCGGGTGTCGTGGTTTCGACTACAGGGCACGATGACGCGACGTTCAGAGTGTGCGACAGCCTGCCGTTCAGATGGTAGCCGGGGTTTCGGTTTCTCAATCCACGAGATGATTGCTTATTGCGAAGCGCATCAGTTCCGCCGTGGTCGTCATGTGCATCTTTTCCAGAATGCGGGCACGATGGGTACTGACTGTTGATACGCCCAAATGCAGGTCCCCAGCGATCTGGGTCACTGTCTTTCCCGAGGCGATCATTCGCAGGATCTCAAATTCCCGGTCAGACAGAATCTCGTGAGCCAGCCGCGTCGCGTCGCGCTTGAGGTCCCATGCGAGCTTCTCAGCCAGCGCCGGGCTCACATACTGGCCGCCAGCCAGCAATTTGCGGATGGCCTTGATCAATTCTTCGGGGGCGCTTTTCTTACTCATGTAGCCCCAGGCTCCCGCTTTGAGGACGCGCTTGCCGTACTGTTCTTCGGGATGCATGCTCAAGACCAACACGGGAAGTTTGGGGCACATCGATTTGAGATCCTTGAGGACGTCGAGACCGCTTCGCCCCGGCATGGTAATGTCCAGCATCACCAGGTCCCATTCGCAGTTCCGCATCTGCGCCAGAACCTGCTGCGCGTCCTCCGCCTCACCACAAACCACGTCCTGCAGCTCGCGCACCAGGATCTCCTTCAACCCTCTGCGCAGGATGGCATGATCATCGGCTATGAGGATCCGGATCACTTCGCTGTTCCGTTTTTTTGCCGGTCCGCGCGCGGAATCCGCACTCTCACGGTTGTGCCGCCGACCGGGTCGCCCTGGATAATGAACTCACCGCCCAGTAGCAGAGCGCGTTCGCGCATTCCCAGGATCCCGAGCGACTTGCCGGTTGCAAGCTGCTCTTCGCGGACCCCCAAGCCATTGTCGTGAACCTCCAGGGTCAGGTGGTCATTTTCTTTGGCCAGCCGTACGTTCACCTCGGTGGCTTTGGCGTGCCGCGCCACATTGGTCAGTGTCTCCTGGAAAATGCGAAAGAGCGCCGTGGCCCGATCCGGATCAATCGTGATGTCCTGGTCAGACACACTGATCCCGCACTTCGTTCCCGTGCGAGCCTCGAACTCTTCCGCCGCCCATTCCAGCGCTGCCGCAAGACCCAGATCGTCCAGAATTCCCGGGCGAAGTTCGGTCGAAATTCTTTGGACGGATTGAATGGTCTCATCCAGGAGTTTCAAGATCGATTGACTTCTTTGAACGGCGGGCTCTTCGCCTGCCGGTAGTTCCCGAACAAGGGCCGTCACGTCCAGCTTGATCGCCGTCAAAGCCTGCCCCAATTCATCATGAATCTCCCGCGCCACCATCGTCCGTTCCTCTTCCCGCACGGTCTGCAGTTGCGCGGTTAGCGCGCGCAGTTGATCGAACGCACGCTGCCGCTCTTCTTCCGTCCGCTTGTTCTCGGTAGCGTCCATGAATGTGCCCGAGATTTCGACAACGTCACCCCTTTGATTTCCTACTGGGTGGCCGATACTGTGGCAGAACTTCGTGGTTCCGCCCGGAAGAACGATTCGAAAATCGAAGACGAAGTCTCTTCGTTCGCGGATAGCGCTTTCGAACTCCTCCTCCACGGCGGCCCGATCCTCTGGGTGAATTCGCTCCAGCATCGGATCGAGAGCTGGTAACCCGTCCGCGGGGTCAAAGCCCCAAATACGGCAGTTTTCCGCGGACCAGAAGAGCACCTCTCTTGGGGAGGTATTAGTTACTGCCCAACTGCCTATGTGACTGAGGCTCTGCGCCTCGGCCAGGTAAGCCTCGCTACGCCGCAACTGCTCTTCTGCTTGCTTGCGCTCGGTGATGTCGCGGATGACGCTGAGGACCAACGGACCCTCCTCCGTCTCGATCACGTTCAACAGAATGTCGACGGGGAACTCGCTGCCATCCGCTCGTCTCCCACAAAGCTCCAAGCCTGCGCCCATGGGACGGAGCCGAGGTTGCGCGTAGTAATCCCGCCGGTGTGCTGCATGCACCCGGCGGGAGAGTTCAGGCACCAGAACCTCCACCGGCTGCCCCAGCAGTTCGGCGCGCCGGTATCCGAAGATCTGCTCCGCTTGCTCGCTGACCCTGGCGATGCGCCCCTCACGGTCCGAAGCCAGGATGGCGTCTGGAGAAGAATTGAAGAGCTTTTCGAACATTACCTGGCTCCTTCGCATCGCCTCTTCTGCCTGCTTGCGCTCGGTGATGTCTTCAATGATCGCCAGGCCAAATGGCCGCGCCGTTTGGTTGCCCGGCGCCAGCGAAACCGTGCTCCTCACCCAGATCAGCCTGCCGTCCTTGCGGCGGTAGCGTTTCTCGTACTGGAACTGCGGTATTTTACCCTCCCACAGCTCCCTGGCCAGTGTTCCGTTAGTCTGGCGGTCTTCTTCGTAAGTGAGGTCCAGGAAGGACAACGCTCGAAGCTCTTCATCGGTGTAGCCCAACATTTTCTGATAGGCGCGATTCGTCGCGATGTAAGCGCCTTCTGGGTTCGTGACCGCGATGCCCACTGCCGAATTCTCGAAGATCGCCCGCCAGCGCTCTTCGCTCGCGCGCGCGGCCTCCTCCGCCCGGCGTCGCTCACAAATTTCTCTCTGCAGTTCCATGTTGGCGGCCCGCAATTGCGCGGGGCCAGGAAGAGCTAGCGCTCGCGGAACCAGCGGTACCAAGAACGCCGCCGTCGCCACTGATGCTCCCGCGGTAATCGCCTTGATCAGGCCTGCCAGCCAGTAGGTGCCGTGCCAGATTGTCCAGATTTCCATCAGGTGGGTTGTACCGCAGCCAAAGATGAATACGCCGAACATGAGAAACATCCAGTGAAAGGGTAAGTCGCGCCGTCTCCGCACCAGATAGACCAGCATCAAAGAAATGGAATAGTAGGCAAGACCGATCAATGCATCCGATAGGGCGTGTAACCAGACGAGTTCCGGTTTCCAGAGATAGCAGTAACCGTGCGGCATGAAATCCGACGAAAAGAGTGCGATCAGGAATTCTGGCATACGCCCCCCTTCAGGTCCGTTGCTGTTCACCCAGAACCAGCAGTCATCATTGGCCCTCGTTCATCTTGGATTCGCATAGGGCCGGAATCCAGTTCCTCTAAAACTTGCCTCGTCGGAGAAATCTGTGGGTCACTGATATGTTTTGAATGCGACCCGTTCCGGCCATGGCCCATACGAAGGTCAGGTATCCGCTTCGGCGTCAGGGGAGCGTAGCTCCGGCGCTTGATCGCCACATACCAGCTATGGTCAGCCAGACATGTTAATTGCTTCATGGCGGCCACGTGTGAGCCGGCTCCCGCCATCCTACTCGTGCCGGAGCGCCACCATGGGGTCCACACGAGCCGCCCGTCGCACTGGCACACATGAGGCGAGTAGTGCGACCGCGATCATCACCCCACCTCCGATCGCCAGCGGTGTAGCGCTCTCCCATTTCAAATCCGAGAGAACCTTGGTCGCCAGCGGTCTGCTCCAAAGGACCATCGCCGTTCCCCCAACCAAGCCCGCGCACACCATCCCCAAAACGTCCCGCAGCACCAGCCTGCTGACACTGCTCGCTGTCGCCCCCAGCGCCATACGAATTCCGATCTCATTCGTCCGCCTCGCGACAGTATACGCCAGCAGTCCGTACAGCCCAATGCCGGCGAGCACGACGCCCAGGCAGCCAAAAAACTCCGATAGCGTCGTGATCAGACGTTCGGGCACAATGTTCGAGTCCACCTGATCGGCGAGCGTTGTGACCGACTTCACCGGCACTGTTTTCAGAACATCCCGTACCATCCGCCGCACCGTCCCGGCGATCGATTCCGGGGCCACGGCTGTGCGTAGTTCGAAGTGGTCCAGAAGGCGGCTCTCCTGGAACATATTGAAGTACATCAAGGGGTACGGAGCATCACGCAGCTCAAACGTTTTAGCGTCACCCACCAACCCCACGATTTCGTAAGGCTGGTCAGTACCGAACCACCCGCCGTTCTTCGGGTCCGGATCAATCGCTACATGTTTTCCGATTGGATCGACGCCGGGGAAATAACGGCGCGCCATCGCTTGGTCGACAATCGCCACCCGTGGCCTCTCCACATCCCGAAAGTCAAAATCGCGTCCCGCAAGCAGCGGTATGCCGAGCGTCTCGAAGTACCGCGGCGACACAAATACCACCGCCGTCCGCTGCCGGTCCTCCGGCCGCTCCACATGCCCTTCGGCAATCAGGAAACGCGCCCCCGACCCGCACCCTTCCAGCGGAGTGCAGCCGCTGATCGATGCCGAGCGCACCTGCGGAATAGTCTGGAGGCGCGACAGTAGTTCCTGGTACGGCGCGGCCAGTTGCTCAGTCTTATACCCGCTGTGTGAGGGATCGAGGGTCACCTGAAGCACGTGATCGCTGCGAAAACCCAGATCGAAATTCCGCAGCCGCGTGAGGTGGTTCAGAAATACCGCGGCCGCCGTCACCAGGAAAATCGACAGAGCTACTTGCGCCGCCACCAGGCTCTTTCCGACCAGACGCCAGAACCAGGTGTCAGCGCCCCTCCCGGTTTGCCGCAATGCCATCGCCGGTTGCGCCCGGAATGCGTACCACGCTGGCGCCAGACCGAACAGCAGGCCGGTGAGCAGCGCGATTCCGGCGGTGAAAACCACCACGTCTCCATCGGGGTGCACCTCGATGTCAATACGCTCGAACGCGCGGCTACTCGCCATAATCCGCACCAGAATGCCGACCCCGTAATATGCCACCGCCACGCCGGCCGCCGCGCCGGCCGCCGAAAGAAGCAGCGACTCCGTCAGCATCTGACGCACTAGCTGGCCGCGCCCGGCGCCTAGCCCAACGCGCACGGCCAGTTCCCTCTGGCGCCCCGCCGACCGCGCCAGCAGCATGCTCGCCATGTTGATGCACGCCAGCAGCAGCAGCAGACCCACCACCACCGTCAGCAGCACCAGCGGTTTGCCATACTGGTCGCGCACCCGCACCAGGCCGGCGCCAGCTGGTAACAGTTCCATCGTCGCCTGGGGATTCACGCGCAGGGCGCTTGGCATCCGCCGGTACAGCACGGCGATTTCAGCCTGCGCCTGCTGGATAGTCACACCCGGCTTCAAACGGGCCAGCATTGTGAGATCGTCGCCTCCCGTCGGAGTCCAAAGGTCTGTACGAGAGCCTACCCGAGGCCCCACGTAACTGCGCGGCACCACTCCGATGACAATTTTCGGCGCGTCATTGTAGAAAATCTTCTTCCCGAGAATCGCCGGATCTCGTTGGAACCGCCGATCCCAGTACGACCAGCTCACCACCGCCACATCTCCGTCCCCGCTTGCCGGAACATCCTCGGAGCGAAAGAACCGCCCGATCGCCGGCTTTAACCCGAGCACCCGAAAGTAATTCTCCGGCACGGTCTCCTGGATCAACGTCTCCGGATCGGAACCGGGTATGCGCACCTGGGCCAGATTGTCGAACCCCATGCCGGTGATCCCCGAGAAGACGTGATTGTGATCGCGGAGGTACTCATATTTGTCCCATCCCCAATACCCCGCCCAATGAAACTCGCTGGGGGAATTCCGCACCAACTCCACGAGCTGCTCGGGATGCGCCACCGGTAGTTGGCGCAGCATAACCGTGTAGAAGAGGCTGTAGATGGCGGTGTTGGCGCCGATCCCGAGTGCCAGCGAAA
>Ga0187819_10002342_pt1 | contig 10037 bp, 9 predicted proteins | sample NC_wetland_sal_i_15_FD_132411 | JGI IMG/M metagenome (GOLD analysis project Ga0187819, IMG submission 132411) | Wetland sediment microbial communities from Neuse River Estuary, North Carolina, USA - SO4_4 | ecosystem: Environmental > Aquatic > Freshwater > Wetlands > Sediment | place: USA: North...
CGAACAGCCTATAACCAACACGGAGACGGCGCAGGAAGGCCGCACTTGGGGAGCTTTGTCCGGGTGCGACGGACTAGTCTCCTGGCCTGTGATTGGTGCCTCGCACCACAGCAAGACAGACGGCTTAACCCTCGCTTACCGCGCGATGACGGTCGATGCTAACACTTGTGGCGCGGTTGATTTTATTGGCACCTTGAAGGGCACACCGCTTTCCGGTCCGTTCCAGCTGTTTAATCAGAGGACGAACTTCGGAAACTCCGGTACGTGGACCCAGATTACGTGCCCTAAACCACCAGAGGATGGAGCGAAGCCGCCGGCGGGCGTTGATCCTCTGGGGAACGTCGCAAAGTAAAAATCTTCCAAACGACGTAACAGTTAAAGATAACGAGCTGACCAGTGGGCGGAGTCCACGCAGTCGGTGGCACCCGCCCGCTTGGTTGATCAGAGGCTAACTGCATGAACTCGAAGCGCAGCCTCAGGGTCGTCTTCCGCTTTCTCCGCGTATGATGATCGGTGATGTTTTCTCGCCGCACCGACTGGAAGCTTACGCCCAACCGCTTCACACAAGTGCAGCGAGAGTTGCAGGCTGCGGGAAGGGAAGTGGTTGACCTGGCGATTTCGAATCCCACGCGGGCTGAGTTGCATTACGACGCGGAGACGATTCTGCAGGCGCTGGTCAATCCTCAAGCGATGGATTACGATCCGCAGCCTAAAGGCTTGCGCAGCGCCCGCGAGGCCGTGGCTGGTTACTATCGCAAGCAGCACGACGAGATCGATCCCGACGCGATCGTGCTTACCACCAGCACCAGCGAGGGTTATTCTTACGTCTTCCGCCTCCTGTGCAATGTGGAAGATGAAATCCTGGTGCCGAAGCCCAGCTATCCGCTGTTTGAATTTCTGGCCGATTTGCAGGATGTGAAGCTGGTGCCGTATCCGCTGCTCTACGATCATGGCTGGCAGATCGATTTTCCATCTTTGTATAAAGCGGTGAATCATCGCACCCGGGTGGTGGTCGTGGTGCATCCGAATAATCCCACCGGATCGTTCGTGGCGGACGAGGAGCGGCGCGTGCTCAACCAGTTCTGCCGCGAATACAATCTGGCGCTAATTGTCGATGAGGTCTTTCTCGACTACGCTCACGATGGCGTGTTGCGTTCGACATTTGCCACCGGCGGCGACACGCTCACATTCACGTTGAGTGGCCTGTCGAAGATTTCCGCACTCCCGCAGATGAAGTTGGCGTGGGTAGTGACCAGCGGACCCGGCGAGCAGGTGTCCGCGGCGCTGGCTCGTCTGGAGGTGATTGCCGACACTTATCTCTCTCTGAATGCGCCGGTTCAATTGGCAGCGCCTGTATTGCTGGAGCAGCGCCACTCCATTCAGCCGTTGCTGCTGGATCGGGTGCGGGCAAATTTGAGCGAACTGGATCGCGGCTTGGAAAAACAAAAAGCCTGCCGCCGGCTCGAAGCGGAAGGAGGCTGGTATGCCGTGATCAGGGTTCCAGTCACGCAGTCCGACGAAGACCTTGCCATAGAAATTCTGCGTGAGCTTTCGGTGATCGTGCACCCCGGGCATTTCTATGATTTCCCGAGTGATGGGTACCTGATTGTCAGCCTGATCACGCCGCCCCAGAATTTTCGCCGCGGTATTGCCAACGTGCTCGACCTGCTGAATGGGTAGAAGGCGTATCACTAGACAGCGCCGAGGTGTTTTTAAAAAGAGCGTGTGGAAAATTTCTGATTCCACTGACGACCTACTCCACATATACTCCGCACATGGCCAAAATCGATAAACCTGCGGGATGCGGCCGTGGTCAATCGATGCCGCGAATCTAAATCGTCCTCAAGAATGTAAAGCCGAAAGGTGGGAAGGGGCGCTGGCATGATCCTTACGATCGATCACGGAGCGGTGCGGGAGCTGCAGTTCAATCGCCCGCCGGCAAATGCGCTCTCGCCGGAGTTCATCGTTGCCCTCAAGCAAGCAGTCGAGTCGGCCCCACAGGACGGCGCCCGCGCGCTGATCATCTCCGGGGCGCCCGGTAGATTTTCGGCCGGCTTGGACGTGCCGCTGCTGTTGACGCTGGGTCGTCCGGCCATGGAGGTTATGTGGCGGGAGTTTTACTCGCTGCTGGGTGCGCTGGCGCTTTCTTCGATACCGGTTGTTGCCGCAATCACTGGGCACGCAACCGCAGGCGGGACCGTTTTGCCGATCTTTTGTGACTACAGGATTGCGGCGCGTGGTGATTGGAAGCTGGGGTTGAATGAAGTGCAGGTCGGACTGCCGTTGCCGCCGGTGATTCTTGCGGGATTGAGGCGGTTGGTGGGTGCGCACCAGGCGGAGAGACTGGCCGTGGGCGGTCTTTTAATTTCTCCCGACGAAGCCGCCCGCATCGGTCTGGTCGACGAGGTGGTTCCGCTCGATCAGGTGGTAAACCGGGCCATTGAGTGGAGCCGCGGCTTGCTGGCCTTGCCTGTCGATGCGATGGCCGCAACCCGGCGTTGCGCTCGCGCCGATTTGTCCGAACTGTTTGCGACGTCTTTCGATGTGGAGTTGGAGCAGGTGAGCACTACTTGGTGGAGTCCAGAGGCACAGACCACGCTACGGGTTTTAGTCGATCGCCTTGCCCGAAAGAAGGGTTAGCGGTGAGACCAGACCTGCCTTGAATGCAACCTACATGAAGAGAGTGAAGACTGCAAGGTGAAGGGCCGGGGAACGTTGGATCCACCACGCCCCGGCCCCTTGCCGAAAGATCAATTTTCAGCCATTTGGATGCGGACTTGTGATCCGGGTTGCCTGCGCTCTAAAGGCTGGAGCCAAATCCTAGCCCTTCAGGAAGGGGTTGTGCTCGCGCTCTTCGCCGATGGTCGTCACGGGGCCGTGGCCGGGGATTACGATGGTCTCGTCGGGAAGGGCGAGAAGCTTGTCGTGCAGGGAATCGATGATCTTTTCGAAGGAACCGCCGGGTAGATCGGTACGGCCAATGCTTCCGGCGAACAGCGTATCTCCGGCGATGAGTTTCTTCTCACTGGGAAAATAAAGGCAGACGCTGCCTTCGGTGTGTCCGGGGGTGAGCAGTATGTTGGCGGTGAGCCCGCCGGCCTTTACCGTATCTGACTGTCCGATGTTCTGATCGATGTCCACTTTGCCCGGAGACCGCATTCCAATCCAAGCGGCCTGGACGTCGAGCATTTTGAGCAAATCGTAATCGTTCTGGTTGAGCAGGATGGGCGCGCCGGTGGCGGCTCGCAGTTTCATGGCGCCGCCTACGTGGTCGATGTGCGCGTGGGTTATGACGATTTGCTTCACCTGCAAGTTGTGCTTGCGCACTAGCGCGAGAATGCTTTGGATTTCATCGCCGGGATCGATGACCATGGCTTCGCGCGTGGCCTCATCGCCGATGATGGAGCAGTTGCATTGCAGCGGGCCGACGGGAAGGATTTCGTGGATCATGGAAAAGGGCTCTCAGCTCTTAGCCGTCAGCTTTCAGCTTTTTTCTGAGAGTTGATAGCTGAGAGCTGACAGCCGTTATCATTTCTGCGGTGACGGAGCTGGCGGCGCCGCCGGCTTCGCGGGTTGTGACTTGGCAGGCGAGCCCTTGACTCCCTGCAGCACCGAGTTGGTGCCACTGTGGCGCGAAGCGACCACCGATAGCGTGATCGAGGTCACCATAAAGATGATAGCCGACCAGGTGGTGGCCTTGGACAGAACTGTGGCCGCACCGCGTGGACCGAAGGCGGTCTGGCTGCCCATGCCTCCGAAGGCCGCGGCAATATCGCCGCTCTTGCCGCTTTGCAGCAGTACGACAATGATGAGAAACAAACAAACCGCGATGTGGATGATCGTAATTAACGTGACCATGAGCTTAACAATTCCTCGACAGGCTTGCGTCGCTGTTTCGTTCTTAGTTTAAAGGCCTTTGTTTCGGGGGACTATTCTCGACGGCAAATACCAATCTACTGTAGAGACGCAGCTTGCTGCGTCCCGGAGACGTTGCAAGCAAGGTCTCTACAGCTAGTAGGTCTTTTGAACCAAGCGATCGCTTTGAATCACTGGTTCGTTTTCCCTAGCACCTGAAGGGGTGGAATGCCGCGAACTTCCACCTTCCATTTGCAATTTATTGTACCGGAGATCGACACTAGATGCCTAGCGACTTGCCTCGATACTGTGGAAGGAATTTGCAAGACTCCGTGATCCGTTGGGTTTGCTCGGGCGTCAGGTTAAGGAATTCGAAACCGTAAATTCGGCCCAGATTGTGTCTCACGACCGCAAGCACCTTGCCAGCAGCGATGGGCTCCAGTTCCACGGTATCGTTTAATTTTAGTGAATCTGCCGCGATGGCCGACATGCCGCTCGCACTGATTTCGATGCTGATTCCTGGCGTTACTGCCCCGTCGACGGAGCGGATGCTAATGGGCACGCTGAATCGATACCGGGGATGCCGCCTCCGATCAGGAGGGGTTTCGGCCGCTTTCTGCGCGTCAATGTCAGGCTGCATGGGCGCTTCCGCCTCTTTTGATAGAACATCGGCGAAAGCCGACTTTTCTTTATTGAGCTGGACTGGTTTTTGCATCTTCCCGCCATCGCCCACATCTCATTTAGAACGCTCGTGTGTAGAGTGAAACGTTGACCTAACATGAACTTCATCGTCCAAGGCTGTCAGGAGGACTGTCCGTGAAGTCGGAGTGTTTACCTTTCAGCCAAATCCCGCATACCACAAAGCTGTTTGCCGACTTCCTTTCCGGTTCTCCCCAAGTTCAACCGTTTTATCCCCGATCCGCTTATTTCAACCAATGGTTTAAGGATGAGGCCTCGAACATCCGGTATGCCGCGGAACGTCGACAGCGAGTTTCGCTAATTCTGGAGCGGCAAAATCGATCGTGGGGCGCCTCCGCGAAATCTCTGGAGAACATTGGCCGGCTGCGGGCGGGCGCGTCAGCGGTGGTTACTGGGCAACAAGTGGGACTCTTCGGCGGTCCATTGTTCTCGATTTTCAAGGCACTGACTGCGGTCAAACTTGCCGATCAGGCAACCCAGGCAGGCAGCGATTGCGTGCCGGTGTTCTGGCTCGCCACCGAGGATCACGATCTGGAGGAAGTAAATCAGGTATCGATTCCGGGACCGGATGGTTCTCTGCAGAAGCTGACCGTGCAGGCGCAGGCCCTGGCAGCTGTGCCCGTGGGAACCGTACGGTTCGGCTCAGAAATTCAGAGCGTGGTGGAAGTTGCCACAGGGTTTTTAGGGGCCTCTGCGATTTCCGATTTTCTTCGGGAAGCGTACCGTCCGGGTGAGACCTTCGGCAGTGCCTTTGCCCGCTTGTTTGCGAAACTGTTTGCGGATTGGGGTGTAATCCTTCTGGATGCGGCGGATGCTGAATTGCACCAGATCGCGGAGCCCGTGTACGAGGCTGCGATCGAAAGAGCCAGCGAACTGGATGAAGCCCTGTTGGCTCGTGGCAACGCTCTAGAGGTGGCGGGCTATCATCAGCAGGTCAAGGTTACGCCGTCTTCCACACTGCTGTTCACGCTGCGAAATGGTGCCCGAGTGCCGGTCCATCGCCGAGTGAATGGGCAGGGAAGTACTGACTTTCTGATCGAAGAAGAACGAATTTCGCAGGCGGAATTGCTGGGTCGCATCAACTCGTCGCCCCAGGAATTCAGCCCCAATGTTTTACTGCGTCCGGTGATTCAGGATTACCTGCTGCCGACTCTTGCCTATGTTGGGGGATCCGCTGAAGTCGCGTACTTCGCGCAGGCCGCTGTGGCTTACGAGGCGCTGCTGAGCAGGGTTACGCCGATTGTCCCCCGTTTGTCCGCGACTCTGGTAGAGCCGAAACCGAAAGGATTACTGGAGCGCTATGGACTGCGCCTGACCGATCTTTTCCACGGTCCCGAGAGCTTGCGCGAACTCATGGCTTCGCGGACTCTGCCGAAGGAGCTACAATCTGCGTTTGACCAAGCGGAAGCTTCGCTCGAAAAATCGCTGGCTGCGATTCGCGAGGGGCTGGCGCGTTTGGATACGACGCTAGTCGATTCGGCCAGCAATGCGGCGTCGAAGATGCAGCACCAGCTTACCCAACTGCGCTCTCGCGCTGCACGCGCTGAGCTCCGCCAAACCGAGATTTTAGGACGACACGCTGACCTACTCTGCAATTCGCTCTATCCCAACAAGACTTTGCAGGAACGCGAGATCGCAGGCGTCTATTTCGTGGGGCGACATGGGACGGAATTCCTGCGGGAGCTGTATGACACGATCCACAGCGACTGCCTCGATCATCAGGTAATGTCGTTGTAAGTCGGTTGGGAGCGGCATATCGTCGCGAGGGATGCACGGGCGAGGATGCCGGCGCCTTACATGAATTTGTGCTCCAACTCTTCTAGCGATTCCACGCGCGGCAGGCCGGATTCCCGATAAGCCCCAGATATATCGAACAGAAGCGCTTGCATTCCAGCGCCAGTCGCGCCCAGGTAATCGACGGAATAGACATCGCCCACGTACAAACTTTGTTCCGCCGAGACCTGCATTTGGCGCAGGGCAGCCTCGAAAATGGCGGGATGCGGCTTTTCGTGTCCCACCAAACCGGAATCGGTGATGGCCTGAAAACAATCGGCAATTCCGCAGCGCTCCAGCACCTGGGCAATCTTGCCGTCGGCATTCGAGATCACGCCGAGCGGGTAGCGTTGTCCGAGCCTTTGCAGAGCTTCGCGCGACCCCGGCAGGATCTCACACCAATTCGCCGAGATCCGCGTGGCGGTCACCAAGGCATCGCGCAAAGCAGTGTCGTGAATGCCAAGGTCCGGAAGCAGATGCGAGTAGAACAGATACCAAAAGCCGTGATCGGCCTTGCCATCGTGCAAGATGTCGTCGAATTCTTTCTTGGTCTTTCGCTCGATAGCGTGCCATTGCTCGAGGGTTGGATTCACCTTTCGTTGGTGAAGAGGAGCCATAATATGTTGGCGGTCAGGGAAGAGAAGAGTGTTGCCGACATCGAAGAAAATTGCTTTCACCGGAGCGGGCATACGGTCCATCTTCCCATGGTGGGTTGAAGTATGGCTATTCGAAAGATGATGCCTATTACCCAGAAACCGCTGGCAGCCGTGTTCGTTTATCAAAGACAAAGGTTGATAAGTCTCATGTCGCGGCCTTCTGCGCTTGTCAATAGGCGGCTTATTGAAATTTGCAAAATGTTGGTGAATCACGTTCGACCGTAGGAGCTGAGCACGGCGACGAGGTGGACTATCAACCGGTTCAACGCGCGCGTGAGCCCGCAAACTTTTTTACCACTATGGGGATGTGAAACGCCGGGATAGTTCAGGTCACGCTTCGCACGGGTTCGGTTTGGCCGCTCTTCATACTCCGGAACGCCGCGTCCAAGATCTGCTGATTGCGCCAGCCTTCTTCGCCGGGGATGGGAAATGCGGCTTGTCCCTCGATGGCTGCGGCGAAGGCGTCCACCTGCCGCCCATAGGCAAGTTGGTTGGAGACGGTTTTGGTCTCGACCACGGCTCCGGCTCGGGACAGCTCAAGATGAACCGGCCGGTCGACGGTCAATGCGTTTTCGGCACGCAGTACGCCGGTTTCACCAATCAGTTCGAGAGGCGTGCGGTATTCGGCGCGAAATGAAACCATCACCGTTGCCAGAGTGCCGCGGGAGAACTCGAGCAACATTGCTGCGCCGTCTTCGACCTCGCCCGGCTTGCCGGCAATCTCGCGAGCGCTTACACGGAGAACTTCGTCCTGAAGAATAAATCGCAGGGCGTCAACGCAGTGGACGCCTACGTCAGCTACCGGGCCGCCACCGGCCACCGCGGGATCATGGATCCAAGTCCGTGCGTGCCCTTGCGCGGCACGAAAAGAAAATTCGGCGCGTGCGAAAACGGGTTTGCCGATATTTCCAGCGGCCACTTGTTCGCGGAACCATGCCACGCTCTCTTCAAAGCGAAAGACTTGCGCGATTCCCAGTAAAACTTTTGCCTTGCGAGCGGCCTCCACCATTTGCCGGCATTGATCTGCGTTGACTGCCATGGGCTTCTCGCACAAAACCGGCTTGCCGCATGCCGTGGCGACCAGCACATCCGACAAATGGAAGGCATTCGGTGTGGCGATGAACACGGCATCAACTTGAGGAGAGCGGCAGAGCTCTTCAGCGGAATCGAATGCCAGTGGAATATCGTACTGTCGCGCCGATGCTTGTGCTTTTGCCAGCTCGCGGCGTGAGAGAGCGCTGACCCGGCAGTTCTTAGCCAACGCGAAGCCAGGCATCAGCCGCTTCACCGCGTGCAGCCCGAACCCGACGATTCCGAAATTGATCATTATCGTGTGAGGCCTTCCCGAACGAGGCATCCGGGGCTATGCGCGCATCGCGCCCTATTTCGAAACCGTCATCGAGGAAGGTGAAACGCCGGTTGACGCCGATTGCGCCGTGGGGGTCAGGGCTCCGGTCGTCGTGTTAATCGAAAACGCGGAAATCGATTTTCCGGTTTGACTGCCAACATACAGAAAGAGGTTATTGGGGTCGATCACCTCAAACAAAGGAGCGCCCACGGCGCTGAATGGAGAGTTCGTAATCTGCGTCAGAACCCCGGTCGCCGGAGTCACCGAAAACGCTGAGATATTGCTGGATCCAAGGTTGCCCACGTAGAGAAAGGATCCCAAAACCACCACCGAGGTCGGTGTGGTCCCGGTAGGAAACGAACCCAGCAAAGTCAAAGCCCCACTAGTGGAATTTATGGACAGCACGGAAACTGTGTTATCGGTCGAGTTCGCGACGTAGACAAAGGTTTCAGCGGGATCGACGGTTAGCGCCAGCGGCCCGTTCCCAACTTGAACTGGAAGCGCGGACACCGGTTGCAATACTCCGGAATTAACTGTGTAGGCAAAAACTGACGCCAAATTGGCGTTGAGCACGTAGAGGAATTTTGCGGAGGGAGATAACGCGAACGCAACCGGGTTGGGAAACGTAGCGAAGGGAGATCCGGCGACGGCGGTAAGAGCTCCGCTACCCGAATTAATGGAATACACCGAGATGCTGCCGGAGATTACATTGAGAGCAAAAAGGAAATTGCCCCCGCTGTCCATAAGCAGGGAAACGGGCGTGAGCCCGGTAGCGGTTCGAGGCAGTACTTCTTTCAGCGAGCCAATGGCGCTATCAATCGTGAACAGCGAGATATCGTTCTCGCTTTGATTGGCCGCGTAAACAAACTTATTGGAAGGATGCACGCGAGCCGACGCGGGAGAGTTCCCCGCCGGATACGGCGACCCTACGATGGTGGTAAATTCGGCGGAGCTGTTATTAATCCGATAGGCCGCCACCGCATTGGAGTTGGGCAAACTGACATACGCAGTGTGAGTGGATCTTGACCCGCATCCCAACAGAGCGGTCATCCCGATAATCATGGCGACCGGGGCAACGAAAATTTTAATCGATCTAAGAAGCATAGCTTTGGAGGATGAATGTACATCACCGTAGAGACGTGGCTAGCTACGTCTCTACCATCAAAGTCTTGGACGATGGCCAATATGGCCGAAATGAAAAACCAATCCGGTTGTAGCGCGGATATCGCCTTGCGTAGCCCCAAACACTTGGGTGCGCAGGTAATCCGCCTGAATGCGAAACGTGAATCGAGGGGTCAGATCCCGGTCGTAACCGCCTCCGCCCCCGAAGGCGCGTCCAACACTTTCGAAATGGCTGCTGATTGAGGTCGAGATATTGACCCGGTCTTGCGCTTTGCCAAACAGACCATGAACGAAAAACTTTGATTTATCCCCCCGCTTGGCGTACTGCGGACCAATCAAGAAATTGTACACGGTCATCTGGGAGCCGTATTGGCCGCCCGCGTCGGCGGTCACTCCCCAGCGAGGTTTAATGTTGAACGTGGCCTCGGCATCGAATCCGTTCATGGAGGAGCGATTCACGAAACCGAAGGTGGTCGAGTCCACGTTGCGGTAGGCATAGCCGCCGAACACCTCCCAGCGTGGAGCAACTTGCCCCAGCGAAAGGGAAGAGGCCGCCATGATTACCAAAGAAAGAAAGAAGAAAA
>Ga0187819_10002343_pt1 | contig 10036 bp, 11 predicted proteins | sample NC_wetland_sal_i_15_FD_132411 | JGI IMG/M metagenome (GOLD analysis project Ga0187819, IMG submission 132411) | Wetland sediment microbial communities from Neuse River Estuary, North Carolina, USA - SO4_4 | ecosystem: Environmental > Aquatic > Freshwater > Wetlands > Sediment | place: USA...
CCGAGTAATGCGTGCCGGCAACCCTAGTACTTCCGCTCCACAATCTGTTTCCTTATGCCGCCCGTATGCGCCCTCTCACGCGGCCTAACGGCCGGCAATCGCGGTCCCGCAGATCAATGCCGCAAACAGCGTCAGAACGATCGCTCCGGCGCGGCAGCATTTGAGCGCGCTCGCTGTAGCTCCCATGCCCTTCTGCAATGCTGACCCGGCCGCTATCCAGCATGAGCCGACGATCGCAATAAGCAGCGAGAGAGCTGCGAGCCAAGGAGCAGATTTCCCAATGTCTCCCGTTGAGCCAAAGGGAATGATGGCGAAGGCGAGGATGAGAGCTTTTGGATTGAGGAGCGTCGTGACGAACACCTGGCGAAGGCTCACACCGCCCTTGCGGAGAAGCATCTCCTCGGTGTGTCCCCAGAGTTTCCAAGCCACGTGCAGCAGATACAAACCGCTGACGATGCGAAGCGCGAGCCCGAAATTCGGCATGCGGGCAACGATGGGGCCCATGGCGGCTATCAAGAACGCGATGGCTATCATGTAGCCGAGGAACTCGCCGAAAAGCAGTACGAGCGATTTGCGGAAGCCCGATGCGGCTCCAGATGTTGCCAACAGCGTGTTAGTGGGCCCCGGCGTCGCCAGCAACGCGAGCGCGACAATGATGAAGGAGAATTCGTCGGTCATTCAACCAAGAATGCACGGCTCTCGCCGACGCGCTTTGACCGAGGTCATGGAGGTCGGCCACCCAGTTCTACTCATCGGCCTAGCGAACGCGCCGCCATCTACGGTTGTGCGGTAGAGCTTCGCGCGCGATCCCAGCGTTCCGCTGAGACCGCAGTCTAGAGATGCGCTTTGTCCGGCTCTGATCACACGCGTCAGTCGCCTTTGAATGAGTTCTCGCCGTAAACGCCGCCGTAGCTGTTGTCACGCGTGTTGTTCCCGCACCACTTTTTGATCGCCGACGGAAGGCGAGCGCCGCCGTTTGCTCTATGGTCCAGCAAGCGCCGGCTACGGCCGCCACCCAAAAACGACCCCGGAGATCATCGCAGCTCAGATACGCGACCAGGGTTACGTCTGTGCCAAAGCCATCAGTGCTGAGAGGGATGAGAAGCTCTCGAAGGCGGACGAAGCCGCCTGGATTCTCAAATGTGAGAATGCCACCTACAGAGTGAGACTTGTCCCCGATTTGGCCGCCAAAGTTGAGCGGCTCGACTGAGGTCGCGTGTGCGGCACGTTCATTAATGGTAGCGGCGCCTGTAAGCTTCACGATCGGCTTGGGTAACGTATCCGCCTTCCTCAAGGGCTCGGAGGCAATCTCTATTCAGCCGGTGTGATCTTCCCATCGACCGCATACAGGCGTTGCCACTCGTAGTGTAGGCTTGGTAACTGCCGCAATATCTCTTGAAGTCGCTTTCACAACTTTGCTGAACGTCTAAGGCCACGCTTTCGCTGGCGGTCAGGGCTAGCAGGATCAAACAACTACCGACCAACAGCAGCATTGACCGCATGAAGGACATCATTGCCGTTCTTCATCCGCTGCCAACGGCGTGATCTCCCCGGCAAGGTAGTAGCGATTGACCCAGCCGAATGTGCGATGATGTCGGACAGGGCACCAGAGATCGTGGCATTCGCCGATGATTTCTACTCCGTATCCATCGGCGGGAATCGTTCCGACGGCAGCGTGATATTCGGAGGGCCCGCTGCGCATGACAAGCGCGTCATCCATGCTGACGCGGGCAACCCGAAATGAGGGGCGCCAGTAGGAGGCGCCGATTGCCGCGGGTCTTCGGGCTGTTGGTCCCTTCGCGGGCGGAATCGCAGCTGTGGCTATCCGATTAGACGCTCGAGTATTTGGGATGCTCACTTCAGGATTTGTGAGTTTAGTCTCCTGAGGGAGGGCGGGTGGTGCTTCGCTCATCCGGAGCTCCACGGCAGCAAATCGTGGGGCTTCCCATTCTTCGGCTGATTGCGCGGGCGCGGTCTCGACAGAAGACGCGGGAGCTGCCGCTTCGGTCACAGGCGGACGTTGCCTAGTGTCGATTGTCGGCGTGCTGGCGATCGCAGGGCCCTGCGCGGTGGTGATGGTGGCGGTGCCGCTCTTGCCTTCGGCATCCTGCCAGTAGATTTTTGCTCCCTCGCGCTGAAGCGTGAGGCAGCGGGTTTGTGCCTCGAACCACCTGAACCATTTGACGCATAGCTGATCGTGATCAATCCACCAGCGACCTCGGTCGTGGACGGCTCCGAGGGTACTGGCAAGAGGTCCCGCTTCGCCGGATACTAACCCATCAGCTGAGATCCGCACGGGAACCGCAATGCCAAGAGGCGTGTCGATTTCGAGAAGTGAGCCGACGAGCGTTTGTCGGATTGCCTCTTCAGTAAGGCGTACGGGGGCCGCCGCTAGAGCAGACGCAACGAAAAGCACACTCACGAGAACAATTAGACGAAGCATAAGCCCCCCCAAACGCTTTCATCTTTCGTAAGCGAGGAAAATGGCAGGAGGCCGGCAACTCTTGTGAGGGCCTCACTTCAAGATCCATCTTCCAAGCAAGGAGACGCCTGAGAGGCGCGAAGGCTCAACTGCGGTCTAAGCCCTCTCTACCCGCCACATTTTCCATCCCGCTGCCTCGCTAGCCTGGACGAAACAGTCATGGAGAGTAAGAGTCATGTCTGGCCCCCATACGGAGACCCTTATTCTGATCGAAGAGACCTGCCGGCACATCGCTCATGGTGTGCTCGCCATTGAGGAACTCGCAAAGCGCTATGACCGCACCTGTGCGGCCTTGAGCAAAGCTCAGACGATTATTTCGGCATCGAAGGAGTTACTGGAACCACCGCTTTCAGCGCAAATAGATCGGCGTGAGCCCTCAGTGATCCTGAACTCGGCTGAGACGGTGAGCCGGTGAAACTAGGAGCTTGCGGGGCGCTGTGAGAGCTGATCTCAACACTCCGCTGCTCTCGTCAAACACCGATGCTGAACGAGAAGCCGAGCTCACACAGCTGAACGGCAAGCTCTATACGGTGCGAAGGCCCAATTCGATAAGAGGTGCCCTACCGTCGCGAATGGGCCGGCGGGCTCGGTTGTGCAGTAGCTTCGTACTAAGCCGACACCGGGGTTAGCCTGCCGTCGGCGACACCAGACACTAGGTGCGCGACCCGTGCCACTCGGCCGGAGCGTGCTAATGCTGTTCCTTCGGCGGCTTCTTCTCTTGGGGATGTGCGTGATGAGTTTGTGGGTGAGCGTTGGCACCCATAACCCTTCCCGGCGGCTGATGCACGAGTGCTTTGGGTCCGTTTTGGAATTGCTTGGCGTGCTGTGAACCGGGCGTCGTAAGTCCGAGCGCCGGAGTTCCAAACGCGCCCGTGCTCTTTGGACCGGTGGTGAGGCCCTTCGCTCCTGTCAATCCTGGGCCGGTAAACACGGCCGCGTGGCTCGTTGCCGCGATTGTCGGAGTCCCATGGTTGAATGAGGCCCTGAGTTCCCGGTTCTGGCTCGCCCCGTGCTCGTGTTCTGTCTGCTGTTGGGTGAGGCCGACGTGCTGTTCGGAGGCAGCTAACTTCTCTTGGGCCGTGGGTTGGGCCGTCACCCCGCCTTGCCCGCCGTTGAAGCTGACGTTGTTCACGGTCGTGCGATTGACCACCACCGTCTCATTGTAGGTGCTGTGAATGATGGTCGTGTTCACGTTGGTGACGGCGGTGTTGTACACGAAGGCACCGTGGTTCCAGTAACCGCCGTGATAGCCCTCGCCGATGTACCCGAAGCCGTAATTGATGCCGCCATAAAAGCCGACGTGCGGGCTCCAATAACCTGCGTGCCAAACATAATAGCCGTCGCTCCAGCCCCAGTAGCCAGGCGTCCATAGGTAGCCAACAACCGGGGCACGCACCCATGTCCCCGGCACCCAATAGTAGTCATCAACGTCAGGGTCATAGGCCCAATAGCCGGGCGTCCAAATGAAATCAGGGCCCGGGCAGATGGGCTGCACGTAGACCGGCAAGAGTGGGGGAGCGAACCCAACAGATACGCCGACGAATACGCCGGCGTCGGACACTGTTGAATACATCAAAGCGAACAGAGCAACGAGCGGTTGAAACCAACGGAAGCTTCTCATCGTTCCGCCCCCAATCTCTGCGGCGAGCGCGCCTCGCTAAAAGCAAACGATAGCTGAGCGTCACATATGTGCCGAATGCGGCAAAACGCAGGAAATGAAGGTCAAAAGCCTCTCTCTCAACGTGAGCCCAGCTCTCGTCACCCAGCTCAATGGGAAGCTCTATACGGTGGCGAAGGTCCAATTCGATAAGCAGTGCCCGGCAGTAGCGAACGCCTCGCCGAGCGAGGTTGTGCGATAGCAGCCGGCGGACCACCTGAACCAAAGCGCGTCGATGAAGCTAGTGCGGTCGGCTCTAGATTGACGCGGGCAGCCTGATGGGTAGACGGAGAAGCGTCCCTACGATGGTCGAACCTCTCCCGGAGTGCAGGCAAACTCTGCTCTAAACCGGCGAGTGAAGTGGGACAGATCCGCAAAGCCGTAGCTGTATGCGATGTCGCCAATCGAGCGCGATGCGTGGGCTGGACTTTCAAGCGTTTGCCGGCAGAGGTGCAATCGCCTGATCAAACCTCATTCGCCAACGCGGCGTCGATGGGCGGCTATCTGCGCGCAAGTTCCAACCAACTCGCCAGTTGAAATGCGAGATTCTACACAGCCCTATCATCGACTTCGCCCGTCCGAATGCGGACAGCACGTTCAATGGAGGAGACGAAGATCTTGCCGTCGCCGATCTGGCCGGTCTTGGCGGCGCCTTGAACTGCGTCAAGCGCGCTGTTGAGCTGGTTATCGGAAACCACAACTTCTATCATCGTCTTGGGCAGGAACTCCACGGCGTACTCGGCACCGCGATAGATCTCGGAGTGGCCCTTTTGCCGGCCGTAACCCTTGACGTCGGTGACCGTCATTCCCCGGACGTCGAGATTGGTAAGCGCAGCGCGCACCTCGTCGAGCTTGAATGGCTTAATGATTGCCGTGATCAGCTTCACGCAGGCCCTCGTCCTTCCGATATTTCAGAGTGTGGCCGATCGCATGCTATTTAGTCGGTACCGCTGGCACTATGACACCATTCGGCAGATAGGTGCTGACGCGACTTCCGACGTCGGCCGCAATACCAGATATCCCCAAGTAGACAAGCCCCGCCATGAGCGCGAGTACAAACCCCCGCTGCACCATTGGCCACCACATAAACAGCAGTCCACCAATGAGTAATGCCGGAAGGCCTATTGCAAACAGTCCAACAGCGGTTGCACTCACTGGCACCTCCCTCGATTTACATTAAAGCCCTCAGTGAATTCAGAAAGCCGCTAAAGAGAAAAGGGACGCCTGGGAGAAGGTCTCCGAGGCGTCAGTCGGGGAGAAACACGAGTGCCTCCTAAGCTTCTCCCACAAGAAACGTGCCAAAAGTAAGTCATTGAAGTTCCTAACTGGCGAGCACCTTAGGTGCTAAAAATTTGTGCCGATCGCCGATAATTTGTGCACAAAAACCACCCAGCCCGCTGGGAGGACTGACTGCCGGTAGCAGCTAGCGCCGAAGCAGTAACAGCGCGAGCGCGAGTGCGAGGAGCGCGGCAATGCTCTGCCAAACTCGGACGGGCGCGCGCTCATAAAGTGTCAGAGGGCGACGAGCAGCAATCAGGGGACTCGTGGGTCCCGCTTCCATCTCCACCGCAAATTCGGTCATGTCGCGAAAACGTTCGGCAGGATCGGCAGCAATCGCTTTCCCCAGCGTAGCCTCAAGCCACGCAGGCAGGTCTGGGCGGAGGGCGGAGAGGAGCTTGGGTCGGTCTCGGCGGGGAGAGCCGGTGGCGTCAGGATTGCGATAAGGGAACTCGCCGGTGATGGCGCGGAACATGGTGACGCCCAGGGCATAAACGTCAGTGGCCTCGTTGCCGGGTTCACCAGCGAGCATTTCCGGTGCCATGTACCCTGCGGTACCTGGAATGTCCTCGGGCGGGGAATCTTCCAGTCCGGGTATGCGCACCACTCCAAGATCCAGCAACTTTACCGATTTATCGCGCTCAAGAATGACATTGTCAGGCTTGATGTCGCGATGGATAATCCCGGCGCGGTGCAGCGCCGCTGCTCCTCGGGCCAACTTGATGGCAATATTCCGTCCTTCCTCCAGACTCAGCGACGGGCGACGCGTTAGCCGCGTCTCCAGAAGCTCTCCTTGATAAAGAGGCATCACCGTGTAAAGGCAGGTCCGCCGCCCTGGCGGTAGTTCAATGATGCGGCCGACCCACGGGCTGTCCACTCGCGCGCCCACCCAGGCTTCGCGAACGAATGCCGCGTGGTACGCAGCAACGGCCGCTACCTCAGGCTTGGGGAACTTCAGCACCACCTCGCCACCCTCGACTTCATCGACTGCACCAAAGAGGCGGCTGTAGCGACCATCAGACAGCAGCACTTTGAGCACAAAACCGTCGATCGTCTCGCCACCGCGTGGCACAGGGATCAGCGGCAGTTGCATGATGGCAGCGCCGATGTCAGCCGATTGCGCTGTCGGCAGATCGACAAGGTCAAATACCAAAGCCGTGCAATTGTCGGTGCTTCCAAATTCGAGCGCGGTGGCAACTAGCGCCCGTGCGGTATCGCCGGAAGCACTGCGCTCACGCAGGATATCGGCCATCGCGTCGGCGGTGAGGAATCCGTGCACACCGTCACTGCACAGCAGGAAGCGGTCGTGCCGCGCCACTGGCTGGGTGACATAGTCCAGGCGCACCTCCGTCTCCACACCAAGTGCACGATAAAGGACGCTCGACTTCCTTGCCCCACCCTTCCGCACATGATCGGTGGTGAGGCAGATCAGACGGTCACCGCTTAGCCGGTAGGCGCGCGTGTCGCCGACATGTAACACATGCGCCACTCGCCCGCGTAGCACTAGCACTGTGAACGTGCAGCCCATCCCCGCCAACTTGGGGTCCTGGTGACTTTGGGAATAGATCCAACCATTGAGCGCAGTTAAGACCGTGGCCGCAGCGCGTCTGACCTCCATGGTTTCGGGTAGGTCGCAGAACCCATCCAAGAAGCCGCGCACGGCAGTCTCAGCGGCGACTCGACCACCATTTGCGCTCCCGATTCCATCGGCTATCGCTGCCACGACGTCTCCGCGCGGCTCAGGCAGCTCCGAGCCGAACACGGCACCTGCGAAATCGTCGTTGCGTTTGCGCGGCCCGGGGTTCGAGGCGAACCCTACGCTTGCCTTGACGCCGGAAATCCGCACGACCATCGCCGCTTCTCCGATTTCACCGGCTGGGAGAGCACCTAGAGTGCTGACGCGGTGGAGGCGCAGATTTCCGCAATCGTGGTTCTAGTCTTCGAGACCGCACCGATCGTAGATGAAATGGCCGGCCGTGCTCGATGCAAAGATCACCGTAAGATTGCCGGATTTGCGGTCAAGCGTGTAGTTGCCGCCGTCTGTTACGTCGTGCCACGAAATCTGCGTGTCGCTGATACGCGCGGGATTTGAATCGACGGTGCTCTTATCGTAGTCGATCCTAACCTGCCAGCTGAAACCGCTTGCCGGATTGCTGCACGTTATCGCGCTCTCGCCGTGGCGTGCCGCGCCGCCGGAGTTGACCATATCGGCAGCGAGCGCACTGGTTCCTTGAAGCCAGACCATGATTTGCAGGAACACGAGCCGCGGCCATTGGCGCGAGCCTTGAGAGAAAGAAAGGTTGCGTGGCATCGCCGTGGGCCTGTGGGGTGCCTGTCTTGTATTCAAGAGGCCTGCTTTTTAAGCATCTCGCCCACGCCAAGATGGCCGGCCCGCCTGAAGAGCATAAATTTAGTCAATCAAATGAATAGCATAATTTTTCGGCACATTTTTTGCGACTCTTTCCTTCGGTTGCTCACCTTTGGTTGACTAGCAAGAGGGGGGAACACTCATGTCATTCCTAGCGCTCGTCCCATCGCCACAATGGTTGGACACCGGAGACAATGCTTGGCAGCTAGCAGCCGCCACCTTTGTCGGCCTGCAAAGTATTCCCGGGCTAACGATTCTCTATGGCGGCATCGTCAAGAAAAAATGGGCAATCAACTCCGCCTTCATGTCGATGTACGCTTTCGCGTCCGTTCTCGTCGTCTGGATCCTCTTCGACTACAACATGGCGTTCGGGCCGCAATGGTTCCCGTTTCTCGGCATACCCAGCCCTGCGACGTCGGCCCTGTTTACTACCGGCCAGGCGACAATACCGGCTGCTGCATCGGGTATGCCGCCCCTCGCCTTTCCAATGGCGACCCTAATATTCTTCCAATTCGTCTTCGCTGCGATCACCGTCATCATCCTCGGTGGCTCTGTACTTGGGCGCATGAATTTCACCGCGTGGATGATCTTCTGCCCAGTGTGGATGACCCTGGTCTATACAGTCGGGGCATTTAGCATTTGGGGTGGCGGCTGGCTCGCGGGCATGGGCGTGGCAGACTTCTCGGGCGGTTATGTGATCCATCTTGCCGCCGGTACGTCGGGTTTCGTCGCCGCAGCAGTTATCGGTCCGCGCCTGCAGCAGGATCGCGACCATTTCCCACCTAATAGTTTGTTGGTCACGTTGGCCGGGGCCGGAATCCTGTGGCTGGGCTGGAACGGCTTCAATGGCGGCGATCCCTATTTCGCCAACGCCGACGCAGGCGCGGCGGTGCTCAATACGAACACCGCTACCGCGGTGGCCCTACTAGTATGGACGCTGATGGATAAGATGGCCTATGGCAAGCCATCGGTGATCGGCGCCGTCAACGGCATGATCGCGGGCTTGGTGGCAATCACTCCCGGGGCTGGTTTCGTCGATGGCTGGGGTGCCATTATCATTGGCGCCGTTGCGGGCTTCATCCCGTGGCTCAGCATGAACTGGTTCCAGAAGACCAAGCTGATGATGAAGGTGGACGATACGTTGAGCGTTTTCTCCACGCACGGCATTGCCGGACTAACAGGCGGTCTACTGGTGGGCGTTCTCGCAAACCCGGCCATGCTAATGTACATAGGCACGGATAAGGAAGCGCCCGGCTTCAGCGTGACGGGCTTACTCTACGGCAATGTCCAGCAGCTCGTGCTTCAGGCGGAGGGTGCGGCGTTTATCATCGTGTACAACGTGATCGCTACCTTCATCATCCTCAAAGTCATCTCAATCTTCGTTCCGTTGCGCATGGATGAAGCGACTTTGAAGGTCGGAGACGACGCGGTGCACGGCGAGACGGCCTATGCGATTGGCGCCGAGGGAGAATAGGCGGCCCTTGATGGTTCCTCGCGCTTTAAATTGTCAGGATCTCACTGCGGGCCCTTGTGGGATCAGTAAGCGGAGATCCACCGCCTCGATTTGATGGAAACAGAAACGGCCTCGGCTTGTCTGCGCCGTGGCCGTTTCGTTATTTTGGTAGACGTTTGCCTTGCAGGTAGTTTTGCCGCCGTCCTCAACGGTCCACATCCTGGGCCTGACGGGAACGATCGCGGGTGAAGGAGAACTGACGCCCTAGATGTCTTTCGGCGATGGCACCACTTATGTGCCTTTGAGTTGTGCAGATTGGCTTCGTGCAACGGACAGCGCGTCCCACCCGCGCTTGGAAGCAGGGGGCACAAATGAACTCATAAACGTAGCGATGTCTCGAGAATCGAACGAGTGGCGCCCTCGCGTTGGTCGCCACCATTCTCGCTATCAACAAGGAAATCAGCACGCAGACCAAGAAAAAACGCCGACCTTCACGCTCGGTCGTGGCTTATCACGAGGCGGGACATGCCATCGCGTGTCACACATTGGGCTCGAGGGTTCTGGCGGTATCGCTAATCCCAGATTACACCCCATGGGGTATCGATGGAGGCGGCTACTGTCTCGCTGAATTTCCCTCGAGCGTTGACGGGATGGCCATGCTGATGGCCGGCGAGATGGCTCAACTTCGTTTCGATCCAAAATCCGAAGGAACCTATCCGTTCGCCGGCGATGAGCACAAAGTGGAACTCATACTCACCGTCATGGTGAACCGAGCCGTGGCTGAGTTGAATCTCACGA
>Ga0187819_10002345_pt1 | contig 10034 bp, 7 predicted proteins | sample NC_wetland_sal_i_15_FD_132411 | JGI IMG/M metagenome (GOLD analysis project Ga0187819, IMG submission 132411) | Wetland sediment microbial communities from Neuse River Estuary, North Carolina, USA - SO4_4 | ecosystem: Environmental > Aquatic > Freshwater > Wetlands > Sediment | place: USA: North...
CTGTCACGTCTCAAAGCGGCCTGCGCTCGTTCTAACGAATTTACAAGCTGGACTCGCTTGTAGCCCTGTTTGGTTCCGCGGAAACCCACTGCCACGAGGAACCGATTCCGCTCACTCCCTGTCTTGAGGTCCGACAGCAGCTCCCTGGACACCCTTCGGCGGAGGACATCTCTGATAGCCGGTCCTCTAAGCCCCGCATTCGAGAGCCAAACGGCAAGGCCAAGCCGACAGATATCTTGAACCGAGAAGTGACGGCGGGAACCCCTCTTGCCTCGGCCTTCAACCGAAGCGGTTATTTTGTACCTCGCTCCCAGTTTATTAAGGCGCAGCACACCTGTTCCGAGAAGTCCCGAGACTTGATGGATTTCAAATTGAGCGCTCATAGGTTAGGCGAAATGCTTAGCATTAGACGCGTGAGAATGGTCGAGCAGGGCCAATTTTATACCAGAATGGTCTCAAGTGATCCAAAAGAGTGCGAAGCTGACCCAACTAGCACACTCTGTCGCGTCTAATGCAGTTCAAGAGGAGGGAACATAAAGATGGAAGCGCTTCTCGATGTAAACGGTGTGGCACGTTTGCTTTCACTTTCACCGTGGCCGTTTCTCGGCGCCGAGTTCGAACGGTTCGTCTCCCAAGCACGCCAGCACTGCGACGGTGACAGTGTTTCAACGACACCAGACTCACCGCCAGAATGTTCCGCGTAACCTTCCATGCCGGGCCGAAACCTCGTTTGGTATTAGACGCACCCCGCATTTGTGCGGGGGCATCCCCAAAAGGAGAACTATGCAATGGAAACGAAGAATAGTCATGTACGAGGCATTTCCCTCGCTACTGATTCCGATAAGCGCGTTGCGACTGCGAGCATACAGGTTGGCGATGTGCTGATTCGAGGCATCGCCGTCTGGCGGTCCCCTCACGGCAAACTTTGCGTCTTCTTCCCCAGCTACAGGCGGGGATACAGCTTCGAGGAAGCCATCAGCCTGCCTAGCGAATTGCGTACGGAAATCGAGGCCGAGGTGATCGCCGCGTACAAAGCGGCCGATCGTGCCGAGGACTAGCCGCATGTCCTCCCCCAAGCCAAACGCATGAACACCACGTTAGGCAAGCCACCGCCCCAGTGGTCAGCAATTCCGTTTTGTGAGGGCACAGCACGATATGGGACGCACCAATCATGGCGCGCGGGAGGAGTGCGCCGATAACAGCAAAGCCACATTACGGAGGGAAATTCAAAATGTGCGCAGTAGCCATTGACATCGAACCAGTCACCAGCAGCGAGAAAGCAACTGAAGCCACAAAACCAAAGACTTCTCCTGCCACGGAGGACGTGTTTGCCGCTCTGAGCCGTATTCTTGAGACGAACTTCTACAAACCTGACCTGCAAGCTACGCGCATCGTTTTGGGCACGATCAATGCCCATTACCTGAACGTTGGCGACCCTGCCTGGCTGTTCGTAGTGGCGCCGCCTGGAAGCGGCAAAACCACGACCAGCATCATGGGCGCTTGCGGGCTGCCCCAGGTCGTCCCACTCAGCGAATTTACCGAGAATAGCTTCTTGAGCGGTTTTCACGGCCACATCGAGCCGGGTCTTCTAGAGAAACTTGGGCACACGTCCCAAGAGGGCCAGCACTACACGACGAAAGGCGACGCAATCTTCATGGCAAAGGACTTCACTACGGTTCTCTCCATGCGTCGCGAAACGCGCGCCATGATCTTGGCCCAATTGCGAGAAATCCACGACGGATGCTTCAAACGAGCCTTTGGCACCGGAGTGACCAAGGAGTGGCATGGACGGGTCACGATCATTGCTGCCGTGACTCCCGTTCTTGACCGGCATTACGGCGTTTTCAACGTCCTGGGTGAGCGGTTTCTTAACCTGCGTTGGCCTCGACCAGACTCACCGGAAGCTGGAGAGTGGGCCATCCGACAGCAAGGCCGCGAGGCGGACATACAGGCCCAAATGCAGGCCGCCATAAAGGCCATCTTCAAGCAAGCTGCTAAGGCCAAACCGGCGCTGCCCAAGGCCATGGAAACCCGGATTGCGCAACTGGCCGAAGTTGTGGCCCTCGGCAGGACTCACGTTTTCAGGTCCTCGTATGGCAACCGCGAAATCGAGTACGTGCCGGAAGCCGAAGCCAATACCCGTCTATCCAAAGGGATTGCCGCAATTACACGCGAGGAACTTGTGTCGATCTCCGTGGCGATCCACAATCGCCGTACTTGAATCCCATGGCGGACGCCGCCTTTGCCAGAGCGTCAAATGCCTCGAAACCGAATTGCTTGCCGTTTAGACGGAGGCTAGCCATAAAAGCAGCAATCTACGCGAGAGTAAGCACGGCTGGACACGGCCAGTCACCAGAGCTGCAGGTCCGGGAAATCCGGGAATACTGCGGACGCCGGGGATGGCAAGTCTGCGGAGAGTACGTGGACGCCGGCGTCTCGGGCGCAAAGGACTCACGGCCAGAGCTGAATCGGCTCATGGCAGACGCGCACCGTCGCCGATTCGATGCCGTTGTGGTCTGGAAATTCGACCGCTTCGCTCGCTCCGTCTCGCACCTGCTGCGAGCACTCGAAACCTTCAACGCGCTTGGCATCGCATTTGTGAGCCTCTCAGAGCAGATCGACACCACGACGCCAACAGGGAAAATGGTTTTCACTGTCTTGGGTGCCGTCGCGGAGTTGGAGCGCAGCCTAATCGCAGAGCGTGTGAGGGCAGGTCTGCGAAATGCCCGGGCCAAAGGAAAGCATCTCGGAAGACCGCGAGTCACCGTGGATGCCGCTCAGATTGCCCGTCTGCGAGCCTCCGGGCAGCCGTGGCGAGCCATTGCCCAAACGCTTGGGGTTTCGGTCGGAACTGTTCATGCGGCCAACCAGAGGCGTTCAAAAAACTTGTCGTCTGCCGCTCCCGCAAGTGATTGATTCAACTGAGTTCGTTGCTGCCCTTCGCCGCGTTCGAGAAACACCAGTTTCACGAATAGCCCGCAAGCCGATTCGTTAGCAGGGCTATACGTCAAGGAACAGGCGTCCTATGCAGGATACATCATCGATTAACAGGCCAGTATCCGCCGCTCACAGAATTTATTAAATTCAATAAAACCAGCATTGACGCTCTGCCGAACTTGGTGTAACAGAGAAGCGGGGTGGGATTAGCCAGTTTACGTAACATCGAGTTTGTCTCAGATCGCGGGCGTGTACACCAATTTAAAGTATCCAGATGCCAGTCCGTTCGAGGAGGGACACATGCGAGTTCTTCGGAAATCATTCCTTCCGATGATTTGCCTTCTCTTCATTGTAGCCACTGCGTGGGCGAGCATCACCGGGAGCATTTCGGGCATTGTGGCGGACCCCAGCGGATCCGTTATCCCCAGTGTCACAGTCACGGCAATCAATGTAGCGACCGGAATCCGTTCTGTCACGAAAACGGACGATAAAGGTTTTTACAGCCTGCGAGACCTGCCTGTTGGGACGTACAACCTGCGCGTCGAGCAAGGCGGGTTCAAGGTTTACGAGAAACATGGGATCACGATCGACGCGAATTCTGCGATCCGCGTCGACGTACAGCTCGAAGTGGGGACGGTGGCTGAGAAGGTCACTGTATCGAGCGACGCGGTGCAAGTCGAGACACAGAACACGCAGATGGGCGAGGTCATCAACAGCGAGCGGATAATGGCCGTGCCTCTGAACGGGCGGGACTTCACGGATTTGCTCTCGACGCAACCCGGCGTCGTGCCTGGCGCTTATTCGACGCAAGGGACGGGATTGAACGACCGCGTGGTGAGCGGAAACACGCAGGAGATGAACGCGGGGACGCAGTCGATCAACGGGCAGCGAGAGACGGCGAACGGATTCATGGTCAACGGGGCGAATGTGGAAGAAGGGAAGAACAACGGGACGACGGTAATACCGAATCTGGACTCGATCGCGGAGTTCCGCATTATCACGAACAATTTCGACGCGGAATATGGCAACTACAGTGGCGGGCAGGTCAACGTAGTCACCAAGCAAGGGACGAACGACTTCCACGGTAATCTATTCGAGTTCAATCGCAACACCGACCTAAACGCGCGGAATTATTTCGCATCTTCGATCCCGAAGTTCATTCAAAACCAGTTTGGCGGGACGGTAGGCGGGCCGATCCGCAAGGACAGCACTTTCTTTTTCGGCGACTACCAGGGAACGCGACAGATCTTTGCGCCGACTCAGACGACGTCTGTTCCCGACGGCGGCCTGGACAACTCAGGGAATTACGTGCTGTCGGCGGGCCAGCAGGGGATAATCGGGTCGGCGTCAGCTCCCGCAGGCACCGTACAAGGGACAAATTGGGCAGGCATCCTCACGACGCGGCTGGGTTATACGGTAAATCAGGGCGAGTCGTACTTCATGCCAACGAATGGCGCTAGCGGCCCCTGCACTACGACAGACCCGACCAGTGGATGTGTATTCCCCAATTTCACTGTTCCAAAAGCTGCTTTCTCGTCAGCGGCCGCCGGGCTTCTGCCGTACATCCCAGTGCCGAACGTCGCAACCGCGATCTCCGCGATAACCGGCTTCAATTACTCGACATCCACCTTCAATGAAAAACTGCGGGACGATAAGGTGGGATTGCGGATCGACCAGAACACTCGTTGGGGCATGATTTCCGCTTATTATCACGGCGATGACGACACGTTAAACAATCCTTTCCCGAACGGTGGCGCGACGGTGGCGAGCCCCAACATTGGCGCGTACGGCGCCCTCGACCAGGACCGCGCCCAGCTAGTTATGCTGAGTGATACGAAGTCTTTTGGGTCATCAGCATTCAATGAGGCGCGCATTTCGTACGTGAGAAATGCCGCGCATCTGTTCACGCCCCAGGGAGGGCTGCAGAATAGCGGCCAGCAGATCACTTTGACTTCTCTCGGGTTTCCGGCTCCTGCGACGCAAGGAGGAGTGTTCAACGGGGGCATCGCGCCCGTTCAGCCCGCGTTGGAAGGCATTCCGAACATCGGCTTCAACAACTATACGATCGGGGTGCCTTCCGACTCGACCAAGCAGTACAACAACATGTTTCAAGTGCAAGATAATTTCACGAAGATCGTGGGGCGTCACAGCCTCAAGTTTGGGGCTCAGTTCCACTACGACCAAATCGACGACAGGAACTACTACGGGGAAAACGGAGCATTCAGTTTCGATGGAAGCGAGACGGGCCTCGATTTCACCGATTTCCTGGTGGGAGCGCCCTCCGGCCTGATCCAGGCCACCGAACAAATTCTGGACACGCGCTCGAAATACATGGGAGTGTTCGCCCAGGATAGCTGGCGCATCACTCCAAGTTTGACGCTGAACTACGGCTTGCGCTGGGAGTTCAGCCAGCCGTGGTACGACACCGGAAACAAGCTCGAGACTCTGATTCCCAACGTACAGTCCGTCGTTTTCCCCGGCGCACCCATCGGATGGGTTGTTCCTGGCGATTCGGGAGTACCCTCGACGCTGGCCCCCACGCAGTATCACAACTTCTCGCCGCGTCTGGGGCTGGCCTACTCACCATCGGCCACTTCCGGATTGCTGGCCAAGTTGAGTGGAGGGCCTGGGAAGATGAGCATCCGCCTAGGCTATGGGATCTTCTACACGGCCATCGAAGACGCTACGCAGTTCCAGGAAATCGGGGATGCGCCGTATGGATTGTTTTACGTCAGTCCCGTTCCTCCGATATTCGAGACGCCATTTATCGACCGCGGCTCGGGGAACAACGAGGGCCAGCGCTTTCCGTTCGCATTTCCGCCGCGAGGGGTGAGCGCGAAGAACCCCGATACCACGTTCAATTGGGTGGGAGTAGAGCCGATCATAGGGGCTCTCGCTTACGACCACAACGACGTGACGCCGTACTCGGAGGACTATGAATTTTCCCTGCAGCGCCAATTCGGCGCAGGAACCGTTTTGAGCCTGAGCTATGTGGGAACGCAGGGACACAAGCTCATTACCGAACTCGAAGCCAATCCCGGAAATCAGGCTCTTTGTCTGCAACTCAATGAAGCGCCGTACAACCCCGATCCGGTAAATAATCCGACGCCGTGCGCGGGCTTCGGCGAGGGGAATCTGTATGTGCTTCCACCGGGTGTTGGGTATCCTCCGGCGGCCACGGCGCCTGTGGAGGCCACGGCGACTTGTGCTTCGGGGAGCGGAACTTGCGACGCGGTGAACACGACATACACCGTGATTCCGCCGCAGAACGGAGTTTTCGCCCTCGGCAACAATCCGTACGAGATCACCGCTGCACAATCCTCGTACAACTCGTTTCAGGCCAGCCTTCGCCACAACAGCGCCTGGGGAAGCTTCCTGTTCGGATACACTTACAGCAAGTGCATAGACAACGCGTCAGCGCTGCAAGAAGGCATCAATCCGTTTAATCCGAGGGAAAGCCTGGGTCTGTGCGTCTTTGATGTCACGCATAATTTTGGCGGCAGCTTTGATGTGAAACTCCCGTTCGAGCGCGCCTTCCATGCCGGTTCCGGATGGGCAAATCGACTTGCGGGAGGGTGGACCATTGCCGGAATCACGACGTTCGCCACTGGTTTGCCCGTGACGCTCTCAGAACGCGACGATAACTCCTTGACGGGCACGCAGAATACGGAAGCCCCCATCGACCTGCCGGAAATCACGGCGGGAAAGGTCCTGAACAACACGAATCCGCGCTCGGGACAACCGTATTTCAACTCAGTATCACCTGCTGCCGGCGGAATTTTCAGTTTCGAACCGCTCGGACAGATTGGCAACGCCCGCCGGCGGTTTTTCCACGGCCCTGGCCTGAATAATTGGGATATGGCGTTGCTCAAAGACACCCAGTTCACGGAATCGAAAAGCCTCGAATTTCGGTTCGAGGCCTTCAACATCTTCAATCACGCGCAGTTTATGAATCCCGACGGGAACATCAACGACGGCTACCCGGACCAAGGCGGCACGTTTGGGCTGGTGAGCGGAGCACACGCGCCGCGGATTCTGCAGGTAGCGCTGAAGTTCTTGTTCTGAGCGAACAGCTAACACCGAGCCCACAGAACGGTGCGATGCTCCGCTGAAGAGCGCGGCTCTGCATCTAAACCCGCGACCCGAGCCAGATCAGAGGGGATTAACCAAACCTTGCTGGGTGGCCCTCGTGTTGCGCACCAACAACAGCACGAGGAGCATGCCCACAAACGGGACCAGGCCGGCGACGATCATAATGGGGTCGAAGGCATGCGTGGCGGCAGCCGCGCGCACGTCTGAAAAGCGGCCAACCAATTCGAAGCCGATGATGGTTCCAATCCCCGCGCCGGTTCCGCTCATGCCGCTGACCGTCGCGACGGATCGAGCCGAATACAAATCCGTCGGAAGCACGTTGGCGATGGTCGTGAACGAGCCGTAGCAGAAGGTGGCGAGGCCAAAGAGCAATGTGATCGCCCCGACTTTGGTGGTGAGAATTGTCGGAATTAGCAGCGTGGTTCCGATGCCGCCAAACACCACGACTGCCTTTCGCGCGGTTCCCAGTGGCCATCCCCTTCGAATCAAATTTCCGGAAAGCCATCCGCCAAAGAAACTGCCGAGATCAGCGGCGATAAATGGAACCCAGACCGCGATCAGATTCGTTCTGAGTTCGATTCCTTTGGCCACAAGATAAATGGGAAACCAATCCGTGATGAAGAACCAGACCGGATCGGTGAATGTTCTGGCGGCAATCGTTCCCCAGGTTTGGGGAAGTTTGAGCAAATCGCGCCAGCGCGGATGCGGCTCTGCTGTTGAAGCGGATTCGCGCCGGTCGGCGAGAACGAGTTCTCGCTCGGCCACGCTAATCCGAGGATGATCTTCCGGGCGGTGGTAGGAGCTGCGCCAAACGATCAGCCAAATAAACCCGAGCAGTCCCGGCACGGCGATAGCAGGACGCCAGCCCCAGCGAAAGAAGATGGGGAGCACGATGAATGGCGCGATTGCGCCTCCGATGGAGGAACCGCTATCGAAAAAAGCGGTAGCCAGCGCCCGCTCTCGTTTCGGAAACCATTCTGACACCGCCTTTGTGGCCCCCGGCCAGTTCGCTGATTCACCTGCGCCGAGGAGCGTCCGAAATGCGAGCAGGCTTCGAAAGCCGGTAGCCAGCGGCGTCAAAATCGAAACCAGGGAATACCAGGTTACCGTCAAAGCGAGGCCACGCCTGGTGCCGAGGCGATCCATCAAGCGGCCGCATAGCGTTTGCCCAATCGAATAGGCCACGCGGAATGCGATGACCAGTGAGGCGTAGTCCGTATTGGTCCAGTGATAGTCGCGCTTCAAGTACGGTGCCAGCAGCGACAGACTTTGCCGGTCGATGTAGTTGATTATCGTCGAGGCGAACAGAATGGCGGCAATCCACCAGCGGAGAGAGGGGATGGCCTTGCGTTGGCGGGCTGGGTCAAGCAACTCAGGGCTGTTTTTTGGGTTCATGAAGGTGCCTGGCACGACGAAGAGTGGCTTGCGCGTGTGGGGCTGGGCATCGAGACGAATCGGCCTGCGCTATTTGCTTGTCGCCGCGAACTTCGACAGCGTGGCTGGATTTAGCAGCGCGGCTGAATGAGTATCGAGATATATCGTGGCCCGCGGATGCGTCCGCAGAATCGATGCAGGCGCCAGGGGGCTGATTTCGCCGTCAAAGCACGCATGAACAGCTTGTGCCTTTCGCGAGTCAGGCACCACAGCTAGAATTTCTTTCGCCTTAAGCATCTGCCGAACGGACATGGAAATGGCCTGCTTTGGCACTTCCGAAATGTTTTTGTACCAGCCTTCACCTACCTGTTGCCGGCGACAAACCTCATCGAGGTTCACCACCAGAAATGGCTCCTCCGTCTCGAAATCGGCTGGCGGATCGTTGAAGGCGATGTGGCCATTTTCGCCGATGCCGAGGAAAGCGATGTCGATGGGCGCCGAGGTCAGCGCCTGACCAACTGTGCGAATGACTTTGGCCAGATCATCGGCGCCGTTCAACAAGTGATAGTTCGTAATGCCGGTTTTGTCGATGAGATGCTCGTGAAGAAAGTGGCAGAAGCTCGCGGGGTGGTCCATGGGCAAGCCGATGTATTCGTCGAGGTGAAACAGTTCCACATTTTTCCACGGCACATCCGCAGATCGCGTCAACGCGGCGAGAAACTCGAATTGCGATGCGGCGCTGGCGGCTACCACGCGCACACGGCCTCGTTCGTGAATCGCGGGGCGCATGGCGGCGACGGCTTGCTCCGCAGCAGCGGTACCCAACGAAGTCTTGTCCGGAAACACCTTCAGGACCATGGCGATCTCCTTGCAACGGAGGTGTGCGTATTATACAAACTCCGCTTGGATTCGGTTTGAGGAGTGGAGATGCCCAGCGAAGGTGGCTCAGGCCATGAAGAGGAAAATTGCAGCGGCTTTTTTCGTGTTTCTGGCTGTTTTCGTATTGGTGATGGCGGGGGCGGCTCGCGCGCAAACCATCCGAGTGGACGCCACTCCGAGTCATGCGGTCAACACGTTCAGCCCGATCTATGCACTGGGATCTACGGTTGACCGCGTCCCCAGCAATGCTACGGACACCTTCTTTCGTCCCGATCAAATCAGGAAAATCCTCGAAGCGGGGTGGGGCGCAATCTCCTATCGCCAGAATACGGACCTCTTCGTCCAGGCTTGGCATTGGAATCCGCAAGGCAAATGGAGCGACCCTTCGGGCAAATGTTATTTCGTCGGCGATTCGACGCCGGGCAAGATGATCCGGCATTCCTACGGTTACTCGCTGCCGCATCGCGGGTTCACGCGCAACAATGGAACGGAATTCGACGGGTATTCACGGCTCGACGACGGCGACCTCAACACCTACTGGAAAAGCAATCCTTATCTGACGCAGGCGTTCACGCACGAGGACGACTCGCTGCATCCGCAGTGGGTGGTGATCGATCTGGGCAGCGATCGGGAGGTCAACTCAATTCGCATCGATTGCCGATCCTTACGCGACGCGCTACCAGGTTCAGTGTTGGCGTGGGCCAACGCGCAGGGGAAAACTTCATGGTTCGGGCGCTTTCTCGATTATCTGA
>Ga0187819_10002347_pt1 | contig 10031 bp, 8 predicted proteins | sample NC_wetland_sal_i_15_FD_132411 | JGI IMG/M metagenome (GOLD analysis project Ga0187819, IMG submission 132411) | Wetland sediment microbial communities from Neuse River Estuary, North Carolina, USA - SO4_4 | ecosystem: Environmental > Aquatic > Freshwater > Wetlands > Sediment | place: USA: North...
ACGATGATCCCCACGGGATTGTGGAGCGCGAGTTCAGCGATATCGTTTACGGCAAGGATACGCCCTACGGCTGGCGCGAAGAGTATGCCACGATCGACAAGATCTCCCGCGACGACATCGTGCAGTTCTACCGGCGCTACTTTTTTCCGGCCAATGTGATGCTGGCGGTGATCGGCGATTTTTCGGCGGCCGACATGAAGGCCAAGCTGGAAAAACAATTCGCGGACTGGACCGTCCAACAGCCGCCGGTGCCGCCTTTTCCGCCGGTGAAAAACCAGGCGCAGCCGGGCATCTTTCTCGCCAACAAGACTGACGTTACGCAGACGTTTCTGGCCCTTGGGCACCTGGGCGGCGAATTTCGCGACAAAGACTACCCGGCGCTCGAGGTGATGGCCGACATCCTGGGCGGCGGGTTCCAGAGCCGGCTGCTCCAGCGTGTGCGGACCAAGCTGGGCTATGCGTACGAGATCTCGGCATTCTGGGGAGCCAATTACGACCATCCGGGACTGTTCCAGATGACCTGCAGCACCAAGTCCGCCACAACGACCGATACGATCAAAGTGATTGAAGAGGAAGTCGAAAAGATGCGCACCCGTGAGGTGAACGCCGAGGAGCTCGACAGCGCCAAACAGACGGTGGCCAACAGTTTTGTTTTTGCCTTCGATACTCCGTCCAAGACGCTGAACCGCATGCTGCGGTACGACTACTACGGCTATCCGCGCGACTTCATCCACCAGTACCAGCGCGCCATTGAGGCGGTCACGCGGGCCGATGTGCTGCGCGTGGCGCGCGAACACATCCAGCCCAAGGACCTGACCATCGTGGCGGTCGGAAATCCGCAGGAATTTGGCAAGCCCCTGGCAACGCTCGGGCTGCCGGTTGCGTCCATTGATTTGACGATTCCCGAGCCGCCCGGCGCGCCCAAGGCAGCTTCGAACGCGGATGCCGCCAGTATGGAGCGCGGCAAGAAGCTGATAGAGCGGGTCCAGCAAGCGGCAGGCGGAGCGGACAAGCTGGCGGCGATTCAGGATGTTACCGAAACCGTCGAATTGAGCATGGCCGCCATGCCTGCTGGAATGAAAGTGAAGCAGACAAATTTTTGGATCGCGCCGGATTCTTTTCGGCAGGAGAGCCAGCTCCCCTTCGGCAAGGTCGTGGTCTATTCGGACGGCAAGAGCGGATGGATGTCCACACCGCAGGGCGTGCGCCCGCTTCCCGGAGCCCAGTTGAAACAGGTTCGTGAAGAACTGTTCCGCATTTACTTTCGCCTGTTGCTCAGTGACCGAGAGGCGGACCGAACTGTGAGTTCTCCGGAAGAAGGCGTCCTCGAAATCAGCGATCCAGCCGGCAATTCCGTCCGGCTGTTCATCGACGAAAAAACGGGCCTTCCGGCAAGGGAAGTGTACACCGCCGAGCAGCCCGCGGGTCCGCCGGGCCCCATGGAAGAGATCTTCGATGAGTTCGACCAGGCGGGCGGAATCAAGGCGCCAAAGAAGATCACGGTGAACCAGAACGGCAAGAAGTTCGGCGAGCTGACTGTCGAGGAATACAAATTCAATTCCGGCCTTAAACCCGAGGATCTCAGCAAGAAACCATGAAAACCAGCGGACTCCTGTTCGCCATCGCCATCGCAGTTTTTCCGGCCGGCGCTGAATCGAATCTCGAACGCGGCAAGCGTATCGTGGACGAAGCGGTAGAGGCCTTGGGGGGAGAGAATTTTCTCCAGATGGCGGATCGTGTCGAGACCGGGCGCGCCTACTCGTTCTATCGTGAGCGACTGAACGGGCTATCCATAGCGACGATCTACACGCGTTACCTGACTCGGCCTGAGCCGCCGGTAGCCGGTTTTCTGGGCGTCCGCGAGCGCGAGGCGTTCGGGAAAAAGCGAGACAGCGCGGTGATCCTGGCGGACGGCGAGGGGTACGATATCACGTTTCGCGGAGCCCGGCCGCTGCCGGACGACCGGATCGAGCGATTCAAAGACAGCACGCTTCGCAACGTTCTTTACATTCTACGCATGCGTCTGGGCGAGCCCGGCTTGATCTGCGAATCCAGGGGCATGGACGTGGTGGAGAACCAGTCGGTGGATATCGTCGATATCACTGACGCCGATAACCGCGTAGTCACGGTTTACTTCAGCCACGTGACTCACCTGCCGGTGAAACAGGTGACCAACCGGCGCGACCCGCTGACCAAGGACCTAGTGGAGGAGGTCACCCGTTTTGCGAAATATCGCGACGTCGGCGACGGGGTGATGTGGCCTTTCGACGTCCAACGAGAGCGCAATGGAGAGAAGATCTTCCAGATGTACGCAGACTCGGTGGTAGTCAACAAGGGCTTGACGGACAACCTGTTCACGCTTCCCGCCAACATGAAGATCTTGAATAAGGAGAAATGACGAGGCAGGTCTGCTACTCCGCCCTCTTCGGGATTTCCATCTCCACCAGCAGACCCGGGTGCATGTTTCGGGCGTGCAGCTTGCCTCTGTGTAGTTCCACCGCGCGGCGGGCGATGGCCAGTCCCAGCCCCACTCCTCCGCTATCGCGGTTGCGATCTCCCTCGACACGATAGAACGGATCGAAAATGCGGCTGAGCGCTTCTTCGGGGACACCCGGCCCATAGTCGCGCACCTCAATCCGCGCCACGGTTCCGTCCGGCGCGAGATGGACCTCGACGGGCGTTTCACTGGGCGCGTATCGAACGGCATTGCGAATCACGTTCTCGGCGGCGCGCCGCAGCAGTTCCGCATCGCCGGACACCGTCACCGGCTCCGGCGCATACAGTTGGAGCGAGGAGCCGCGGGCCGCCGCCTCGATGGAACAATCACTGACGATCGCAGCCAGCAGATCGTCCAGGCGCACGGAGTGCGCGCGGAGAGCCTGCGGGTCCACCTCGATGCGCGTGGCCTGGAGCAGTTCGCCCACTAGAACGTTCAACCGGTCGGATTCCTTTTGGATGCGATCCAACGCCGCGCCGTGATTCTCTCCGGAGCGCGCCAGCTCGATGGCCACATTCAGGCGCGCCAGCGGCGAACGTAGCTCGTGCGAAATATCCAGCAGCAGCCGGCGCTCGGCGGATACCAGGTTTTGGATACGCTCCGCCATCTGATCGAAGGTGCGGGCGAGCTGGCCCAGTTCGTCGCGCCGCGTGGATCCGGCGCGGGCTGAAAAATCTCCCTGCCCGAACCGCTCGAGCGCGCTCTGCAGCTTGCGCAGCGGCATCGTCAGGTAGCCGGCGAGCAGGTAGCAGAGCAACACCACCCCGCCCAGCACATAGAGTTGTCCGGCCGGAAAATTCCCCTGCGCGATGGTTTCTCCGGGGATGGAAAGGATAAACCAATACCGCCCGTTCTCTGTTTTGCGCGCCACCACCGAGCGATTGCGGGGAAAAAATGATCGTGCGCGGCCCGCCGCGATCAGCTCCGAGCGATCCTCACCCGTCACCAGATCACGGCCGTTCACGTCGGCCAGTATGGCCTCCGACTGGAAAATCTCGTGCACGCGTGCGAGATCCCAGCGAAGGGCGGCCACTCCCCCGGTCTCGTACGCCTCCACCGCTTCACGAGCCTGGAACCGGAATGCGCGAGACATGGGCGCCGGGCGCATGGGGTCGTTATAGTGCCGGATCGCGATGAGGCTGAAGCCGACGAAGGCGAGAATGAAGGTGGCGAGAAACCAGAGCAGGATCTTGGCGAAAAGCGACCTCACGGCGTCCCTTCCACGAGCTCTTCCGCCGAGCGCAGGAACTGGTATCCGACGCCGCGAATTGTCTTGATCAGAGGCCGTCCCGTTTCCAGCTTCCTGCGCAGATGGCTCACGTGCATATCCGCCGAGCGATCAAAGGCCGTCGCCTTGCGGTTGTAGAGGTGTTCCATCAGGTCGTCGCGCGAGACGACTTTACCTGCGGAGCGCATCAACAATTCGAGAATGTCGAATTCGAAAGTGGTCAACTCGACTCTTCTGCCGTTGACCCACGCCTCTCGCGTGCCCGGATCGACGCGCACGCCGTTGACTTCCAACGGAGCCTCCTTCGACGGAGGTTGTTCCAGGCGCCGCAGAATCGCGCGAATGCGCGCCACCAGTTCCCGGGAGTTGAACGGCTTGGCCAGATAATCGTCCGCTCCCATTTCCAGACCTGCGATGCGATCCAGATCTTCGCCGCGCGCGGTAAGCATGAGCACGGGAACGCGGCTCTCCGCGCGCAGGCGGCGGAGGATTTCGAAGCCGTCGAGTCCCGGCAGCATGACATCCAGGATCACCAGATCGAATCCGCCGTGCAGGGCGCGATCTAAGCCGTGGGGGCCATCGTGCTGGCACTCGGTGGAAAAACCCTCGCGCGAGAGCAGTTCGTCAAGCAGAGTGCAGAGCTCGGCATCGTCATCAACCAACAAAATCCGCACGGCTAAAATGTATCACGCGGCAGGCCTGAGGAAAGCGGGTTTTACATTCATTTACAGGGCGGCGCAGAACCTTGGCCCGCGCCGTCCGTTTTATTAATCAGGAGGGATTGAATCCTACATGAAAAGCACAACTAACTCGTTTTGCAACTATGGCCGCGCTCGCGTCCGCAATGGTCTTCGCGCAGAGCCCGGCCCCGTCTAACCCGCCCCAGCCGCCGGCGCAACATCGCCAGTGGAATCGCGGGCAGAGGTTCGAAAGGGCAGCCACACAACTCAACCTGACGGACGATCAAAAGCAGCAAGCCCGGTCGATCTGGCAGGCGGCGCGCGCCTCTTCGCAGCCTCTGGCTCAACAGCTCCGGCAGAGCCGGCAGGCTGTGCGGGATGCCGTCAAAGCCGGCAAATCCGGCGCGGACCTCGATCAGCTCACTGCTAACGTCGGGAACCTGGCGGGGCAAATGGCCACCCTTCGCACTAAGGCGTTCGCCCAGTTCTACGCTATGTTGACGCCTGATCAGCGGACCAAAGCCGATCAAATGGCCGATCACGTCCGTAGTATGTTCATGAATAGACATGCGCAGCAAGGGGGCGGAGCCGGCGCGTAACGCCATCTGGTTTGTGTTGCGGCGGACGCCACTTCCGCTGGCGCTCGCCGCAATCTGCTTTTTCATTTCACAATCAGCTTACGCGCAGAACCGCCGCGAGGTCATTCTCCGATTGCGCGACGACGTCGCGACGGCCATGGCGCACGTGAGCCTCGAGGAAAAACAGGTTCAGAAGCTGGACCGTTGCCGCCAAACGCTGCTTCTGGCATCGCAGTCCGGCCAAAAGAACACCGGCGGCGGCAAGAAAGATCTGGATGCCGCGGTGAGCGATATCGAGAAACTTTTCCAAAAACGTCTGTTTCTCGAAGAGGATCGAAAAGGCGTCGAGCAGGATATTCGCCAGTTGCGTTTGATCGAGCGCAATCAGGAGGCGCGCCGCAATCCGCGGCGCGGGCCTTGACGGCTTCGTGATACTCTTCCCTGGATAGTGCCCTCCGAAGAACAAGAGCGCATGGACGCGCTGAGCGAAGCGATTGTGCGCTTGCTCAGACGCCAGGAACAAACCGAGCGGCGCCTCGCTCGCATCGAAACAGCTCTGGGCATTGTTGAGACGGGCCCGCCATCGCAGCAGCCGCGCCAACCGGAACCGCTGCCGGTGGCGGCAGCCGAACCTCCGGAGCAGCGCGTGGCGGCGGAGCCCGCTTCCCCGCCCCCAAGCCAGCCGGTTGCGCCCGTTCCGCCGCAAGCCGCCGAGTCGGACCGGCCTCGGGAGTTCGAAACTCAGGTCGGCCTTACCTGGATCAGCCGCATCGGAGCCGTCACGCTGATCTTCGCTGCCGCGTTCATTTTCAAATACGCCGTCGACAATCAATGGATCGGCGAAACCGGCCGCATCATTCTCGGCATTCTGGCCGGGCTTGCGTGTGTCGGGGCCGCTGATCGCATCTGGCACAGCGGCCATCGTACCTACGCACAGGCCATCTCCGGACTCGGAATAGCCGTTCTCTATCTTTCTTTCTACGCTTCTTTCGCGTTCTACCACCTGCTACCGCAGAGCGTGCCTTTCGCGCTGATGACCCTAACCACGGTGCTCTCGGGTGCTCTGGCGCTACGCTACGACGCGCCTGCCATTGGAGCACTCGGCCTCATCGGCGGTTATCTGACGCCCGTGCTGCTCTCTACCGGCGAGGATCACCCTGTCATCTTGTTCAGCTATGTTTTCCTGCTCGATCTGGGCGCGCTCGCACTGGCGCGCGCGCGCAAGTGGCGGGCGTTCGAGTTCCTGGCTTTCGCGGCCACCGTGTTCCTCTATTCCGCCTGGATGACGGAGCACTTTACACCTGAAAAACAAACTGTGGCCTCGGTGTATGCGCTCTTTTTCTACGCATTATTCGTGCTGGCGGACCATCCCGCAATCGTGATGACATCGCAGGTGCTGGTTACCGTGGCGCTGACGGGTATCTGGGACAAGAAGCCGTTTCCTTACCTGGCCACCACAACGGCCGTCGCCGCCGCTGGTTTGGTTGTGGCGGACCGCCGGAAGCAAGCCGCGTTTGCGCCCGGTGCTCTTGCCGCGTACTGGATTCTCTATGCTGTCTGGCATAGTTCCTTCCCAGGAAAAGTTCCGGTCGGTACGGTCCTCCCCATGCTCACCGTGGGGTTCCTGTTGTTTTATGTCTGGCCGCCATGGAGAATGCTCGCTCGCAAAGCTGAGTTAAGCACACCGGAATTTCTGGTGCTCTCGCTCAACGCTGTGGCTTACTTTGGCGCCGCGTACAACCTGCTAGCGGCGGATAACCACGCGTATCTGGGATTGTTCACCGTGGCCCTCGCCGGACTGTATCTCGCAATGGGCCTCGAGATGTGGCGGCAACTGCCCGCGGAGAACCGCGACTCGCGGCCCGTGCTGCTATCGCTGGGTGTCGCGCTCACGCTGCTCACGCTCGCGGCTCCGATCCAGTTCACCGGATATCGCATCACGATTGGCTGGGCCGTGGAAGCGGCGGCGCTCACCTGGATCGGCAAACGTGCGCGCAGCGAGCGGCTCATCCTGGCAGCGCTCTGTGTTTTCGCTCTCGTGCTGATACGTCTGTGGACCATCGATTCGTGGATGTACTTCGACGTGCATTACGTGACTCTGTGGAACAGCCGGTTCCTCACGTTCTTGATCGCGGCGGCCGCACTCTGGGGTTCGGCATATTGGCTCCATAGCGGCGCTCGCGCTCTGGCCACCTACATCACCGGGCATTTGGTTGTGCTATGGGGCTTGGGGCTCGAAGTGACCGGTTGGGCTGAACGAACGGCGGCCCCGCAAAACGTGGCGAATCTCGAGAGCACGGCGATCTCGATCCTGATGGCCACTTATGCCGTCGTGCTCATCGTGGCAGGCGTGTTGACCCGAACGCTGATCAACCGCATCCTCGGTCTCGGCCTGATCGGGCTGGTGGTTGCGAAACTGTATTTGTACGACGTCTGGCTCCTCGTCCGCATCTATCGCATCGCCGCCTTCGCCGTGCTCGGTGCGCTGCTGCTCATCACGTCTTATCTCTATTCGCGCTACCGAGCGAAAATCGAGGCTTGGTGGAAAGATGATCAAGCGGCTTCTTAGCCTGCTGCTGTTTTCCGTTGCCGCCATCCGAGCGCTCGATACCACGCGCTGGCAAGTCGAGGCCCCGATCCAGGTTCCACCGGGCTCGGCCGGCATCGCCTCTGCAAAGCTGACTCGCGACATCTACGTGCGATCGCGAGCGGACCTGGCGGATCTCCGCGTGGTGCGAGGCGGCGAAGAAATCCCGTACCTGGTCGAAGTCCGCAGGGGTTCGGTCGAATTCCGGGAAACGGAGCCTGCGGTAATCAACCAGTCCGTAATTCCAGGACGCGGGCTTCAGTTAACGCTCGATCTCGGCAGCCATATTATGCACAGCCGGATTCGGATCTCAACCGGAGAAGCCAATTTTCGGCAGAAAGTTCGCATCGAGACCAGCAACAACGAGCGCTCCTGGGCCATCGCACGCATAGAAGGCTATATCTTCGATTTCTCGCAGGGCGACCACCACATGGCGCTTCTGACCGTGGACTATCCGGTTTCCACGATGCGCTATGTACGTGTGACCGTGTTCGGATGGATGAAAACCGATGCCGTCCGTCAGGTCTGGTCAGCGTATCGCAACGAGCATCCGGCTGAGCGAGAGGTGATGGCTACCGTCGTGCCAGAGCACAGCGAAGATCCGCAAAACAAATCGAGCGTCCTGCTGGTGGACCTGAAGCAATCAGGCGTGCCGTACGATCGCATCCGGGTGGAAGCGGCGCCGGCGCACTATGTTCGTGCGGTCGAACTCGAGACCAGCACCGGCGCCAAGGACTGGCATTTTGTGGCTAGCGGCACGATCTACCAGACCGCTGGCGACAGCTCTGACAGCCTGACGTTCGGCGAACGACACGACCGGTATCTGCGCCTGAGAATTTTCAATGGCGATGATCAGCCGGTGCCGGTCAACCGTATCGTCCTGGAAGATACCGTGCGCCTGCTCAAGTTCCCGCTCGGCGCCGGGCAATCTTATCTTTTCGCCGGAAACCCGCAGGCGAAGGCACCTTCTTACGACTTCGCTGCAGTTCTGGCACGCGAGCCGGCGCAACCCGAAGTGCGTGCGGTCCTGCTCGCGCCATCCGCCAACCCCGGATATCGCCCGCCTCCGCCGCCAGTGAAGCCATGGAGCGAGCGTTACCCGCAGTTGCTTTACGGCACCTTGGCGTTGGCCATCGTGGTGATGGGTTACATCACCGTTCGCTTCATGCTGAAAGTGAAGAAAGCGTCGGGCTGAGACAGCTTAGGCGACCTTTGTCGATCGCAAAGGAGCCATGCTATGATGCTCCTTTGGGTATGGCAAAGGACCGCTCGGAAGTGCTGCAAGGCACGCTCGACTTGATGGTGCTGAAGACGCTGGATGCGCTCGGACCGCTGCACGGCTACGGAATCGCTCGGCGCATCGAGCAGCTTAGCGAGGAGTTGCTGCGGCTGAATGAGGGTACGGTCTATGCCTCGTTGCTGCGGCTGGCGCAGAAGGGCTGGATCCGTTCGGAGTGGGGTGCCTCGGAAAACAAGCGTAAGGCGAGGTTCTATTCGATTACCAAGGCCGGCCGCAAGCAGCTCACGCGCGAAACCGAGAGCTGGGAGCGCATTGCCACCGTAATCGGGCGGGTGTTGCGGCTGGAGAGCCCGCATTAGACATATGCTGCATGCCGTCTTCTCGCGAATCTGGGCGACGTTTCGCCGGCGCCAGCTCGACGAGGAGTTCGACCAGGAAGTCCAGGTCCACCTGAACCTGCTGGCGGAGCGCTTCATCGCCAGAGGCATGCAGCCGGCAGAGGCATTTTATGCGGCGCGGCGGCAGTTCGGAGGGCTTACTCAAATGAAAGAGCATCTGCGGGAGCGGCGCGCTCTGCCGCCATTTGACGTGCTGGTGCAGGATGTCCGGCACGCGTTCCGCCAGCTTCGAAAAGCTAAGGGATTCACGGCAGGGGCCGCACTGACGCTGGGGCTAGGCATCGGCAGCAGCAGCGCGGTGTTCGCCGTGCTCGATGCGGTTGTGTTGCGGCCGTTGCCGTTTGCTGAGCCAGACCGGCTCATGGCGTTTCGCTCCATCGACCGGCGGGGCACGCCGCATCCGACAAACCTTTCCTATCCCACCTTCTTCGATTTCCGCGCTAAGAACCAAGTGTTCCAACACCTGGTCAGCTACCGCGATGAGCGCTTTACGCTCACCGATTCGTTACCGGCCATCCAGGTAGCCGGAGAGATTGTATCGTGGGACCTGTTTCCACTGTTGGGCGCGCAGCCGGTGCTGGGGCGCGGCTTCCTCCCAGAGGAGGAGAAGCCGGGCACACACGTCGCCGTACTCAGCCATAACTTGTGGAAGAGCCGTTTCGGCGGCGACCCGGGAATCGTGGCGAGGCGTATCCGAGTGAACGGTAGGCTCTTCACCGTGGCCGGGGTGGCGCCGGCGGGTTTCCGGTTCCCCGTGGACAACCCCGATGTTCAATTGTGGACGACGCTCTCCGAGGACGCGACGGTTTCGGAATTTACGCCG
>Ga0187819_10002349_pt1 | contig 10029 bp, 11 predicted proteins | sample NC_wetland_sal_i_15_FD_132411 | JGI IMG/M metagenome (GOLD analysis project Ga0187819, IMG submission 132411) | Wetland sediment microbial communities from Neuse River Estuary, North Carolina, USA - SO4_4 | ecosystem: Environmental > Aquatic > Freshwater > Wetlands > Sediment | place: USA...
CGGTACCGAGATGACGGTGGATGACTGGCGCACCGGATACGCGCGGTCGCTTGCCGTGCTGCTGAACGGGGACGCCATCACCGAGCCTGGGCAGCGCGGCGAGGCCATCACCGACCACAGTTTCCTGCTCCTGTTCAACGCGCACGACCAGCCAGTCTCCTTCACCCTGCCCGGTGCGGAACTCGCTGCCGGCTGGCAGGTCGTGGTCGACACGGCGAGCACGGTCGAGCCGGTCCCGGCGGATGCGGCGGCCGGCGCCGGCGTCCGGGTGCTCAGTCTCGGCGATCCGGCAAACGGTCAAGCCGGGCAGCAGCTCAGCCCCGGCAGCTCGCGCGAAGTGGCAGGCCGGGCCGTTGTAGTCCTGCGGGCCAGCGAGGGCTAGCGCCGGCCCGCAGCGCCCGGTGCCTGGCGCCCTGCGGGTGATCTGATTGACTGCTGGCCGTGCGCCAGATCTACCCGGTCCAGGGCGAGGATCTGCAGCTGGCGACCGCGGCGACCGCCGGGCCGTTGCCAGCCGCGGTCAAGGAACTCGCATTTTTGTATGGGAACGGGGCCGACCTGCCCCCGGCCGACCGCCCCTGGCTGCGCGCGAACATGGTCGCGAGCACCGACGGGGCTGCCACCCTGGACGGCCGGTCCGGCGGCCTGTCCGGCCCGGCCGACCGGATGGTTTTCACGGTGCTCCGCAGCCTGGCGGATGTCATCGTGGTGGGCGCTGGCACGGCCAGGGCCGAGCGGTACCGGCCGGTGCCGCATGATGAGATCTGGGCCGCGCTGCGCCCGGCCGGCGCTCAGCTGCCCGCCATCGCGGTGGTCACCGCAAGCCTGGATCTTGACGCCTGCTCCCGCCTGCTGTCCGGTGCCGACCAGCATGCGCAAACCATCGTGATCACTTCAGCGGCGGCCCCGGCGGACCGCAAGGCGGCGATCGCCGGCAGCGCCCGCGTCATCGTGGCCGGCCAGGAGCGGGTGGACCTGCAGCTGGCGGTGTCCGCGCTCGCTGACATGGGGCACCGCGCCATCCTGACCGAGGGCGGACCTGGGCTGCTCGGCCAGCTTGCAGCGGCCGGACTGGTTGACGAGCTGTGCCTGACGACGAGCCCGGTGCTAGTCGGCGGGTCGGCCCGGCGGATCCTGACCGGGGCCGGCGACCAGCTCGGCCCGCACCGGCTGCACCTCGCGCACGTGCTGGTTCACGACGGCTACCTGCTCAACCGATACCTGTGTGTGCGCTAACCGAACCGTCAGGAAGGACCTCTCAGCATGCCCCTGCACGCCAAAGTCGACGAGACGCACGGCCAAGCCGAACTCGGCGTCAGCCCCGTCTACCACAAGCTGCTGGGCCGAACCATCCCGCAGCACCAGATCCCGTCCCATTCCATGCCGCCCGATATCGCGCTCCAGCTGGTCAGGGACGAGCTGATGCTGGACGGCAACGCCAGGCTCAACCTGGCCACGTTCGTCACTACCTGGATGGAGCCGCAGGCCGAGCAGCTCATGGCTGAGTGCTTCAGCAAGAACATGATCGACAAGGACGAATACCCGCAGACCGCGGAACTCGAGCGCAGGTGCGTCAACATCCTTGCCCACCTTTGGCACGCCCCCACCGCTGTTGGCGACGAGGGGACAGCGACCGGCTGCTCGACAACCGGGTCCAGTGAGGCCTGCATGCTCGGCGGCCTCGCCTTGCTGTGGCGCTGGCGCGCCCGCGGGCAGGCGGCCGGCGCCAAGCCCAACCTGGTCATGGGCGCCAACGTGCAGGTCTGCTGGGAGAAGTTCTGCCGGTACTGGCAGGTCCAGCCCCGGCTGGTGCCGATGGAGCCGGGCCGGCTGCACCTCACCGGCCCGGAGGCGGTAGCCCGCTGCGACGAGAACACCATCGGCGTAGTCGCGGTTCTCGGCTCGACAATGGACGGCAGCTACGAGCCGGTCGCGGAGATTGCCGCCGCTCTTGATGACTATCAAGACCGGAGCGGGCTGGACATCCCGGTGCATGTCGACGGAGCGTCCGGGGGCTTCATCGCTCCGTTCCTGGCGCCGGATCTGGAATGGGACTTCCGGCTGCCCAGGGTCGCCTCGATCAACACCTCCGGTCACAAGTTTGGTCTGGTGTATCCGGGCGTGGGCTGGATCGTCTGGCGCGACGCTGCCGCCCTGCCCGACGACCTGATCTTCCGGGTTAACTACCTCGGTGGCGAGATGCCGACGTTCGCCTTGAACTTCTCCAGGCCCGGCGGCCAGGTCGCGGCGCAGTACTACAACTTCCTGCGACTCGGCTTTGAAGGCTACCGCGATGTCCAGCTTGCCTGCCAGGAGGTGGCGAGATACCTGGCGGCCGAGATCGCCGCCATGGGCCCGTTCGAGCTGCTGTCCGACGGTACCGACCTGCCGGTGCTCGCATTCCGGCTGGCCGACCCGGCGGCACGCTATACGGTGTTCGACCTGTCCGAGCGGCTACGCCAGCGCGGCTGGCTTGTCCCGGCCTACACCTTCCCTGAGAACCTGCAGGACGTCGCGGTCCTGCGGATCGTCGTGCGCAACGGGTTCTCCAGGGACCTGGCCGGCCTGCTGGTCAGCGACCTGCGCATGCAGGTAGAGGCGCTGGCGGCGGCTCCGCATCCGCCGGTACCGCTGCTGCCCGCAGGCCAGCGCAGCGCCTTTGCGCACTAGCAGGACGGCGGCAGGTGCAGCGGGTCAGCTCGCCGCGGCCTCGGCGAGCTGTATCGCGATGTCGATGATCATGTCTTCCTGGCCACCGACGTAGCCAGCCTCGCCGACGCGCTGCAGGATTTCGTGCGCGGGCACCCCGTACCTGGCCGCGGCCCGCTCGGCGTGCAGCAGGAAGCTGCCATAGACGCCGGCGTGGCCCTGCACCACCGCCGACCTGTCGGCGAACGGCAGCCTGGCCAGCGTGGGGCGCAGCACCTCGTCCGCGGCCGCCAGCACGCCGGTCACGTCGATACCGGTGGCGATGCCTAGCTTGTCGAATGTCGCTGCGAGCACCTCGGTCGGCGCGTTTCCTGCGCCCGCCCCGAGCGCGCACAAGGCTCCGTCGACTTGCCGTGCCCCGCCCTGCACCGCCAGCACGCTGTTCGCGACGCCCAGCGACAGGTTCTGGTGGCCGTGGAAGCCGACCTGAGCGTCCGCGCCGATCTCGGCCACCAGCGCGGCGACCCGCGCCTGGGCGTCGGCCAGGATCAGCGCGCCGGCCGAGTCAACGACGTAGACACACTGGGCGCCCGCGTCGACCATGATCCGGGCCTGCCGGGCGAGTTCGGCGGGCCCGATGCGGTGCGCGAGCATCAGGAAGCCGACGGTCTCCATGCCGAGGTCCCGCGCGGCGTCGAAGTGCTGCACCGATACGTCGGCCTCCGTGCAGTGCGTAGCGATCCTGGCGACCGCGGCACCAACATCCCGGGCATGACGGAGGTCGTCGATCGTGCCCACGCCCGGCAGCAGCAGTACGGCGATCGCGGCTTGCCGAGCCTCGTCGACGGCAGCGGCGATCAGATCGAATTCGTCGACCTTGGAGAATCCGTAGTTGAACGACGATCCGCCCAGGCCGTCCCCGTGCGAGACCTCGATCACCTCGACGTTGCTGCGGTCAAGTGCGTGCACCACTGCCCGAACCTGTTGCTGGGTGAACTGATGGGCAAGGGCATGCGAGCCGTCGCGCAGGGTCGAGTCGGTCAGCCGCACCCGGAGGCCCTGGCGCTCGTCGCCGGCGCCGCCAGCGCCGCCCGCCTCGCTCATGCCACCTTCCTCGCCGCAAGATGGCCGCCGAGCAGTTCCCCGACCCTGGCCGCGGCCGCCGTGATGATGTCCAGGTTCCCTGCGTACTCGGGCAGGTGATCGCCGCGGCCGCGGACCTCCAGGAACACCCCGACCCGCGCCATGCCGCGCCACCTCGGGTCCGGCGGGTCGTACTGCGGGTCCGCGCGCAGCGTGTAGCCGGGCACGTAACCGCGCACGGTGTCGACCATTGCGTGGATGCTCGCGGTGACCCGCTCTTGCACCGGTCCGGACTCGGCTGCCTCTTCGGGGATCGCGCAGAACACGGTGTTCCGCATGATCATCGGTGGCTCTACCGGGTTGAGCAAGATGATCGCCTTGCCTGCGCCGGCACCGCCGATGTCAGCCAGCGCCTTCGCGGTGGTCTGGGTGAACTCGTCGATGTTCGCCCGAGTGCCGGGCCCGGCCGACCGGGACGCTATCGACGCGACGATCTCGGCATAGCCGACCGGGACCTCCGCACTGACCGCGGCGACGATCGGCACCGTCGCCTGGCCGCCGCAGGTGATCATGTTGAGGTTCGGCGCGTCGAGGTTAACGTCGAGGTTGACCGGGGGGCAGACATACGGCCCGACGGCCGCGGGCGTCAGGTCGATGGCCCGGATGCCGGCCTCGGCGTACCGGTCGGCGTTGACGGCGTGCGCCCTTGCGCTTGTCGCCTCGAACACAACGTCCGGCAGGTCATCCTGGCCGAGCAGCCAGTCGACCCCGCCCGAGCTCGCCGCCAGCCCGAGTTCGCGGGCGCGGGCGAGCCCCTCGGACGCGGGATCCACCCCGGCGACGTAGCGCAGCCGCACGCTGTCGCCGCCGCGCACCAGCTTGACCATCAGGTCGGTACCGATGTTGCCCGAACCGACGATCGCCGCGGTAACCGAGACCATCAGTCGAACACCGCCGTCACGCTGCCGAGGTGGTCGAGTGTCGCCGTGATCGTGTCACCCGCCGCGACGGGCACCGCCGCGGTGATCGAGCCAGTGAGGATGATGCTGCCCGCGCCGAGCTCCGTGCCCCGTCCGGTGATCATGTTGGCCAGCCAGGTGGCCGCGTGCCAGGGCGAGCCGAGCACGGCCGCGCCAGCCCCGGTGGACTGGATCCGGCCGTTTCGGCGGAACACGCAACCGGCCAGCGCCAGGTCGAGCCCGCCCACCGGCGTCTGCGTCTGGCCGAGGACCAGCCCGCCGCTTGAGGCGTTGTCGGCGATGGTGTCGATCAGGCCGATCCGCCAGTCCCTGATGCGGCTGTCGATGATCTCGATAGCGGGCAGCGCGTAAGCAGTCGCGCTCATCACGTCGGAAACCGATAGCCCGGGGCCGCGCAGCGGCCGGTCCAGCACGAGCGCAATCTCCGGCTCGGCGCGCGGCTGGCGGAACCGTGCCACGCTGATCGGCGCGTCCGCCGCATGCAGCATGTCTGACAGCAGGTGGCCGAAGTCCGGCTCGTACACGCCGAACTGCTGCTGCATCGCGGCGGAGGTCAGGCCGACCTTGAAGCCGGCGATGCTGGCTCCGCCCGCTAGGCGGCGACGGATCTGGATCTGCTGTATCTCGTACGCATCGTCGACGGTCAGTCCGTCATAGATCGAGGTCAGCGGCGCGAGGGTCGGGCCGGAGCCGTATGCGCCGAGCAACTCCGCGGCTATGGATTCGAGGTCAGCCACATGCTCTCCCGCAGCTCATGCCGAGATCGTGTCACACCCCGACGCGAGCGCCGCCATACTCGCGGTATAAGGAGGTGCCATGTCACATTTCTTCCGCGTCACTACTATCCGGATCGTGCTGGCTGCCGGAGCGGCTCTGCTGGCTACCGGCGGGACGATGGCTGGGCTAGCCTCGGCGTCCAGTGCCGCAGAGCAGTTACCTGCGCAACAGCCGCCGTCGATCGATCACCAGTTGTGCTACGAGGCCACCGCTACCGGCTTCAAGATCCCGACAGGGGTCGTGTTGAAGAACCAGCTCAGCCCCAAGGGCTTCAAACCGAAGATCACCTCCGTTGCATTTCATTGCAACCCCGTGCAGAAGTCGTACCTGAAAGGCCCGATCTTCAAGATCAATAATCCGCACGCGCACTTGCTGTGCTTCAAAATCACCACTGTGCCGCAGAAACAGCATCTGGTGTTCGTGTCCAACCAGTTCGGCCAGGGCGACGTCAACGTAGCCCAGCCCGACCTGCTCTGCTTGCCGTCGTGGAAACGACTGGCCGGCCCGCCGCAGCAGAAGCGCCCGCAGCCGCCGGGGCTTGACCACTTCACCTGCTACCCGGTGACCCTCCAGCAAGGGAGCTTCCAGGTCCCGCCCGGCATAATGTTGCGCGACCAGTTCGCGCCCAAGCCAGTGTCGGTCAAGGTCAGCAACGTTCCGGTAGAACTGTGCGTGCCCACGCAGAAGACCATCGGCAAGCACGTCACCAAGATCATCAATTCAACCATGTATCTGCTGTGCTTCCCGGTGAGCAAGACACCGTTCAAGCCGAAGGTATTCGACAAGAACCAGTTCGGCACCGGCGTCGTGCACATCAGCCGCACGAGCTGGCGCTGGCTCTGCCTTCCGACACAGGAGAAGTTCATCCGCTGACCAGCTCATCACCGCGCGGGTGGCCGCGGAACTATCCCGGCCACCCGCTGCCGCGCAGCAGGACGCCCGCGACCAGTTCCGGATCGTCGGTCATCGGCACGTGTCCGCACCCCCGCAGCCGGACGAACTTGGCGGCGGGCAGCTGGGCCTTGGCCACCAGTGCCTGGTGCCGTGACAGCAGCCGGTCCCTTGTGCCCCAGGCAATGGTTACCGGTACGTCTGCGGGCACCTGGCCGGAGAACTGGCTGATACTCGCGAGGATGAGGCTAAGGGCGTCGCTGGCGGCCAGAAAGGCGGCTATGTCGGCCAGAGCCTGTTCGGGCGTCAGCCGGGATGGCCTGCTCAGCACCGCGCCGTATAGCAGCCCTCGGCCCGCCGTGGTCTGCACCAGCTTCGGCGCGAGCGGCTCCAGCCGCCGCCCGGCAACCTGCATGATCTTGAATATGGCACGCGCGTAGGCCAGGTCACGCTGGCCGCGGAAGAACCCTGCCGGTGACAGCGCCGTGACTGTCGCGGCGCGGCCCGCGGCGCCCGCCTCCAGGGCAAGCCTGCCGCCCAGCGAGTTCCCGGCCCAGTGCGGGCGGTCGAGGCCGAGCTCATCTAGCAGGCCGATGACGGACTCGAGCAGCACGTCGACCAGAGCCCGGCCGTTGACCGACAGCGGCGGCGACGCACCGTGACCGGGCAGGTCGACAAGAATCAGCTCACGATGAGGCGTCAGTAGGTTCACAACCGCGCCGAAGGCCTGCCTGCGATGACCCACGCCGTGCAGCAAGACCAGCGGCGGCCCGGAGCCGACGCGATCATAGCCGAGCCCCATGGGAAGGGCAGCGCCTCAGGCGCCCTTGCGGAGCCGGTCTAGTGCCTCGGCCAGGATGGCCGCGCCGTCGGTGTCGTTGCGGCGTTCCTTCACGTAGGCCAGGTGGGTCTTGTAGGGCTCGGCGTGCGGCGGAGCGGGCGGATTGGCCTCGTCCTGGCCGGCCGGCAGGCCGCAGCGCGGGCAGTCCCAGAACTCCGGGATAGCCGCGTCGCAGGCAAAGCTGGGAATGGTCTCGTGCCGGTTGCAGCACCAGAACGACACACGGACCCGCGGGGCAGCCTCGCCGCGCTCGGCCTCGCCCATCGGCCCAGCCCCGACCCGGCTGCCGCGAATCGCGTTGCCACTACTCACTGCTCACCCCTTGCTCATGACGCGCCGATCACGCAGCCCTGCCGGGCTGCTGCCAGCCCACTCAGTGATTGTGCAGAATCCCCAGGACGACGATGCAGATGAACCAAATGATGCCGGTAAAGATCGTGATCCGGTCCAGGTTCCGCTCAACGACCGACGACGAGCCGAGCGAGGAGGTGATGCCGCCGCCGAATAGGTCGGACAAACCGCCGCCCTTGCCCTTGTGCAGCAGCACCAAGAGCACCATCAGCAAGCTGGTGATGATCAGGATGATGGAGAATGCGACAATCACTGCGGTTTTCTCGTCTCTCCCGGCTGGTGGGTGCGGTGAAGTCAGGCGGCCGTGTACTGATCACGATACCGGCAGATTCTGACGAACTCACCGGCATCCAGGCTTGCGCCGCCGACAAGTGCCCCGTCGATGTCCGGCTCGGCCATGATCGACGGCATGTTGTCAGGTTTCACTGACCCGCCATACAGGATACGCGCATCCCGGGCCACCGCGTCCCCGTGAACGGCGGAAATCCGCCCGCGAAGTGCTCCGCAGACCTCCTGGGCATCCTGCGGGGTGGCCACCTCGCCGGTGCCGATCGCCCAAACTGGCTCGTACGCGATGACGATCTTGCCAACCTGCTCTGCCGTCAGCCCGGCCAGCCCGCCGTCGAGCTGGCCTAGGTTGTGCTCGACGTGCTGGCCCGCCTGGCGCACCTCAAGCGGCTCGCCGACGCACAGCAGAGGCGTGATCTCCCGCTTCAGGGCCGCCTTGACCTTGGCATTGACCAGGGCATCGTCCTCATGGTGGTACTGCCGGCGCTCCGAGTGCCCGGCCAGCACGAACTTGCAGCCCAGCTTGGCCAGCATCCGGGCCGATACCTCGCCGGTAAACGCGCCGTCGTCATGCGCCGATACATCCTGAGCGCCCCAAGCCAGCTTCAGCTTGTCCCCTTCGATCAGCGTCTGGACACTCCGCAGCGCGGTAAACGGCGGCAAGATCGCGATGTCGGCCGCGGCAAAATCTTTGTCCGTGAGCGTGAACGCCAGCTTCTGGGTGAGCGCGATCGCCTCGAAGTGGGTGTTGTGCATCTTCCAGTTGCCGGCGATCAGCGGCTTGCGGCCGGCCTTCTGACTTGTCACGCTGGGTCAGCCTCAGCTAGCGCAGCGAGGCCCGGCAGGGTCGCGCCCTCCAGGTACTCCAGGCTGGCGCCGCCGCCAGTGGAGATGTGGCTGAAGCCGTCTTCGGGCAACCCGAGCCGACGGATGGCCGCGGCCGAGTCACCCCCGCCGACGACAGTCAGCCCGTGCAGCTTGCTGATCGCCTCGGCCACCGCCCTGGTGCCGGCGGCGAAGGCCGGGAACTCGAACACGCCCACCGGGCCGTTCCAGAACACCGTGGCGGCGTCGGCCAGCTTGGCCGCGTACAGCTTCCGGGTTGCCGGGCCCATGTCCATGCCCTCCCGGTCGGCCGGGAAGTTGGTCACCGGGTAGATGCCGTGCTCCGCGTCCGGCGCGAAGCTGACGGCGCCGACCAGGTCGACCGGCAGCACAAGCTCCACGCCCCGCTCGGCCGCGTCGGCCATTACCTTGGTGACCTGCGGGATCATGTCGGCCTCGAGCAGCGACTTACCGACCTCGTAGCCCTTGGCCGCCAGGAACGTATACGACATCCCCCCGCCGATCAGGATCCGGTCAGCCCGGCCCAGCAGGTTGTCGATCACCGCCAGCTTGTCCGACGGCTTGGCACCGCCCAGCACCACCACGTATGGCCGCGCCGGGTTCTCGGTCAGCCGCCGCAGCACGGCGACCTCGGCCAGCACCAGCTCACCCGCCGCATGCGGCAGCAGCCGTGGCAGGTCATAAACGCTGGCATGGCGCCGGTGCAGGGCGCCGAACCCGTCGCCGACATAGAGGTCGGCCAGCGCAGCCAGCCGGTCTGCAAGCTCGGCCCGGACCGCGTCGTCCTTGCTGGTCTCGGCAGGTTCAAACCTGATGTTCTCCAGCATGGCCACGTCGCCGTCGGCGAGGCCGGCCGCCACCGCCCTGGCGGATTCCCCGGTCACGTCGGCAGCCAGCGCTACCCGGGCGCCGAGCAGTTCCGACAGCCTGGCCGCGACCGGCGCGAGCGACGGGCCGCCAGCCGCCCGGTCGGCGTAGCTATCCCCCTTCGGCCGTCCGAGGTGGGCGCAGATCAGCACCCGCGCGCCCCGTTCCCTCAATTTGTTGATTGTGGGCAGGCTGGCCCTGATCCGGCCGTCATCAGTGATCGTGCTTCCGTCCAGTGGCACGTTCAGGTCGGCGCGCAGCAGCACCAGCCGGCCGGCCGCGTCCAGCTCGTCGATGCCCTTCATGCAGGCAGGCTGCCGCCGACGAGCGCGGCCACGTCGACGAGCCGGTTTGAGTAACCCCACTCGTTGTCGTACCAGCCGACCACCTTGACCTGGTCGCCGTTGGCCATGGTCAGCTTCGAGTCGAAGGTGCAGGAGTACGGCGTGCCGACGA
>Ga0187819_10002350_pt1 | contig 10025 bp, 8 predicted proteins | sample NC_wetland_sal_i_15_FD_132411 | JGI IMG/M metagenome (GOLD analysis project Ga0187819, IMG submission 132411) | Wetland sediment microbial communities from Neuse River Estuary, North Carolina, USA - SO4_4 | ecosystem: Environmental > Aquatic > Freshwater > Wetlands > Sediment | place: USA: North...
AATCTGGGCTTGATCAAAATGGACCCGACCAACGCGCAGCAAATTCTGCTCAACCTGGTGCTCAACGCGCGCGATGCTATGCCGTGCGGTGGGGCGGTCGCAGTCGAGACCAGCAACTGCAACATCCAGGTGCTAACAGATTCTTCACCAACAAATCCCAAAGCGTCGCTTCCGTGCGCACTGTTTGTTGTCGAAGACAACGGCAATGGCATGGATGACGCGGCGCGCACCCACCTTTTCGAGCCTTTTTTCACCACCAAGGGCAGCAAAGGCAACGGTCTTGGACTGGCCACCGTCCATGACATCGTCACCACCAGTGGCGGGCTCATCCACGTCGAAAGCCAGCTCGCCCGCGGAACTCGCATCAGCGTTCTTCTGCCGCTTGTGTCCGAAACAGTTTTGGGTCCCTGCCACAGCAACAGTTCTTATCGCGCTCGCGAAAAGGAACTACATTCGTCCCAAGAAAAGGAATAAACCATGACGTCAGTCGCTCTCAGTCCGGCCGCCACTGCTGCACCGCAAATCGAACCCGCCAATTTTCTCAATCTTTTGATCGTCGACGATGAACGATCGATCCGTGAGGCCTGCCGCGAAATCGCGCAGTCCCTGGGCTTTTCTGCGCACGTGGCCGAATCCGCCGAACAAGCCTATCGCGCGCTCGAAACCCACGCTTTCGATGCGGTCCTGCTTGATTTGCGCTTGCCCGGTGCCGGTGGACTCGATGCCTTGCGCCGCATCCGGGAGCGCCGCCCCGAGGCGGTCGTCGTCGTCGTGACGGGCTACGGCACCGTGCAGTCCGCGGTACAAGCCATGAAGAATGGCGCCTATGACTACGTGACCAAGCCGTTCAGCGTCGACGAACTGAAGCTGCTGCTGGAGCGCGTCGCCAGCCACCTGAAACTGAAATCGGAAAACCGCATGCTGCGCGAGAAAGTGAAATCCAAGCAGGGATTCGGCGGCCTCGTCGGACGCGCTCCGGAGATGGAGAAGCTCTATCGCATCATCGCCAAAGCCGCGAACAGCGTGCACCCGGTACTGATCCTCGGGGAGAGCGGCACCGGCAAGGAGATGGTCGCGCGCTCGATCCATTATTCTGGCCCCTTCCGCGACAAGCCTTTCATTCCCGTCGACTGCGGTTCGCTTGTTCCGACGCTCATTGAAAGCGAACTCTTCGGCTACGTCAAAGGCGCGTTCACCGGAGCGAATCAGACCAAGGATGGCTTGATGGCGATGGCCGAAGGAGGAACCATCTTTCTCGACGAAGTCGGAGAACTTCCCGTCGATCTGCAGGCCAAGATGCTGCGGGCCATTCAAGAGAAAGAAATCCGCCCGGTGGGCAGCACGCGCCGGGTGCCGATTAATGTGCGCATCCTGGCCGCCACCAATCGCGATCTGGAGCAGGCGGTGACGCAAGGCGCGTTCCGCCGCGATCTTTATTTCCGGCTCAACGTCCTCAGCCTGCGTATTCCGGCGCTGCGCGAGCGCCGGCAAGACATTCCTCTCCTGATCGGGTATTTTCTGGAGCGAATGACGCGAACCTCCGGTCTGGAAAAGATGCTCAGCGACGACGCCCTCAAAGCGATGCTGGCGTACGACTGGCCGGGCAACGTCCGTGAACTGGAGAACTGTTTGGAGCGCACTTACGCCTTCACCAGCGGCCCGGTGATCCACACCACAGATTTGCCGCGCGAGATCGCAAACTTGCCCATGCTTGAGTCGTCTAGTGGTAACGGCAACGGGCACTTGAAGATAGTTTCGATCGCCGAACTTGAGAAGGAAACGATCCTGAGAGCCATCACGGAACTCAACGGCGACAAGTTGCAGGCCGCGAGGCTGCTCGGCATCGGCAAAACGACCCTATACCGCAAGCTCAAGGACTACGCAGCCCAGGGAGCCTGACCGCTTCCGATTCTGAACCAGGTCGCGTACCGCGCGTACCGCAACGGGAACCCGAACCCACGCCGCCATAGCTAAGCTCCTTGTTTTCAGTGGCAAATGCTGTGGCGGCAGACGTGCTATTGAAAGGCCATGATCTTACTCATCACGCCACAATCTCGAGGTCCCGAGTGCGCCGATGCGTTGTTTGCTGCCACCAGCCAGGAAACGCACTGGGCCCATACCTTGCAGCAGGCTGCCACTCGCCTGCGCGAACAAACTTACTCCGCCGCGGTGATCGACCAGTTCCTGCTCGAAACTGAGCCCGAAGAAAGCGATCAGATGATTGAACATCTGGGCACCGCCTTCCCCGTCTACATCAACTTTGCCGTTACTGGAATGGAACGTCTGGTGCGGGAAGTGCGCTCGGCGCTACACCGTCGCAAACGCGAGGAAAGCGCGGCCCGCCGCGCCGTCGCCGAACAATGAATTGCGAACTACGCGAGACTTTGACGGTCATGCTGCTCTCCTGCGAGTTGGCCATGTCGGTGCCTGACGTACCCGGCCCGGCGGCGGAAAAGATCCGGACTATCGACAATCTTGCCCGAGAAATCCGGCTCCGGCTGGAGGTGAACTGACAACCTGCGTTTAGGGCGTCGACCATGCCACATCTTGCATCCGGCCCCGCCGCAAAAATTCCTGTCTGTCCCTCCCCCGATTCGCACTAGAATGACGGCAGCGTTTGTGGACGCCGGCTCGTTACACCACGGCGGCGCCCGCCCCCGGAGGTTCTGGTGCACGTTCTGGTCACTGCCGACTCCCTGTCCGGTTCGTGGACGTATGCTCGCGAACTCGTGACCGGCTTGGTCACGCGCGGCATACGCGTCACCCTGGTGAGCTTCGGCGACATTCCACTCCCCGAGCAAACCTCGTGGATGGATCATCTCCACGGCCTTGATTACCGGCCGACCGCCTTCCGCTTGGAATGGATGCAGGAAGCAGAAGAAGACCTGCCCGAATCCTCCGCATTCCTCATTTCGCTGATTCACGAACTGCGACCAGACGTTCTGCACCTCAATCAGTTCTGCTACGGCAACCTGCCTGTCGATGTCCCACGCGTGCTGATGGCCCACGGCGATTTGATCACCTGGACGCAAGCCGTTCACGACGTTCCACCCCGGCCGGCGCGCTCACTGAACTGGTACCGGAGAACGGTTCTCAACGGCCTGGCAGGCGCCGACGCAGTCATCGCTCCCTCTGCCTGGATGCTGGACCGCATCTCCGCCTGCTATGCCCGTCCGCGCCGCGGCGAAGTCATCTATCCCGGACGCAATCCCATTTTCTTCAACCCCTACGTCAGCAAAGACGATTGCGTGCTGGCTGTCGGCCGCTTGATAGACGCGAGCAAGCAGGTCTTCCTGCTCACCCAGCAGCAACATCCGCTGCCAGTCTGCATCGTGGGAGCTGAGCAGACCGTGCCGACTCCGCGCATTCCAATTCGCGCCGATGTGAAAGTCGCGACCGAGCAGACTTCCGTTGCGATTCGGGGTCCACAAACGGACGCCCAGCTGCGCGCCCTCTACAGCCGCGCCGCCATCTACGCCGCCACCTCGCGATATGAACCTTTAGGCATGCCCGCGCTCGAAGCCGCTTTCTCCCGTTGCGCCATCGTTGCCAACGACATTCCCAGCTACCGCGAAATCTGGGGCGACGCCGCTCTCTATTTCCGCACCAACGACGCGGCGAGCCTCGCCGAGAATATCCGTCTCCTCAACCAAGATCGCCCCATGCGCCGTGCCTACGCCGAACTAGCCTATTCTCGCGCCCGCGAGCGCTTCACCACCAAGCGCATGATCGACCAGTGCCTGCAGCTCTATCGCAGTCTGGTTTCCGTCGGGTCTGCTGCCGCATAGAGTCCGTCACCCGCGCTCACGATTCGCGCGCGGAAACGTCCTTCTCAGTGCCGCTGCCGGGGAGGTTCTGATGCCGACTACACTCCAAGAACTCCGTTACGCCGTGCGCCAGTTGTACCACTCTCCGTGGTTCACTCTGACGGTCGTGTTTACTCTGGCGCTCGGCATTGGCGCCAACACCGCCATCTTTAGCGTGATGAATGCCGTCTTGCTCAAGGGCCTACCAGTGCCAAATCCGCAGGAACTGGTTTATCTGCATGTGCCCGGCGGCCAACCCAACGGGGCAAGCAACACGGGTGACTCCGAAACGTCATTCTCTGAGCCGGTCTTCGAAGACCTTCGCCAGGACCACCACGCCTTCGCCGATCTGATCGCCTTCGTGCCGCTCGCCATCGGCAAGGTAGCCGTTCGCTTTGGCGACACGCCGGAAGAAGTCGAAGGCGACATGGTCAGCGGCAACTTTTTCTCCGGGTTGGGAGTGTCTCTTGCGCGCGGACACGGTTTCACCCTCGAAGACGAACGGGCTCACTCCCAGGTCGTTGTCCTCAGCTACGCGTACTGGACACGGCGCTTCTCGCGCAATCCGTCGATTCTTGGAGAAACCCTCTTCATTAAAGGGAACGCGTTTACGGTCACCGGGATTGCCCCGGAAGGCTTCTTCGGAGTCGAACCCGGCCAATCGACCGACCTCTGGATCCCTCTGCAGAGCCGGCTGGACATGAATGCCTGGGGCATGCCGCCTGAGGGCGACACTCTGTACGGTACGCCCACTTGGTGGTGCCTGGAGTTGATTGCTAGGCTTGCGCCGGGAGTATCCGCGTCACAAGCGCTTGCGGAGGTTACGCCTCGATTCCAGCGCGTCGCGCACACCGGACTCAGCGCGCCCGATCCGAAAGAGTCAAAGATGACGGTTGCTTTCCAACCTGCGCGCGGCATTGAGGGCCTCGATACCGGAAGCACCTACAAAACCGGGGTGAGCGTATTGATGACTCTGGTTGGACTCGTGCTTGTCATTGCCTGCACCAACGTCGCCATGCTGCTCGTCGCCAAGAAAACCGCGCGCCAGCGGGAATTCAGCCTTCGCCTTGCGCTCGGCGCCGCGCGCTGGCAAATCTTCCGCCAGTTGCTGCTGGAGAGTATCTTGCTCGTGACCCTCGGCGCCGCGCTGGGATGGATCTTTGCCCTGACATCTACCCGCGCCCTCGCCGCCTGGTCGCAGATCGAGACCGGCATGGCGCCCGACGTCACCGTGCTGCTTTTCACCTTCGCGATCTGCGGGCTTGCGTCGCTCGTGTTCGGCCTTGCTCCGCTGATTCCGGCCTTGCGCGTTCCGGTGGCGGGATCGTTGAAGACATCCGCGTCAACGGCGTACCGCACTCGTTCCAGCAAGTGGGGTGGAGATGCTGTGATGGCGACGCAGATGACGTTCTGCTTTGTTCTGCTGGTCGCTGCAGGGCTCCTGCTTCGTACCCTTGAAAACTATCAGTCCACGAATCTGGGACTGCGCGCGCAAGGCCTGCTCGTTTTCGGAATGACTCCGCAGAAGACCTCAAGCACAGCTGAGAACCTGCAGTTCTATCGTGCTTTACTTGCGCGCCTGCGAAGCCTTCCCGGCGTGCAGTCCGTCACGTTCGCAGAGAATCGCCCCGGGTCGGGATGGAGTGACAACAATAGCGCGACCATCGATGGCGTAGCCCACAGTTATTCCGAAGCCCCGTTGCGCTCCAACGACGTAGGCCCCGACTTCTTTCACGTGCTGGGTGTGCCCGTACTGAACGGCCGCGACATCTCTGATAGCGACACGGAAACGTCACCGCGCGTGGCCGTCGTCAATGAAACCTTCGCGAAAAGACTGATGCCGGGCATGAATCCGATCGGACATCAACTGGGCGGCGACAAATTCCGGCGTACGATCGTTGGCGTTGTGAAGGACAGCAAATATCGGAGTGTGGATGAAGATCCGATCCCGATGGCGTATTACCCCTACACGCAAGTCGGTGGCGTTTCGCACCTGGAAGTTGAACTGCGCGTCAGCGGCAATCCTATGGCGCTGTTGCCCTCAATCGGTCAGGCCGTGCGTGCACTGAACCCCAATCTTCCGCTCGAAAATCCGATGACGCAGCAGGCAGTCTTCGAGCAGTCCTATTCGCAGCAGCAGTTGTTCTCACGCCTCTCTGCCTTCTTTGGATTGCTCGCCGCACTGTTGGTGGCGATTGGACTTTACGGTACGTTGGCCTACCGGCTCGCGCGTCGCACCGCGGAAATCGGCGTCAGGATCGCGTTGGGAGCGCGGCCCGGGCAGGTTCTGGGGATGCTCGTGCGTGAGAGCCTGCAGGTCACCGCGATTGGCCTTGCTCTCGGGCTTTTGATCGCGCTGATTTCGGCTGGCATGATGCGGTCGATGTTGTTCGGTCTGCAGCCGCGCGACCCCATCACGTTCGTCGCGGCATTCGCAATGGTCATGCTAGTGTCGCTGGCGGCCAGCTTTCTGCCAGCCCGGCAAGCGGCGTCCATCGCCCCGATGCAAGCTCTTCGCATGGAATAGAGGCGGCTTCGATCGTCCTCTTGTCTCAAGGGCTCCCACTCCACGGGGGGCCCTTTCCTGTGGTATCTTTCTAAGGCTTACTAGAAACCAGTAAGGTTGGAGGATTCCTCATGGCACAAGTGAAAATTACCGTTCGTCCCAACGGCCCATACCGCGTGGAAGCTCCCGAAGGCACTGTCGAACTCGTCGACATCGATGGAAACAAATTCGATCTGACCGGCAAGCCCGCGTTCTCGCTCTGCCGCTGCGGCGGTTCGGTGAACAAGCCCTTCTGCGACGGAACTCACAGCAGGATCGGCTTCCAGGGTGCAGAACTGGCCGTGAAAAAAGCCGAAGGTGGTCAGTCTTAGGCGATCTTCCATTGTGTTCCTCAGAAGGGCGTGTCTTCAAAAGCTGCGGAAAAGTGCACGGGCGATACAGCGCCGTGGAAGAGCGGCCCTTCGAGGGCCGCGAAAGATGCGTGAAATGATTGTGGGCTTTAGCCCCTGAGCCAGCTTGCGGAGGGAGATCGTGCGCGATTCACGGGACCGGGAACTGGGAATGCATCGCAAGATCACGCGTCGTGATTTCATCAACGGCGTTGCAGTGACCGCGGGCGCGGCGATCATGCCCTGGCATCTCATCGCCGAAAACGCCACTGAACCGCAGAAGTCTCCCAACTACTATCCTCCCGCGCTCACCGGCATGCGCGGCAGTCATCCCGGATCGTTCGAGACCGCCCACAGTCTTCGCGACGGCACGTTCTGGGACTCCGCAGGCAAGCCGGAAGATACCGGTGAAACCTACGATCTGATCATTGTCGGAGGCGGTATCAGCGGCCTCGCCGCGGCCCACTTTTACCGCAAAGCGGTCGGCGCCAACGCGCGCATTCTGATTCTCGATAACCACGACGACTTCGGCGGACACGCCAAGCGCAACGAATTCCGCGTGAACAGCGCTTTCCGCCTGGGTTTCGGAGGCACCTTCTCGATCGAGAGCCCCGCTCCCTACAGCGCTGTGGCAAAGGGAGTCATCGAAGAACTTGGCATTGACGTGCCCTCGTACTCGAAATACGTAGATAACAAGCTTTACCGTTCGCTCGGCCTGCGGCCCAGGATTTTCTTCGACAAAGAGACCTTCGGCGCCGACAAACTTGTCATCAATCCCAGCCCGCGCGGCGGCAACGAAAGCGGAGAAGGCGCCGCCCAGTCGGCGGAGCTACTGAAGCAGTTTCTCGCCGACGCTCCCATTGCCGATCAAGCCAAGCGCGATCTCCAGCGCCTCTACGACGAGCCCAAAGATTATTTTCCCGGCCTGACTGCCGACGAGAAGAAGGCGAAGCTCGCGCGCATCAGCTATGCCGACTACTTAAAACAAATCGCCGGAGTTCACGAAGACCTCGTGAAGATGTACCAGGCTCTGCCGCATCCGCTGTTCGGAGTTGGGATCGACGCCGTCGCTGCGCAAGATGCCTGGGGATTCGATCTCCCCGGTTTCACCGGACTGAAGCTCGACGGCACTCCAGGCAAAGGCATGAACCGCGACGCCATTCCCAACGAAGAAGCCGAGAAGTACTTCTTCCATTTCCCCGATGGCAACGCCACTATCACCCGCCTGCTCGTGCGCAAGCTCATCCCCGCCGCAATCCGCGGCAATTCCGCCGCGGACATCGTTCTGGCAAAAGCGGACTACGCCAAGCTCGACACTTCCCACTCGCCAGTGCGTATTCGCCTGAACAGCACTGCCGTGCGCGTGAAGCATCTCGGCGACCCAGCTAGCGCTAAGGAAGTCGAAGTCACTTACGCCCACGGCGGCAAGGTCTACACAGCCCGCGCGAAGAATTCGATCCTCGCCTGCTGGCACGTCGTGATCCCCTACATCTGCGAAGACATTCCGGATACGCAAAAAGAAGCGCTGGCTTCTGCGCAGAAGGTCCCGTTACTCTATACGAACGTTGCCATCCGCAACTGGACTTCATTCCAAAAGGTCGCCGCGAACTCGATCTACTCCCCCGGCATGTATCACAGCTACGTAAATCTAGATCTGCCGGTCAGCATCGGCGGATACGAATGCGCCCGCAAGCCGGAAGAACCCATCATCGTGCACATGATGAAGGCGGCATGTCACCCCGGACTACCTGCGCGTCAACAGCACAGCGCCGGCCGCATGGAACTCTATACCACGACGTTCGAGACCATGGAGCGCAAGATTCGCGATCAGCTGGTTCGTACCCTAAGCGCCGGCGGCTTCGATCCGGCACGCGATATCGCCGCGATCACCATCAACCGCTGGCCTCACGGCTACGCCTACGAATACAACTCGCTGTTCGACTCATTCTGGCTGGAAGGCGGCGAGACTCCCTGCGAAGTTGCGCGCAAGCCCTTCGGACGAATCGCGATCGCCAACGCCGACGCCGGCGCCTACGCCTACACCGACGAGGCCATCAACCAGGCCTATCGCGCGGTGGGAGAGATCACGAAGAGCTGAACAGGGCCGGGCTGGAGCTTAGTGCTCGAAGGGAGATCGTCCGAGCCGGAGTGGCAAGTCGTAATGATGGGCCAGGGCGACGGCGCAGGCCGCGAGTACACCAACCGAGACCAGGAGCAGCACGACGCGGCGGTGTGCGTGTTCGGGGGCCGGCGCGATCTTTGCGATCACAGCGCCTAATCCCAATCCGCTGACCAAACCTCCTAAATGGCAGGCATTGTCGATGCCGCCAAACATGCCTCCGAAGAACAGGTTGAAACCGGCAAAGACCACCAGGCTGCGGAGCGTTCCTCCGATCGCAGCTCGTGGCAGCGAAAACTCACCCAGATAGAACGACGCAATTAGCGCGCCGGCCAATCCGAAAATGGCACCCGACGCCCCGACGGTAAACGCTCGCGGATTCCAGATGATGCTGCCCAGCCCTCCACCGATGCCGGTGATGAAATAAATTGCCGCGTAGGTCCAGCGTCCGTACAGTGATTCAGCGAGCGCTCCCAGATCCCACAAGCACCACATGTTGAATGCGATATGCAGGATGCCCCCGTGCAGGAACACGTACGTCACCAGCCGCCACCACTCTCCGGACAAAGTGTAAGGTCCGAAATTGGCTCCGAATCTCACCGCGGTTTCGCCTGGAAAGTCGACTACCGAGCCGGACGCCAAAGCCATCGCAAGATAGACCGCCACATTGATGCCGAACAGTACCTGCGTAAGTGTGATCGTCGACTCGCCCCGCCGCACCCACGGTGCGGGCATGACGCGTTGCTTGACGTCATCCCCGTCCTCACCCCGCTGCGCCGCCTCGTGCTGCACGCACCACTGGCAGACTTTCCTAAACTTAAAGGGAGGAAGCTGCCGCCCGCATCGAATACAGTTCGCCATATTTCTTATAGAAAGCCTATCAGCAGTCGGGCAAGTTGTGGGAGGCAGCGCAAGTGTAGCCCGGACGCCTCGTCCGGGGTTGCGAGCGAAGCGCGCTATGCGAGCCCGTGCGAAAAGGAGTCAGGATGGTCCGAGCCGTGGTGCGCGTCGCTTCGCTCCGCAAGGCGGACGAGGCGTCCGCCCCGACACAAACGGTTAATGAATCGTCTTCGTCTTGCGTGACATGTAATCCATCAGCAGGTACTGCCCTAGCGTATACGGAGTGGTGAAATAGGCTTTCCCGCGGCACATCTCGGTCACCTTCTGCACGAACTGCACCAGTCCGTAATCCGACGCCAGCATGA
>Ga0187819_10002351_pt1 | contig 10025 bp, 8 predicted proteins | sample NC_wetland_sal_i_15_FD_132411 | JGI IMG/M metagenome (GOLD analysis project Ga0187819, IMG submission 132411) | Wetland sediment microbial communities from Neuse River Estuary, North Carolina, USA - SO4_4 | ecosystem: Environmental > Aquatic > Freshwater > Wetlands > Sediment | place: USA: North...
ATCACCGTTGTGGTGCCGAGGGCCAGCGGCCCGTACACGATGTAGGAGTGGCCGGTGATCCAGCCGATGTCGGCCATGCACCAGTACACGTCGTCCGGGTGGATGTCCTGGTAGTACTTCGACGTGCCGGTCACGTACGCGAGGTAGCCGCCGGTGCTGTGCTGGCAGCCCTTCGGCCGGCCGGTCGTGCCGCTGGTGTACATCAGGAACAGCGGCGCCTCGGCCGGCATGGACACCGGCTCGACGGTCTTCCCGGCGTGCTCAGGGAGCAACTCGTCGACGAAGAAGTCCCTGCCCTCGACCATCGGGGTCTGCGAGGCGTACTGGCCGGGTCGCCGCCGCCAGACCAGCACCTTGTCGACGTCCTGGCCTTCCCTGGCCGCCTCCGCGAGGGCCTCGTCGGCCTTGACCTTGTGATCGGTCACCTGGCCGGCGCGGTAGTAGCCGTCCATGGTGATCAGGACGCGGCTGCCGGAGTCGGCGATGCGGGTCCCGCAGGCGTGGCCGCTGAAGCCGCCGAACACCTCCGAGTGGATGACGCCGAGCCGGGCGCAGGCGAGCATGGTGACCGGCAGTTCGGTGACCATTGGCATGTGCAGCGTGACCCGGTCACCGGCCTTGAGGCCGGCGAAGTCGCGCAGCAGGGCGGCGAACTCGTTCACCTGCCGGTGCAGCTCCGCGTAGCTGACGTGCACGGGCTCGTCGGACTCGAGCTCGGGCACGAAGATGATCGCGGTCTTGTCCGGATTGGCCGCCGCGTGCCGGTCGACGCAGTTGTACGAGGCGTTCAGCCTGCCGCCGACGAACCACTTGTAGAACGGTGCGTTGCTCGTGTCCAGCGTCGTATGCCAGGGCTGATCCCACGCCAACATATCGGCGTACTCTTTGAAGCACTCGGGGAACTTGTCTTCGGCAAACCGCTCCAATATGGCCGGGTCGTTGGCGTTGGCTTGCTTGACGAAGCTGGCGGGCGGCGGGTAGATCTCCTCTTCACGCCAGTGCACTGCGATCTGAGCCTCGGAAACCTCGGATGATTCGGATACCTCGGTGGCCTGCCCTTGGACGTCTTCGGCCATTGCGTGAGTCCCTCCGCTCGGTTACGTCAGATTTAACGCCGGAAGCACCCCTAATTTAACGCGGGCAGGCAGCATCCTCTATGGTCACGTGCCAGTTATCTGCGCACCCGACCGGCGGCCCGCAACAAGCACCGCACCCGGAGCCGCGGCCGGGTCACTATACGTAGGCGCGCACTGACGGGCGAAGCTCGGGGAAGGTCCGGTCCAGGCCGGTGATCCGCATGATCTTCACCAGCGAGGGCCTGACCGAGATGAGCTCGAGCTGTCTGCCCGCCTGCCGCGCGTGCCGCGCGACCCGGGCCAGGGCCCCGAGGCCGGACGCGTCGCAGAAGGTCAGCCCGGCGAGGTCCACGCTGATCGGCGCGGGCCACAAGTCGATCACGTCGCTGATATAGGCGTACGCCTGCTCGGCGGTGGCGATGTCCAGTTCGCCGGTCACGCTGATGACCTGAGATCCGTCTTCCTCTGTCCGGCACGAAAGCTCGAGCTGGACAGGTTCCACCCGTAGTGCGGTGATCACGCTTCCATCACTTCCCCCGTCTGGCGCTGCCGCGCAAGGATTTGCCCGGTGCAGCTGACGAATGATCACGTGCCCTCCACTTGTCCCGTTAACGCCAGCGGCCCGGCATCCCTTCCTCATGCCACCGAATCGGGACACCCCCCCGCGGCCCCTTACACTGGGGGGATGGTCTCGACTTGTACCACATGGTCGCTACCAGCGCAAATAATGAGAACCCCCACACGTGTGGTCATGCCGGGATTCTGCTGAGAAAAACGTATGAGCCGCGCGGGAGGTTCAACGGCGGCCCCGGCTACTTCGCCGGGAGCCGGGGTTCCGGTCGACGAGCACTACCGCGCGAGGCCGGCCGAGCCGCTGCGCCCGTACGTGGCCTGGTACACGGGCTACCGCCAGCGCGGGGTGCCGCCCGGCCGGCACCGGGGCCTGCCGTCCCCGTTCCTGACCTTCATCGTCACGCTCGACGAGCCGCTGGTCATCCTGGCCCACCCCGATCCAGGCCAGCCACCCGGGACCTTCAAAACGCTGCTCGGCGGCCTGCACTCGGCGCCGGCGCTGATCGTGCACGAGGGCGCGCAGTCCGGCATCCAGGTCGCGCTCCGCCCGCTCGGCACGCGGGCGCTGCTGGGCCTGCCGGCCGGGGAACTGGCCGAGATCGACGTGCCCGCCGACGCCGTGCTGAGCGACCTGTGCTCCGAACTCCGCACCCGGGTCCTCGCGGCCACTACCTGGCCCGAGCGGTTCGCGGTCCTGGACGAGATCCTGCTCAGGCAGATGAACGTGGCGCAGACCACCTACGACGTCGCGCCCGAGGTCGGCTGGGCCTGGCGTCAGCTGCTGACCTCCGGCGGCGCCATCCTCGTGTCGGATCTCGCCGAGCAGACCGGGTGGAGCGGCCGCCACCTGGCCAGCCGGTTCCGCGCCGAGATCGGCCTCACGCCCAAGGCGGCGGCCCGGGTCATCCGCTTCAACCGGGCCAGGCACCTCCTGGCCCGCCAAGCCACGGCCACGGGACCCACGCGACCCACGGGACCCACGGGATCTACGGGACCCATGAGCTCTACGGGGCGCACGGGGCCCACGGGACCCGGCGGGTACCGGCTCGCCGACCTGGCCGCCGCCTGCGGGTACTTCGACCAGGCGCACCTCGCGCGCGAGTTCAGGGCGCTGGCGGGCTGCCCGCCCAGCCAGTGGCTGGCCGAAGAGTTCCGAAACGTCCAAGCCGCCGGCGACCCGGAAGAGGGACCCTGGACTGACCGGGCCCGGTAAATACGGGCCAGCACAGGAAAGGGGGCAGCCATGCCGGAAGCGACACCGGCCACACCGCAGCCTCAGGTGTGGCCCACCCTGCGGGCCCGCGACGCGCGGGCGCTGATCAGGTTCCTGGTCGACGCGTTCGGGTTCGAGGACACCGTGGTCTACGGCGACGGAGACCAGGTCCATCACGCCCAGCTCGACTGGCCGCCGGGCGGCGGGATCATGATGGGCTCGGTCCGCGAGACCGACGCCGAAACGGGGATGGTGACGGCCCCGGGCGGGTTCAGCGCGTACGTGGTCACCGACGACCCCGACGCGGTATGCGAGCGGTCCCGGGCGGCGGGCGCCGAGATCATCACCGAGCCGCACGACACCGACTACGGCTCGCGCGACTTCGCGGCGCGTGACCCGGAGGGAAACCGCTGGTCGTTCGGCACCTACCGGGGCGAGCCCCGCAAGGGCTGACCCGAGCCCCGCAAGGGCTGACCCCGGCCGCGCCGGGGCTGACCCCCGAGGTACCGTGCGCGTATGCGCGCATGGCACGTGGCGGCGCCCGGCCCGGTGACCGGGCACCCGCTGAACCTGCACACCAGCGACGACGTACCGCGGCCAGGATCCGGCGAACTACTGCTCCGGGTCCTGGCCTGCGGCGTCTGCCGCACCGACCTGCACGTGACCGAGGGGGACCTGGCGCCGCGCGTGCCCACGCCCCCCGGCGTGACGCCCGGCCACGAGGTCGTCGGCGAGGTCGCCGCCCTCGGCGAGGGCGCAGAAGCGGAAGCGGGAGGCTTCAAAATCGGTGACCGGGCCGGGGCGGCCTGGCTCCGCTGGACCGACCAGCAATGTAAGTTCTGCGGGCGCGGCGCGGAGAACCTCTGCCCGAACTCCCTCTACACCGGCTGGGACGCCAACGGCGGGTACGCCGAGTACCTGACGGTGCCCGCCGCGTACGCGCACCGGCTGCCGGCGGGGTACTCCGACGCCGAACTCGCCCCGCTGCTGTGCGCCGGCATCATCGGGTACCACGCCCTGCAGCGCGCCGAGTTGCCACCCGGGGGCCGGCTCGGCCTGTACGGGTTCGGCGGCAGCGCGCACCTGGCCGCCCAGGTGGCGCTGGCCCGGGGCGCCACGGTGCACGTGCTCACCCGCGGGGAGCAGGCGCAGCGGCTCGCGCGCGAGCTCGGCGCGGCCTCCGTCGGCGGCGCCGCGGACCTGCCGCCCGAACCGCTGGACTCCGCGATCTTGTTCGCGCCCGTCGGCGACCTCGTGCTGCCCGCCCTGGCGGCCCTGGACCGCGGCGGCACCCTGGCCATCGCGGGCATCTACCTGAGCGACATCCCGCCCCTGAACTACGAGCGGCACCTGTTCCAGGAGCGCCAGCTGCGCAGCGTCACCTCCAACACCCGCGCGGACGCCAGGGAGTTCCTGGCCTTCGCCGCCGAACACAAGCTGGCCGTCACCACCCACGAGTACTCCCTGGACGCCGCCGACCAGGCGCTCAGGGACCTGGAGGCGGGCGCCTTCGACGGCGCCGCGGTGCTCATCCCCTGAGAGCGAAACGCGGAATCCTAGACGCTTCCTGACCGTTTACCGCCAGTGTGCTGACCAATTGCCCTATAGGCCGTCCGCTGCTCAGGGCGCCACGAATAACGGGCATACTGGGCCTCACAAGGAGCTGCCATGAGTAAGCAAGCCACGCCGCCGCCGGCCGGCGGCAAGCCCGCGCCGACCGCGCCCCCGCCCCCGCCCGCCTGGCGGAACTGGCTGTGGCCGATCATGTTCCTCGCCATCCTGGCGCTGTTCTATATTCTGCCCACCCGCTCGACCCAGACCAGCCTGACGTACTCCCAGTTCCTCTCCGATGTGTCCTCGCACCAGGTGCAGAGCCTGCAGATCTCGGGGTCGGTCGGCGGGACGAGCACCGGCACGCTGAAGAACAAGAACAAGTCCGGCTTCACGGTGGTCATCCCGCCGCAGGCCGGGCAGACCTCCCTGGACGACCTGACCAAGAACATCCCGGACGTCTCCACGGCCCCGTCGGGGCAGGGCTTCGGCACCGAGGTGCTGATCTACCTGATCACCTTCGGGCTGCCGATCCTGATCTTCGTCTGGCTCTTCCGCCGGATCTCCAGGAGCGCGGCCGGCGGGCTGCAGGGCGTGCTCGGCGCGGGCCGGTCCCGGGCCAAGGTGTTCGACGAGGAACGGCCCTCGACCACGTTCGCCGACGTGGCCGGCTACGAGGGCGCCAAGTCCGAGATCGCCGAGGTGGTGGACTTCCTGCGCAACCCGGACCGGTACACGGCGGCCGGCGCGATGGTACCCAAGGGCGTGCTCATGGTCGGGCCGCCGGGCACCGGCAAGACGCTGCTGGCCCGCGCGGTCGCGGGCGAGGCGCAGGTGCCGTTCATCTCGGTCACCGGCTCCAGCTTCGTGGAGATGTTCGTCGGCGTCGGCGCGGCCCGGGTCCGTGACCTGTTCGACATGGCGCGCAAGCGGGCTCCCTGCATCATCTTCATCGACGAGATCGACGCCATCGGCCAGCGCCGCGCGGGCTCGGGCGCGGTCGTGTCCAACGACGAACGGGAGCAGACCCTCAACCAGCTGCTGGCCGAGATGGACGGGTTCGAGCCGTCCACGGGCGTCGTGGTGCTCGCGGCCACCAACCGGCCCGAGGTGCTCGACCCGGCCCTGCTCCGGCCCGGCCGGTTCGACCGGCAGGTCACGATCCCGCTGCCGAACGTGAACGAGCGGTCCGCGATCCTCGTCGTGCACACCAAGGACAAGAAGCTGGCCCCGGACGTGGACCTGAACGCGGTGGCCCGCGGTACGCCGGGCTTCTCCGGTGCCGACCTGGCCAACCTGGCCAACGAGGCGGCCATCTTCGCCGTCCGCGGCCACCGCGACGTGCTCACCGCGGCCGACTTCGACGCGGCCAGGGACCGGATCATCCTGGGCCGGCGGGAAGGCTCCAACGTCCTGCTGCCCGAGGAGAAGCACGCGGTCGCCGTGCACGAGTCCGGGCACGCCATGGTGGCGGCCCTGTCGGAGCACGCCGACCCGGTGGCCAAGGTGACGATCCTGCCCGCCGGGCAGACCCTCGGCGTGACCGAACAGCTCCCGCTGGTCGAGCGGCACATGTACGGCGAGGACTACCTGCTCGACTCGCTCGCCGTCCGCCTCGGCGGGCGGGCTTCCGAGCTGGTGGTGATCGGCCAGGGCTCGACCGGCGCCTCCAACGACCTGGCCGGGGCGACCGACCTGGCCATCAAGATGGTCAGGGAGTTCGGCCTATCGAAGACGCTCGGCCCGATCGGGTACCCGGAGGGCGGGTCGGTGTTCCTCGGCAGCGGTGGCGGAGGCCTGTCCAGCCGTCCGTTCGCCGAGGCCACCCAGGCGGAGATCGACAAGGAGGTCTCCGCGCTGCTGCGCGACGCCGAGACCCGCGCCATCAACCTGCTGAAGGCCCACCGCGAAGAGCTCGACTCGCTGGTCAGCCTGCTCCTCGAGGTGGAGACCGTGGACGGCTCCGACGTATACCGGCTGGCCGGGCGGCCGGACCGGTCGTCCATCGTCCCGCCGGTCCCGGTCACCACCCAGGTGGCGCCGCGCGCCGTGGCGGCCTCCGACGCGGGCACCGCGCCGCACGCCGCCGTGGAGACCGCGACCGTCCCGATCGAAACACGCCGCTCAAACCCGGACTAACCAATATCCCGAACGGCGATGGTGACACCGGCCGGCCTGCTCCCCGCCCCGGGCGCAAGGCCGGCCGGTTCGCGTGCGGGCCCGGTGTACGCTCGGCGCTATGGCGTCAGCGATCTCGGCGTACATTCCGAGCCCGTCGATCAACAGCTTCAGCCTCGGCCCCCTGGTCATCCACTTCTACGCGCTGATGTACCTGGTCGGGATCGCCGTCGCCATCATCATGACCAGGCGGCGGTGGAGCGCGGTCGGCGGGAACCCCGACCTGGTCGGCGAGATCGCGATCTGGGGCGTCCCCGCCGGGATCATCGGCGGGCGGATCTACTTCGACGTCACCACGCCGATGGACATCCCGCACGTGTGGTACGGGGTGTTCGCGGTCTGGGACGGCGGCCTCGGGATCTGGGGCGGGGTCGCGCTGGCCACCCTGGTCAGCATCTGGCGCCTGCGCCGGCGCGGGGTGAGCGTCGCCCTGTTCATGGACGCGGTCGCGCCGGGGCTGCTGGTCGCGCAGGGCATCGGGCGGATCGGCAACTACTTCAACAAGGAGCTGTTCGGCCGTCCGACGTCGCTGCCCTGGGGCCTGGAGATCCCGTATCAGTACCGCGTGACCGGCGGCATCCCGTCCGCCGACCTGCACTTCAGCACGTTCCAGCCGACCTTCCTGTACGAGCTCATCTTCGACTTCGCCTGGGCCGGCGTGCTGATCTGGCTCGGGCACCACGGGCTCCGGGGCCAGCGGATCAAGCCGCCCGGGTTGTTCGCCCTGTACGTGTTCGGTTATTCCGCGTACCGGATCTTCGAGGAGTACCTGCGGATCGACTCCTCGGTGTACATCTTCGGCCTGCGGCTGAACATGTACATCGCCAGCATCCTGACCGTGGTCGGCGCGGTCTGGTTCTACCGCAGCCAGCGCCGGCCGGAACGTCCCGCACCGGAACCGGCCCCCGAACCCGAGCCGGCCGAGGAACGCGACCCCGAACAGGCCGCCCCGGGCGGGTGAGCGTGGGCGAGGACTGGGGCTGGTGGCGCGCGCGGCGGCCGCCCGCGCAGCGCGTTCACCTGGACACCGCCGCCGCGGGCCGGTCTTCGGTGGCCACGCTCCGGGCCACGGCGGCGCACGCCGAGCGCGAGGCCACCGTGGGCGCGTACGTGGCCCAGGCCGAGATCGGCCCGCTCCTCGAGGAGGGCCACGCCGAACTGGGCAGGCTGCTCGGCGTCCCGGCCGCCGGGGTGGCGTTCGTGCAGAGCGCAGAGGCGGCTCTGCTCTCCCTGCTCGCGGCCTGGCCGCTCCGGCCCGGCGACACCGTCGCGGTGGTACCCGCCGAGTGGGGGCCCAACCTGCACGCGTTCGCCGACCGGGGGCTGCGCATCACCGAACTGGCGACCGACGGCGACGGCGCGGCTGACCTGACGGCGCTGGACCAAGCCCTGGCGGACGACCCGCCCGCAGTGGTCCACCTGACCCAGGTCACCTCGCACCGGGCCCTGCTCCAGCCGGTCGCGCAGGCCGCGGCGCTCTGCCACGCCGCGGGTGTGCCGCTGTGGGTGGACGCCGCGCAGGCCCTCGGGCACGTCGACACCGCGTGCGGGGCCGACGCCATCTACGCGCCGAGCCGGAAGTGGCTCACGGGCCCGCGCGGCGTGGGGGTGCTCGGGGTGACGGACCGCTGGTGGGACCGGCTCCGGGTCAGCGCCTCCGACCTGGAGGCCAGCATGCGCCCGGCCGAGGCCAGCCCGGTCTGGCTCATCGAGGCGACCGAGGCCAACGTGCCCGGGTGGGTCGGCCTGTGCACGGCGGTCAGGGAGTACGTGGCGGCCGGGCCCGAACGCGTGCAGCAGCGGCTGGCGGCGGTCGGCCGGCAGACCCGGGAGGCGCTGGCCGGCCTGCCCGGGTGGACGGTGGTCGGCCCGGCCGACGCGGGGTCCGCGATCACCGCGCTGCGGGCCGCCAACGGCCAGGACGTCTTCGAGACCAGGGAACGCCTGCTGCGCGAGCACGGCATCGTGACCACCGCGGGCGCCGTCACCCGCGCACCCCGCGAGATGACCGAGCCGCTGCTACGGATCAGCCCGCACGTCGACTGTACGTCGGACGACCTGGAACTACTCCACAAAGCGCTGCTCGCGCTCGGCTAATTCCCGCCGCCGATCAGGGCGGCGGCGCCGTCCAGGGTGCGGTCCAGTGTCACCGCGGCCGGACAGCGGAGATCACCTCGTCAACGCTGACCCAGCGGCCCGAAGCGGCCGAGGTCTCCATCGCGTCGCACACCGCCTGGACCGCGGCGCCGTCGGCGAAGCCGGGCGTCCAGGGCTCCTCGGGCCAGCCGGACAGCAGGTCGGCGGCCTGGTTGGCGAACGAGGAGCCGTAGCCGACGCCCTGGCCGATCGGCCACCACTGCGCGGCGTACGGATGTGAGGGGTGCTCGGCGCGGATCCGGCGCATGCCGTAGAGCCGAACGTCGTCGTCCGTGCCGCCGTACCACAGCTCGTTCAGCCGGGCGTAGCTGAACAGCAGCGTGCCGCGGCTCCCGTTCACCTCGACGGTGAAGTCGCACGGCCGGCGCACCGCCGCGCGGGCCACCTCCATCGTGCCGCGCGCGCCGGATTCGAACCGCAGCAGCGCGCTGGCCGCGTCGTCCACGGTGACCGGCACGGTCCCGGCGCCGTCAGCGGAGGCGCGCGAACCGATGAACGTCACCGCCTGCGCGCAGACGCTGTCCACCGGGCCAGCCATGCACAGCGCCATGTCGATCAGGTGGCTGCCCAGGTCGGCGATGGTGGTGCCGCCCATGGCCCGGTCGAAGCGCCAGTCCCACGGGGTGGCCGGGTCGGTGAACTCGTCGGACAGCCAGGTGGCCCGCCAGAGCCTGATCTCCCCGACCGCGCCCTCGGCGATCATCCGCCGCATCAGCGCGACCGCGGGCAGCCGCCGGTAGTTGAAGCCGACCGCGTTGTGCACCCCGGCCCGCGTCACCGCGTCCAGCGCGGCGGCCGCTTCGGCGTAACTGAGCGCGAGCGGCTTCTCGCACAGCACCGCCTTGCCTGCCGCGGCGGCGGCCTGCGCGATCTGCGCGTGCGTGCCGGGCGGGGTGCAGATGTCCACCAGGTCAACGTCGTCCCGGCTGATCAGCTCGCGCCAGTCGGTGACGGTATCCGGGATCCCGTACGCGGCCGCAGCCGCGGCGACCGCGCCGGCGTCCCGCCCGGACATCACCGTGACCATCGGCGTCACCGGCAGCCGGCGCAGCAGCGGCGCGACCCGGTAGCCGTAGCTGTGCGCCTTGCCCATCATGCCGTACCCGACGATGCCGACCCGCAGCGGCGGCGGGCTCTCCAGACCGCTCACCCGCCCGCCTGGTGCCGGTAGCTGGGCGGCAAGCCGTCACTGGCGTTCTCCCGGGCCTGCAGCGGGCCCGCACTGGCGTTCTCCCGGGCCTCCTGGGTGGCCGTGATCGCGGCCGTGACCTGCTCGG
>Ga0187819_10002353_pt1 | contig 10023 bp, 10 predicted proteins | sample NC_wetland_sal_i_15_FD_132411 | JGI IMG/M metagenome (GOLD analysis project Ga0187819, IMG submission 132411) | Wetland sediment microbial communities from Neuse River Estuary, North Carolina, USA - SO4_4 | ecosystem: Environmental > Aquatic > Freshwater > Wetlands > Sediment | place: USA...
GTACGAGCGTGAACTGCACGACCAATACGGAGTGGAGATCGAGGGGCATCCCGATCTGCGGCCGCTCTTGCTGCATGAGAATTGGCCCGACGGCATCCATCCCATGGTGGACGACACCAGCCTTGTGCCTTGGGCACAGCGGCAATACCCGTTCCTGAGAGTGCAAGGCGAAGGTGTGTGCGAGGTGCCGGTGGGCCCAGTCCATGCCGGCATCATCGAGCCCGGCCATTTTCGGTTCAGCGTGGTCGGCGACACGGTGCTCAACCTGGAGCTGCGCCACTTCTATACCCACAAAGGGACGGAGAAGCTGTTCCAAGGCACTCCCGTCAGCAACGGTCCTATGGTGGCCGAATCGGTCTCCGGCGATAACTGCTTCGCGCACGCGGTGGCATATTGCCAGGCCGTCGAGAACGCGCTTGGGGTATCCGTGCCACCGCGCGGCGAGGCGATCCGTCTGGTTGGCCTGGAGCTGGAGCGCATGCTGGCGCACATCGCCGATGTCGGCGCCCTGTGCGGCGACGTGGGCTTCACCGTTCCCGCGGTCTACAACTCAAGGATCAAGGAGTCGCTGTTGCAAGCGTCGGCCAGGTTGCTCGGCACGCGATTCTGGAAAGGCGTGGCCGTCCCCGGCGGCGTGCAGCGCGACTTGTCCGCCGACAACGCCCGCACGCTCAAGGAAGCCGTCTCCGCAGCGGCCCGCGACTTCGCCGAGATGGCGGAGATCATCCTCGACACCCCATCGGTGCAGAACCGCTTTGAAAGCACTGGGTTTCTCAGTGCCGAAATTGTCCGGGAGATGGCGGTGGTGGGACCGGTGGCGCGCGCCAGCGGCATTCCGCTCGACGTCCGCCGCGACCACCCCTACGGCCGCTACCGCGAAATCCATTTGGAAGTTCCGCATTTCCAGTACGGAGATGTCCTCGCCCGCGCCCGTATCCGCATCGAGGAAACCCGGATATCCGGCCGGCTGATCGAGGAGACGCTCGGCGCCATGCCTGCCGGGGCTATTAGCTCGCCATTTCCCGGGGAAGGCGCCGGCGAGGGACTTGCCGCCGTCGAATCGCCGCGCGGCGAACTTCTCTATTGGGTCCGCATGCGGCGAGGACACATCGCGCGCTGCCACATCAAGTCGCCGTCATTCCAGAACTGGCCTGCGCTGCCGCTGGCCATGCCGGGCAACATCATTGCCGACTTTCCCCTAATCAATAAAAGCTTCAATCTTTCTTACTCCGGGTGCGACCGATGATCTTCGACGTGGTCCAACGCAGCCTGCAGAGCGCCGACGCGCTGATCCCGGTGGAACAGTTGCTGGGAAACTGCAGCGGCAGTCGCATGCCGGACGTGCAGCCGGCTTTGCTCACCGCCTCCATTGCGCAACGAGTGGCAGAGGCCTGCCCGACTTCCGCGCTCGCCTTCGACACCTCGCGATCGCACCTTACGCTCAACTACGGCGAGTGCACCGGCTGCGGGCGGTGCATTGAAGCAGGCGAGGGCGCGTTTCTTGCCGCTGCGAAATTCGCGCGTTGCGGGGTCAGTAAAGAAGGGTTGGTAAGGCACTTTGATTTAAACCGTGTCAGCGAGATAACGCCAGATCAGCCCGCGCTGGCCGAGACTGCCGAGAAGATTCGAGCCATCCTCGGCCGCGCCTTGAACATCCGCGAAGTGGACGCCGGTTCCTGTAACGGTTGCGAGGGCGAGATCATTGCCCTGACCAATCCTTATTATGACCTGGAACGTTTCGGCATTCACTTTGTGGCTTCACCGAAGCACGCCGACATGCTGCTGGTCACCGGCCCGGTTACCCGCAACATGGCAGAAGCGGTCAGACAAACGTACGAGGCCACCCCCTCCCCTAGGCTGGTGGTCGCGGTCGGTGCTTGCGGGTGTAGTGGCGGTATTTTTGCCGGCAGCCACGCGGTTGTGGGCGGCGTTGATGCCGTCATCCCAGTGGACGGCTACGTTCCGGGCTGCCCGCCGACTCCCGCGATGCTGCTGACAGGCATCTTGCAGGTGTTGCGCCGCAGGTCGTGATTGCACACATCTCCTGCGACGGCCAGCAGGAGATCATCCAGTGATAAAGGGCAAGACCTAATCCCGGCTGATCGGCGTCCGGCGAGTGCCCAATAGTCAAAATGCTATCGCTCCCTTCGCGGGCAGCATGTCCAAACTGAACGGCACGGTCTATATGCCAGAGCGCCAGAGTTGCACGAAAATTGTGGCCACGTGTCCAGGCACATGCCCGCAAGAAGCTACCAAACCAACCGCGATCCTCCATTTGGTTTGAAAAAGCCCCGGCAATCGACTATCTTCCCGTGTTTGCCAGCTTCCTGCGACGGGGATGGGTACATGAGCTCGCACAGCACACGCGGGATGATTCCGCGGGATCGCCTGCCTTATTCGGCCATGGTGGATCGTCCCCGCCGTCACCTTCCCGGCGGCGCGCGCGTTGTAGTGTGGCCGATCGTGAATGTAGAAGACTGGGATATCGGCCGGCCGATGGCGCGGCAGGTGCTTCCAGCGCCGACCGCCGCACCGGTGCTGCCGGACGTCGCGAACTGGTCCTGGCATGAGTACGGGATGCGAGTCGGGTTTTGGCGGCTGAAGCAGGCGCTCGATTCGCGGGGAATGCGCGCCACGCTCGCCATCAACGGACGCGTCTGCGAGTCGTACCCCGTGGTAGCGGGCGCGGCCCTGGATGCCCAATGGGAGTTCATGGGACACGGGTACATCCAAATGCCCACTCACCAGGCGGAAGACCAGCCGGCCATGATCGGGCAGACGCTGGACACGATCGAGCGCTTCACCGGTTCACGACCGAAGGGCTGGCTGGGCCCTGGGCTGACCCAGACGCTCGACACCGTGGACCACCTCACCGCAGCGGGAATCCGCTACATCGGCGATTGGGTGCTGGATGATCAGCCGTGCGACATCGCAACCGCCAACGGGCCGCTGGTCGCCATGCCCTACTCGCTGGAGCTGAACGACGTTCCCATGATGGCCGTGCAGCACCATAGTTCCGACGTGTTCAGCGAGCGGGTACGCGACAGCTTCGACCGGCTGTACGCCGAGGGTGCGGAGCAGCCGCGGGTTATGGCAATCGCCATTCATCCGTTTCTGTCCGGCGTGCCGCACCGCATCAAGTATCTCGAGCAGGCGCTCGATTACGTTCGAGGCCACAAGGACGTGCTGTTCTGGACGGGCGAGCAGATCCTCGATTGGCACGTGTCACAAGCCGCGAGCCGCTGAAAATCCCATGGGTACCTGGCTGCAGGTTCTCAATAGTCTTTCTTTCGCCGCGCTGCTGTTCGTGGTGGCCAGCGGGTTCACGCTGATCTTCGGGCTGCTGCGGGTGGTGAACCTCGCACACGGCGCGCTTTACCTTGTCGGCGGATACGTTGGGATGACGGTGACCGTGGCGACGCACAGCTTTGCCGCGGGCGCACTGGTAGCGGCGGTCGCCATCGCTGTAGCCGGACTGCTGCTCGACCGCGGACTGCTGAACTTCGTCAAGGACCAGGAACTCAAACAGGTGTTGCTGACGCTCGGCGTCGCGCTCGTGCTGGACGATTTGGCGCTGGTGATCTGGGGCGGAGACAGCCGCACCATTCCCATCCCCGAGTTTCTGCAGGGCGCGGCGCAGTTCGGTACGATCTATTACCCGAAGTACCGGCTGGGCGTGCTGGCAGCCGGGATCCTCATCTTTCTGCTGCTGTGGTTGTTGTATAACCGGACGCGGCTGGGCGCGACCATCCGTGCGGGCGTGGACGATGCGGAGATGGTGCAGGCCATCGGCATCGATATTGGCAAGCTCTTTCTCCTTACTTTTATGCTCGGCTCGGCCCTGGCGGGCTTGGGCGGGGTTTTGGGCGGCGCCTTTCTCACGCTGTATCCGGGTGCAGATTCGGAGATCCTCGTATATGGGCTGGCCGTGGTCATCATTGGCGGGCGGGGCAGCCTGGAGGGGGCAGCCATCGGCAGCTTGATCCTGGGATTCCTCGCCACCTTCGGACAGATCTGGTTTCCCGAACTGGCGTACTTCGTGATCTTCGGCCCCATGGCGCTGCTGCTCGCATTCCGGCCGCTCGGCCTGTTTGGGAGGGCCTGATGCGGCTCTTGCTGCGCGCGCTGCTGATCGCCTTCTTTGCTTTTGTTATCGCAGTCCCATTCGTTTTGCCGATGTATCCGGAGACGCTGGCCACGGAAGCGCTGATTCTCGGCCTGTTTGCCATGTCGATCGACATCCTGGCTGGAGTGGCGGGCCGCGTTCCGCTGGGGCATGGCGCGATATTCGGCGTAGGAGCATACGTGGTCGCGTACCATGTGACGGTCAGCGGCGGGAGTGCGTGGATCGGCATGCTTCTGGGGATTGCCACCTCGGCGGTCGTGGCAGCGTTGTTCGGAGCGCTGGCCGTGCGGACGACCGGGGTGTACTTCCTCCTGTTGACGCTGGCGGAAGGGATGATCGTCTGGGGAATCTGTTATCGGTGGACGTCCGTGACCGGCGCCGAGAACGGCATTCGTGGCGTGGCCCGGCCTGCCCTGATCTCCGATCCGCATATCTTCTACTACTTTGTCCTGCTGACGGTGATGATGGCGGCATTCCTGATCTGGCGGCTCGTGCATTCGCCGTTTGGACAAGCGCTGCGCGGCATCAGCGAAAGCTCCTCGCGCATGCGCACGCTCGGGTACAACGTGCCGCTCACGCTGACCATCGCCTTCACACTCTCCGGCGTCTTTGCCGGGCTAGCGGGAATCCTGTTCGTGTTGCTGAACAATTTCGTCAGCCCAAGCAACGTGTCGCTGGACCAATCGACCCAGGGGCTGCTGATGGTCATTTTGGGCGGGGCGGGAACGCTGTGGGGCGGGTTCGTGGGTTCGGCGGTGATCATCGTGCTTTCGAACCTGGTCAGCGCCTACACGGAGCGCTGGTCGATGATTCTGGGACTGATGTTCATCGTGACCATGTTGTTTGCTTCGGAAGGTCTGATCGGTAAGGCGAAGGCTCTGGTCGGCGCGCGCAGCGCCGGTCGAAAAACGGTCTGAGCGCAGGTCATATACAAAGGAGGGTTTATGGATCGTCGCAAGTTTCTCGGCATCGCCGCCGGAAGTGCGGCGGCATTACTGGTGTCGCTTGACCCCCTCAAAGTGTTGGCGCAGGGCGGCCCAATCCGCATCGGGTTTTTATCTCCCCTGACGGGGGCGGCGGCGGCCTCGGGCCGCGAACTGGTGGACGGCTGGAACCTTTACTGGCAGCAGGCAGGAACAAAAATCGCTGGCCGCGAGGTGCAGGTGATCATCGAGGACGATGGCTCGACCCCGGATATCGCGCTGCAGAAGGCACGGCGACTGGTGCAACAGCAGAATGTTCATGTGCTGGTCGGCGACATCCTGGCCAACACCGGCTTGGCAGTGGCGGAGTTTGTTAAGGGTACCGGCACTCCGTATTTTATGCCGGTGGTCGCGGCCGATGACCTCACGCAGCGCAAGCGCATTCCCAACGTCATGCGTATGCCGGGTTTTTCCTCTAGTCAAATGACCCGCCCGCTGGCCGATTGGTGCCTTAAGCAGGGGTACCGCAAGGTTGCGACCATTGGGCAGGATTACACCTTCGGACACGAGCAGACCGGAGGTCTTGTACAGACCTTTACCGAGGGAGGCGGGTCAGTCGTCGGCCAGCTCTGGCATCCCTTCAATACCTCGGATTTCAGTCCCTACCTGGGCCAGATCCCGGGGATGAAGCCCGACGTGGTCTTCGCGGTCGAGACCGGCGCTGATTCAACGCGCCTGCTACAGCAGTGGGCCACCTTCGGACTTAAAGGACACATTCCCCTGACCACCTCACAAAACACCACCGACCAATCCATCATCCGCAATCTCACCCCGGCGGAAGCCGAGGGCATCATCTCCGTGGCGCATTTTGCCGAGGGCCGCGATGATCCCGAGACGCGCTCCTTCGTCCAGAGTTACGAGAAAGCCTACGGCAAGCTGCCGGCGATCTTTGCCGCCGAAGGCTACACGGGCGGGCTCTGGCTCGCGGACGCGCTGAAGAAAATCAATGGCAAGGTGGAAGACACCAAGCTGCTGCTCGCCACTGTTCACAGCGAGGTAGTGCTTAACAGCCCGCTGGGCAAGAATCTCAAGATGGATGATTACGGCAATCCCATCTTCGACATTTACATCCGGCGTGTGACCAAACGCGCTGACGGCAAACTGTGGAACACCGTGATCGCAACGTATCCTCAAGTCTCGCAGTTCTGGCACTACAAGCCAGAGGAGTACATGAAGCAGCCGCCGTACAGCCGCACCTTCCAAGGCATCAAGAAATAAGGGGGTGAGCGATGAGTGCGGCGGGAGCGACCTGGGCCCTGGAACTCGACGGTGTGTCGCGGCGTTTCGGCGGCCTGCGCGCGGTGAACGAGGTCAGTCTCAAAGTGGCTGCCGGCGCCAACCACGCGATCATCGGTCCGAATGGCGCCGGCAAGACGACGCTGTTCGCCCTGGTGTCGGGGGAACTTGCGCTGAGCGGCGGGAGTATCGGCATGTTCGGCCAGGACATTAGCCGCTGGTCGGCCTCTCGCCGCGCCGGCTCGGGCCTGGCACGCACCTATCAGATCACCAACGTGTTCACGGGGCTGACCGTAGCCGAGAACCTTCTGATCGCGCTGCGGGGAACGCGTCAAGTCAAGTACGCGATCTTCGCGAGCGGTGCGGCATCGAGCAACGAGTCTGCCCAACGGGAAAGGCTGCTCTCGAGCTGTGGACTCGCGGAGCATCGCGAGGTGCGAGTTGGCGCGCTCTCCTATGGAGTGCAGCGGCAACTGGAATTGGCGCTCGCGCTAGCGAACCGGCCGCGCATCCTGCTGCTCGACGAGCCGGCGGCGGGCCTTTCGCCAGCCGAGCGCGCGCCCATGGCCGAGATGATCCGCGGCCTGCCGCAGGACCTGACCGTGCTGCTGATCGAGCACGACATGGAGTTGGCGCTGGGGCTCGCCGATCGCGTCACCTGTCTGCATTACGGCGAGGTGCTCACCGAGGGCAGCTCGGAGGAAATCCGCCGCGACCCGCGGGTGCAGGAGGTCTACCTCGGCACCACCAGCCATGCTTGAGATCCGCGATCTCCACAGCTACTACGGTGAAGCCTACGTGCTGCGCGGCGTTGGCTTGAGCGTGCCCGCGGGGAAGGTGGTCGCGCTGCTCGGCCGCAATGGCATGGGCAAGACAACCATGATCCGCTCGATCATGGGGCTGCGTCCGCCCACGGTACGCCAGGGCAGCGTCAGCTTCCGCGGGCAGCCACTGGCCGGCAGATCGCCCAATCAGATCGCCCGATTGGGGATCGGGTTAGTGCCGCAGGGGCGGCGTGTCTTCGCTTCTCTCACTGTTTCCGAGCATCTCGACATTTGCCCGCAGCGTCCCGCGCTCTCCGGCCGCACCGCCTGGACACTCGATCGCGTCTTCCAACTGTTCCCACGTTTGGCGGAGCGGCGAGGCCATCGCGGCCAACAGCTTTCCGGCGGCGAACGGCAGATGCTGGCCATTGCCCGCGCGCTGATGCTTAATCCCGACCTCATCCTGATGGACGAGCCGACCGAGGGACTGGCGCCGGTAATGGTGAAGCACGTCGAGGAAGCGGTCCAGACCATGCGAGCGGAAGGCATCTCCATATTGCTGGTGGAACAGAACCTCCTCAGCGCGCTGGCAGTGGCCGACGTCGTACACATCCTGGAGGTCGGCAGCATCGTGTTCAGCGGACTTCCCAAGGAACTGACGGTAAACAAGGCCGTCATGCACCGCCACCTAGGCGTGTAGGCAACCCAAAACTCCCCGCGTGGGACACATTTCAGACATCGAACGGGGGCAAGCGCGAGGGGGCAAGCGCGAGGGGGGAATCCCCATGCCGAAGGCGTAATCCGTGCCTCATTCACGGGCTGGGTTGCTGCCGGCGCAGACCCAGGCGATTCTAGGCGAAAACGCGCGCAAGATTTTCGGGTTGTAGCGGCCGGGGGGAAGACAAGGCCGAAATCCCCGGGGCCTCAAGGTCCACTTCTTCCACCCGCTGAGATTCGCGCCGCGAATGATACCTGCCACCTCAGGCTTCATGACAGACCTCCTTTTGCCCGGCTTGCCGCTCCAAGGACCCCGTCACATGCCAAGGTAGGCCTGCCTGACGAGATCGGATTTGAGCAGCTCATCGCCTTCCCCCTCCAAGACAATCCGCCCGGTCTGCAGCACATAGGCTCGGTCGGAAATGCTCAGGGCTTCGTAGACGTTCTGCTCGACGAGGAAGACGGTAATGCCCTTCTTGCGGATGTCATGGATCCTCTCGAAGATGTCGGCCACCAGCTTGGGCATGATCCCCAAGGACGGCTCATCCAGCATCAGCAGAGATGGGCGCGACATCAACCCGCGGGCGATCGCGACTTGCTGCTGTTCTCCCCCGCTCAAGGTATCGGCGCGTTGTTTCCTTCGCTCTCCGAGCCAGGGGAAGAGCTGCAGAATGTTCTCCAGGGACTCCGCGACATCCTTATCGGAATGTAACGCGTAGGCGCCCAGCAAGAGGTTGTCCCAGACCGACAGGCGGCCGAACAACTGCCGCCCCTCCGGGACCAGAGAGATTCGCTTCTTGACGATGTCATAAGGGGGAACGACGTGGATGGGCTCGTTGTCGAGCAGGATCTTGCCCGCCCAAGGCCGAAGCAGACCGGCGATGGTGCGCAGGATGGTGCTCTTGCCGGCGCCGTTGGACCCGATGAGGCTCACAACTTCGCCGCGCCGCACCGTGAGGGAGACATCCTGCACCGCACGAACGCCCCTGTATCCGACGGACAACCCCTTAATGTCGAGCATGGTACCGCTCTCCCAGATAGGCTCGGATGACCTCGGGGTTGACGACGATCTTTTCCGGCACGTCCTCCACGATCTTCCGCCCCGAGTTGATCCCGATAACTCGATGCGACAGCTCCATGACCGCTTCCATGACGTGTTCCACGATCACCAGTGTAATGCCGTGCTTCTGCACCTTGCGAACCAGGGTCATCATCTCCTTGAGCTCGACGGGGGTCAGGCCCGCCATGGCTTCGTCCAGCATGAGCAGCTTTGGCTGGGTGGCCAGGGCCATGGATACCTCCAGCCTCTTCTTGTCCGGGATCGTGAGGGACGGCGCTGCCGCATCCCGCTTCTCCCACAGGCCGGTGAACGCCAGCACTTCTTCCGCCCTCGCCCGCGCCGCTCGTTTCCTGGCGCTGTGCAGGAAGGCCCCGGTCATGACGTTCTCCAGGACCGTCATGTCGCTGATCACCTGGACGATCTGGAACGTCCGGGCGATCCCCATCTTGCAGATCCGATCCGCGCTGACGTGGGTGATATCCCTCCCTCGGTAGAGGACCCGTCCGGCGTCCGGCCGGTAGAAGCCCGTGATGCAATTGAAGAGGGTGCTCTTACCGGACCCATTCGGCCCAATGATGCCGACGATCTCGCCCTCGCTGACCGTGAAGGAAATGTTGTCATTCGCCAGCAATCCGCCAAAATGCTTGCTGATGCCCTGTACCTCGAGGAGGGGTGCCGCACTCATGACTTCCTCCTCCCCTCCCCCCCTCCGTCCGCAGGTGACGCTTGCGCTGCGTCGCCTGATCCAGCGCCAGCGCTTGCACTTGATTGTTTACCTGCGTGAACATCCGCCGCAGATGGCGCTCTTTCTCCGATCCTCGAGAACAAGCCCCACACGCCCTGGGGGTGGTAGGCGGAGATCAGCATGATCAAAGTGCCGTAGACGATCATGTCGATGCCGGTTCCCTTGAAGCCAAGCCAGACGCGCGTTCCCTCGGAGATCGGCAGCAGGATGGCCGCGCCGATGACCGGCCCCATGATGGAGCCCGCTCCGCCCAGCATGGCGACCAGCACGACCTGGATGGAGATGGGAAGGATCAGGACGCTCTCCGGATCCAGGTACAGAATGTACTGCGCGTAGAACGTCCCGGCGATCGCGGTGAGAAAGGCGCTGATCATGATCGCCGCCAGCCGGTA
>Ga0187819_10002354_pt1 | contig 10019 bp, 8 predicted proteins | sample NC_wetland_sal_i_15_FD_132411 | JGI IMG/M metagenome (GOLD analysis project Ga0187819, IMG submission 132411) | Wetland sediment microbial communities from Neuse River Estuary, North Carolina, USA - SO4_4 | ecosystem: Environmental > Aquatic > Freshwater > Wetlands > Sediment | place: USA: North...
AAGCAGGCACTGCGGGGCAAACCGCTATAATCGATATTTCCGTGATGCAACGCCGCCGCTGGATAGCTGCTGCTCTATGCCTCGCGGCATGCGCTCAAAAAAACCCGCCGCCCGTGTTTCCTCCAGCCGTCGCCGGCGCGTGGCAGTTCAAAGACTCGCAGAACTTTCCCGCCGCGAGTGCGCCGGAACTCATTCGCAAAATCGGCACGCGCGGGTGGTGGCGTGCGAGCTACCAGGGGCCGGGTTCGGCTACCGTCGAGGTGTACGAGCTGACATCGTCTGCTGGAGGTTTGCAAATGGTTCAGGACTGGCGACCCGTGGCCGATACGGTCGTGTGGTACACGCCGCGTTACTTCATTGTCGTCAAATGGAGCAACTCCGACCGCAATGCCGTCAGCGCCTTTGTCCGCGGGCTCGAAAAACAATTCGCCGAAGAGAAGTAGATCATCGCGCTCGCCAGTCGGCCGGTTTCAATTCACCCACGATCACCAGATAGGACGCCGCGCCCACCACCAGCGCCACGCAGACGGCAACAAACGCCAGCAGAAACTGCCCGGTTACGTCCACGATGCGTCCCGTGAGCCAGGGCCCCACGATGCCGGCGAAATTGCCGAACATGTTCTGCCAGCCGGTCCACCGGCCCGCGGCCTCCGGCCCCGCCAGAGTTTGAGTGATGGCCCACAGGTTCGACGTGAAGAGTCCGTAGCACAGGCTCGCGATCATGAGCAGCCCCATCGAAAACATCGGGTCGCGCACCATGGCTGCGGGGAGAATCAACATGCTGAGCAGCATGCCGCCGCACATGAACGCTTTGCGTACGCGCGTGGGGCTGCCGCCGCGCGCGATGAGGTGGTCTGACGCCCATCCGCTGACGGTGGTCGACAGCGCGATGCCCCAGAACGGCACGGATCCGAACACGGCCATCATGTTCGCAGAAAAATGCCGCTCCATAACGAGATATGACGGCAGCCAGAACACCAGAAAATACCAGGCGTAATTCACGCAGAACAGCCCGAGAAACGTTCCCCAGGCATCGCGCCGCCGCAAGATCTGCAGGGTGCTGGGACCATCCCCATGGCGCAGGGGTTTCATGGATGCGGGTTGCGGCCCCCAGATCGCCCACGGAAGCAGCCAAACCAGGCCTCCCAATCCCAACAGGAGGAACAACGCCCGCCACCCGAAATGACCCACCACGAGCCCGCCAATCAGCACGCCGAGCGCCGGTCCGACTTTGCAGCCTGCATCGATGAGTGCGTTGGCTGTGCCGCGATGCCGCTCGGGAAAGCTTGCCGCCAGGATTCGGGAGTACGACGGATAGGCCACCGACTCGCCCATTCCCAGCAACAGCCGCAGCAGAAAGAGCGCGCCGAAGGAGCCGGCCAGCCCGGTGAGCAGAGTCGCCAGCGACCAGATCAGAAATCCCAGGCCCAACACCCAGCGCACATCGTAACGGTCCACCAGCCATCCGGCGACGAGCTGAAACGCCGCGTAGGTGAAGAAGAAGGTTGAGAACAGCAATCCGAGCTGGGTCTTCGTGAGATGCAGCTCGCTCGCCAGAAACGGCGCGGCCACCGAAAGCGTCCCGCGATCGATGTAGTTGACGGCGATCGAAATCACCAGCAGGCCCAGCACCACCCACTGGATTCGCGTCAATCGGGTTTCTATCGCCGCTGGAGCGCCCATGAGATGCCTCTTGATTCTACCCAAAGGCGCGCGGAACTTCGGTACACTGAGGCTCACGGCTATGATTCAACCCGTTTGGAATTTTGAACAGGAACCCTATCCGGAGCCGCCGGATGAAACCGCCATCAACCTGCGGGCCTATTTCGATCGCATGCCCGACGAGAAAATGCGCCAGTATTCGCCCGGTTGGGATGATGACCGCGTCATGGCATGGGACGACAATTTTCGCGAGGACGGCAACCTCATGCTGGTGTGTTCCGAGCGCGACGTGGATGTGAAGGAGTACCGCCGGGTGATGGAAGAGTGCATAAGGTACCGGAACCGCGTGCGGGGAAAGCTTGCTTCCCAGGCGCGGTAAATGGAGCCGGCTTGGAAAATCTTGACTGGCTTCGCCGTCCCAAGCTGCGCAACCAAGGTCATTCAACCTCGCTGGCGCCGTGGACGGCGCTGCCTGTCACCATTTTTCAATACGCTCTACCATGGGGTGTTGGAGTAAAAGGATGCAAATTTCTTTGCCGCCTGACTAGCTGAGATCCGTCAGATGCTCCAGCTCGCCCGTGCTGTCACCGATGTGCTCCGGTAGGATGCCCATGTGATCGAGCATGGCCACGTACAGGTTCGTCATCGGCGTCTCTTTCGGGTACACCACGTGCCGGCCGGGCCGCAGCGCGCCGTTGCCCGCGCCCGCTAACAGCACCGGCAGATCGTTATGCGTGTGCGAATTGCCGTCGGCCAGCCCGCTACCGTAAACCACCATCACACGATCCAGCAGCGTACCGTCGCCATCCGGCGTGTTTTTGAGCTTGTCCACAAAGTAAGCGAACTGCGCCAGGTGGAAGGAATTGATCTTCGCCACTTTCTCGATCCACTCCGGGTTTCCGCGGTGATGGGTGAGCGGATGGTGGGCATCGTTGACGCCGATCTCTCGATACGTGCGCGTGCTGCCCTCGCGGCAGATCATGAACGTCGAAATGCGCGTGACATCCGCCTGGAATGCCAGCGTCATCAGGTCGAACATCAGTTTCACGTGGTCCGCGAATTCCGCTGGAACCCCTGAGGGCTTTTCCATCGCGGGAGTGAATTGTTTGGAATCGCGCTCGGCCATCTCGATGCGCCGCTCGATCTCGCGCACCGCGTCCAGGTATTCGTCGAGCTTGCGGCGGTCGGTCCTGCCCAGGTCGCCCTTCAGCCGCTGCGTATCCTCGCTCACAAAATCGAGAATGCTCTTGTTGTAGCGGAGGCGCTTGGCGCGCGCTTCCGGGGTTTCGCTCGCATCGCCGAAGAGCCGCTCGAAAACCGCGCGCGGGTTCACTTCGGGCGGCATCGGCGTCGCCGTCGTGCGCCAGGAAATGCTATTGCTGTACGCGCAACTGTAACCGGAATCGCAGTTGCCCACCAGCCGCCCGTCTTCGCAGCCCAGCTCCAGCGAGGCCAGCCGCGTGGCATCACCGATCTTCTGCGCCGCAATCTGATCCACCGAAATCCCGGCGTGAATGTCCGCGCCGGCGGTCTTCTTCGGATGCACGCCGGTCAGAAACGAGGCCGCGGCGCGAGCGTGATCGCCGGGCCCATCGCCCAGCGCGCGCCCGGTATTGTGCGTCAGCCCCGAGAGCACCATCAATTTGTCGCGATACGGTTCCAGCGGTTTCAGGATGCGGGTGAATTCGAAGTCTGCGCCCCCAGCCACCGGCGTCCAGTCCTTCATGATGATGCCGTTGGGCACGTAGACGAAAGCCATGCGGCGCGGAGTGTTCGTGCCGAGCGTGGCCGCGAACGCGGGCGTCATCGCATCCAGTGCGGGCAGGGCAATGGCAGCGCCCAATCCGCGCAAGAAAGTGCGACGCGCCAAGTGCCTGCCGGTGATCATCGCTTCTCCCCCGAGAAAGCTATCGTCTGCTGCGGCGCGCGAGCCTCACCGTGACGCATCTCAAAAGGCAGGCTCTGAACGATCCCCAGAATCAGCCTCGAGAACCGGTAGTCACCCGACGCCAACCGCCGACAAATCAAGCTTACCGCAGGCTGGTCGTATCGTTCCAGTCCGCGTCCCAGGGCATAGGTGAGCATCTTCTCCGTGAGGCACCGGGCGAAGGCGTCGCGATCGGATATGAGGATCTCCTTCAGCTCCGCCGGGCTCCGGAATGTGCGCCCGCCGGGCAGCGTTCCCGCGGCGTCAATTGCAAACTTGCCGTCCATGGTGCGCCAGCGGCCCACGGCATCATAGTTCTCCAACCCGAATCCCAGCGGATCCATGCGGGTGTGACACACCGCGCACGCCGGATTCGCGCGGTGCTGCTCCAGTTGCTCCCGCAGCGAGGCCTTCGTCCCAATGGCCGCTTCGTTCAGGTTGGGAACACCCGGCGGCGGCGGTGGCGGCGGGTCGTTAAGAAAATTCTCCAGAATCCATTTGCCCCTCAGCACGGGCGACGTCCGCGTCGGATACGACGAAACCGTGAGCACGCTGGCCTGCGTCAGCACCCCGCTGCGCTCATCGCCGTTCAGTTCCACGCGGCGGAACTCGGGCCCGGTCACGCCCGGAATTCCGTAAAACTTCGCCAGCCGCTCGTTGAGGAACGTATACTTGCCGTCGATGAAATCCAGGATGCTGCGATCCTCGTGAATCACGGCTTCAAAAAACCGCCGCGTCTCCTGGCGCATCGCGCGCCGCAGATCCTCATCAAACTCGGGGAAGCGGTCGGGATCCGGCTTCACGCTATCCAGGTTTCGCAGCTCCAGCCATTGCCCCGCGAAGTTATCCACCAGCGCGGAGGATTTCGGACTTTCGAGCATCCGCCGCACCTGGGCGGTCAGAACATCCGCCTTGTGCAGGTGCCGCTGGCCCGCCAGCCGGAACAGTTCGTCGTCCGGCATGCTGCTCCATAGAAAATACGAGAGCCGCGACGCCAGCTCGTAATCGTCTACGCGATGCGATGCCGACGAGTTGTTGGGATCCGGATCCCGCTCGATGCGGAACAGGAAATACGGCGATACGAGGATCGCTTCGAGCGCCACGCGCACACCCTGCTCGAAGGAGTCGCCATTCTGCTGCGCCATGGTCACAAACCGCGTCAAGCCGTCGATTTCCTCGTCGTCAACCGGACGCCGGTACGCCCGTCGCGCCAGCGCCGCCACGATCAGACGCGCGCATTCGGGCCGGTGCTGGCCGTCCGCGTGGCCGCAGATGAAAATCCGCTTGTGCGTTTCGGTGGGCGGCCGGGCGTGCGGATTGTAAGGGCCCACAATCTCGAAGCGATCTACAAACGGATTCCGCGGCCTCTGATTTTTCTCCTTGGCTTCCTCGGGATCGGGCGGTGCGTCCTGCCGCGAGTCGTCGTGCGCCAGCGTGGCCTTCAATTCGTGCTCGCCCGCCGTCACGTGCACGCGCATTTCGCCCACGCGCGGGGCCTCATCCACGGTGGTAATCGGAGTCGTGATCAGTTGGCGTCCATCCAGCCACAGCGTAATCAACATCGCCTCGCGGCGGCCGCCTACGGCGCCACGCAAAACGTAATCGCCCTCGACCGGAAATACGTGCTTGCGCGTCAGGTCCCGCGCTGGGGATATCTCGGGCGGCGTCTGCGTATGCTCGATTTTCTCCAGCGTCGGCTTGGGAGGCGGATCAGCCACAATCGCCTGCCGCGCGATCTTTTCTGCAGCCGACAGGTACTTCTCCATCAGCACCGGTGACAAAGACAGCACGTCGCCGATATTGTCGAAGCCGTAGCCCGAATCATCAGGCGGAAAATCGGCGGCCGGCTTGAAATCCACGCCTACCAGGTCGCGGATGGTGTTGTTGTATTCCACCCGGTTCAACCGGCGCGCCGTAACGCGGCCTGGATCGGGTTTCATGCTGCGATCCATCCGTGCGAACTCCAGCTCAAACCAGTGCGTAACCGCGGCCACCTGGTCGGCGGCCGGCGCCGGACGTCCTTTCGGCGGCATTTGCCCGGACCGCAATTTCTGAATCACCTTCTCCCAAACATCGCGATCCTTCAGCGCCTCCCGCGCATTGGTATAACTTTCCAGGCTCAATCCGCCCACCTTCAACTTTGCGTTGTGGCACAGGAAACAGTTGGTTTTCAGGAAGGGCTCGACGGTCTTTTCGAAAGACGATTTCGCCGCCAGACACACACAGGGCAGCAAGCCCACGAGGACCAGCAGCCGCCGCGTCATGCTACGCCTTCACCGGATGAACCAGCGTCTCACGCACCGCCAGATACGTCTTCACGCACTCGTCCAGAGTTGGCATCGGCTTGAGCCCGGCCCGCTCCATCTTTTCATTGGAGAGAGCCGAATACTTCGGCCGCCGCGCCGGCGTGCGGTATTCGCGCTCGTTGGTCGGCTGCAGGGGCGGGTTGAGTCCCGCGGTTTTGAAAATCAGCTTGGCGAAATCGAACCAGGAAGTCGGCGTTCCCCCGCCGATATGAAACACGCCGTGCTGATTTTTCTCCACCAGGTCGATGGTGCGCGCCGCCAGTAACGGGGCGTACGTTGGCGACCCTATGTGGTCCTCCACCACGCGGATGGGCTGGCCGTCCGCGGCGCGCCGCAGCATGAATTCCACAAAATTACCGCGATTGGTGGACAACCCGCCGGGTCCGAACACCCCGCAGGTACGCACGATCAGCGGCCGTTCCAGATACGCTTGCGCATACAGCTCACCCGCGAGTTTCGAGACCGCGTAGGCGCCCAGCGGATGGGGCAGATCGTCCTCGCGGTAAGGCTCGTGTGCGGTGCCGTCGAAAACATAATCGGTGGAAAAATGCACCAACTGCGCGTCCACCTGCCGGCACGCTACCGCGATGTTACGCACGCCCAGCGCGTTGGCCACGTAAGCGGCTTGCGGCTCTCTCTCGGCAACGTCCACCTGGTTGTACGCCGCCGCATTGAATACCACCTTAGGATCGATGCCGGCGAGTACCCGCTCCACTTTCTCGCCGTCCGCAATATCTACCGCCGCCCGCTCCCAGCCCACTACCTGGTAATTGCGTTCTTTCAATTCGCGGACCAGCTCCACGCCAAGCTGCCCCGAACAACCGAATACCGCCGCCCGCCGACCCATAAACCACGAGCATAGCGCAAACCGGCAGCCAGTTGACCCTATCGTTCGATATCCGGAACGTGCCTTTCGGCACGAGTATAATGTCCCCATGCTTCGACTACCCATTGCCCTGTTGCTGGCCGGCGCCTGCGGATTGGCGTTCGGCGCGGATGCTCCATCCGTGAGCAAGATTCTCGACGACCAGTTGTCCATGGTGGAACACGAACTCGTGCCGCTGGCGGAGGCCATGCCTGCCGACAAATTTGACTTCGCTCCCACCCACGGCGAATTCAAAGGTGTCCGCACCTTTGGCCACCAGGTCAGTCACATCGCCGCCGTCATGTACATGGTGTCCGCGAGCGTGCTTGGTGAGAAGGTCCCCGCCGAAGCCGGAGAGGGGGAAAACGGCCCGGCCACGCTGAAGTCCAAAGATGATTACGTGAAATATCTGAAGGCCGCCATCGCCTACACCCACAAAGCCATGCGCAGCCTCACCGCGGCGAATCTCACCACCATGATTAAGTCGCCGTTTGGCGACGGAGAAGTTCCGCGGCTCGACATGGCCACGGTGCCCGTCTGGCACAGCTTCGATCACTACGGGCAGATGGTGGTCTACGCGCGCATGAACGGCATCATTCCGCCCGCTAGCCGCCGGTAGCCGTTTTCGTCTCGCCGGCTTCCAGCTTAGCCGCGCGCGGAAACAAGATGTTGTTTTCCAGGTGAATGTGCCGGTGCAGATCGCTCTCCAGCTCCACCAGCGCCGCGAATAGCGCGCGGTACGAGCTGCAGGCGAAATCCGGTATCGCGTAGTCGCGTGTCACCCGTCTCATTTCCACGAGAGCCTCGGCCGTGCTCTCATGCTCATGTTGCATGCGGCTGATCGGCCTGTCGATCGAAGGGACCGGCGGGTGTAATCCGCTTTCCAATTTTCCAATCGCCGGAAACAGGAGCAGTTCCTCTTTCATCATGTGCGTGTCCAGTTCTTCATCGAGCGCAGTGAAGATCTCGCGAACCTGGAACAGCACCGGCTGGCGCTCGCCATGGACATTCACCACCTTGGCGAACAACTCCGCGATGCGCGGCAGCGCCGATCGCAGATACGCGTGATGCCGCAGGAGAATGTGGCCGATCAGATCCTGCAGCTTGGCCGTGTTCCAGTCGCGGTCGGCCGGCTCTGGTTTGGAGGCCGCAGCCTGAGCCAGTTCGTGTTCCAGGGTTTCAAGCGTGATTCCGCGCTCCTGGCACGCTGCCCGGATTGGGTGTTTTCCCCCACAGCAATAGTCAATTCGGTACTTTTCAAAGACTCGGGCGGCGCCAGGAACCTCCGCCACCAGCTCGCCAATGGTCTTCTCCTCTGAAATGACCATGTTAGCCCTCCAAAATGTTGGGTTTACCAGTGTGACTCCGTGCACGCCATGTGCCGCAAACCCTGGTCACACGATTGCAAAATAAATCGCCCGGACAGGAGGAGGAGGCGCGATGGACTTTAACCAGTCCCCACTGCTAGTCATTTGGGAAGTTACCCAGGCCTGCGATTTATCTTGTGTGCACTGCCGCGCATCGGCCATGCCCGGGCGCAATCCGGACGAACTCACCACCGACGAGGGATATCGACTGCTCGATGAGATCCGCTCCTTTGGCGATCCGCTGATGGTGTTCACCGGCGGCGATCCGCTCAAGCGTCCCGACCTGTTCGATCTCATCCGTCACAGCTCCGGCCTGGGCCTTCGCACCAATGTCACGCCCAGCGCGACGCCGCTGTTGACGGCGAGCGCCATCGACAAGTTCAAGCGATGCGGCATCACTCGCATGGCCATCAGCGTCGATGGCCCGGACGCCGAGACCCACGACAGTTTTCGCGGCGTTCCCGGAACGTTCGACCGCGCTATGTTCGCGCTTCGTCACGCTCGTGATATCGCGCTCGATACGCAGTTCCAGACTACGGTAACCCGCCGCAACATGAATAAGCTGGGGCAGATCGCCGAGCGTGTCTACGAAGCGCGATCCCGCATGTGGAGCCTGTTCTTCCTGGTTGTTACGGGACGCGCGCTCGCCGATGATGACCTGACCGCCGACGAATACGAGAAGGTCTTCGAGTTCATGTACGACATCTCGAAGATCGCTCCGTTCGATGTCAAAACGACTGAGGCTATGCACTACCGCCGTTACGTGGCGCAGCGCCAGAAGCTGGAGCACGGGCCCGCTCCGGAGACCGCCAACATGCGCGGCATGGTCTGGCGCACCGCTGGAGTGAGCGATGGCAAGGGCTTCGTTTTCGTTTCCCACACCGGCGAGATCTTCCCCAGCGGCTTCCTCCCTGTCTCCGCGGGTAACGTGAAGACGGATTCGCTGGTGCGGGTCTACCGCGATTCCAGCCTGTTCCGTATTCTGCGCGACACCAGCGCCCGGGAAGGGAAGTGCGGCGTGTGCGAATTCCAGAAGATCTGCGGCGGCTCGCGCGCCCGCGCCTACGCCCTCACCGGCAACTACCTCGCCGAAGATCCGCGGTGCGTCTACCAGCCCACGATGACAGTGGCGCACGCCTGATTGTTCTGGGTAGCAAGCCGAAAACTTACGGGTGGCTGAATTCCTGCGCGTGCGGGATCAGTTCCATGTACACGCGGTCCGGCAGGACGGTGTGCCAGTGGCCCGTGGCCAGCGCGAATCCGCAGGTTCCGAAGAAGATGGCGGCAATCGTGGCGGCGATGGCCCAGGCCGGCACCGCGCGCTGCTGGCCCGCGGACATCACCAAAGCGTCGGCCACGGGGCAGGAAGCCACGCATTCCAGGCACGCCGTGCATTCGGCCGACTTGATGCTGACGAGCTGATCTACCGGCAGGCGCGAGGGGCACTCTCGCGCGCACTTGCCGCAATCGATGCACAGCGTCGCATTGCGGCGAATCCGCAGCGGGCTGGCCAGCGCGAACAAGCCAACCAGCGCACCGTACGGGCACAGGTACCGGCACCAGAAATTCTGAATGAAGACCGAAAGCACCACGAGCGCGGCCAGCGTGATGGCCCCGCCTAAGCTCAGATACCGGAAGAAATTGAGTAATTTGACGTCCGCGATCACGCCGTAAGGCCCGTCAAGAAAAGCTCGAATTCCCGCCACGGACATGCTCGCAATGGCGTAAACGAACAGCCCCAGCAGCAGATATTTCAAGCTGCGCAGGAGGATGTCGAGCACGCGCGGCAACCTCCAGTTCTTCTTGAAGGTCTGTCGGCCAATCCGCCATAGATACTCGGAAATCGTGCCCACGGGGCAAAGCCAGCTACAGAACGATTTGCGCAGCAGCCA
>Ga0187819_10002355_pt1 | contig 10015 bp, 8 predicted proteins | sample NC_wetland_sal_i_15_FD_132411 | JGI IMG/M metagenome (GOLD analysis project Ga0187819, IMG submission 132411) | Wetland sediment microbial communities from Neuse River Estuary, North Carolina, USA - SO4_4 | ecosystem: Environmental > Aquatic > Freshwater > Wetlands > Sediment | place: USA: North...
CTTTCCTGAAATGGAAAAATCCAAGCCAACGCACGATCCATAACGAAGCAGATTGGATCAATACGAGAGGCAAATCAATTTGCTGGTACGTGGATGACGAATCATGTAGAGTAGAGAATTTTCATAACGGTTCAGAACCTACCGGTGAACTCAAGATCCGCCGGGCTTTGGCCCTTGGCGGTTCGACTCCCGTAGCGCTGCGATGTTGCACCGGAGCCAGCAGATGCGGATCGATCCGCGCCAGCCGGGCCAGCGTTCTCGCATCCAGCCGATCATCTTTCCCTCGACTCTCCCCGATCAAGCGCACGTTGCGGGCATGCGCCACGATCACTTCGTGTCCTAACTCGCTCAACACCCGGCTCACCCACGGCGAATGCATCCCCGTTTCCAATGCGATCCGGCTCCGCGGCATGGCCCCGAACACTTCTTTCATCGCTTTCGGAGTCGTGCTCAGCCTTTGTTCCAGCAACACTTCCCCCGCTTCATCCAACACGCAATACCAACTCGATCCATCGCCCAGGTCCAAACCGATCGTCAGTTTCTGCTCGGGAAAATTCTTGCTCTGCTTTCCCACTACGGTGCTAATCTTCTTCATTGCCGGTCTCCTTTATCTCTTGCGCTTCGAGCGCGTCGATAACTTGGGAGCGCATCGCATCCCGCCGGAGACCGGCTCTTCTCATCCCATCTGTTTGCATCAAGTATCGGTGAATAGTAAGCGACGAGGAAGGACTTTCCACAAAAAAGCCGCCCGAGACCGAGCGGCAATACTGTGGCTGGCTGATTCACTACGTTTTACTTCGCTGCTACCAACGTAGGCTGGGCCGCGGCGACCTGCGCTCTCACCTTCCGTAAGGTCTCGCGAGCCTCGCCGACCTCAGCCTCTAGCTTTTGCATCGCTGAGCTTTGTGCACGAAGCAGACTCTGCTGCTGCCGGATCTGACGCAGAGCCTTGGCCAGCTCAGCCTGCTCCTGCCGGAATTCTCCCTGCTGTTCTTTGATCGCATTCAGCATCGTCCATATGATCGGATCGTTGTTCACCAGCAGGTAGCCCTTGCTGTTTTTCGTCACCGCCTCGGGGATGACCTTTTGGACTTCCTGGGCGACCACTCCGATATGTTCGTCCGTATCGCGAATGCCCATGGCATTGTCGGCCTTGTAGCGATAGCGAATGGGGTGAATCTTCAAGACCTGACTCAAGCCGGTGTTGAAGCTGCCGTTCAGATTCTTGAGCCGGCCATCGGAAAACGTTCCCCAGGAACCGCCGCCAGTCTTGTCGGCGTTGCCATTCACGGAAAGACTGTTGTCAGGCGAGAGGGTTCCGATTCCAACCGCGCCGCTAGAATCAATCACCATAGCTGTGTACGCGTTTTTATCCACACGGAAAAGAATATCTCCGGTTGGAGCGGCGACAAAAGTATTCGTGCCGTCGCCCACCATGGAGTAGTTTTGGCACGAATTGAAGCCGCTGGTGCCGATGGCGATTCCGGCGAAGCCACCGCAGTTGGGACTGCCGATGAAGGTACGCACTCCCCCTCCGCCGGCGACATCCAGTGCGGCCAAGGGAGTCGTCGTACCGATGCCGACATTGGTGCTGGCGGTGGCGCCGTTCACGCCGTTAATGCTGCCCAGCACCAGGGCGTTGCTCTCCGCCACGTCGGCATTGGCCCCGATAGCCGTGGCGTTGCTGACGGTTCCGGTGCTGATAGCGGTTCCGATCCCTATGAAAGTATTGTTCGTACCGGTCATGTCTGACGAGTCGTTGGTTAGGCCGGACAGTGCGCCTAGAGCCGTGTTGAAGGACCCAGTGCCCTGGCCGTAGATCGCCTGGAAGCCGATCACGGTGTTGTTGGACCCACTGTTGCCGTCGAGCGCATAGGCGCCGTTGGCTGTGTTGTTGGACCCCGTCGTGTTCGTTTGGAGCGCGGCCACTCCGTTGGCCGTGTTGCCTTTGCCCGTCGTCGCGGTATTCCCGGCGAAGCCCAGGAATGCATTGAAGTTGTTGTATGAACCGAAGGCGAACAGATTGCTCCCGATCTGGTAGCTGCTGCCGGTCACCACCCCGGTCGCACTCAGGTTGCCGTTCACCGTCTGATTGCCGGTGAAGGTGTTGGCTGCGTTGAGCAGCGGCACTTTGGTGGTGTCCAGGTTTAGTGTTGTCGTCCCGCCGAGCGCGACTGCCCCGCCGCCAGTCAGGTCGGTTCCCGCCGCTACTGTCAGCGAAGGATTGACCAGCATGCTGTTGGTGACGCCGCCCGAAGCGATGCTCAGTGTGCCGCTCCCCGTGATCGGCCCGCCCGTCAGCCCCGCTCCGCTGCCCACGCTGGTGACTGTGCCGGTGCCTGGGAACGTCTGCCCGGAAACGAACGTCACTAACCCGGCACTGCTCACCTCGAAGGCCGTGCCGTGAACCGTCAGCGTGGCGTGGGTCCCCGACGGGAACAAAGTCAGCGTGTTGCGGACATCTGCGGTACCTTTCACATCCAGCTTAGCGGCTGGGGTGGTAGTGGCGATACCGACGTTGCCGCCAACAGTTTGAAAAATGCCGGAGTTTGCGATGGTGGTACTGCCGGTAAACATGGGAATAAAGTCAGCTGTGCCGCTGCCGGTGATAGTTCCCGGAGGCAGCTTCCCGGGAACAGCTGAGTTGCCGCCCGCTTGAGGTGTAAGCATGAACGAAGACGCTGGCTTGCCGCCGACGGTCTCTGCATCCAGTGCCTTCAACGCATAGGGGACGCTCATCAACAGTGTGCGTGGCTGCTCAGTCTGCCCCTGCGCTTGCACTCCTAACCAGCGGGCTTCCCCGGAAGCAAACACTTCGGCAGGGATCCCCTGGCTTGTGGTGGAACCCAATATTACCGAGTAACGCCCAGTCTTATCAGGGGTTACGTTTTGCGTTTCGACCCAGAGTGCGGCACCACCTTGGGCTTCTTCGTAGAGTGAGAAAGTTACGCCCACCGTGCCGGTCAAAGCCTTGCTATTCACATCGGTGAGTACGCCGCTGAACCTGATGACAGGCGGCACGACCGCATTCGCCGCGACTGGAGCCGCTTGCTGAGCGGAAAGGGAAACTGCAAAGCAAATCAACAGAAGCCAAACACTGAGAGACAACTTCATACGCGACATAACAATTCTCCTTCTTTGTTTTTTCAGTTAGGTCCATGTTCACCCAGAGGACTAGTGCACCTCCGCCACGCTTAGGAGCCTGGGGGATTGGCAATGGTTCCTGTCTCTACTGAAGAAATCGGAAACCGGTGACAAAAGACGACAGGGGAGATAAACAATTTAATCGGGGGGGTAATTACGGGTCAGCCAGGTTGCGCTATTGTTTTCGTTGGACCAAGGCAGCCCGCGTTTTAACTTCGGCAACCAACGCCTCATAGCGTGGATCACCGCGAAGCGACTTTAGCTCGTCGCATTCTATGGCAAGTGCTTGCAGCGGCCTCATGCCGTGGGTGATAGCTTCGCGCAGGAGCGATAGGGCCCGCTCGCGATGACCCTGGAGCGCCTCCAGGCATGCGAGGTTGAAGGTAGAAACGGCAGTAGCAGGATGGTCGGGGCCAAGCACGCGCTGCTGGATGGCACGCGTTTCGGCCTCCAACTTCTCTGCCTCAGCGTAACGCCCCTCCAGCTGGAGAGTGTTGACCAGATAGGTCGCCGAATCCAGCGTAACGTCATGTTCCGGTCCAAGAATGCGGCCACTCATCTCAAGCGCCTCGCGCGTTAGCATCTCTGCCTCTGCCAACTTATGTTCGAGGGTAAGAGTAGCACCGAGATTTGCCATAGAAGCAATCGTGTCCGGGTGCTCCGGACCCAGGATTCGTTGCTTGATCGCAAGGGCCTCGCGCGATAGCTTTTCGGATTCGGATAAATCAGCTTCCCTCCCCTGTTCCCCCTCGAGCGAAAGGCAAAACGCCAGGTCGTCCATTGACCCAACCGTCTCCGGGTCATTCGGTCCGAGTATCCTACGTCGAGTCTCAAGCAACTCGCGATCGAGCCTTTCAGCTTCTGAGGCTTGGCCCTTCCACATGAGTACGTTCGCAAGGCGACTCATTGTGGACAGAGTATCCCGGTTTTCTGGCCCCAATACACGGCGTTGGACAGCGAGTGTTTCGCGCTCCAGCTTTTCCGCTTGTCCCGAATGCCCTTCCTTCTGAAGAGTCCTGCCCAGGAGGCTTTCCGTCCTAAGCGTTTCAGGATGATCTGATCCGAATACACGCCGCTGAACAGCGAGCGCCTGTTCGAGCAACGACTGCGACTTAGAAAATAATCCGAGATTGTAGTAGACGTCTCCCATGACATTCATCATTTGAGACTGTACTTCGGGGTCCTTCGATAGGCCGCTCTCCATCCCCTTCGAGGCTTCGTCCAGAATCTCTCGTGCCGTGACACTGTTGCCTCGCGCTTCGCTTGGATTGGACACCTTAAACATCTTGACCATAAATTCCGCGATGTGGTCTGCCCGGTCGCGCTCGCGCCGGGTCTTGCGTAGCTGGATGTTCTGCATCAGTGCAAAAGCCATCAGCAACGCGATGACTACCCCTGCTCCGGCCACGCTATACCGGTGCCGTCGCACATATTTCTGCATGCGATAAGAAAGACTCGCCGGGCGAGCCGTGACGGGTTCGTTGTTCAAATGGCGGCCGATATCAGCGGCCAGATCGGATGGTGTGGCGTACCTGCGCATGCGGTCTATCTCGACCGCCTTCATCGTGATCCAGTCGAGATCACCACGGAGCATGCTCACTAACTGTTTCGGTTGCGTTCCCCGCGCTTCGGCTGCGGTGGTCGATGTATCGTGGTCTGTACTGACTTTGGTGCTGGGTCGTACCGGATCCTCCTCCCGCAGTCGCCGCAATATTTCGTCGAATGGCTGGTCCTTCCATTCATTAGTGTCGAAGGGCAAACTGCCCGTGAGCAGAGCGTACAGAACCACACCCAGGGAATACACATCGGTGCGTGTATCAATATCCTGGGTTGCCGGATCACATTGTTCAGGGCTCATATAGCCCGGCGTCCCCACAAAATTTCCCATCCCTGTATTGACGGTCTCTTCCGTGATGTCGCGATTGATAGCTTTCGCCACCCCGAAATCAATAATTCGCGGAACCGGTGTGCCATCAACTTCAATTACCAGAATATTTGCAGGTTTAAGATCGCGGTGAATGATGGCTTTCTGATGTGCGTGCTGTACCCCTTCGCAGACTTTGATGAACAACTCAAGCCGCTCGGGAATCTTCAACTTTTTCTGGTCGCAATAGTCAGTGATCGGCACGCCCGCCACGTACTCCATCACGAAGTACGGTTGGCCCTCGAGCGTAGCGCCGGCATCGAAGACCCTTGCGATCGAGGGATGGTCCATCACGGCTAGCGACTGCCTCTCGGCCTCGAAACGACGCAGTAAGGTGTCGTCGTACATTCCCCAGCGAATCAGTTTCAAAGCCACTTTTCGTTGCAGCGGGGCAGTCTGCTGGGCCAACCACACACTGCCCATTCCGCCTTGACCGATTTGTGAGATTAGCGTGTAAGGGCCAAGCTTTTGGCCAGCCAGGCTCGCGCCTGCGCGCAGTGGGGAGCTCTCAAGGAAACCCTCTTGTTCTAATTGCCGCTCCTCGTCTAACAATGCGCGCACCATGGAAGCGAGCCGTGCATCTTTTTCGCTGAACGAACGTAGCCATGCGGCACGTTCCTCGGGATGAAGCTCCAGAACCTCGTCCAGGTACGGGCTTACTTCTTGCCATTGATCGGGAGTAATTGGAGACATCGATTTCTCACAGCGGCAAATCCGCCCGCAGACTGCTATGCAAGTAAATGCGCGCCTTTTCCCACTTGCGCTGAACAGTGCGCTCGGACGTGCCGGCCATATCGGCGATTTCGCCGAAGGAAAATCCGCAGAAAAATTTCAGGTCTACAATCTGGGATAACGAGCTATCGACACGCGCCAGTTCGTCGAGAGCCTGGCTGATCCGCGTGAGCTCCCGATCGTCGTCGATTACGTCTCTAATGTTGGTGGTAAGAGCAGTAAGTTCGAAGCGACCGCCGCGTTTAATGGCAAGCCGATTCCGCACATGATCGATGATGAGCCCGCGCATGACGCGCGCCGCATACGCCATAAAGCGGCCCCGATCGGGAAAGGATTGGCCCCCTTGCGCCGCCATGTCAAGGTAAGCCTCGTGGATGAGCGTAGTGGCGCTGATGCTGATGTAACCATGGCGCGCGAGTTGGCGCTTCGCGAGGCGATGGAGTTCTGCGTAGAGAAGGGTAAAGAGCTTAGTGGCGGAATCTTCGTCACCCTTTTCTGCCAACTCGATGAGCGTAGAAATAGTAGTGTCGGCCGTCCCCATGGCATCCCGAATCGCGCACAGCGTCTCGCACTTCGAGCCAATAGTCAAGATCCGCAGGGGAGCGGTAGCGTCGAACAGGAAATCACGCCGAATTTGAACAGCCTTGGGGCGGGCTGGCAAACCAGTCGAAGCAGCCAAGCGTGCCATGAGTAGTTTCTCGGCAATGAGATAGGGCAAGTCAATCACCGAAAAGGACTTGGGTGACGCCACAAAAGTCAATTTGGCCTTAAATCGCGGTTACGCTCAAAATCCCAATCGCGGAGAGGCGAACAGACGGCGCAAACTTGCGCCTGTTAAAAACACTTCTATGGAAATTCATTCGGTCTGCGAGCATAAAATTTGCAAAACTGCGATCTGCATCTCGGCTCCTTTCACGTCTAGTTCCTCTTCGGCCCGAGACTGGAAAACTTTGCGGCCCATGCCGCTGGCAGCAACCCACACCTCAGAGAGAAAATAGGATTCGCCGTAGCGATGGAAGACCATCTTGCCCTTACTCTCGGGCGCCTTACCTTCTACCGCGTGAGTCAGCACGACCGTGCCTTGGTTAAGGGGATTGGATATCCGGAGAGTCGTCTCGCCCAAGCGGGTGACGGTGTAGCGTCCCGCGGGGAGTGTAAAAGGTTTGCGACCGTGAATGCGAATGGGATATCCGCGATTGTGTCACCTTGGTTGCTTTGGCCCAAAGCGGTTGAGGTTGCCAGTAATGCTGCCAGAAATCTCACGGTTTTCCACAGTTGTTTTTGCATGCCATCCTCCTCCTTACCCCTGACTAATTCCCCCTCGGCTGCCAAGCGAGCAACAAAAAGTCCAGACCACCAGCCAAACGCAGATTGCATTTCTCCCCAACTTCATGACGGCCTCCTCATCGAACTAGATCTTGGCCTGGGCGGCACAAGTAACGGCTGATGTGGCCCGTTCTCTGGTTTGGCGGGAGCTTCAGGAACCTCATGAACCTCATTCCCATCGCCAGTCGCGGCCTTGGTTCAAGTCGTGAAATGACGTTTCACCTGATTTTCACTTTGAGAATCCTATGCCGCGAGTTGAGCCGGGATCGCCACTGCGCAGAGTGCGCATACCAGCGCAACTGCCGATGCGTGCAACACTAATTTGCGGTCGTTCATGGTGTCTCCTTTCGGGCAGTTATTGTCCGAGTTCATTCCTCATCTCGTAAAGTGAAAACCGTGGGCAAAACGGATCACGGATTTCGAAAATCTTTTGTGCAGTCCTGGAGGCAGGCTCCCAAGTTGGCAAGTCCATGCTTTTCAGGCTGTTGACCTTCCCTCGACTTAGCGATATAGTTCCCCTCCAATTGGTGGCAGTATGGCGTCACTTCCGTCGAAATCAGTCAGTCGGCTCCTGGTCCAATGGCGCGCGGGCGACGACGAAGCTTTGCGCGCTGTTCTTCCCCTGGTCTATGACGAGCTGCGGCGACTGGCTCATCACTACATGCGCCAAGAGCGTTCCGACCACACCTTGCAAAGTACCGCTCTGGTACACGAGGCCTATCTTCGCCTGGAAAAACAGGGAGCGGCTCAGGTCAAAGATCGCTCTCATTTCATAGCGATCTGTGCCCACTTGATGCGGCAGATTCTGGTGGAATACGCGCGTGGTCACCGTGCCGCCAAGCGGGATGGAGGCTACACGCTCACCCTCGATCACTCGGTCAAATTCAAGAGCAGAAGTCTCGATTTGGTGGCGCTGGACGATGCTTTGGCAGAGCTCGCCAAACTCGATGCGCAACAAAGCCGAATTGTAGAAATGCGGTTTTTCGGCGGACTTTCCATCGAGGAGACCTCCGACGTGCTCGGTATTTCCCCCGCCACCGTGAAGCGATATTGGGCGACGGCCCGAATTTGGCTGCACCACCAGATGAGTAAAACCGCGCACGCATGACTCCCGAACGCTGGCAGCAGATCCGCGATGTGCTCGAGAAAGCGTTGCATTTGGCGCCCGAGCAGCGTTCCGCGTTTCTGCGGCGAGCCTGTTCATCCGACTCATCCTTGCGGCAGGAAGTCGAAACTCTGCTCGCTTCCAGCGACGAGGTACGCTCCGACTTCCTGCAGTCGTCCCCGCCGCGCGTAGCGCTGAGTCCGGGCACAAAGCTGGCTGATTACGAAGTGAAATCGCTGCTGGGTTCGGGCGGAATGGGCGAGGTGTATCGTGCCCGTGACGCTCGACTGGGCCGCGATGTGGCCATCAAAGTATTACCGTCGGCGCTCTCCGCCGACTCCGAACGGTTGCGGCGCTTCGAGCAGGAGGCGCGGGCAGCGGCGACCCTGAACCATCCCAACATTCTTGCGGTGTTTCAGATGGGCACTTACGAAGGAGCGCCATATCTGGTTTCGGAGTTGCTGGAAGGCGAGACGCTACGCGAACTGCTCAAGCGCGGCCGCTTAGTCGTTCGCAAGGTGATTGATTATGGAGTGCACATCGCGCGCGGGCTGGTTGCCGCCCACGAAAAAGGGATTGTCCATCGTGATCTGAAGCCGGAGAACCTCTTCGTCACCAAGGACGGAAGAGTAAAGATACTGGACTTCGGGCTAGCGAAGCTGATGCAGCGGCAGCCCGGTTCAGAGCCCGGCGCACCGACAATGAGCGCCCAGACGGAACCAGGCGTAGTGATGGGCACGGCGGGCTACATGTCACCGGAGCAGGTACGGGGACAAGCCGCGGACTATCGCACGGACATTTTCTCGTTCGGGGCAATTCTGTACGAGATGCTGACGGGCAAGCGAGCTTTTCAGAAGCCGACCTCGGCGGAGACGATGAGCTCAATTCTGAACGAAGACCCGGCATCAATTTCGGCGGTGACGGCGAACCTTTCGCCGGCGCTGCAACGCGTAGTACATCGTTGTTTGGAGAAGAGCCCGGAGCAGCGATTTCAGTCGGCTTCCGACTTGGCGTTTGCTCTGGACGCACTCGACGAGAGTTCAGGCAGCGCCGCGGCGTTAGTGAGGCAAGGGAATAGGAAACTTTCTAAACTGTGGGCGGTTGGCGGCACGACCGTTGCAGCTTTGGCTGTTGCGCTGGGCTTTTTTCTGTTCTTGCGGCCGTCGCCGATCAAGCTGGGACGCGGCACGCAGATCACCAATGACGGCAGACCGAAGAAAATCAGGTCTAACTCGTTTCCAAGTTTGGTAACCGATGGTGCACGACTGTATTTCAATGAGCTTCTGTCAGGCAAGGTCGTGATCGCACAGGTCGCTACTGTCGGAGGTGAGACGGGGGTGATTCCGACCACCCTCCCCTTTCCCAGACCACTCGATATTTCCCCGCGCGGCTCAGAGTTGCTTATAACTTCAGGCGACGATTATACGGACAATCCGCTTTGGATTCTGCCGCTGCCGGCCGGTTCTCCACGCCGCTTGGGCGATGTGTACGCAGATGGAGCGTCGTGGTCCCCCGATGGACAACACATTGCCTACAACAAAGGGATGTCTGAACTTTACATTGTTAACGCCGATGGTACGGGTAACCGCAGGTTATTTTCGGCACCCGACGTTTCTCCAAGCCGCAGTTCTCGCCGGGTAACTTTTTCTCCAGACGGGAAACGCTTGAGGTTTGATTTGAGCGACCGCCAAATCGACCGCAGCGCTTTTTGGGAGGTCAACGCCGACGGCAGCAATCCCCATCAGGTGTTAGCTGAAGATTGGAACGATGCTGCTTTCAAATGC
>Ga0187819_10002357_pt1 | contig 10005 bp, 4 predicted proteins | sample NC_wetland_sal_i_15_FD_132411 | JGI IMG/M metagenome (GOLD analysis project Ga0187819, IMG submission 132411) | Wetland sediment microbial communities from Neuse River Estuary, North Carolina, USA - SO4_4 | ecosystem: Environmental > Aquatic > Freshwater > Wetlands > Sediment | place: USA: North...
CACTGCGCGGCTGCATACGAGACGACGCTGTACAGGCCGACCACCGCAAGGCTTAGTGCCAGCAGGCCCATGGTGGCGCTCAGTTGCGCGCCCAGGCGGAGAAAAAGGTAGCCGTTTAAGCCTTGAAGGTCCTCCTCCATCGTTTTCACCGTGACCGGAAGCCCCGGCGCGAGTTCGTGGATGATGGAGGCGATTTGCGGTTCCAGCCGCTCCGGAGGCAACGCCGTTCGTACCTGGATGTTGCGAAGGGGCACATAGGTCTGCGTCAGAGGCTTGTAGAAGTAAGGCAGCGGGTCTTCAAGGATGTCCTTGTATTTGCCGTCCTGCACGATGCCGACAACCTGAAACTCCGCCCACTTGTGTTCGTCGTCCTTGCTTTTGAAAGTGCGGCCGAGGGCGTCTTCATTGGGCCAAAACTTCTTGGCCATAGTTTCGTTGATGACCGCCACTTTGGGAGCGTGTTCGTTGTCCGCGTCTGAAAAGGTGCGCCCGCGCTTCAGGGGAATATGGAGAGTCTCGAAATAGCTAGCGGTAACGGAGTTGTCGAATACAACCGGCGGAACTTGTCCCGGTTCGAGCGGGTGCTCGTCCGGAACCGCCGCGTCCTGCGAACTGATAACACCCATGGGAACGGAAAATGCTTGGGTGACCGAGACGACACCGGGCAGCGCGCGGATATGGTCTTCCGCAATGCGGAAGAATTCCTTACCTCGCGGATCGTCGTAGCCGATCTCGTGAATGTCCAGGGAAAGGTCGACGATGTGATCGGGGTCGAAACCCAGGTACAGCTTTTCGGCCTTTCCGAGGCTGCGGATAAACAGGCCGGCCACAACCAGCAGCAGCAAAGAACCGGCAAGCTGCGCGACCACCAAGGAACTGCGCACGTAGCCGCGTTGCTTGCCTTCGGACGAGCCGCGGCCGCCCTCGCGCAACACGTGATTCAAATCGGCTTTTGCCAGAGGGAAAGTCGGGATGACTCCCACCGTGATGGCCGTGACGACAATGGCAATCGCAGTGAAAAGAAAGACGCGCACGTCCGGTTGAAAATCGAATTGCACGGGCAAATCGGTGCCCAACGGCACAGAACTAAGAAAACCGGAAGCCCACCACCCAAGAAGCATTCCGCCGAGGCCTCCCAATATCGCGAGCAACAGACTCTCGGTCATACTCTGACGGACCAACCGTCTCCAGCCGGCTCCAATGGCGGTGCGAATAGCCATTTCGCGGTGACGCGCCGTGGCGCGCACCAAAAGGATGTTGGCGATGTTAAAGCAGGCGACCAACAAAACCAGCACCGCAAGAACGGCGAAGGCGAAGGAAATTTTCGCAACGCTGGCGTCGGGATCGGGCTCCGGGCGAGCCTGTCTTTCGGGAAATGCGCTGAAGCGAATTCCCTTGTCACTTTCGGAATGCGCCTCCGCCAAGCGATGCGCCACGACTTGCAGGGAGGCTTCCGCCTGCTTGATGTCGACTTCCGGTTTTAAGCGGCCTCGCAGTAAAAGCGAACGCTCCTCGCGGTGGGTCCATAATTCCCCGACCGGTTCGTTTCCTCCCAAGCCGGCGTTCGCGCTCAGCGGAACATAGCCATCCATATTCAGGAAGGCATACATGCCCGCGAAGCCCTTGGGAGCGACGCCCACGATGGTCACCGGATGGCCGTCCATGTCGACTTGCTTCCCGATTACATTTTTGTCGCCTGCGAATCGTCTCTGCCAGTAGTTGTAGCCAAGAACCAAGACCGGATCAGCTCCGGGCGTCTGGCCCTCGGAGGGGAGAATCAGACGGCCGAGTGCCGGCTGAATTCCTGCAACGGCAAAAAAGTTTCCGGTAACGCGGCTCACGACGCCGTGTTCGCCTTTGCCATCGATGGAGAGTCCAACGAGGGAAACCCGGAAAGCAAGAATGTCACTGAACGCGGAGGCTTGGCTGCGAATGTCGAGATAATCCGGATACGAGAAGCCCTGAAAGTCGGAGCTTGCTTCCTGCTGAGCCGCAAGGACGGTGATCTGTTCCGGATGCGGCACCGGCATGGGCCGAAGCAGCATCGCGTTGATGACACTGAAAACCGCGGTGTTGACGCCGATGCCGAGAGCGAGAGTGAGCACCGCGACGGCGGTAAAGCCGGGCGACTTAGCTAGCATACGGAAGGTGTAACGGAGGTCGTGTAAAAAGCCGGTCATAGTGTCCCCCTCTACTCGTCAGTGCAGTAGCGTTCGTGTCAGTGCGCGGAGATTGCGGAAGTTTGCTGGTCTACGATCCAGCCGTCGCGGAGCTGGATGATGCGATTGCCGTAGGCGGCGTTTTTTTCGGAGTGGGTCACCTGGATGATGGTGGTGCCCGCTTCGTTCAGTCTCTTGAAGAGCTGCATGATTTCTTCGCCTTGCGCGGAATGCAGATTGCCGGTGGGTTCATCGGCGAGGATAAGTTTGGGATTCTGAATCACCGCACGAGCCACGCCGACGAGCTGCTGCTGGCCGCCGGAAAGCTGATTTGGGAAAAGATCCTTTTTCCCGACGATGCTGAAGCGGTCGAGGGCGTCACAGACGATGCTGGAACGTTCCTTGTGCGCAATATTTCGGTAGGAAAGTGGAATTTCGAGATTTTCGTAGACCGTGAGCGTGTCGATCAGATGATAGCTCTGGAAGACGAAACCGATGTTGGCCTTGTGCAGTTCGTTGCGCTGCTTGACGTTGAGCTTGTGGACGGGTCGATCGAGGAAGAAATATTCGCCGGACCATGAGCCGTCCAGCATGCCCAGGATGCTGAGCAGCGTGGATTTGCCGGCGCCTGACGGCCCCATGATGGTGACAAATTCGCCGGGCTGAATATCCAGCGTCACGCGACGCAGGACGTAGAATTTCTGCCCTCCGGCTTCAAAGACTTTTTCGAGATTCTTGAGTTGAATGAGAGGTTGCAAGGCGGCTCCTTTTTTTACTCGTAACGCAACGCGACCATAGGATCGACGCGGGTTGCTTGGCGCGCCGGCAAATAGCAAGCAAGTGAAACTACGGCGCCCAATATGATTGCGCCACCGAAGAAGCTGGCAAAATCGTTGGAATGCACGCCGAACAAAAGACTGGAGAGCAAGCGAGCGAGCGCGATGGCCAGGGGCAGGCCGATTACGATTCCTGCCAACATCAGTTTCAAGCCGTGTTTGATGAACATCAGCAGCACGTTACGCGGCGTTGCGCCCAGCGCCATGCGCACGCCGATTTCGCGCACGCGCTGTGCGACGGAATACGCCATCACACCGGAAATGCCAACCGCGGAGAGGATGAGCGCCATGAGGCCGAGCACGCCCATGAGCACGGCGACGTAAGACAGCCCGAGAACCTGGTTGGAGATGATGCGCTGCAGGGAGAAGACATCGTAGACCGGCTGTTCGGGATCAATGCTAGCCACTGCGGCATGAATCAGAGGAAGAAACCCCGCGCTATCAGCGTTGGTGCGGAAGGCGACGTACGCATCCGCCCAAGGATGCTGGCGGAATGGGAAGTAAACGCCAGGCACGATGTCGTGACGCCAGGGGTTGTAGTTGACCTCACCTACCACGCCGACGATGGTGGCCCAAGGCTCTTTGGAATTTTCTTCGCCGAACTTGATGCGATGCCCGAGGGCACTCTGTCCCGGCCAATACGTCTTGGCGAAGTGCTCGCTGACAATGGCTACAGACGCGGAGTCCGCATTGTCACCGTCGTCGAATGCGCGGCCGTCGAGAACAGGGACATGAAGAAGCGCGAAGTACGAAGGGCTGACATGGTTGAAATCGGCGGAGTGAAACTCGCCGGGCCGGAGCGGTTGGCCTTCGATGCTAAAAGCCGCAGTGTCATAGCCAGCGAACGGAACCTGCGTGGCGATGGTGGCGGACTGCACGCCACTGCTGGCGGCCAGGCGTTCGCGCAGACTGTCGAAGAAAGCGACGCGTTGTTGGGGAGTCGCATAACGCGATTTGGGCAGAGTTACCCTAAAGGTCAGAACAGAATGTGGGTCGGATTTGAAATTCAGCGAAAACAGCGTTTGCACGCCGCGAGCCATTAACGCCGCGCCTACGAGAAGGACCAGGGACAGCGCCACTTGCACCACGACGAAGCCGCTGCGCAGACGCATGCGTGACAGGCTGGCGCTGCCGCCGCGTCCCGCTTCCTTGAGACTCTCGTTTATTTTCGTGGATGTGCCATACAACGCGGGAAGAAACCCGGCGACAATGCCAGCCACAACGGCGATTGCGAGAGCGCTGAAAAATACGTTCTGATTCAGCCGTATCTGATCCCAGCCGGGAATGTAGCGCTCGACCTCGGGAGGCATGGCCGCGCGGATTAGAGAGATAAACCAGGAACCCAGGAGCAGGCCCGCTACCGCGCCACCCAGCGAAAGCAGGATGCTTTCGACGAGCACCTGCCGGACAAGTTGCGCGCGGCTCGCGCCGAGGGCGGCGCGAATGGAAAATTCAGCCTGACGCGCGGAACCACGGGCGAGAAGCAGGTTGGCAACATTGGTGCACGCAATCAGAAGAACGAAGCCCACCGCCCAAAGTGACATGATGGTGTAATCACGGCCCGGTCCCGCGACGAATTCACCGATCGGCATGGGAATGACGCTCCAGCCTTTTTCCGTCTGCGGAAAAGCGGACTGCAGGCGCTGCTGGATGGTTTGCATTTCTGCTTGCGCTTGTTCGAGCGAGACACCTGCTTTCAAGCGGCCGACGGGAGATAGATAGTGCTCGGTGCGCACGGATTTTTCCTGAGGGGAAAGCGCCAGCGGAATCCACAGTTCCGCGCTCTCCGGGAAACGCACCGTGTCGTTCATCACGCCCACAATTTGGGTGGGCACACCATCAATACGAATGGTGCGGCCCAAAATGTTGGGATCGGAGGCGAATTGACGGCGCCATAGGCCGGCACTCAGGACGACCTCGTGCTCATGGCCGGGCTCGTCTTCGCCGGCGAGGAAACCGCGGCCGAGCTGCGGGGCCGCGCGCAGCACGTCGAAGAAATTCGCAGTCACGCGAAAACCCTGCAATTTCATGGGTTCGCCTGCGCCGGTTAGATTCACGTCGGCCCACTCGGAGGCGGCGAGACCTTCGAAAGAATGATTTTGCGCGCGCCAATCCTCGAAAGTAGCTGGGGACACGTCATTCCAGCCTTCCGCCTGGCCGGGAGCGCGATCCAAAACCATGACAACGCGATCGACGTCCGGGAAGGAAATGGGATGGAGTATATAGGTCTGCGCCACGCTGATCATCGCGGTTGCAGCAGCGATGCCCAGGCCGAAAGCGAAGATAGCGGCTAGAGCAATCCCCGGCGCTTTTCCCAGCATGCGAAGGCCGATGCGAATGTCCTGCCAGATGGAATGCATGGAGACCTCCTCCCGTAAATGCCTATCGACGGGCCCGCAAATCAGGCGACGGTGCTGGCTTCCTTGGTTTCTTCGACGATGCGGCCGTCGAATAGGTGAATCGTGCGTTCGGCAAAATGCGAGTAGCGCTCGTCGTGGGTCACCATGCAGATGGTGGCGCCGTTGCGGTGCAAGTCGCGGAGAAGTTCCATGACCGCTTCACCGTTGCGGGAATCGAGGTTCCCGGTAGGCTCATCGGCCATAAGGATGAGCGGGTCGCCCACGAGCGCTCGCGCCACGGCGACGCGCTGCTGCTGACCGCCGGAGAGTTGCGAAGGATAGTGGCGCATGCGGTGCGCCATTCCGACGCGCTGCAGCGCTTGCTCGACCTTCTGCGAGCGTTCGGCGGAGCCGGTGCCGCGATAGGTGAGCGGCAGTTCGACGTTTTCGTAGACGGTGAGGTCGCCAATGAGGTTGAACGCCTGGAAAATGAAGCCAATCTCACGGTTGCGAATGCGCGTGCGCTCGCTGGCCGTCAGGTTGGCGACGGGCTTACCGTCGAGCAGATAAGTGCCATCCGTGGGTGAATCGAGCAGGCCCAAAATGGAGAGCAGCGTCGACTTGCCACAGCCGGACGGACCGGAGATGGACACGTATTCGCCGCGGCGAACCTGCAGGTGAATTTCCGAGAGGGCGTGAGTTTCGACCTCGTCGGTGAGGAAGACTTTCTTAACGCCTTCCATCTTGATCAGCACGTTATTTGTTTCGGCCATCGTTTCTCCTTTTAGATCCGAAAACCCGAGCGGCGAGAAGTCCGTTCGCCACTTCTATTGAGAAATTCATTCATAGCGCAATGCCTCCGAGGGATCGACGCGGGTTGCGCGATACGCCGGAATGAGGCTGGCGAGCACGGCGATGAGCACCAGCAAAGCCGTTATGGCGACAAACGTCAGAGGATCTGAGGGCTTCACGCCGTAAATGAGGCCGGACATTACACGTCGCAGACCCAGGGCGCCGAGAGCCCCGAGAGCTACGCCGAGCAGAGTTGGCTTGAGGCCTTCGACCAGCACCATGAGCAGCACATCTGAAAGGCCCGCTCCAAGCGCCAGGCGAATGCCGATTTCCGGGACGCGCCGTTTCACGCTGTACGACAACACGCTGTAAATGCCGACGGCTGCGAGCAACAAGGCAAGGGCGCTGAAGGTGCCAAGCAGCAGCATGTTGAGCCGCTGTTGCGCGATGGAGTTTGCGACGAGTTCGTCCATGGTCAGAATGTCGCGCAACGGAATGTCGCGGTCGACCTGATGCACGGCGTTCGAGACGGCAGAGACGAGAGAGGCCGGGCTGGTCGCGCTACGCACGACCAGCGTCATGGGAAACGAACCCCATCCCCCGTTTGCCGGAACAGACATCTGCTGCAGCGGCAGATAAAGGACCGAGGAGGGCCGCGACTGATCGAGACTGTCCAGCTTCACATCACCCACAATGCCCACAACTTCGCGGATGGCATCGGGGAAAAAAGTCATGGTCAGGTGCTTGCCGATGGCATCTTCGCCGGGCCAGTATTCGCGCGCCATGGATTCGCTGATGAGGATGGCCGCGGGGCGCCCGGCTACGTCACCATCGCTAAAGTCCCGCCCGCCGAGAATGGGAATGTGCAGAGAGTGCATATATCCTGCGCTGATCAGGCGTACGTCCACTTCCGGTTGCTCCGACATGGCCACGACTGGGCGGCCTTCGATGGCGATGGGCTGGTGCGAGCCGCCGTTGTCGAGCGGCATATCATCGATCGCTCCAGCCGACTCGACGCCGGGCAGCGAGCGTACGTTTTGCAGAACGCGCTCAAAGAAGTGACTGTACTCCACCGGTGAGGGGAATTTTGCGCGGCTAATGGCAAGTGTCATGGTCAAAACGCCGTTGGAGTCAAAGCCGGGCTTGACCGTGCGCAATTGTTGGAAGCTGCGGACCATTAGCCCCGCGCCAAACAAAAGAATGAGAGACAGCGTGACTTCCGCGACGACCAAGGCGCTGCGTGTGCGGTGCCCGCCGGAGTCGGAGTCCGTGCGGCCTAATCCCTGCTTCAGGGCTTCATTTGCATCGCGTTTGCTCAGGCGTATCGCGGGCAGAACGCCGACGACAACGCCCGTGAACACGGAGATTATGGCGGTGAACGCAAGAACGCCTGGATCAAGTCCCACATCCACCTGCTTCGGCAATCTGTCGGCCAAAAAGGACATGATGAGCGGCACGCCGAAATTCGCGAGGAACAGGCCCAGCGCGCCGCCCGCGAGAGCGAGCAGCATGGTTTCCGCAAGCAGTTGCCGAAGCACGCGAGCGGGTGAGGCTCCGAGTGCGGTGCGGATGGCTATTTCTTTTTGGCGGCTGAAAGTCTTTGCGAGCGTCAAATTGGCTACGTTTACGCAGGCGATAAGGAGCACAAAGGCGACCGCCCCCAACAGTACCAGTAGGGCCGGGCGAACGTCACCGACCATGTCTTCGTGCAACGGCACGACTAGCGCACCCCAGCCTTTATCGTCTTCGGGGTACAGTTGTTCCAAACGGCTGGAGATGGTGTTCATCTCCGCTTGCGCCTGCATAACGTTGACGCCTGCTTTCAGCCTGGCGATCACCACGGAGTGATGTTCACCGCGCACGGCGCGCTCTTTGTCGGTCCAGGCCATGGGTGTCCAGACCTGGGCGAACTCTGGGAAGCGAAACGAGGGCGGCATCACACCAGCAACGAGATAACTCTGCCCATCCATGTTGACGGTATGGCCGACAATTTCCGCGTTCGAGGCGAAATGCTCTCGCCAGAAACGATGGCTGAGAATCAGCACGTTGGCGTGGCCGGGTTGATCTTCGTCAGCAGTAAATATGCGGCCCAATATCGGCTGAACGCCTAGAGTTTCGAAGAAGCCGGTGGACACCGCGCTGCCGTCCACCTGCTCAGGCTTATCCGTGCCGGTCAGCGTGAAACCACGGTAATTGTAAATGGCCATGTCCTGGAACACGTGGTTCTGTGCCTTCCAATCGAAGTAGTTGGCAGCGGAGACCGAAAACATGGTCATTCCCGGAAAGCTTTTCGGCGGTGGAGTATGCCAAATGCGGACAAGGCGGCCGGCATCTTTGAACGCCAGCGGACGCAGCAGCACGCCGTTTACTACGCTAAAGATCGCGCTATTCGCGCCGATTCCCAGAGCGAGAGTCAGGACAGCAATGGCCGTAAAGCCGGGCGACTTGTACAGACGGCGGAAACCGTAGCGAACGTCTTGCCACAGTACTTGCATGTTACGACCTCCTACTCATAACGCAGGGCCTCCGTGGGATCGACGCCGGCGGCGCGGCGTCCGGGAATCCAACAGGCCAGTAAAGCGGTGACAAGGAGCAGCAGGGCGAGTCCGGCAAATGTTGCCGGGTCGGTGGCGCTTACTTCAAACAGTTGCGATTGCAACCAGCGCGTTAAGGCCAACGCGGCGAGAATCCCGACCGCAATGCCGATGGTGCCGGTGATGGCTCCTTGCTTGAGCACCATTCCCAGCACTTCGCGCGTCGTGGCCCCCAGCGCCATGCGCACGCCAATTTCGCGCGTGCGCTGCGCAACGGAGTAGGAAATGACACCGTAGATGCCAGCCAAGGCGAGCAGCAGGGCCGTTACGGAGAAAACGCCAACGAGCGTGAGACTGAACCGCCGAGCCTCCAGAGCCGCGGAATAAACCTGAGATAAGGTGCGGAAGCGCGGAGGAACGTTTGGATCGAGGTCACGGAGTATCCCGCGGGCGGCGGAAAACACGGAATCTGGCGAGCGTGCAGTGAGCATGACCACGTTGAAGTGCCACGCGGCTTGCGGGCGCTGACGATAGTTGACGTAGATGGTGGGCCGAGGAGCGGCTTCGAGCCTATGGTCGCGCACGTCGCCGACAACTCCAACGACCGTGAGCAGGCGAAGATCGCCGTCCATATTGCCAAATTCCACCGTCTGGCCGATGGGATCTTCGTTTGGCCACTTTTCTTGTGCGAGCGATTGGCTGATCAGAGCGACGTGAGGTGCATCCATCGTGTCCCGTTCGTCAAACAGGCGGCCTCGCAAAAGTGGAATGCCAAGAGTCTTGAAGAAGCCATCACTGGCGACGGAATAATCAGCATCGCCCAGGTGCGATTGGTCCCGGAAGATTTCATCAAAGAATTTCGTGAATTCGCCCAGCAAAACGGGGTCTTTATCAAGATTTCCCGCCAGGGAACGCTGAATCAGACGCTGCATACGCGGGGAAATCTGGCCGGGATTCATCAATACATAAGAGCCATCCGCATAGCCCCCTTCCGAAAGAGGCAGCTCATTGGTGCCACCGACTTGTTCAATTCCAGGAATTTGGCGCAACTGTGCCAGCAGCTTGTTCAGGAATTCGATGCGCCCGGTTTTGTTGGGGCTCTCGGGCAAGCCTAGTTCCATGGCGATAACGCCTTCAGTTCGGAAGCCGGAGTTCACGGACAAAACCCGCAAGAGACTCCTGCCCAGCAGGCCGGCGCCAATTAGAAGCACAAGAGCTGCGGCGAGCTGCGCGGCGGCAATCAGGCGGCCCATGCGTTGTTTGCTCAGCGTTCCGATCCCGCCGCGGGTTCCTTCCTGCAAGGCAGATGGAGCGTTGGAAGAGGCCGACCGCAGGGCGGTCAAGA
>Ga0187819_10002358_pt1 | contig 10005 bp, 9 predicted proteins | sample NC_wetland_sal_i_15_FD_132411 | JGI IMG/M metagenome (GOLD analysis project Ga0187819, IMG submission 132411) | Wetland sediment microbial communities from Neuse River Estuary, North Carolina, USA - SO4_4 | ecosystem: Environmental > Aquatic > Freshwater > Wetlands > Sediment | place: USA: North...
GCCGGCGGTCTCTGAGTAACTGGCTAATTCGGTTCGCCGCGCCCTCCACAGAATGCACCAGGAAACCCGTTTGTCCGTCGATCACCTGCAATTTGATGCCACCCACGGCACTGCCAATCACCGGCTTTCGCTTCCACAAAGCTTCGCTCACCGTCAGGCCAAAGCCTTCCCGAACGGACTTCTGGATGAGGACCGTAGAGCCGCGCACCAGCGCGTTGATCTCGAGATCGGAGAAGGGGGGCAAAAGCAGCACATGAATGTCGGGGTCGCCGGCGGCCGCCTCCTGGACTTCGTGGAGCACCTGCTCACCTTCCGGGTCATCGGCCGCGCCGCCGCCGGCAAGCACTAACTGGCACCGGTTTCGCTTCTTGACTAAGCGGTAAGCCGCAATCACGCCTAGGGGATCTTTCAAGCGGTCGAACCGCGAGATTTGCGTGAGCACCGGCCGCCCGGGATCAATATGATACTTCCCCAGCACGTTTTCGATATCGATCTTGTTCAACGGCTTGTTCTTGTCGCTTAGGGGATCGATGGACGGCGCCACCCGATACTGCGGAATGGGCAGTTGCTGCGCGAAATCAGGCATCGAAAAAACAGCGGCGTCGTACTGCTCAACGTAAGGCCGCAGAAAGTTCCAGACATCAGGCTGGGGCGTGGAGACATCAATGTGACAGCGCCAGACCCAGCCGCGTCCGGCCTCTTTCTTTCGCAGAATCAGGCCGACGGGCTGGGGATCGTGTAGGAAAATCACATCTCCGGACAAATTCACTTCCCGCAGATTCATTTCCGTGGTGGAACGGAAGATTTCGAACATCTCTTCGGTCACCTCTTCCGCTTTGCCATGGAGGGCGTTATGAAAAGCCTTCGTAACGTTGAAGAAGGCCTGGTCCCCTTTGATGACGTCCCAACTTACTTCCAGGCCCAGGTCGCGGAACAAGGGCACCATGCGCGTGAGAATCTCGGCCACGCCGCCTCCTACCGGGGTGGAATTGATGTGCTGCATTCGGCGGCCCTTTACCCGGTCGGCCAGGATCCGCAGCTCCTCAATGACACCTGGCCCGACGATTTCCTGATAATCCTGCAAGGTTACGCTCATATCAACTCTGCGTACGCCTGCGGCCGAGCCTGCTGATGGCCGCCTTCAACTCATCTAAAGTCATCACGTAGGGATTCAGCCGGTCGATAGCGCGCGCCAGCCGGTTCTCGCCGAGATCGTTCAGCCATTGCGAGAAATCGTTTGTAGGCCGTTCCAAACGTAAACGCGCCTCAAAGAGATGGAAGTGCAGGCAAGAATTAGTCACGTGCGCGAGCTGTTCGAAGAACTCCGGCACATCGTGCGCCAGTGCGCCCGTCGGCATAATGAAACTCTTAGCTTCACAAAAGTGAAACTCGTCGCCCGCCGGACAGTCGTGGTGCAGGGCGCCCGACTCCAGATATTTTTGGATCGTAGAGACGATCACTTCGCGGAGTTCCCGAATGGACGTGATGGCCAGCAGATCAATGGCCGCCAGACGCTCCGCCAGGCGCTCTTCCTGGAGAGCCTGCGACACCCAGTTGGCGAATTCGTTATAGAACCGTGGCTTTTCAAAGTGGTGGATCAGGTAAAGATAGTGAGTGTGATAAAAAATGCACGAGCCTGATACCTGAGACAGGTGGGAAAGCAGTTCTTCCAGGTTCCTGGCCCTGCGCCCCGTCAGCGCCACCAGGCGCCGCTCGGTGTAAAAGACAAACGGCCCAATCGGCTTAGTGGCTTCCTTAACTCGTTCTCGTGGCCGCTCAAGCAGGAACATGGTATGTCAACCCGATTCGGCTAGCAAGATTCTGAAATAGAGAACGACACATGGCTTTCCTCAGAGGTGCTGAATTCGAACTTCAGCAGCGCCGAAATGATTTTTCCGGCCCACCGGTAGATGTTGTTCTCGGCAACCACCGCGCGCATCTTCCGCATGCGTTTTCGGCGCTCGTCCTCTGGCATTGCGAGCGCCTGCCGGATGGCCTCCACCGATTCCTCTTCGCTGAACGGATTCACTACCAGAGCGTCCGTTAACTCGCGAGATGCACCGGCGAAATCGCTCAGGATCAGCACGCCGTCGTCGTCGATACGGCTGGCGACGTATTCCTTAGCCACCAGGTTCATACCATCGTGTAGAGAGCTGACCATGCAGAAGTTCGCCAAACGATGCAGTGCCGTCAAACTGTGTTGAGGAAAATACCGTTTGAGCAGAATAATGGGACGCCACGAACGGCCAGGCCAGCGACGGTATTTCCGGTTGATGTCGTTCACCAGTTTTTCCAGCTTCTTCTCCAACGTCTTGTACTCGGGAATCTGGCCGCGGCTGGGCACGGCCACCTGCACAAATACCAAACGCTCCCGGTACTCAGGGTATTTGGCCAGAAAGCGGTCGATGGCCTGCAGGCGTTCACAAATGCCCTTCGTGTAGTCGATGCGATCGATTCCTATGCCAACGATTTCGTCACGGAGTCCCAGCACTGAGCGCCAACGCTCCATTTCCCGTTCCGTGCTTGCCGTCTCCGCTGTGTCGCTGTGCCTTTGAAAATCGATACTGATGGGGAAAGCCCGAACCGTGGTGGTCTTGCCTCCGCGCGTGACTTCAAAGCGCTCCCGATCCACCTTCGCTTCCAGAATGCGGTCGATGGTGTCGAGAAAATTCTGACAATGGAAGCGCAGATGGAATCCCAGCAAATCATTACCCAGCAGACCATCCAGCAACTCTTCCTTCCAGGGGAACCCTCGGAGGACTTCAGGATTGGGCCAAGGTATATGCCAAAACTGAGCGATGATCAGATTCGCATTGCGCTCCTTCAGCATCCGTGGCAGGAGCGCAAAGTGAAAATCCTGAATGAACACGAAAGTGGGCGCGTCACCAGCCTCCTCCACTACCGCATCGGCGAAGATCTGGTTAACCTCTCGATACGCCTGCCAGTCCTCGGGACGAAATACGGGCCGGGTGAAGACAATGTGACAAAGCGGCCACAACGCTTGATTGGCGAGGCCGTAGTAGTATTTTTCCTCCAGGCGAGAGTCCAACCGGACACGCCGTAGCGTGAAGCACGGATCATCCGGGGGGACAAGGACGCGATTGTGCTCGTCCACCATCTCCCAGTCAGCGTCACCACTTCCGTGTGCGATCCAGGTGCCGCCACAGGCGCGCATGATCGGCTCGAGAGCCACCGTAAGGCCACTGGCCGGCTGGACGCACTCGATCTGGCCACCGGCATAGCGATGCATGTACGGCTGCCGGTTCGACACCAGGATGAACCGGTAGTCGCGCAGTTTCTCACCGATCAATTCTAAGAGGCCTTCTTTGGTCCACATAGTTCCTCTCAGGAAAACTCACCAGAGCAAATCCGGGGGTGCAGAGTCGAATGAACATAGCTGGGGACTTGGAGCCAAAGCCCAAGTCCCCCGCGAGCGGCGCAAGTCAGCGCAAGCGATCAGCCTTTCGCGCTACGATGCTGCTCCCTCCCCGCCTCCGTATCTGCCAGCATGCCAAGCCACTCATCTGCCTTCTGTTCGGCTTGCTCTTTGGCCAGACCGTAGCGCTCCTGCAACTTACCGGCAAGCCGGTCTCGTTTTCCCGCGATGTACTGAAGGTCGTTGTCGGTAAGCTTGCCCCACTGCTGCTTCACCGTTCCCTTGAACTGCTTCCAACTTCCTTCGAGTTGTTCCCAATTCATGAGTATTCCTTTCCACGAAGTTTGATTGCGGACGAATCCGCCGTAATTTATATGCAGGCAACTGAAAGGCCAGAGTATCTGCTTTGTAAGCTACTCTTCAACACACCTGGTCATCGGGAAATACTGCCGCTTGGATGTAGATTTTGCCAGGTTGGCGGGCTGTGATTTGCCGTACAGATTGGGCCTGAGCCATGCTCGGCCCTGTACCGATTTTACGAAAATGATGGCATTGCGATTGCTTTGTCTAAGTCCCTGTAAGAACAGATAGCCAATGACGAACGGAACGGAGATAAGTCAAAAAGAAGTGGCGCGCTTTCTCTTGGGGTTGGGGATTGGACTCGTCGTGGGCTTGCTTTTTCAGCCACGGTTGAGCGATGACCCCGGCAGACCTAGGCAGAGCGCACAGCAAGGAGAAGAGTCTCGGACAGCGCGCAGCCGAAGGGAGTGGGCGCCCCGTGATTTGCTTCTCAACGAAAACCGGCCCTGCTGCTATTCATACCGCAGCGCGTCCATGGGATCGACTTGCGAAGCGCGTCGCGCCGGCAACAGCGCTGCCACAAACGCCACCACCAGCAGCAACAGCGGCACGCCGATAAACGTCACGGGGTCGGTCGCACGGATGCCATAAAGGAAACTGCCGGCGAGACGCCATAGCGCCAGAGAAATGGCGAGCCCGATGACGAGTCCCACACCCGCCAGCAGCATTCCCTGGCGCGCCACCATGCGCAGCACGCCGCTCGCGCTTGCGCCCATCGCCATGCGAATGCCGATTTCGTGCGTGCGCCGTCTCACTGAATAACTGAGCACGCCGTATAATCCCACTGTGGCCAGCACTAGCCCGACCGCGCCGAACACGCCGAGCAGAACAGCGCTCAGTTTCGGAATCAGCAGCGACTTGTCCACATGCTCCTGCATGGTTTCAATTCCGAAGACTGCCAGATTCGGATCAAGCGCCGCCACCTGTGCGCGAACGGCGCGCGTCATGCTCCGAGGGCTGACCGCGGTCTTCACCAGGATCGAGATGCCAAAAAACGAGAAGACCTCTTCCGGATGTTGCGGCAGATCCATGTAGACGACGCCCGTCGGTTCTTCACCCAGGGTTCTGGACTTGGAGTTCTTGGCAACGCCGATGACTTCGTAAACTTTGTCGTCAGAGCGCATGCGGCGGCCGAGCGGGTCTTCGCCGGGAAACAGTTGCTGCGCCATGGTCTCGTTGAGGATGGCTGCCCTGTCGGTTCCTTCCTGCAAGCTAAAATCGCGCCCGCGCAGTACCGGAATTCCCATGGTTTCGAAAAACCGGCTGCCCACGTTGTACGTATTGGCATCGATTTCCTTTGCGCCGCTCTTGCCACCCTCGGCCTTGAAATCAGAATTCGCTCCCCCGATGCTCAGGGGGACGCTATCCAAAAAGCTCACGGAAGTGACGCCGGGCAGGGACCCGACGCGCTCGCGCAACTGTGCGAGGAACAGCCGGGTCTTGTCCGGTGAATAGTTATGCAGTTTGGGATCCACGCCCATCAGCAGCACGTTCTCCGGGCGCATGCCCAGATCGATGGACGAAGCATTCTGAAGACTGCGGAGGAACAAGCTTGATCCAACCAACAACACCAGCGAGAGTGTCACCTGGCCTACAACCAGCAGGTTGCGCAGGCCAAAGCGCCGGAAACTTCCCACCGCGCCCCCTTGATCCTTAAGCGCCGCAACCAGGTCCGGGCGCGTGGCGCGAAGCGCAGGAAGCAATCCGAAGACGACGCCCGTCATCATGGAAAGGGCTACTGTGAACGCCAGCACTCTGGCATCGGGCATGAAATTGAAGGCGATGGGAAGCGGGAACGGAAGCTCGAAGTGCGAGATCGGTCGAATGGCAGCCAGCGTCAGCAAAAACCCTGCGACGGCTCCGGCCATCGCCAGCAGAATGCTCTCGGTGAGCAACTGGCGGACCAGGCGGGCTCGCCCTGCGCCCAGAGCCAGGCGAATGCCAATCTCTCGTTGCCGCGCCGAGGCTCGCGCCAGCAGCAGGTTGGCCACGTTCGCGCACGCAATCAACAAAACCAGACCCACCACAATCATCAGAATCACCATCAGACCCATCACGTACTTGGTGGCGCCTCCGGGGAATTCGCCCGAAGCGCCCAGACGCACCGGCCTATTCTTCTCGCCCTTGTGATAGGCGTCATTCAAGCGCTTGTTGACCACGTTGACGGCCGCCAGCGCCCGCTCCCGGCTCACACCCGGCTTCAGACGCGCATCCACCATCAGCCAGCGCGTGGAGCGCGTCTGCTTCAAGCCGACCTTTGCGATATCGGGCATGATCTGAGCCACCATGGCGAGCGGAACCCAAAACTCGGGGTCGATGGCTCGAAACAACCCATGAAAGCCTGCCGGCGCAACGCCCACCACCGTGTAGGCGTGATTGTTTAGGATTATGGTCTTGCCGATAATGGCGCGATCCGAGCCAAAGCGCCGGCGCCACAAGCCATAGCTCAGAACTGCCACCGGGTTTCTTCCCGGCACCTGGTCTTCCTCCGGCACGAAGCCCCGGCCCAGGAGGGGTTCGACCCCAGCCAAGGAAAAGTAGTCTCCGCTTGCCAGCTGCCCCCAGACCCGCTCAGGCTCGCCCACGCCGCCCAAGCTTGCCGGAACCAGCGGGAAGTTGGCGCAAACGCCCTCGAAAACATCCTTGGTCTGGTCCCGATAGTCGACATAATCGGGGTACGATTGCGATTCGCCCTCGTTGAAACTGACCAGCCGTCCCGGTTCTTTCACGGGTAGCGAGCCCAGCAGCACGGCGTTCACAATGCTGAACACAGTGGTATTGGCGGCTATACCCAGCGCAATCGAGACCACCACGGCGGCGGTAAAACCGGGGCTCTTGCGAAACGAGCGGAGGGCGTAAGACGTGTCTTTCAATACCGCGTCGAGGAGCGTGAGCAGCGAACGAGGTGTGGCTGGCATGGAGCCTCCTACTAGGATCGTGATCTTGTTCTAGGTAACGTAAGAAGTTCGAAGCAAGTTCAACCGTGCTGCGCTTTTAGGATAGCCCGGACTCCCTCCACACACAGTACTGCCACGTGTTTCGATTCAGCAGCCAGCCCCCCTACCTCGTCCTCGATCGCCGTCGCTTGGATTTGAGCCATCTCCGCGCGCGTTTTGCCGGTGATCCACTCGGTCAGCGCCGAACCGGCCGCAATTGACGCCGTGCAGCCACGCGTCAGGTATCGCGCTTGCGCCACGACATCGCCTTCGAACTGCACCGAAAGCCGCAGAATATCGCCACACGCTGGATTCGAGACCTCCACGGTCACCGCCGGCGGACCCAGCTCACCCACATTGCGCGGATTCTGAAAGTGATCGAGCAGACGCTCGCTGTACATGCTGGTGATTCTATTCTATCGGCGCCGCGCGCCAGTATGGGACAATCTCCGGAGGATCATGACGACAGTCGTTGCCGCAGTCATCGAGCGCGATGGACAGGTGTTGATCGGCCAGCGCAAGGCCGGCGAATGGCATGCATTCAAATGGGAATTCCCTGGTGGAAAAGTGGAGCCTGGAGAAACTCCTGCCGCCGCGATCCGCCGCGAACTTGAGGAAGAACTCGGCATCCGCGCGGCCATCGGGCCGCCGATCACGGATTACGAATACACATACCCCGGCCGGTCAACCATCCACCTGATGTTCTATTCCGTCTCGAAATTCGACGGAGAACCGCAGAACCGGGCCTTTGAAAAAATCCGCTGGGAAAAACGCGAACGTCTCCCCGCTTATGATTTTCTCGACGGCGATGTGGATTTCGTGCGCCAGCTAGCCGGCACGCACTGAGCTATTTGGGCAACTTCACCGGCATGCCCTGATCGCGATTCAGCTTCTCGGTGAGTTCGCGATCCACCAGGCTGAGCGATGCCTGGTTATGCACCCGCTGCGGCGTCACGTAGTGCAGCGTGTCGCCCTCCACCCAATAGGCGTACGCCGAGTAGATGGAGTGGTCTTTGAACGCGAGGAGATAGTAGCTGGTGTTCTCGTCTGTGGCGCCTGCTTCGGGCTCCCGGCTCGGCGCTTCGTAGACGTGAATTCCGCCTGACGAATCCTCGCCGTACTCTCGCACCACGGGTGTGGCGTGCTCCGGTATGAAATTCTGGTTGATGATCACCTGCGGCGCCTGCTGAGTTGGATACGCGGCGGACGTGTCCCCCTGGTCGGGAGGCGGGTAGCCGTACCCGTTTCCGTAATCCGCATAGCCTCCCCCGTAAACCGGATATGCATACGGTATCACCACCCCGCTGCGAAACCGCCGGTACCGGCCGCCATTCAATCCGCTTACCGTCGTGCCGAGGCGGGATGCGAATGACGTGTCAACGATCGACAGAGGACTTCCCGGAGGTCCGCCCGTGCCTGGGAACAACACACGGCCCGAGATGAAGCCGTTCGGCGGCGGCTGGCCCGTAACGGGAAAAAGCACGCGGCCAAAGCCCGATCGGGCCGCAGACGCTGGTGGCGGTGACGAAGTGAACTGCACCCCGCTGAAACTGTGAGACTGATTCTGCGCCAAACCGCACGCAGCAAAAACGACTGCCAGTGCAACCGCGGCTGTAGGTTTCACGACGCGCCTCTCGACAGCTACTAGCTTACCTCAGTAGATGCCCATCGGAGGCACCCGGTTACTTGGGCGGCGTTGCCTTCGGTGCTGGTACTGCCGGCTTGGGGGGAGGGGGGACGGCTGCCGGCGCGGGAACGTTCTTATCGTATAACTCGATGATTTCTTTGGTGATATCAATCGTGGCGGAGGCGAATAACACGGGCGTCTGCGGTGAGCTGACGTCCAGCACCAGGGTGTAGCCGTTATCCTTGGCATACTTATCGATCACCGCCATAATCCGGCCTCCCAGCTCGTTCATGATCTTCTGCTCTTCCTGATCGAGTTCACCGCGGGCATCCTCGGTGTCCCGGTTGAGCGCCTTGGTCTTCTGTTCGATCTCCCGCGTAAGCTGGGTGCGCGCTTCCTCGCTCAGAGTGTTGGCTCCGCGATTGAGCTGCTCCTGGAGCTGGGCGATATCGCTCTGCCGCTTCTCGAACTCGGCTTTCTTGGGGTTGAAGCGGCTCTGAATATCACTGGCGGCCTTTTGGCCGTCTTTAGTGCCCGCGATCGCGCTCTGGATGTTAATGACGCCGACTTTACCCGGGCTTTGAGCCGCCGCCGGCAGAGCCAAAGCGAGTCCCAGCGATGCTACAGCGAATCTTGTCATTTTGATCATTGACTCCTCACGGCACCCGAAGTGGACGCGAAATACTCCTCACTTGGGCGGCGCGGGTTTGGGCGCTGGCGGAGCCGCGGGCTGAGCCGCGCCTGTGGGTGCAGGCGGCTTCACGATTCCTGACGCAGGGGGCGCGGCACTCGCGCCCGGCGCGTTCTTATCATACAGCTCGATAATGTCCCGGGTGATGTCGATCGTGTTGGATGCGTACAACACCGGCGTCTGCGGCGAGCTAACGTCCAGAATCAGGGTGTAGCCATGGTCTTTGGCATACTTATCGATGACCGCCATGATCCTGCCTCCCAACTCACCCATGGCCTTCTGCTCCTCCTGATTCAGCTCGGCATTGGCGTCTTCGGTGAAGTATTTTAGCGATTTGGTTTTCTGGTCGATCTCGCGCACCAGGCTTTGCCGCGCTTCCTCACTCAGCGTATTGCGTCCGCGGTTAAGCTGGTCTTGCAACTGGTTGATTTCACCTTGGCGCTTATCCACTTCGGCCTTCTTCGGGTTGAACCGCGTTTGGATCTCACTCGCGGCCTTCTTGCCGTCGTTGGTGCTGATAATCGCGCTCTGAATATTGATCACTCCGACCTTGCCGGCCGTTTGCGCCCCCGCCGAAATCGCTAGCCCCAGCGAGGCTAAAACACACAATGTAATCTTCACAACTGGCTCCTTACCAAAATCGGGCTGGCGCGTGCGCCCGTCCCGTACCTTTATTCTAATGGCATTGCTCAACCGGCTAAAACGTGCGCCCGATGGTGAACCGGAAGGTGTGCGCTTGCTCGGCAAACGGGTAAGCCTGGCCGAACGACGCGATGGCATTGAGAAAAGTCGCGTTATTCGGGAACATCGCGCGGTCGGCTACGATGGGAGGCTGCAGGTTCGTCTCCACCCGCAACGGGTTATAGGCCCAGTAAATCCGGAACGGCGCCTGCACCACGGGCAGTAGCACCTGCAGCTCGATGCCGGTGGAGGCGCGTATGTTCTGCGAACCGGGCGCGAGTTTGACCTTGCCGTCGAATGCCGCCTGGGGGAACTCCGCGTTTAACTCTGCCAC
>Ga0187819_10002359_pt1 | contig 10004 bp, 14 predicted proteins | sample NC_wetland_sal_i_15_FD_132411 | JGI IMG/M metagenome (GOLD analysis project Ga0187819, IMG submission 132411) | Wetland sediment microbial communities from Neuse River Estuary, North Carolina, USA - SO4_4 | ecosystem: Environmental > Aquatic > Freshwater > Wetlands > Sediment | place: USA...
CGTTAGGAACGCTCGCGTCCTGTGCCGGACGAATTGTGGGGTTAACGGGCACGCTGCTGGGCGGGTACGCGGATGATGTGTACAACACGCTATTTCGTCTCGAACCCCGCAAGATGAAGGCAGCCGGTTACGAGTTTGGGACCGCAGGAAGAAGTGCCTTCACGCAAGACTACGGCGTGCTTGAAACCATCACCCGCATTGAATCGGAAGATAACGCCTGCTCGAAAGCGAAAGCGACCAAAACAGTGCGGCGCAAGCCAGGCGCTTCTCCGCTGCTGTTTGGCCAGCACCTGATGCAGCTCTGCGCGTTTGTGTTTCTGGAAGACATCTCCTCGGAGCTGCCTCCCTACGAGGAGACCTTGCTCTCTGTGCCGCTGGATGGTCCCCTCCTGGCTGCTTACGAAGCCTTAGAGGAGGAGATCCGGGCGGCGTTGAAGGAGCACCGGGGCAATCGTTCAGTGTTGAGCACCATGCTGAACACATTGTTGCTTTATCCGGACCACCCTTATGGATTAGGGACTCTTTACGGCACCGAATTCGACCCTGAAATGGGGCGGAATGTGAAGTTCGTGATCGCCGAGACCACCGATTTGCCCGAGGATGAGATTTATCCCAAAGAACACAGACTGATCGAAGAGATCAAGACCGAATTGGCTGAGGGGAGAAGAGTCCAGGTATTCGCGGTTTATACGCAAAAGCATGATGTCCCCGCGCGCCTGGAGCGAATCCTTTCGCGAGAAGGAATCCGCACAGCGGTATTACGCGCCAGCGTCGACACTTCGAAGCGGGAAGCCTGGTATGCCCGGCAGGTGAAACAAGGCGTGCAGGTGGTGATCACGCATCCAAAAATCGTGGAAACAGGTCTCGATCTTTGGGATTTCCCTACAATCATTTTTGCCGAATCCGGTTATTCATTGCACACGCTGCGGCAAGCCAGTCGCCGTTCTTGGCGGATCGGGCAGAGGCAGCGCGTCCGGGTGAAGTTCATGTGCTATGACCAGACGCTGCAAGCGGCTTGCCTACGCCTGATGGGGAAAAAGCTTCTGGTGGCGCTCACGATGGAGGGCAAGTTCGCAGGTGAGGGACTGCAGACGATGGACGAGGACGATGACATGCTCTCGGCGATGGCCCGCGAGTTGGTGGAGAAGAACGGAATCGGAGAGACCGCCGACAATGTGTGGCGTGCTCTGACTCAACAACATCAGAAGCTGTTTCCGACCTCTTCGAACGTCGCGCAATCACCCAGCGAAGTAGTTAGCGCGCCCAGTACGCTCACTTTGGACTCCGAACCCGCTCGGTTGATTGAGGATGCGATCAGCACCGATCAAGTCCTCATATTCGGACAAAGGCCAGAGGCGCTACGCAGCCGGCGGCGCCAGCGGGCCGTTATCCCCGAGCAGCCGTCCTTGTTTGGTCTCACACCATAGCTCAACGACAGATTTCCATCCCCACGCACACTTAAAGCGGAAGAAGCGAGGCGATTCCATGTTCATCGAACTCATGCCGTTAATCGAGAACCGGCCATTGACCATCACAGTGGCAGTTCTCAGCGAAGGCCGAATCAGGGTCAACGTCGTTCCCCAGGCGCTAGCGAAAGACAGCAAGGTGAACGAGAAGATCGGGTACGCCAACAGGGACAAAATTGCCCAAATCCCCGAATCGGCAATTCATGCCTTGACCACACCTTTATCTCTGACCGGAACGCCTGACGAAATCGACGCAGGATTAGCTCAACAGCTGAAAGCCTTCGTGGATTCTCACGTGGCACTGCAGCAGTCGGTAGACGAGGCAAAGCAGCACATCGCCGAAGCCGTCAAAGCCATTGAGGAGAGAGAGAAGGCCCGCTCAAAATCAAAGACAGTCGCGCCAAAGGCAGACGACAAGAGATCAGATGACAAAGGCGAAGAATCCAGGCTCACGGCGGACAATCTGTCACTGTTCGATCCCAAGAGTTCACCTGCGAACGAATCATGAGCGCGGGCGCTGATTCTTTCATTCACAGTTCGTTTGATTGCTATCAACGTTTCATCTGTAGGGAGGGTAAGCCATGACGGTAAAGGTTGAAAAACTAGAGCGCGTATTCATGTTCAACGGAGCAAAATTGCCGGACCCGAGTCCTGAATTCTCCGTCGAGCAAGTGCGGGACATGTACGTCAACACCTATCCCGAACTGGCAACTGCTGCGATTGAGGGACCGACTCCGGTGAGCGGCACGATGCAGTATGTGTTCACGCGGGCGGTGGGCGCAAAAGGATAGTCCGATGAAGCAGCGAAACTGCCGCGGTCGGTCGGCCGAAACCATGCGCGTGATGGGAGAACTGGCAGAGGCCGCGGGCAACAGGGCGAAAGTGACCGATCCGATTTTGGAGAAATTAAGGCAATGTCCGGAAGCGTTCAAAGTCGGCGAAATCTTAGGCAAAGCATTCGACTCGCTCAAGTACAGGCAAGAAGATGTCATCGACGGAGATCGACTCTTGCCGCCACCCAGCACGATCATTCCTCCCTTCGCGTGATCGGACTTCCAGTTACGGTCTCTATTCCACAGCTCAAAGGAATCCGGTGGCGGTACTGCTCGCGCTGGGACGAAGGGCCCGCGGCAACGCTGGGGATGAGTCTGTTGCGGCTGGGCATTTGTCGGGCTAGTGACTGGTCGGGCGGCGCCGTCGATTTTGTGGAGCGAGGCTTCGGCCGATTCTGTCGGCAAAGCGGTGCTGTTGAAGCGAAGAAAGTATGGGTCGGCGATCTGCGTATTGCGGATTACCTGTTCGACCTGACGGAGCAAGAGCGAAATCAAATTGAAGCAGGGCGGGAAGACGCAACCCAACAATTGTTTCTGATCGCCGACTACGAGGCAGCTGCTTCCATCCCGATTGGCGCGACTCTGGCGCATCTGGAAGCGGAGGACGAGCTTCTGCCTGCAGCCTTCTACCACATATTGACTGCCAACTTATACAAATGTATGCGCGTGTACGACTACCTTGATGCTCAGGAGCACGCCGAGATGTGGATGGAGGACATGAGTGACGAGGAACTGGAGGCGTGTGTTTATCGAAAAGTGGAGATTGAGATACCCGAAAGCATTCGCGAGCATTCGAAGAAGGTTACGCACGCAAAAGCGCGCGGGTTGCTCGAACAGGCTCGGCCGCGGAGTTCTGCAGTTCGTCAGTTGATCCGCTATACGCTAGAAATGGATGGTTGCGGCAAAGGTCACGCGCACGCGTGGCCGGGACACCTCACTGAAAAAGATGTGCCCGGGATCGGCGACTGGCTGATGGATGCCGAATCCTCCCGTCCCGGCTGTCTCATTACCTGGTACGAGGGCGACGCGATTAATGCCTGCTTCGACGAAGAAGCGCAACACATGGGTGAGAACGGAGCGTGTCAGCCGAATGTGGCCATTCCCATTCGCTTAAACCAATCGCCAAAGAAGCTGGATCAACAAGTGATGCGCGTCTTCGATTATGCCGGAGCGATGCTGCGCTCGTTGGCTTCAGCGGCAAAGGTAGTCGAGATTATCCGGGAGCTTTACGATGAACACCTCCGTAAACATCGGTTCGAGTCAAGACTTCCGGCTGAGCCGGGTCCTGCTGGTGTACGGGACGAGTAGCTATCAGGGATTTCCGTATCGCCATCCGTTTGTGACCCTGCATGAAGTCGACCATGACGGCAACGACCCGCGACTATCTGAAGGGCAGTTGATGACGCCACAGATGCTGATCGATGTGATGGCCGGTCTGGGAAGATCGGTTCCAGTCGAGATCCTGCCGGAACGGGTTCTGGTGCGAACGGCGGACATGATCGTCTGGTGGTCTCCTTCAGGCGAGCGAACGATGTTCTTCAGTGATCGCGGAGAAGATCCTCTACTAAAGAAGATGAACGGCAAGCGGTATCCGCAGCCTCCGTTGCTATTCAAAGCCTGCGGCACCAACCTGTGGATTCGTGCGTTGCACAAAAGCGAACGGCCGAAAGCGGACACCCGGATGTGCATGGCCCCTTACTGGAACTGTTACGACAACGGTGTGGTCTGCACCGGAAGCATGAAGATTCCGCGCGAAAAATCAGTGACGGCGATCGAGATGTGGGAGCAGGCATTCTTTCAGAGCGAGTTTACCCATGCCTCGGGTACCCGCAAGCACACGCGGTTTCCCGGTGGCCTGTTGGCCATGTGGCAGTTCCTCGAAGGGAAGAAGGAATTCCCGAGCAAGTATTTGGTGAAGTTGCCCCAGACACTCGCCGAATTCGTGAACGACCATGACCACAGTTATCGGAACCAAAACCAAGCGCGAAATTGAGCATCGAATTCCCACCAGTCTGCTCGAGAAAAAAGTGCGGATTACCGTCGTTGGTTGTGGCGGAACCGGGAGCGCCATTACAGCAGGCTTGCCACACCTGCATCAGGCCATTTTGGCCTCCGGACATCCACACGGACTCGACGTCACCTTAATCGATGGTGACCGAATCTCGCGTACGAATTGTGTCCGACAACCATTCAGCGAAAGCGAAATCGGCCTGTACAAATCGACCGTGCTCGCCACCCGCATCAACCTCTTCTGGGGACTCGGCTGGAAGGGAATGACCGCCTTCATGGACGAAAGCTGGAGTCAGGAGACGGACATTCTGATCGGATGTGTGGATTCGCGCGCGGCACGCAATGCGATGACCAGGACGCAAACGTTCTGGAATTGCTTCTATTGGCTCGATCTCGGCAACAACGCCGATTCTGGCCAGTTCGTGCTGGGGCAGCCGGAAAATTCAAGAAAGAAGTGCGTTGATGTACGCTTGCCGACTGCAGCGGAGTTGTTCCCTGAATTGGTCGATCCGAAGCTAGGCCGGAAGGACACCCTTCCATCCTGCAGTGCCCTGGAGGCACTGGAGCGGCAAGAACCATTCATAAACCAGACGCTCGCTTATCAGGCACTCGCGATGTTGGCGCGACTTTTCCGGTATGGCCGTCTCAACTATCACGGCGCTTTTGTGAACCTGCAAAACGGTCGTACAACTCCGCTTCCGATCGATCCTCACATCTGGGCACGGATGCAAGCGGGAAGGAACGGTTGAGTTATCCGGTTCCCGGGCTGTCCCTCCGTGATTGATTGGGAACCTATAATGCCAGCTTTTCGCGAATCAATTGCGCAAACTGCGTACACCTGCACGTCTCAAGGGAGACCAACACCTCGTTGATCGTGCGAGGTTTCCTCAGCGCGGTGCCCTGTTCATGGAGTTCGTGGATGACAATCTCGCCGTCGATATAGTAGAGATCGATCAGAAATTCGTCCGGATGTTTGGCCTCGACACCGAAGGGTTTCAGCGCCTCGCTGGGAAAGTCTTTGAGATTGTAGGTGACGATGACTTCGCAAGGTGTCTTGACGGCCGCAGCCAACACATGCCGGTCCTTTTCATGATTGGTCATAGTGGGAATCAGTTCGCGGTAGCCCGGCTCAACCCACGCGTCCGGGAAATGCATACGGAGTTCGTTGACTAAGCGATCCGTCTGTTCCGGCGTTCTGCCCAGCTTGTCACGGAGTGTGCGTACGGTTTCAGCGATGATCTCATCGGTCCAGCGGGCCAGGAACAAACGCCGTTCGAACAGTCTCAGAAGAGTGTCACGAACGGCGGCCTGAACCAGAACACAGGCATCCACAATCGCGGGGAAATCGGAAATCATTTATTCCTCGGGCGGGACAAACTTGTCATAGTCGCCGAGTTCTTCCGATTGGCGCGCAATCCGGGTAATTGATTCGCGTCGCGCCTGCTCCCGCTGCTTTTTATAGTCCAGGAGGTCTTTTAATAAGACTCGCCGATGCGTCCCCGTGTAATGAAACGGGAGCTTATGCGCCTCACACTCGCGCACAAAGAACTGACGCGAGACACCCAAAAGGTCGGCCGCGGCCTGCGTACTCAATTCCTCCAGGAGCGGTATCACCGCGATGGCCTTCCCCTCCTGCATCTTCTCGACAATCCGCACCAGAATTTCGTGCACGGACGAGGGCAGGTCGATCCTGCACCCATCCGGACCGACGAGCGCCGCCGTGCCTTCATGCAGTAGAGATCGATAGAGCCTGGACGCCTGTTCGATCTCTTGCTGATCACGCGGTGCGACCTGAATTGCCTCGACAGCCGCCACCATAAATCCTCCTATACCCGTGCCTGATAATCGCTACAAACGCAACCATGGTAATTATCTGACTCGGGAACAAGGAAGTCAAGAATAATCGCTACAATCGCAACCATATGTAGAACTATGAAAATAAAGGGTTATTTTCCGAAACTGAAGGAGGGTCGGCACGATGAGCCAATGCTTTCGCCCAGTCAAAGAACTCTGGAATTCGAACTCGTCCTGCTTCATCGAACCCAAGGCGCTAATCACATTGCTCCATGACCTCGCGGCCAGAGCAGACACTGCCAGCGACGAGCACAACTATGGTGACAATACAGCGGTATGGTTCGAGGACGGTAACAGAGTCTTGGACTACATCGAAAATGATCGACGCTTTAATGCCGAAAGCTTCACGGACAGCCTGGAAGAACAAGGGGTGCAAGTCAGCAGAGACGAAACAGAAGAACTTGCTGGGCTCCTGGAAAACATGCGAAGTCTTGCCGCACAGTGGCGGAACTCAATTGGGGAACACGGGGAACTGGTGTTCTATATCGACTCCTGTTAAGGCTCGTCTTGGACATCTTCGTGTTTGATGTTCGTGGTCGGTTTTCTTCTGGACCCTTCGCCTGAGCCCTTCGATGTGGCACGTCTGATCTCGCGCCAAAACGCAGTCCGGGCTGCAGTCTTACTCATGTGCAGAGCGTCTGCAATTTCCTTCCAATCAAACCCGCGGCGGCGCAGGCCGAACATCTTCCGACCCTTGTCACTGAGATCGCAGCCAAGCTTCTCCAGGTCCAGTCGCAGGTCGACCAAAGCTGCCCAACTAGGAGCGCGGACTCGCTCCGAGAGTTCAGCGCTCTTGCCCACCAGTTGCAAACGGTTGAGCTTCATCGCGTAGCGGCGAAGGGCACGACAAAAGGCGCACATAAGTATTCCCCTCGTGTTCTGCGAGAAAGGATTTGCGCTCGACCGGTCGAGGTATTGGGATACCTGGGCCACTGACTGTTCCATCAGCTCCGCTGCGTCGCCCACGTCACCGAGAAGGGATCGGGCCTGCCGACAGGCATTCGGCCATATCTCATGCGCCGCAGCGCGAACGTCGGCACGAATCTGCCGGCCCGAAGAATCAAGTTCCCGGTCCCACCAAACCGGAGCATTTCTGGCATCCTCAGCCATACGCAACCCCGGGGCCGAGCAAGCTAGACAGCAAGCGGCCTTGTGATCTTCAGAGACACCTGCTCTGCATTCACCTGATGGGTGACCGAACAGGATTCTGCGAAGCGACTCCAGAGGAAGACTGCAACGAGACTGGCGAATCGGAAAGTGCAATACCGAAGTGGCAGTGGCGAGCTTTGCGAATGGCGCTTTGATTCGGCAGCAACCGTCGCCCACACGATAGCGGCTGCTTTGGGTGGCGGACGCGGTGCTGCAAGGGCTGGCATAACAACCGCCGCAGGGATGCGCGGTGCCGATGTTTCGACAGGAGCGCCTCACCCCTGGTTCTTTGCTTTCGTTAAACACGGCTGCCAGAGCCTTAGTTGCACGGTTCAGAAAAAAATCTTTACGTTCGAAAAGTCACAGCTTTTTCTGTCACAGATTCGCATTTCGTCTCCATATATAGATAAAGGAGGGGTTCTGGAAGTGAGCTTTCGAAGCTCCGGGGAATGCCTGTGCGCTGACTCCATTCGAATCTGGTTCCAGAGCCAAGCGGTATGGGCGCAGTCGAGGGTGTCCGCCAGCGGCGTCATTTTCGTTGGCCAAAAGAAGCGCGAGATCTGGTCCGTGACTATAAAGAACGACTGGGGCAAGGCGATGGCTGCCAGGCGAGCGATGGACGCCTGCTAGTGGCAATGCTCGCGGAACTGTCCGGAAATCCCCGCGATGCCTGCTCCCGGTTTCTGCGCCAGTCGGGCCTGAATCAAAAGCGGAACTATCGCGAGTGGACGAAGCCCGAGCAACAGCGGCTTCTCGACCTGATCGCGGCGATGCCCGTCGAGGAGGCGGCCAAAGTCCTGCGCCGGCCGTCGGCCTCGGTTCGTTCCATGTTGCACCGCCTCGGCGTCAGCGGGAAAACAGGCCGCGAGTGGTTCACAAAGTTCTCCTTGTCTCGGGCGCTGCACACGCGTCCTGACGAAATCCAGAAGTGGATCGATCTGGGCTGGCTCCGGTCGCGCGCGTTCCGTACTGCGGGGGTGCAGGCGCAAATCATCGACGCGGATGATTTTTGTGAGTTTGTGAAACAGCATGGGCGCAACGTCGTGGGCCGACGGCTGAAATATGACGCGATTTGGTTTGTGCAGAATTACGTCTTTCCGCCCAGCCACGCAGAATTGCTCTCGGTGAGAGGAACGTACAAAAGGCAAGACGCAAGCGATGAGACAGAGGCCAACACGAACTCTCAATCGGCCTGCGGCTCCGAAGAAGGTGCGTAATGTCTGCGGTAAAGGAAATTGTTATCGTCGAGCACAGCCCAGAGCATTCTCTGAAAGCAAGCACGGAAGCGGGGAGCAACGGATCAGGGGACGCAAATGCTACGCGTGCCGCGCACGTGGACGGCCCTCCAGCAGTGAGGCGACGGCTGCCGGACGAGCGACACAGCTTGACCCATCACTTCTCTGTGGGCGGGCAGGAAGGCTATGTCACAGTCGGTTTATACGAGGATGGTCTGCCCGGCGAACTGTTCATCAGAATGGCGAAGGAAGGCTCCACGGTTTCCGGTCTCATGGATTCTTTCGCAACCGCAGTGTCCCTGGCGCTGCAGTATGGTGTCCCGTTGCGCGTCCTATGCGATAAGTTCAGCCACACACGCTTTGAGCCAAGCGGGTGGTCGGGAAATGCGAAGATTGGCTATGCCAAGTCGCTGACCGATTATTTATTCCGCTGGCTCGAGCTGCGCTTCCTGAAAGGCGAACAGGGACTCTTGTTTGAATTGCCGAAGCGGGCTCAACCGCAGCGTGAGGCGACCAGCGCAGTCGACGGATTGGGTCAGGTCGTAGAGCTGGGAGATGCACCTGCATGCCAATTCTGCGGCTCACTCATGGTGAGAAACGGTTCCTGCTATCGCTGCCTAGAATGTGGCAGCACGAGCGGTTACTCATGAATTAGGGGAACTGGAGCACGACATGATAGCCGTCTGGGACTGTCCGCGTGAATAAAACGAGAGGCCGTTAACGGTGAGTGTGCCCGCTGATCCACACTTGTCGAGCGTAAAACGCGAGATTCGCCACGCAAACAATTACCCCGGCGAAGGTGAGCACGTTGGCGGAAATATCGGGATACACAAGCTTGTCCAGATAGTGAAGCAGAAATCCGCCCTGGTACGGCTCGATTCCGGCGCGGGCTTCGAGCCAATTTTCCAACAGAGTCAATGGACACCGCCACGGAAGCACTTCGGTAAGGATTCCCCAGACAAGCGAAGCGATGTGCAGCCAGCGAAGAATCGGGCGGGAGCGCGTCAGCAAAGCACCGAAAATCACCCACAAGATGAACAACGCATGCAGGAAGAGGACGGCGGTCGCGAGTGCACAATAGAAATCAGAAGCACCGAAGGCTGCGGCTGCATGCATACCTTGAATTTACCGCGACGAGGGCACGTATTTTCTTGGGATGGATGACTTTCGTCGTTTGTTCGCCTATCATTGCCGGGTATGACCGGTGTGAATGTAGGGCTACCCACGGCCTGGGTCGTCAAGTGCAAGAAGTGCGGCTGCACGATCAATTGCCGCGCGATCGACCCTCAGATCGAACATTCTCGGCCAGACAATGCCGATCCGCCGCCTCATGACAGTGTCATCGTGACGTGTTCATGCTGTTGGGCGGCGTACCGTTACAGTCCGGCTGAAATATTCAAAGGCGCGCCGGGTCCGAGCAGCAATTGTTACGACCGTAAGAAACCCAACAATCAGGA
>Ga0187819_10002361_pt1 | contig 9998 bp, 7 predicted proteins | sample NC_wetland_sal_i_15_FD_132411 | JGI IMG/M metagenome (GOLD analysis project Ga0187819, IMG submission 132411) | Wetland sediment microbial communities from Neuse River Estuary, North Carolina, USA - SO4_4 | ecosystem: Environmental > Aquatic > Freshwater > Wetlands > Sediment | place: USA: North...
ACGCTAGTGCTGTATCGGACGCGCCCCATATGCAGCGGCAGGTAGATTTCTGGAGGTGTGTTGGGCGCGTCCGATACAGCTGTTTGAAGGAAGCCGCCGATAAGGAGGCGGCTATGGAAATTCAATGGCGTTGCCGTGATGAGAAAGACTCGGGGAATCGGTGATGGAGCGAAGCGGAGCGCAAGCGGGCTTGGTTCGATTGTCGGTTGCGAGCGAAAGCTCGAAGCCAGAAGCTAGGTGGATGGGCAACGAAAGCGCACGAGGCCTGTAGGTGTTGGGAGACACCGAGCGAGATCGGAATGGGAGTGTCATGCCGCGACTCCAGCCGGCCAGGGCGGGGAACGAAGTTGGAGTTGGGCCGCAGTAAGTCTTTCGAGGACCACCATGGGGCCGCCACATTGGGGACAGCGCCAAAGTGGATTCGGCGGCTTGGCTGGCGACGCTTCGGGTTGGGCTGGCGACGGTTGTTCTGCGTCGAGTAGTCGATAACAAAGCGGCAGGAGGGTGGCGCGCCGCCGGTTGGCGAGGAAACCAAAGTGGCGGATGCGGACGAAGCCTTTGGGCAGCAGGTGCAACAAGAATCGCCGCAGGAACTCATCGAGCGATAAGGTCATCAACTTGTATTCATTGTGGTGAGCGGAATCGCGCCAGCGAAAGGTGACTTGATCATCCGTCAAGGAGACGAGTCGGTGGTTGGAGATGGCGACGCGATGGGTGTAGTGACCTAAATAGCGGAGCGCATGCACGGCGCCTCCGAAGGGGCGTTTGGAGTAGACGTGCCAGTCGTTTCGGAACAGGGTTCGTATCCAGGCGGAGAAGACTTTGGGGTGAGCGAGGGGTTTCAGGTGGCCGTGGAGGCCCAGCTTGCCCTGCCGGAAGTTGCGTTGGAGAGCAGCCACAAACTTACCGCGAAAGACGCGACTGAGCACCTTGACCGGAAGAAAGAAGCGCGACCGTGATGGAATCCAACGGGTGCGATCGAGCGACAATCCGCCAGCGGGCACGACACAATGCACGTGCGGGTGATGTTCGAGTTTTTGATTCCAGGTGTGGAGCACACCGAAGAAGCCGATCTCGGCGCCGAGATGTTTGGGATCGCGAGCGACCGCGAGGAGGGTTGCGGCACTGGTCTGGAGCAAGAGATGGTACAGGAGTTTCTTGTTCTGCAGGGCGAGCGGCGTCAGTTGATGAGGCAGGGTAAAGACAACATGGACGTAGCGCGTGGGGAGAAGTTCCTGACGACGCGCTTGGAGCCAACGAGCGCGGGCGTTGGCTTGACACTTCGGGCAGTGCCGGTTGCGGCAGCTATTGTAAGAGATAGCCGGACGGTAGCCACAGGCGATGCACTCATCGAGATGCCCGCCCAAAGCGGCGGTGCGACAGCGTGCGATGGCTCGGAGCACTTTGACGTGTTGCCAGGTGATCCACCGGCGACTGCGTTCGATGAAGGCGCGCCCTGCGGCGCGAACCAGATCGGCCACCTCCAGTGGCGGCCGGTTCATCTACGGGTTCTGCGGTGACTTATCTTTCAGCTGGAGCGCGTCCAGTGGACTGGCGGTGGCGTGGAGATGCCGTCGCGAGAGATGAAGATAGATCGTTGTTTCCTTCAGATCGTGATGACCCAGGAGCAGTTGAATGGTGCGCAGGTCAGCTCCGTTTTCCAGCAAGTGCGTAGCGAAACAGTGGCGCAGCGTGTGGGGATGAACCCGGTTCTGCAGCCCCGCCCGCTGGGCGGCACGTTGGCAGGCATACCACACGGCTCGGGGAGTGATGGGACGGTTGGAGGTGTGCCGGGACCCGCCCGGAAACAACCATTCCGTGGGTTTGCGCTTCAGGCTACGCCAGTAGTCGCGCAAGGCTTCCAGCAGCCTGGGACTGAGCATGACATCGCGGTCCTGGTGTCCTTTGCCACTGCGGATGTGGATCACCATGCGTCGGCTGTCGATATCGGAAATTTGCAAGCAAGCCAACTCGGTGCGCCGTACCCCCGTGCCATAGAGAGTCATCAATACCATGCGATGAAACCGAGTCTGGGACGAGTCGATGAGGTGGGCCACTTCTTCCGGGCTCAAGATGTTGGGCAGCGGCCGCCTCTTCTTCGGATATGGTGTATCGGCCACGCTCCAGGCTTTCCTGATCGTCTGCGTGTAGAAGAACCGCAGAGCCGCGAGTCGCTGCGTCACGGTAGATGCGGCCAGCTTTCTCTCGCGGAACAGATACGCTTGGTACTCGCGGATGTGCTCCGGAGTGAGCTGATCTGGAGGGCGACGAAAGTGACGTGCAAAATCCTCGATAGCTTGGATGTAGCAGTCGATGGTAGTCTGGGCGTAATTACGACGCTCGAGTTCTTCGAGCATCATTTTGCGAAGGTGGGTCATAGGTGATCTCCTTATGACCCAACCTTAACCGCTCACAGACATACTGCCGACACCAAGCACGCGAAAGCGTCTGCCGCTAAGGCTTCGTTCAAACGGGCTTGTGGGAGATCGACGGATCATTTCCTCGAAGCCGACTTCTGGCCCGCGTCGTTCAGAGTACCTCCGTAGGCATCACTTCCGTTTAGCCCGTCATTCGGCCACAACCAGCGGCAAGCGCCATTCGTTTTGTTTCCTTGCCCGTCTCGACATTTCAAAAACCAGATTGCCTTCTGCGCATAACTTCATCGCTAAAATCTAGGTTCCGGAAGTGCTCCCAGCACGCGCTCCACACTTAATCCCAAGCCGAGAAGAGAGCGGTCACTACCCTCCGGGCCGTCGAACTCCAATGCAATCGGCAGGCCCCCGGCTGTCATCCCCGCCGGCAGAACCAAACCAGGGAGTCCCGCCGTACTCCCCGGCGCAATGTTACGCGCCACCGCCGTCTCAAACGCTACTTTCTTTCCCCGAATCGTGGCTTCGACATCCTCGCCAATGAGCGCCGGCGGAATCATTGTGGCCGGAAACACAATCGCTGCCACTCCGGTTTTCGCAAAATACTCCTTATAGGTCTGCTTCAGCTTGGGTAGGTGCACGTCACACGCACCCTTATACGCTGCATCCTCGACGAAAAACTTGCCTCCCGGCAACAGATCACGAAAATCTCGCCGGATGTCCTCGCTCGCCTCGGCAATCAGCTGATCGACCGTAACTTTCGCCTCATTCTCCTCCAGATATTTCTTCAACGCATAACGGGCATCGTGAAGCTCAATCGGGAGCGTGGTCAGGTCGATGAGCCGCGCTAATCCAGGCACTTCCGCTTCTACCAGTTCCGCGCCGGCGGCCTGCAGCTTGCGCAGGGCGTCATTGGCCACGCGTTCCACCTCGCTGTCAAGATCGCTGAACCAGTAGCTGCGTGCCACCCCAAGCTTCGTCCCCTTCAGTTCTGTCGCAGGCAAGGAACTCCACTCCCCTGTTGCCACCGAATCAAACAACGCCAGATCGCCCACTGTACGGGCGTGCGGACCCACCTGATCGAACAGCGGCGTAATCGGGACTACTCCCGTCGACACGTACCTCGTCGTCGTCGGTCGCAACCCCGCGATACCGCACATCGCCGCCGGCACGCGTATGGATCCCTCTGTGTCCTCCGCGACGCCCAGGGGCGCCATGCGCGCAGCCACTGCCACCGCGGTCCCTCCGCTGCTTCCGCCGGGAATACGCCGCACATCGTAAGGGTTGTGCACCGCACCGAACGCCAGATTGTTGCTCGTCCACCCGAATGACAGTTCGTGCAGGTTCGTTTTTCCCAGAATGATCGCTCCGGCGGCAACAAGCGCACGCACGATGGGTGCGTCCTCCTTCGGCTGGAAATGACGCAGCGCCGGAGTTCCTCCGGTTGTCGGCATATCCTTCGTGTTTACGCTGTCCTTCACGGGAATCGGCAATCCGTGCAGCGGCCCCAGCTTTCCTCCGGACGTCCGGAAACGATCGGCCGCTCGCGCCGCTTCCAGCACTCGTTCCTGCGGCAGCGTGATAAACGCGTTCAGGGCTTTGCCCTGCTGGCAGCGTTCGAGAAGGGCGGCGGCATATCGCTCCGCCGTCACCTCACCCTTCCTGAGTTTGGCAAGCGCGTCAGTCGCCGACAGTTCCACCAAGTCGTTCGTTGTGACTTCTCTGCGCTCCGTCATTGCCTTCTGACCCCTCCAACCAACCGCGGTTGCCGCAGCCGATGCTGAAGCAAGCGCGACGAACTCTCGACGTGATAATCCGCGACCTTGTGTCATGCCTGAATCTCCTCACTCTTGCGAAACTTAGTTCTCGCTCTCCGACAACAGGCACCTGCTAGCCATTTCTTGACAGCAGGGATCTCGCCTTGTCTGCAAGGCCATCAAATCTGCGTAAGATGTTACGCTATCCTTGAATTTGTCACTCCGCGAGTTGTCGGCCAACAGGAAGTTATCCAGAAACGGGCTTCGAGGAAATCCATGACGATCTCCTCGAAGCCGACTTCCGTAGCTTCACAGGCCCTCAAGTCAACTCAACTTCTATTTAGTAGGTATTAGTCCGGATCAGCAAATGAGTCGGGATGCGCCCGCAGCCAATCGAGCGCGGGAATAATCGCCTCGAGCGGCGTGGCGCCGTCGCCGCTCCCGACTCAACTTATAGCTGGCCGATCCTTGTCAACCCAGAGTTCTGGGTGAACGGACTTCTTGAAACGCGGTAGTTTTTGCACACGCCAATCACGTTGCCTCTCGATACGAAATCCGCAGCAGCGGTTGTCGCTCAAAAAGGCGGTGCGTTCACAGTTCACCCAGATCACTATTCCGGTCTCCTTCCAGTTGACGATGATCGGGACAGTAAACGCTACCTTAGCTGCGAGCTTCGACGAAGTTCGGCGAGCCTATTTCTTGGGCTGCGCCGTCGGCGGCAGCAGTCCATTGAGCCGCAGATACATCGCGGCGGAGCTGTAGTGATCAGCCCAATCGTTGGTCAGGGCGATGAGCGCAAAAGCGCGCGGGCCTTTGCGGCCACTGAACAACTCGACTTCGTCTGCGAGCTTGGAGTCGTCCACCTTGCCTAAGGCGGCCGTGCAGAAATCGAAACTGGCCTTGAGCGCGGCGACGAGCTTATCCTTTCCGTCTGTATCTTTCAGGCCCGTCGGCTTCAATTCGGGCACATCGCTGATTTTGGCACAAAGGTAGTTGTTGGATTCGATAATGTGCAAGACGAGGTGGCCAAACGTCATCTGCGGCGGCGTCGGATGGAAGCCGAACTTGTCGGCAGGCATCTCTTCTACGGCAGCGACGAGGTTCTTCTGCTGGCGCGGCAGGATTTCCTTCACCACCGACGTGACCGGATTCTTGTCTTGCGCGAAAACAGCGGTTGCAGCAAACAGAATGAAGACAATCAGTATGCGTTTCATTAGGGGCCTCCCGGTGCCGGCCGCTTCCTATCTTAAACTCTTCCGATACTCTCTGCTTTTTCCCTCCTCACCAAGACGGTTTTCGGGAATCACTTTTACGAGAGCAGCAGCAACCCGGGGGTCACGCAGATCGATCTTGATCCCGGAACACGAGTACCATCCCCGAAAGACACCTTCGAGTTCGTTAGGCGGAAGGCCTCTCGGCTATCCGTAGAAGTGGCCTTTGCATGTCGATCCGAGCGCCGTCACGCAAAACTAGGCTTCTGGATTGTCGGCCAAACGGAGGCTAGCCATAAACGGGCTTGGAGGAAATCGATTCATGATCTCCTCGAAGCCGTTCGTTGCGAGTGCGCCCCGGGCATAACCTCCGCTTCGCCGTCACTCGGGAACAACCACCTACGCGTCAGCGATCGCGACGGCTTCCAAACGAGAACGCCGCCCCAACGAGAGAGAACGCCAGTGTTCACCCTTTCTATTTGTTGGTACCCGCTTGCCCCGAACTCCAGGAATCCAGTTCCTATGTTGAGTTGGGCGACTATCGCGCTACGGCGTAAGAGTAAACGTCCCCGCGCTGGGAGCGGTTCCGCCTGCAGTCGCGATTGCAATCTTGCCCGTCTTCGCTCCGGTGGGCACGGTGGTCGTGACCTGCGTGTCGGAATTGACCGTGAACGCGGCCGTTTTCCCGCCAAAAGTGACCTTTGTGGTCTGCGTGAGGCTGACTCCGGTGATCGTCACCACTGTTCCCACCGGACCGCTGGTTGGATTGAAACTCTTAATCTGCGGGATGACCCGGAATATCTTGTTGCTCTGCAAACTGCCGCTCGAGGTTGTGATGGTCACAAAGCCAGTCGTTGCTCCGCTGGGAACGACGGTCGTCAAATACGTGCCGGATTTCACACTCCGTGTGGCGGGAGTTCCATTGAAGGATACCGCGGTTGATGACGTGAAGCCTTGCCCCAGAAATTCGATGGTGTTTCCCACTTTGCCCGAGTAGGTCACCGCTTCCACGAATGGGCTAAGGCCCAGATCAAGGCCGTAGATGGAACCACAGCCGTAGTTGCAACTCGGGGGCATCCCGCCATAGTACGTTGTCCCATAGAGGATCCCGTTGGTGGCTTGCATCAGTCCGGCGTAGGGGAAACCGCCGTTATCCCGGTCGAAATTGTGGAGCACGCTGAACGCGCCGCCCGTCGTAATCTGGAAGAGCGTGCCGTAGCCGAGTGTCCCACCCTGAAGCGCTGTTCCGTAGAGGTTTCCGTCAGACGCTTGCATCAGGGTCCCGTAGGGACTGATGCCGTCAAGACAGTTCGCGAGCGAGCAAAGGTTGTACAGCGTGGTCAACTTGCCGGCGGGAGTGAGTTTGAACACGGTTCCGCACCCGCCGTTGTATAGTCCGGCGCAGACAGGGCTGGTTCCGCCGAATGCGGTTGTCCCGTAGAGGTTTCCATCGGTCGCTTGCACCACCCCTCCGACCAGTTCAGTGCCGTCCGTGGAATCGAAGCTGTGCAGCGTAGTCAGCTTGCCTGCCGGCGTCATCCTGTAAACCGTGCCGCAGCCGTCATTGCAGTTGGAAGAAGTGCCACCGCCCGGGGTTGTGCCGTAGAAGTTCCCGTCGATGCCTAACGCCGGCCCTGAGATGGGCCAGAGGCCATTCGGGAGCCCGAAGTAGTGCACCGTGGTTAGCGTGCCCGATGGAGTGATCTTAAAGACCGTGCCATCGCCGCCCTCCGACCCGGTTGTACCATAAAAGCTCCCGTTCAGGCCCTTCGCAAGGCCCGAGAAAGGGCCGGCACCGTCGCTCTGGCCAGTAAAAGTGTGCAGCGTGGTCAGCACGCCTGCCGGAGTGAGCTTAAACACCGTGCCGCACCCGTAAGGGTAGCCACAGCTGAGATCCCCGCCAGAGTAAGTTGTTCCGTAGAAGTTCCCGTCGGTGCCCAGCACCAGCCCGGCAACAGGGGTGTGACCGTCGGCGCAGTTCGGTAGTGAGCAGAAGTTGTAAATCGTGGTGAGCGTGCCGTCAGGGGTCATTTTGAAAACCGTGCCGGCGGTACTGTTGGTGCTCCCTCCCGACGTTGTCCCATACAGGTTTCCATCGCGGCCTTGCACGAGGGCCCCATACTCGGGACCAGCCCCATCGGTGTTTAAGTCGAACTGCACGAGGGTGGTGAACGTCTGCCCAGCCGAAGGAATCGCCATCGCTGCGCAAACAAGCGCGACGATCACTCGCACCCGCAGCGAATGAAATATTCCGCAATTCAGCAGTCCTCGCATTGAGGTCCTCGTTCTGATGAGCCGCCTCTATTGCCCCGTCCCCGTCACCGATACCGTTTGCGGGCTGTTGTTGGCGCTGTCGGATACCGTGAGCGTCGCCGTGCGAGTGCCCGTCGCTTTAGGGGTGAACGTTACCGAGATTGTGCACTTGCCCTTGGCGGGCACGCTCCCGTCGCACTTGTTCGTTTCCCCAAAATCTCCCGGGTCCGCGCCGGTGAACGAGATGCCGTCGATCGTGAGCGTCGTTGGGAGATTGTTCGTCAGGGTCACGTTCTTAGCCGCGCTGGTCGTCCCCACCGTTTGCGCTGCGAATGTCAGCGAGGTTGGAGACACCGTTGCCTGCGCCACGCCCTTGCCCGTCAGCGCGACGGTTTGCGGGCTGCCCGCAGCATCATCGGTGAAGGTGAGGCTTGCGCTTCGGGAGCCGAGTTGACTCGGAGTAAAGGTAACGTTGACGGTGCACTTCTTTCCGGGCGCCAGAGTCGCCGGGCAATTGTTGGTTTGCGCAAAGTCGCCCTTGTTGGCCCCTGCAATCGCGATGCTGGAAAGGACCAGGCTCGACGTGCCATCACTCGTTAACGTAACTGTTTTCACCGTGCTCGTCGTGTCGATCGCCTGATTCCCAAAGGACAGAGAAGTCGGCGATACGCTTGCCCAGGCAAACATCGCAGCCGTGACCCGGAAGCCGTGAAACACGCTATTTGGGTCCGAGTAGACTCCCGTGATGACCCAGGAGTCATTGATGCTTATGCCGGCAGTTCCGGGAAACATACCCGTGGTTCCCGCACTCGGATCATCAAAGCTGGTTATCGTGCCATCGGGAGTTCGCTGGAATCCGTGAAATACTCCGTTAGTCCCCTGGTAGACTCCCGCGATACCTCCCCAGGTGTTGAGGCTGCCGGAGATGGTTCCGAACGTGCCCGCGCCTCCTGCCCCCGGAACGTCGAACTCGCTGATCGTACCGTTGGCGGCGCGCACGAAGCCGTGAACGGCATAGCTCGGGTCCGCCCAGGCGCCAGTGATCACCCCGCCCGCGTTGATGCTGATGGCGACCGTTCCTTGAAACTTAATCCCCTTAACCTGTCCCGGGTTTGTGCCAGCACCGGGAGCGTCGATCGTGCTGATGGTGCCACCAGCAGTGCGAACGAAGCCGTGGTCCACGTAATTGGCGTCCCGGTAGTATCCCGTGATGGTCCCCGCCGTGTTAATGCTGAGGGGTTGGGTACCCTGAATGTAGCCGGTGCCAGCGCCGGGAGCATCGAAAGACTTAATCGTGCCATCAGTAGTACGAACGAAGCCGTGATACACCAAGTTCGGGTCCCGGTACATTCCGGTGATCGTCCCGGCCGTGTTGATGCTCATCGGGATGGTTCCCGCATCCAGGTCCAGTTTTGCGCCGGGGGCGTCAAAATTGGTGATCGCGCCAGCGGCGGTCCGCACGAAGCCGTGATACACGCTGTTTGCGTCAGAGACCATCCCCGTAATCACCCCTCCCGTATTGATGCTGCTGGGGAAGGTTCCCTCATGCTTGACCGTGCCCGCGCCGGGAGCGTCGAAAACGGTGACCGCGCCGCCGGCGGCGCGCACAAAGCCGTGAGCTATATCGCCACTGCCCGCCAGAACGCAAAACCCCGTGATTGCGCCCGCCTTGTTAATGCTGATGCCACCGGTGCCCTGTAGGGCGCCCGTGCCGGCGCCAGGGCAATCAAAAGTGGTGAAGGTGGGCCCGCTGCCATTCGCCAGCTCAGGGGAGTCGTCGCGGTTGGCGGCTCGGTTCCGCTGCGGAATCATGAGCAGGAGAGCAAATGCAAGAACGATGGTTACCAACGCCTTCCGTTTAGTCATGGCTTCGTCTCCCCCAGTTTCGTTCGGCCGGTGCGTGTGAATCATACCGTCTCAGCCACATGTGTGCAGACAGACACCTCGGGAGCCTAACCTAGCATGAGGCAGCCCTATTGAAGAGGCAACGAGCAAAAGATGATATGAATTTGGTATGAATTGTGCCGATTTCCGGGTGTTTCCAAAATCACACACCAGTTGTATGCGGATTTTAAGGGACCAGCTTACCGACGGGAACGAACTCGGATTTGCATCCCACCAGGCACCGGACTTTCTGGAACGCCGCCTGCTCCTCGGCACTGAGGGTATGCGCATCCTTGCCGTTTTGATAGAACTTCTCATGAGCGCTGCGAAATTCATCGCCTCCGGCAAAAGCCGCAATCAGACGAAAGCTCTTGTCGAATTCGTACAAGATGGGGCAACCGAAGGTGGGGGCCGTGCACTCCTCTACCGCGACTCGAAGATTACCATGCTCGATCGTAGGATCTATGGCGTCGTTGAATTGGAACAACGCTCGGTTCAGATCGCTCCGTGGAAACAACAGGCGA
>Ga0187819_10002364_pt1 | contig 9994 bp, 10 predicted proteins | sample NC_wetland_sal_i_15_FD_132411 | JGI IMG/M metagenome (GOLD analysis project Ga0187819, IMG submission 132411) | Wetland sediment microbial communities from Neuse River Estuary, North Carolina, USA - SO4_4 | ecosystem: Environmental > Aquatic > Freshwater > Wetlands > Sediment | place: USA: North...
CGGTCAACGCCGACCTGTTCGTCCCCGAACTCGCCCAGGCGGCCGGGGGCTGATTTCGGCCGCGGCGGGGCCCGGCCCGGGACGGAACTTCGTTCCTGGGGGCGCCGGGCTTGCGCTAAGCTGACTGAGCCCGCCCGAACACGGTGGGCACGTGCCATCATTGGCACGGCGGGACGTGGCCCAGCTTGGTTAAGGCGCCTGACTGGGGGTCAGGAGAGCAGGAGTTCAAATCTCCTCGTCCCGACAAATGATTGCCGGTAGCCGAAATGTCAGTACCGGGCGCTAGGGTACTACTATGGCTGCGGGTTCACCCAAGAAACACAATTGGTCGGATGCCGACCTAAACGACGCAGTAGCGAAATCTAGGTCTTGGCGCGGCGTGATGCGCGAGCTTGGACTATGTGTCACTTCATCTGGATCCATCCGGGTGGTCAAGCGCCGTGTTGCCGCACTCGGGCTCGACACTTCACACTTCACCGGGCAACGTATATGGTCTGACGCCTCGCTTAAACGAGCCGCGGCCTATGCCTACTCCTGGGATGAACTACTCGCCGCGATCGGAATTAAATCCCGTTCGGGAGATGAGCGCGTCCGGGTAAAGGCCCACGCGGTGCGCCTCGGACTTGACCTGAGCCACCTCATCGATCAGTCTCCGGAGACCGACCGTCAGCCGACCCTGAAGCCAGCGCTCAGCAATCTGCGGCAGGCCGCGATGTCGCTCGCCGCATCGTGGTTTTCGCTGCGCGGGTGCGCCACGGCCATCCCGATAGAGCCGACCGTCTACGACCTACTGGTGTCGACTCCGGACGGAATCAAACGGGTCCAAGTCAAGACGACCACATACAACGGCAAGACCGGTTGGCAAGCTGGGGTCGGCCGCCGGCCTTACTCGATTGGTAACAAGGAGCGGCAGATTCCCTACGACCCGGAATTGATCGATTGGTTCTTCATTGTCGACGGTGACCTCACCATGTACCTGATTCCCAGCCGGGTCATTGCCGGCCGAGTCTCGATCCTGCTGCACACGTACGCCAGGTACATAGTGGGCAGCGCCGCCGGGTTTATGACTTCGCGACCGCGCGCGGCATAACGAGGCTCGCGCGTCTGGAAGGCGGCGGCGCTAATAGCCTTTTGCTATTCGCACCGAGCTGAGCATGGACGCTATCTCCGCTTCTTGCCTGGGCAGGCCCGGGGGCGCGCAGGCAGGCGTCATCTCGTACCAGTTATCCGGCACGTTACGAAAGATCTTGACCGTGATCGCCTCGGTCCCGCGCAGCGTCGCACACCATCCGCCGGCGGTCCTGGTCTCGATCGCCAGGCGGCCCGCGATGGTCGTGTTCGGCTCCGGCGGATGCGGGCGGCTGGTCACCGTGCACGGTCCGTCAGCCGGCCGCCCTCGCCTGGTTGCCTCCCGGCGCGCTCTGGCCCGGGCCGGAATCGGCCGCCCTGGAGCGCATGGTGTTGACTAGCGCTATGCCTGTTGACGGAGAATACGAGCCGAGCCCGGCGGCCTGGGTGCGCGACCAGGTGGAACTGTACGAGGGGTCGGGCGGGACGCAGGGGCTGACGCTGCGGGAAACCGGCCTGCCGGTGGTGATCGTGACCAACCTCGGCGCCAAGAGCGGCAAGGTGCACAAGACACCGGTAATGCGCGTGGAGCACGGCGGCCGGTACGCGATGGTGGCGTCGAAGGGCGGCGCGCCGGAGAACCCGCTCTGGTACTACAACGTCCGCGCGAACCCGCTGGTGGAACTCCAGGACGGCCCGCACAAGCAGGACATGGTCGCCCGCGAGATCAGCGGCGCCGAACGCGCGGAATGGTGGGAACGCGCGGTCGCCGCGTATCCGCCGTACGCCGAGTACCAGCAGAAGACCACGCGCGAGATACCGGTGTTCGTGCTGGAGCCAGCGGCCGGGCAGTAACGCGGCGCCGCGTCCTTGCGTGCCGCCCTAGCCGTTGACGGTGCCCACGCCCGGAATGATGGGCCCCACGATGCTCAGGTAGCGCACTCCCTTACGCGAGCACGACTGGAAGTCGTAGGCGGCGTACGTCGCGCTGTGCCGACCGGGCGGGTACACCTTCAGCAGCACGGCCGAGTTCACGGGGTCGCATCCCGGTTCGGTGGTCACCGCGGCGTCGTGGTAGGCCAGCATCGTGTGCGCGGTCGCGCCGGGCGCGAGGATCACGGTGTGCGGGGACGTCGTGCCCTCCCAGTTGGCGGAGCTGCCGAGCTGGTGACCGTGGATGTCGACGGCCGAGACGCCGGGGAAGCCGAACAGCGAGCAGGTGTGCCCGCTCAGGTTGGTGAACTCCAGCGGGTAGTAGATGGTCCCGGCCGCCCCGTTACCTTGCTCGACCGCCACCCAGACGCCCAGGCCGAAGGCGGTACACGCAGGGGCGGAGGCCGCCGGGGTGCGCGCGCCGGCCGAGGAGGTCGTCGCGGAGGCGGCGGTGGCCACGATGAGCCCGGTGGCGGCGACGCCGACGACGATCGCGGCTATCCGGCGGGCGGTGATGGAAAAGTAATTCATGTGTCGTCCTGTAGGGTGCGGATCCGCAGTTGCGGAATCCTGTGCGGTTAAGACGGAAATGACCGGTGACCGGTTAAAGATCTCTTTTATACCCGAACGAGCGGTGGTGCGAGTTATCCGGCTGGCTTAATCCGTAGCAGGGGGACGGCCAGCGACCGCGGAGCCCGATTCGGGACACTGGTGCGGTGACAGGACGGGCAGAACTCGTGCGCCGGGCGCAGGCTCACGGCGTAGCGGTCTCGTATCACGACTGGCGGGGCCGGTTCGTGGAAGTGGCGGACGAGACGCTGGCGGCGGTGCTGGATGTGCTGGCCCCCGGGGGGCAGTATCTCCCCGGGGGGACGACCCCCCGGGATCCCCCCGCGCCTGGGGGGAAGCCATTTCCCCCAGGCGCGGGGGGATGCCCCCAGGCGGTCTACCCCGCGTGCAGGTCGTGGGGATTCGCGGTGCAGTTGTACTCACTGCGTTCCCGGGCCTCCTGGGGTCACGGTGACCTGCGCGACCTGGCCGACCTCGCCGCCTGGAGCGGGCGCGAGCTGGGCGCCGGCTTCGTGCTCGTCAACCCGCTGCACGCGGCCGAACCGCTGTCGCCGGTCAGCCCGTCCCCGTACCTGCCGATGAGCCGGCGCCACCTCAGCCCGCTGTACCTGCGGATCGAGGACATTCCCGAGTACGCCGGGCTCGGCCCGGCCGACCGCGCCAGGATCGAAGCCCTCGCCGCACCGCTGCGGGCCGCGAGCAGGACGGCGGCGCTGGTCGACCGGGACGCGGTCTGGACCGCCAAGCGCGCGGCGCTCGAGATCATCCGGACCGTCCCGCTCAGCCCGTCCCGTCGCGCGGAGTTCGACGCCTTCCGCGCGCGCGACCCCGACGCCGTCGACGACTGGGCCGCCTGGTGCGCGATCGCGGAGGCGCACGGCCCGGACTGGCGGTCCTGGCCGCCGACGCTCGCCGATCCCCGCTCGGCGGAGGTGGCCGCGCTCCGCCGCCGGCTGGCCGACCGGGTGGAGTTCCACGCCTGGCTGCAGTGGCTGGCGGCCGGGCAGGCCGCCGCGGCGCAGGCCGCCGCCCGGGGGGCCGGGATGAGCATCGGCGTCATCGCCGACCTCGCCGTGGGGGCGCACCCCGGCGGGGCCGACGCCTGGGCCCGCCAGGACGTGATCGTGCCCGGCATCAGCGTGGGCGCCCCGCCCGACGAGTTCAACCAGCGGGGCCAGGACTGGACGCTGCCGCCGTGGCACCCCGGTTGGCTCGTCGCGCAGGCCGGCCGGCCGCTGGCCGAGCTGATCGCGGCCACCACCCGCCACGCGGGCGGCATGCGCGTCGACCACGTCATGGGCCTGTCCCGCCTGTGGTGGATCCCTGCCGGGATGACGCCGGGCCTGGGCACCTACGTGCGGTACGACCACGAGCTCATCGGGGGCGTGCTGGCCGCCGAGGCCGCCCGCGCGGGCGCGGTGGCCATCGGCGAGGATCTCGGGACGGTCGAACCCTGGCTCCGCGAGTTCCTGGCCGCGCGCCGGGTGCTGGGCACGTCCATGTTGTGGTTCGAGCGCCGGGCGGACGGCACGCCGCGCCGGCCGGGCGGGTGGCGCCGGGGCTGCCTGGCCACCGTGGGCACGCACGACATGCCGCCGGCCGCCGCGTTCCTCACCGGGGAGCAGGTCACGATCCGGGCCGGGCTCGGCCTGCTCACCCAGCCCGAGGCGGCGGAGCGAGCCGCGGCCCGCACCGAGGCGGCCAGGTGGCTCAGGACGCTGGCCCGGGCGGGGCTGCTGGCTGCGCCGGGCGGCCTCGCCGCGACCACGCCCGAGGAGTTCACCGTTGCTCTCTACGCCTACCTGACCCGCACCCCGGCGGTGCTGATCGGCGTCTCGCTGGCCGAGGCCGCGGGCGAACGCCGCCCGCAGAACATGCCGGGGACCGTCGACGAGTACCCCAACTGGCGGATCCCGCTCGCCGACGCGGACGGCGAGCCGGTCCTGCTCGAGGACCTCCCGGCCCACCGGGGCGTCCGCGCCGTCGCGCAGGCCGTATCGGACGGCCTGCGCGACGGCACCCGGGTGCCGTAAAAGCGGCCGGGGTGGCCCGGAATCCCGGGCCACCCCGCTTGAGCTGCTCCGTGCGTCCTAGGAACGGCTAGGCGTACGACGCTCCGCCACACGCCCCGCTGAACTGCGGGTTCGGCAGCACCTGGCTGATGTTCGTGCCGAAGAACCAGCTCAGGTCCGGACCGGCGTACTGCTTGTCACCACCGAAGTTGTTGATGGTGTTCGGCTGGTTGGCCCCGAAGTTCCACACGCACGAGGTCAGCTTCGACCCGAGCGCGGAGCTCGACGAACCGAGCGACCAGTACGGGTAGAACTTCGCGCTGATCGGCGGGATCACGCAGCCCTGGCCGTTCTGGGCGCAGAGCCTGGCCGACCCGCTGGCGTCGGTCTCGAACTGGATCGATGGGTACGGCTGCCCGCTGGCCATGAACGGCCCGACGTACTGGAACGAGGTCGGGTGGTTCGGGCTGCCGTTCGGCCAGGTCCCGGTCTGGTAGTCCACGCCGTCGTAGTCGAGGTCACCGTTCTGGAACCGGTTGGCCAAGCACTGGTTGGTGTCGGACCATGCCTGTACCGGATTCCCGTCGACGAGGACCGTTCTGGCCCCCTGCGGCAGGCAGACCCCGTCCGCGTACTCGCAGTGGGAGCCGGATGTCGGGTCGGTGTTCGGGCATCCGGTCGGACCGTAATTGCCCTGGGTCAGGGCGTTCTGGCAAGAGGCGGTGTTGACCGTGCCGGCCCCGGTGAGAGAGGTCGCGAAACACGGACCCTCTCCGGTGGAGTCGTAGGCGCTGTCCGATGAGCCCTGGCAGGTGTCGAAGATGTTGTCGTCTTCGAAGGTCGAGCCGTCCGGGTAACCGCTCAGGACCGGGTCGTTGTTGGTCAGCGAGCTGCAGACCTCGGAGTGACCGATTTCCTGCTGCATCAGGACGCCGCCCTCGAGCGCGGCCCACGGGGTGCGGTTGTTGATCGACGCGGTGTTGTACTCCGCGCGGAAGGTGTACGGGAAGCCGTTGCAGGTGTTCAGGTCGCTGTTCATGAACCCGTTCTTGGCGCTGCCCGTAATCCATCCGGTCTTATGTGTGGTCAAATCTCGGATGGTGGCCGTGATTCCCGCCGCCGGGTCCGTGATCGACACCTGGATGTCGTCGCCCTGGTTCATCATCAGCGTGTGGGAGTTGGGCAGGAAGGTCTGCACGGTCGACAGCTGCGGGCTCGGCGGACCGGCGGGGACGCCGTTGGTCTGCAGGAACGCGAAGTTGATCGGCTCCTGGCAGTTGGGGTTGCAGAACTGGAAGTTGAAGTTGCACTCGAGGCTGTCGATGTTCAGGGCCGCGCACCACTGGGTCTTGCTGCAGCTGGGGGCATCGACGAACGGCGTGTAACCCGGCGGGTACAGCTGCAGTTCCATGAACGCCCCGCCCGCGGCGTTCGGCAGGTTCAGGCCGACGTTGCTGTCGCTGCCGGGGGTGCACGGGTTCTGCGGGTAGGACCTCGGGTCGCAGAGGCCCAGCCCGAACCAGGGAGCTACGGACAGCTGACCGTAGTTGGTGACGCTGCCGCTCGCGGTCGGGGCGGCGGTCGGGTCCACCGGCAGCTTCGCGAGGTACGACATCGTTTCCCCGGAGCCCGCCGCGCTCGAGATGAACTTGATGGTCGGCTCGTCGTGGCCCACGTACCAGCCGTTGTCGACGAATCGGCCGGCCTTGCCGTTCTTGAGGCTGATCGGGTCCGTGCAGTCCATGCCGGCCATCTCCCTGACCGACCGGTACGCCTTGCTCCACCCGTTGCAGTCCATCTCGCCGATCTTGTTCGGCTTGACGCCCGCATTTGCCGTGTTGGCCTTATTCGCGGCAAGCGTCGCGGCGGTGGAGGCCCCGGCCGAGCCCGTCAGGCTGAGCTGACAGATCACGGCTATTCCTATCGCGGGCACCAGTAGTAGCCGCCATCGTCGTGAGCTGGCCCGGGACTTCCGCCCGGACGGTGCCGACCTCCCTGACCAGGGAATGCGCATGTGCGATCCTTATCGCTCGCGCGTGCCGCCGAGTCCCCAAGCGGGCTCGGGGTCAACGGTCACGCCACTGTTACCGTCCCGGGTATGAGACGCTTTCCGACGGAATCTAGCAATCGCATAAACCCGCAGCTACCAGCCATTGGACATAGGCCGACACCTGAATTGTTACTAACTCGCCCGGGTTTTGGCGAGATTCCGCTCCATCGAGACCGCCGGACAGACGGCCGTCAAGCAAAATCGACGTTCATGGACGAAGAGGCACGAAAAGCCCATAAGTCTCGGTCTGGAATCTCGCTCGAATGCGTCTCCCAGGCCAAAACCGCGACGGCAGCCTAGCAGCGGGAGCGGGCCCGTGCCAGATGCCACGCGTGACACGCCGCGGCGGATCGAGCGCGCCGTCCTTGGGGCGCACGGGGCACCTGTGGCGCGCGGGGTGCATCCTAGGCTCTCGGGCCTGCGGTCGGCGCCCGAGCGCTCGGGGCCGCCCGGCCAGGCGGTAGAGTCCGACGCGTGACCACCCGCGATGAACTGGACGCGCTCTCCTCGCGCGAGTTGCACGACCTCGCCGTGCGGCGCGCGCTGCACCACGCCGACGTGGAGTTTCTCTGGGAGTTGCTGCGCGCTCTGCCCGCGGCCGAGGCCGTCGAGGGACATCCTGCCCACGCCGGGGAGGACATCAGCAAGGTCTCCGCGCTGATCGCGGACGCGATCGACTCGGGGAAGGGTGACCTGGCTGAGGCACTTCGGCCCCTCTACCTCGACTACCTGGTCAAGCACGGCACCAGCAGCTGAGACTGGTCGCTCTACGGCCATTTCCGGCCAGGATCATGAATCAGTTCGGCGTGAGGGCGCTTGGTTAGGTTCCTGGGGGTTCGGTGCCCCAATCCCATTTCCGTGCGCGCCCGGACAGTCGTGAGCGGTGGGGCCTGGTTAGCTAAGGCCCCACCGCTCATGATCACTTCGGGACGCGCCTGCGGCCGAGGCCGCCGTCAGGGCTGGGATTACTCGCCCTGGCTGAGGATGCCCTCGATCTCCAGGTTGATCGTGACCTTGTCGCTCAGGACCATGCCGGTGCCGGCGCCCGGGATCGGGCCGTTGTAGCTGACGTTCCACTCGTTCCGGTTGATCTCGGTCGTGGCGGAGAAGCCCGCACGGGTCCCGCCGTACGGGTCCGGGCCAAAGCCGTTCACCTCGAGGCGGAACGTGACCGGCCGGGTGACGCCGCGGAGGGTGAGCTCACCGTCGAGCAGGAACTCGCCACCATCGGGGCGGATCCCCGTGGAGCGGAACGTCATGGTCGGGTGCTTCTCGGTGTGGAAGAAGTCCTCACTGCGGATGTGGTTGTCCCTGGTCTCGTTGCCAGTGTTCACCGAGCCGAGGTCGACAGTGGCGGTGACACCGGACTGCAGCGGGTCCGGGGCGGTGGTGATCGTCCCCTCGAACTTGTCGAAGCGGCCGCGGACCTTGCTCACCATCATGTGCCTGACGGTGAAGGACACTTCCGAGTGAACCGGGTCTATCGTCCAGGTCCCTGCCACGTAGCCGGGAAGCTCGACGGCGGTGACGGTCATGGTTTCCTCCAGGTTGTAGATTCTTAGTGGTATGTAACTTCGTCTGCGTGTTGTTAATTCCTAATAGTAACCATAGATGGTTGAAGCGTCAAGCACTAGGCGGCTGAGCCGATGGCGAAGTAGCCTGGTGGGGGTACCAAGGAGGCGAGCTGGTGGATTCCGGGCAGGTCGGCCCGGTTCTCGGGCCTACGGGGGCCGTCGGTGAGCCGTGGCCGGATGGCGATCCGTCCGGCCTGGCCGAGGCGTGCTCCGGGGAGGGCCTCCCCGAGCTGGCCGACGAGTCGTGCCTGGCCGCGGCCTCGGCGGATGATCCTTGCCTGGCCGTGGCCTCGCCGGGTCAGCCGTCGTCGTGCCGGGCGCGTGAGGTACTCGCGCGCGTCGGCGACAAGTGGTCGGTTTCCGTGATCGACCTGCTGGGCCAGGACACCAAGCGGTTCACTGAGCTGCACCGCTCGATCGACGGCATCACCGCCAGGATGCTGACCGTCACCCTGCGCGGCCTGGAGCGGGACGGCATCGTCACCCGCACCATCCATCCCGTCATCCCGCCCCGCGTCGAGTACGCCCTCACCCCCATGGGGCTGACGCTGCTCGCCACCATCGGACAGCTCGTCGCCTGGGCAGACGGTCACGTATTCGAGATCGAGGCCGCCCGGGCCGCCTACGACGCCAGGCATCAGCCAGGCTAGGCTGACCCGGTGGATGACCCGAGGCAGGATGACAGGCTGCTGCGCGGTTCGTCGTTCGGGGCCGCCGCGAACGCCTACGCGGAGCACCGTCCCGGGTACGCCGAGGCGGCCGTCCGATGGGTCCTGGAGCCGGTCTGGGCGCGCCGCCCGCTCCGGGTGATCGACCTGGGCGCGGGAACCGGGAAGCTGACCGCCACTTTGATCCGCCTGGGCGCCGAAGTCACCGCGGTTGAGCCCGACCCGAAGATGCTCGCGGTGCTGCGGCGCGACATGGCGGACATGGCTTCGGTGCGGGTCCGGTCCGGGCGCGCGGAGGAGATCCCGATGCCCGACGGCAGCGCGGACGCGGTCGTAGCCGGGCAGGCCCTGCACTGGTTCGACCTGGATCGCGCGCTACCCGAGATCGCCCGGGTGCTTTCCCCCGGCGGCGTGCTCGCCGGGCTGTGGAACGTCGACGACGATCGAGTGGACTGGGTGGCCGACCTGGCCAAGATCAGCAAGCGCAACTCCAGCGTCACGCTGCTGCGGTGGCGGGAAGGTAGCCCTGACTCCCGGCAGGAGCGCCTGCTCACGGAGGGCTCTGAGTTCTTCGGGGAAGCCCAGATCGGCGAGTTCGAGCACGGCCATGCGCGGACCGCCGACTCTCTCGTGGCCATGATCGCGACGCATTCCCACTTCCTCGTGATGGACGAACCCGAACGAAACCGGCTGCTCACCCAGGTACGCGATTTCCTCCACGACCGGCCGGAGACGTCCGCGGGCGAGTTCGTCATGCCGATGGTCACGGTCGTGGTGCGGGCCCTCCGCAGGTAAGGACGCATGCAGAACGACTCAGGCTCGCGCTGGCCTTGCTGCTCCGCGATCCGCGGCGGCTGCGGGCGGCCGGATCACGGGCTGACCGGCTTGCCGGCCAGCCAGGCCGCGCCCCGCTGGTACAGGCGCTCCACCTCGGGGCCGCGCACGCCCGGCATGTCGGGCTTGACCGGGTAGCCGGCCTGGACCTGCAGGTAGGCCAGGTATCGGTAGCCCTCGGGGAAGCGGGCGAGCAGTTCGGGGTCCAGGGCGAGCGAGGCGGCCGGGTCGACGGGATCGAGGCGGTCCTTCTCGTAGATGGGCTGGCGCAGCACGATCCCCCAC
>Ga0187819_10002365_pt1 | contig 9989 bp, 7 predicted proteins | sample NC_wetland_sal_i_15_FD_132411 | JGI IMG/M metagenome (GOLD analysis project Ga0187819, IMG submission 132411) | Wetland sediment microbial communities from Neuse River Estuary, North Carolina, USA - SO4_4 | ecosystem: Environmental > Aquatic > Freshwater > Wetlands > Sediment | place: USA: North...
AGCAGAAGTATCTCGACAAGGGCTTTGCCGGGATTGAGAAGTCTCTGACTAAGTTTGCCGAGCGGCCGGTGGAGAAAGGCGGAATCACTCCGCAGCAGAAAGACGAGATTCGGGCGCGTCTGAAGGGCACGACTAACAAAGCAGACCTGGCCGATTGCGACATCATCATCGAGGCCATCATCGAAAACGTCGAGGAAAAGAAGAAGATGTATGCGTCGCTCGATGGCATCGTGAAGAAAGATGCGATCTTTGCCTCGAACACTTCTTCCATCTCGGTGACTGAGCTTTTGACGGCGACGAAGCGCCCGGAAAGATTTGTCGGGATGCACTTTTTCAATCCCGTGCCGCTGATGAAACTGGTCGAGGTGGTGAAGACGATTGCCACCTCTCCCCCCGTGTACGACGCAGCCTACGAGTTCGCAAAGAAGGTGGGCAAGGTTCCGGTGCGCACGTCGGACAAGACGGGATTCATCGTAAACCGGCTGCTGGTGCCGTATCTGCTGGATGCGATCCGGGCGTATGAAGAGGGCGTCGGGTCGATCGAGGATATCGATAACGCGATGAAGCTGGGCTGCGGCTATCCGATGGGTCCGTTTACGCTGCTCGATTTCGTCGGCCTCGATACGACTTACTACATTACGCACGTGATGTATGACGAGTTCAAGGAGCGCCGCTTCGCCTCGCCTCCGCTGCTAAAGCGGATGGTGATGGCGGGGTGGTATGGGCGGAAGACGGGCCGTGGGTTTTATGATTACTCGGACCCGGCGAAGCCGATAGCGGGGAAATTCTGATCTTGGCCTGCACGAGCCTGACAGCTGTTAATTTGTCATCCTGAGCGAAGCGAAGGATCTGGTCTCTTGGACGCTGGCAAGAAGCAGGTTCTTCGCTACGCTCAGAATGACAAGACTTTAGCAGCGCTGTTGTTTAGCGCTTGACTCCAAGAAGGTAATTTATGACCTACGAAAGCATCCTCCTCGAAAAGAAAAACGCCATCGCCTACGTCACCGTCAACCGTCCCAAGGTGCTCAACGCGCTCAACATGGCCACCATGGAAGAGTTGCGGGCGGCGTTTACCGACATTCAGTCCGACGCCTCGATCCGCGTGGCGATCCTGACCGGCGCGGGCGAGAAGGCTTTTGTGGCAGGCGCCGACATCAGCGAACTGGCCAAACACGACGCCGTCTCGGGCAAGGAGTACACGCACCGCGGGCAGTCGGTGCTCGATCTGATCGAGAACCTGGGCAAGCCGGTGATTGCTTGCGTTAACGGATTTGCGCTTGGCGGCGGATGCGAACTCGCTCTCGCTTGCACCATGCGCCTCGCCAGCGACAACGCCAAGCTCGGCCAGCCGGAAGTGAAGCTGGGAATTATTCCGGGATATGGCGGAACGCAGCGGCTTTCGCGGCTGGTGGGCAAGGGCCTCGCGATGCAGATGGTCGTGTCCGGAGAGATGATCACAGCCCAGGAAGCGCATCGCATCGGGCTGGTGAATGAGGTGGTCGCAGCGGCGGAACTGGTTCCGCGCGCGGAAGCGATTGCGGCCAAGATCGTCGCCAACGCTCCGCTGGCGGTGCGGTACGCTATGGAGGCGGTCAACAAAGGCATGGAGATGACGTTGGCCGAGGGGCTGTTTCTCGAGGCGACTTTGTTTGGCGTCTGCTGTGCTACCGACGATAAGAAGGAAGGGACGGCGGCGTTCCTGGAAAAACGTCCGGCGCAGTTCAGGGGAAAATAAAAGGCTTTAACGAGCGAGAGCTGCTGAAGCCACAAGCAGCTGTCGAGCTTCGCTCGGCTTGGACGGGCGAGGGCGCCCGTCCCCACACGAGCACAGGGAAAGGGAAGAGCTGAAATGCTGAAGTCACTCCATATCGGGCGGTACGTTAGCGATCCTAAGGATTTGCGGGTGCTCGCAGAGTTTTTGCGCGCCATCGGATTCGACTCAGTGGCGGGAGAAGAAGATGGCAGGTCGGCGATGTTGTCGGCGCCGCTCGCGCTTCTTAGCCTGAACTCGCTGGCCAGGGAATATCCGGCCGAAGTGCGGGAGCGATTGAAGGATGTCAACCGGATGCTGGTGATCGAGGTTTCGAATCCGGATGTGGTGTTTGAAATTGCTCAGAAGCGGGAGTTTAAGCTGCTCGCCGACGCCACCAATCCTAAGACGCAGGAGCGCAGTTTTTCGCTGGAGTTGCCGGGGGAAATCGTCCTCTCCATTCATGGCCGGCCCGAGGAAGCTGCGGCCGCGCTGGAAGGGCAACTGAACGCGGCGGGAAAGCGCTTTGCCATCGTGGTTTCGCGCTTCAACTCCTTCATCACCGAACGCCTGCTGCAGGGAGCTCTCGATGGCCTGCGCCGGGCTGGCGCGGAGAACGAACGCATCGCGGTGATCCGTGTTCCCGGGTCGTTTGAGATTCCCTCCGCCGCCCGCACGCTGGCCGAAACTGGGAAGTACGACGCCGTCATCTGTGTTGGCTGTCTGTTGCGCGGCGACACGGCGCATTATGACGTGATTGTGAACGAAGTGACTCGGGGGATCGGACAGTCGGCGCAGGAGACCGGAGTGCCTCATGCGTTTGCCGTGCTGACCTGCGAGACGCTGGAGCAAGCGATCGATCGTGCCGGGCTGAAGATGGGCAACAAGGGATTCGAAGCGGCACTGGCGGCGGTGGAGATGGCGAATCTGAAGACAGGTGTAAGGTCTCAGGTGTCAGGTCTCAGGAAAGGCAAGGCCACCCCGGGTTCTCGGAAGCGCAAACCCCGTTCTTGATTTCCGCACGGTCCGCGACGCAGCTGTCCTGTAAACTGCTGTAAGGCTCAGGTTTGGTCTAGGTTTTCCTAAGACCTGACACCTGAGACCTGAGACCTGATTTTGGGCACTCGCCGCAAATCCCGCGAACTGGTTCTGCAGATGCTGTTTCAGGCCGACATGGGGAAGCAGACGCCGGAACTTGTGCGGAAGACGTTCTGGGCGGAGCGGACGAACGTCGAAGAAGAAGTGCGCGGGTTTGCCGACGATCTGTTTCGCGTCGCCAGCGACCGGCTGGCGGAGATCGACGAGTTGATCGGGAAGCACACCCAGCACTGGCGCATGGATCGGATGGCGACGGTGGACCGGAATGTGCTGCGGGGAGCGGTGGCGGAATTTCTGGGGTATCCGGCAACGCCGCGGGCCGTGGTGATCAATGAGGCGCTCGAAATCGCGCGGAAGTTTTCGACGCCGGAGTCGGTGCAGTTTATTAACGGCGTGCTGGATAGTGTGGGGAAAGAGGTCGCGCCGTAGGAAGCTGTCAGCTCTCAGTTCTCTTGTGCAGCACTTCTTGAAGCACAGTTAGGCAAAATCCTCAAGGCAGTTCTCAGCTCATAACTTAGGTCACTGCGGCCTGATGGCTACCAAGTTGGGGAGGCAGACCGGCGCATTTGTACCCTGGTTGTTGCACATGTTGGGGTTGTTGGCGTCGTTGATGTTGACGTAAGGAACCTGCTGGAAGTCGCCTTCCGCGAGAGCGGGCGGTGCGTTGCAGGGTACGACGCCACACGTGTTCACGATGTGCACGGAGCCGGCGGCGCAGGGTTTCGTCTGATCGTTATTCGGGTACTGATCGCAGGCGGCGACGTAGACCTGGCTGCCGTCGGTGGAAGCGGAGGCGGAGAGCGGGAAGCTGTTGCCGGCACATTGCGGGCAGCCGGTTGCGGGCGATCCCGAAAGCGGGACGGACTTTGTGGTTCCGTCGCTTACGTTGAAGAGAAGCACGGCGGGGATGCCATGGCCGACGATGATCATCTGTGCGCCGTCGTTCACCAGTTGGGAGTAGATGGGAGTGAATTTGCCCTGGCCCAAATCGATGGGCTGGGGAGCCGCGTTGAGGCTCACTTTTGGGACATTGCAGGTGAACTGGAGCGGGTTCTGGTACAGGATCGGATCCTGCCTGAACTGCGCCGTCAACAACTCAATCGAAGTGCCTTGATTCGTATTCGGTTGTTCGAGCGCGAGGATGTTCTGGGTAGCCCACAGGTAGTCGACCCCGTTTTCAGTCTGAACGGAAGGTAGCGGAAGGACCGGCGACGGGAAGAGTTTCAGCGGCGTGCTCGAGGTCGCGATGCCCTGGAGGTCCACACTGGCAACGTTAGGCAGGGAACAGGTCGAGTAGGCAGATACGGAGCCTGCGGGTGTTCCGGCGACGTAGGCGAAGCTGCCATCCGCCGAGAAAGCGATGTCGGTCGCCGAGGGCGCGAGTTGGACCGAGGTTAGAGCGTCGACGGTGGAGTAGACGTAAAGGTTGCCCAGATTCGTGAGGATAAAGAGCTTCAACTGATCGGGCGAGAAAGCGGCGGTTGTGGCGGTTTCGCCGGGGATGATGAGGCCAACTGCGGAGCTGGTGGAGCTGCTGCTGTTAAAAATATAGACCTGGCTGGGGGTGGAAACGGTGTCGGAGACAACCGCCTGCTTGCCATCGTTCGAAATGGTGAGCACTTTGCCGCACAAGGAAACGTAGCACGGCGTCGAAGCGCTGGAGACCTCGACCACGGATGGACTGGTGGCGGAGACATCCACGTACATCAGGCCTTCATCGCTGCCTAAGTAGACGCGCGCCGACGACTGATGGTTAAACATCATGGAATTGGGCGTGCGGGGCAGATTGACGATGGTGCCGACAGCATTGGTTCCAGAAGTCGTCGGGGCCAGGGAGAACAGCGCACTCGTGCAACCGACTAAGTCCGCGCAATCGGTGGTCGCCGCCCAGGCGTTGTAGGTGGGGACCTTGGACGTAGAGGCAGAAGTTACGTTCACTGCAATCGAGCCATAGGCTTTGGTCAAATCCGGCACCTGGCAATAACTCTGCGTGGGAGGAGGGGTTGCTGGGGGAGGATGGGCGGAGTCGTAGTCGCTGGCGTAGACCGGGAGGCTGGGGACAAGCTGTCCGGATGGCGTCACGCCCGGCAGCCCGATATTGCACGACGGCGGAGAGCAGGAAGCGGTGAGAGTGGCGCCGCCGAGGTTGGCGCGGGCGCTTGCAGTGTTGCTTCCTGTCGTGTTGGTGGTGCTGCCGAAAGCAATGACCTCAGGGTTGGTGGTACTCCAAGTGAGGGGGCGGCTGCCTAAGGCGATGTTGCTGGCCACACCACACAACGTATCCACCGCGATCGCCGTAACCGGCACGCTGCCGCCGTTGTTTACGGTGATCGAGTTTCCTGCCGTGTTCTGGCCGCCGATTTGGAGGTAGACGGCCTTAATCAGGCAGGTTGTGTAAGGGAAGGGAGCGCTGGTGGCTCCGGAGACGCTGGCAAAAAGCTGAGTGATGCCGGGGATCCTCGCGGTGGTCTGGACTTGGTTGAGCACGGTGGGCTGATTTTGAGGGACGGTGGGAGTCGCGGTAACCACACTGGGATTGCTCGGCAACCAGCTTATGGGGCCGACGCTGCCGGTGATGTCCAAGCCATTGCTGTTGTATGCGATGGCCTGGTACAGCCAGGTTTGTCCTTGGGAGAAGCAGTCGTATTGGGGATCTTGGCTCTCGGCGTTCTTAATTTGAATGCTGGCGATGTGCTGGTGGACGTAGACCCAAGTGGTCGGGCTGCTGACGCCGTTGGCGACCGCGGTTACGAGGGCGATTCCGGGAGTACCGGAGGTGCATTCCGTGCCGGAGGGGTCCCAGGTGCCGGCGCAGGCAGAGCCATTGTTGGCGACCGAGAGTGGCGCCGCAGTGGTCACACCGGCGGGAACTCCAACGATGAATTGAATATTGAGGCCGAGGATGGGGCGGCCGAGGGCGTCCTTGGCGCTGGCGCTAAAGCCCTGAGTGCCGCCGGTCTCGAGAGAGAGTGTGAAGCTGGGGCTCAACGTAATGCTCGACACGCCTCCATTGCCGGGGTTGCTGCTGCTGTTGCCCAGGCAGCCAGTGAAGGCGGCGACGAAGCTGATGGCCAAAGTAAGAAGAAAACCGGAACCGCAACGATGCATGAACCCTCCTCGCGCCCGTTTGCCAGGCGCGAGCAAAATGTTGTGGGGCGGAAAACTGTCAGTGTAGAAGGTAAAGAGCCAGGTTTCAAGGTTTGGCTCGTCGCTCGAAGCTCGGAGCTAAGCGCTGCGAGCTTCGAGCTTGAAACCTTGAACCTCGAAAGCCGCCCATTCTTCGATGCGTCGAACAGTGGTTGACGATGTGCGGGCGAGTTGTTATTATCAAACAGTTCCGCGAGTTTGAGAGCTTGGAAGAACTACGTGCCCGGTTGGACGTGAGATCGGGTACGCCCTCGCTGAAACATCCTGCGAAAACCTTTGCGCCCGGGCGTATGAGTTAGAGACCTGGGATTCGCGCGGGGCTATGCAGGGGAAGCAGACGAAACGGAGCGCCTCCGAGCCGGAATGAGGCGAGGCGTGGCGTCACCGTCGTCGGCGATTTAGTCTGAGCGGGAAATCGAACGATTTCTCCCCGGCATGAATAATGCCGCGCGGGAGAGTATGGCTGGGCGCGGCAGGCCTGTGCCAGAACGGAGACGGGGCAAGCTTCGTCTTCAGTGCCAGTGTGCAGATGCTTCGGAGCGTCGTTAGTCGCTGGTCGTTAGTCGTTCGCGATTACGGTTTCGCTAACGACCAACGACGGACGACCAGCGACTTTGAGGAGTTTCAAGAGTGCCTACTTTTAATCAGCTGGTGAAATTCGGCCGCGAGCGGACCAAATATAAGACGGCAAGTCCGGCGCTGCAATCGTGTCCGCAGAAGCGCGGAGTGTGCACGCGCGTCTATACCCAGACGCCGAAGAAGCCGAACTCGGCGCTGCGCAAAGTGGCGCGCGTCCGATTGACGAATGGAATCGAAGTGACGACCTATATCCCGGGCGTTGGCCATAACCTGCAGGAGCACTCGATTGTGCTGATCCGCGGGGGCCGCGTGAAAGATCTGCCGGGCGTCCGTTATCACGTGGTGCGCGGAACGCTCGACGCAACTGGCGTCGCGGGCCGTAACCAGGGGCGCTCGAAGTACGGTACGAAGCGCGCGAAAAAGGCGTAAGTCAGTTGCCAGTGGTCAGTGGCCAGTTGCCAGTGAAACCGCTGCGAAACAGAAACTGAAAGCTGAAAACTGAAAGCTGAGAGCTAAGAAGCATGCCAAGAAAAGGACACACTCCAAAGCGGACGGTCGAGGCCGATCCGGTCTATGGATCGGACCTGGTGACGAAGTTCATCAACTCGATGATGTGGCAGGGCAAGAAATCGACTGCCGAAGGAATTTTCTATAAGTCGCTGGAGAAGTTGAAGGAAAAAGGCGGCGACGAAGCCCTGAAGCTGTTCACGAAGGCGGTGGAAAACGCCAAGCCGTTGCTGGAAGTGAAGACGCGGCGCGTGGGCGGAGCGAACTACCAGGTGCCGATCGAAGTCGCTCCCGACCGCAGGACGTCGCTGGCGATCCGCTGGATTGTGAGCTATGCGCGCGGCCGCGGCGAAAAGGGAATGATCGAGAAATTGACCAACGAGTTGTTAGACGCCTCGAACGGTAAAGGCGCCGCCATCAAGAAGAAAGAAGACGTGCATCGCATGGCGGAAGCCAACAAAGCGTTCGCGCATTACCGGTGGTAGAGAGCTGCGAGCTTCGGGCCGCGAGCTGCGAGCCAGAATCTAACGACGAGCGACCAACGACCAACGACAGATTTTCGGAACCCCAGGAAGTGTAGAGAAAGACAGTGCCCAGAACAGTCCCATTAGAGCGTTGCAGGAACATCGGCATCATGGCCCACATCGATGCCGGTAAGACCACGACGACGGAGCGCATCCTGTTTTATACGGGCAGGACGTACCGCATCGGCGAGGTGCATGAAGGCACCGCGGTCATGGACTGGATGGAGCAGGAGCAGGAGCGCGGCATCACGATCACCTCTGCCGCCACGACCTGCACCTGGCGCGACATTCGCATCAACATTATCGACACGCCCGGCCACGTGGACTTTACGGCCGAGGTCGAGCGCTCGTTGCGCGTGCTCGACGGCGCGGTCGCTGTATTTGACGCGGTGCACGGCGTGCAGCCGCAGTCCGAAAAAGTATGGCGGCAAGCCGATAAGTACGGCGTCCCGCGAATTTGTTTCATTAACAAGATCGACAAGATGGGTGCCGATTTCGAGCACGCCGTCGATACCCTCCGTAAGCGCCTCAACGCCAAGCCTGTCGCCATTCAAATTCCCATCGGACAAGAAGATAAGTTTCGCGGCGTGATCGACCTGGTCGAGATGAAGTCCATCATCTGGGAGGATGAATCCATCGGCGCCGAGTATAAGACTGGCGACATTCCCGCGGATCTGCAGAAGAAAGCCGAGGCGTTCCATACCCAACTGGTCGAAACCGTCGCCGAAAATGACGACGATATTCTGCACAAGTTCTTGGAAGGCGAAGCCATTTCGGCGGACGAACTGAAGCAGTCGCTGCGCAAGTCTACGATCGGACTGAAGCTGTTCCCGGTGGTGGTGGGAACGGCGTTCAAGAATAAAGGTATTCAGCCGCTGCTCGACGCGGTGGTCGATTATCTGCCCTCGCCGCTCGATACGAAAGAAACGCATGGCCTCGATCCCGATACCGGGAAGACGATCACGCGCAAGGCCGATGACAACGATCCTTTCTCGGCGCTGGCCTTCAAGATCATGGCCGACCCTTTTGTCGGGCAGTTGACTTTTATCCGGGTGTACTCGGGGCAGTTGAAGTCGGGCGAGTCGGTGATGAACTCCCGGACGCAGAAGCACGAGCGCATTGGCCGCCTGCTCAAGATGCACGCCAATAAGCGCGAAGACATCCAGGAAATTCTCGCTGGCGACATCTGCGCCGTGGTAGGACTGAGAAACGTCAGCACGGGCGACACCATCTGCAACGAAAAGCATCCGATTACGCTCGAGTCGATCGAGTTCGCGGTGCCGGTGATTTCGGTAGCGGTCGAGCCCAAGACCAAGGCCGATCAGGAAAAGATGGGCATGGCGCTGGCGAAACTGGCGCAGGAAGATCCCACCTTTAAGGTTCACACCGATCCCGACAGCGGACAAACCATCATCAGCGGCATGGGCGAGTTGCATCTGGAAATCATCGTCGACCGCATGATGCGCGAGTATAAGGTCGAAGCCAACGTCGGCAAGCCGCAAGTGGCCTATCGCGAGACCATCCGCAGGCACGCGGAAGCCGAAGGCAAGTACATCCGGCAGACAGGCGGACGCGGCCAGTACGGACACGCCAAGATTCGCCTCGAGCCGAACGAACCAGGCAAAGGTTACGAATTCATCAACGAAATCGTGGGCGGCACGGTGCCGAAAGAATTTATCAAGCCGATCGACCAGGGCATGCAGGAAGCCATGGAAGGCGGCGTTCTCGCCGGATATCCGATGGTCGACATCAAGGCGACGCTCTACGATGGCAGCTATCACGACGTCGATTCGAATGAAATGGCATTCAAGATTGCCGGTTCGATGGCGTTTAAAGAAGCCGCGCGCAAGGCGAGCCCGGTGATTCTGGAGCCAGTGATGGCGGTCGAAGTCGTCACGCCGGAAGATTACGCCGGAGCGATTATGGGCGACCTGAGTTCGCGTCGCGGACGAATCGAAGGCATGGAGCACCGCGCCGGTTCGCAGGTGATCAAGGCGATCGTTCCCTTGGCGGAAATGTTTGGCTACGCAACACATATGCGTTCCAGCACGCAGGGACGAGCCGAGTACTCGATGCATTTTGCCAGGTATGAAGAGGCCCCGCGTCACGTGGCAGAAGAGATCATCGCCAAGACGCAGGGCAGGACGGCGTCAAGGTGATTCGTATCAGGGCGTGGCTTTAGCCACGCCGAATCGTGAGCGTCGGATCGTTAGACTCTGATCGTTAGACAAGGTTCGGGGCTTTAGCCCCTGAGGAAAACGGCAAATGGCGAAGGAAAAATTTGAACGGACCAAGCCGCACTGCAACGTAGGGACGATTGGTCACATCGACCACGGCAAGACGACGTTGACGGCGGCCATCACGAAAGTTCTGCAGAAGCACAA
>Ga0187819_10002366_pt1 | contig 9988 bp, 11 predicted proteins | sample NC_wetland_sal_i_15_FD_132411 | JGI IMG/M metagenome (GOLD analysis project Ga0187819, IMG submission 132411) | Wetland sediment microbial communities from Neuse River Estuary, North Carolina, USA - SO4_4 | ecosystem: Environmental > Aquatic > Freshwater > Wetlands > Sediment | place: USA: North...
CAGGCACGACTCGAAGCCGATGAACAAGCGAAGTTAACTTGCGCCTCGCAAGGCGGAGCCTTTAATTCCTGGCAGGCCCTGGACTCTGCTTTCCGATCCGACCGGACAAAAAAAGGAGCTTGACATGTAGGGAATAAAAAGCGAATATAGTCGGTGATGGCAAAGTCCGAGCAATCGCGAACAGCGGACGGGCCCCGGGAACTCTCTGGCACGCAAACGCTTTCGGGAAGGTCCCCTGGGTGCGTCTCAGGCCCGAGTTTGTGCACCCGGGGTGCACAAACATCGAATTGCCTTTGGGGTCTGAGCGCGGGCTAAGTGGCAACGAGGACAGGCAGCATTCCGATTGTGCAACCGGGTTGCACAAGGCCCGCGAGTTGCCGAAGGAGCGCTTGTTGTGCATCCTCCCGTGCCACGGGTCGGCTCGCCCTGTCCGGCTTTGCTTTCCCGGTCAGCTTCCTCTCCAAACAACGCAAAAGGAGCACCTGACGAGGACTTACCGCAGTGCACGCACTGTGGCAGAAGCAACGCGGCCTGCAATTCGAAGCCCGGGAACTGCCAGGATCTGGGCCTGTCTTATGAAAGCAGTTGACTGCCTGGAAGGCAACTGGCGTCCAGAGCTGGTATTTGTGCTGCAGCAGGAACTAGACATGTACGATACCTACCAAAAACGAATCGGGGAGTGCGACCATTTTATGCGCCCTTCAGGCCATCGACCGGACGCCAATTTCGCCGAAAACGTCAAGCAACTGATCGTCGTCGACTTTAAGCCGGACAGCCGTGAACCTTAGTCACGCATCGATTACCTAAGCCATCTCGACCCGAAACCAATATCGTCTGATCCTTAAGGATGAGGCAATGCATGGCACAGCGCGCACCGGCAAGGGTCTCTTTCCGTACGCTCAGGCGGCGTAACTCTTGCTCGTGACGATGCAGGGTCGCTTGACGCATTCTTCCCGCGGCCATCCGTGGGTTAAGCCGGTTTGGTTGCACTGCGGGAAAGGAGAACTGATGTCACCGCTCGACATGCCGAACCAATCGAAGGAAATCTTAACCCTAGGGGAGCTTTTTCCCGATGGCAGTGCCATCGATCGTTTGCGAGAGAACCTCCTGGTGTTTTGGCAGAAAGGCGACGAGCAGATCCAGGCCACGGTGGAATGCAACGGCCGCATCTATACCGCCGCGAAGCTCGACTCCAAGTTGGAAGAAGTGCTTCGTCTGCCGGCCAGGACGGAAGATTTCGGCACCACCGAGAGTTTGACCGCGGATGTGTCGCAGTTGATCAGACGTTACACGGTTCTGGACGGTGCGGCCGCACTGTTGGTTACCAGCTTTGTCGTGAGCACCTGGGTAGTTGACTGCCTGCCGAGTGCCCCATGTCTGAATGTGTGGGGGCCGGCGGGCACCGAAACCGTTCTGGTGGACTTGTTATCATGCCTTTGTCGGCATCCTCTACGCGTGGCAGACCCTTCCGTTCGAGATCTTCTGAATCTCCCTCCCAAACTTTCCCCTACCCTCATCATTAAACAGCCAAGCGAACGTACTCTCACCCGATTGCTAGCCGCCACCACCGAGCACGACGTCAACCTGCTCCGGGACGGTCGTTGTATCAATGTGCAGTGCCCGACCATTGTGTGTACGGAAGAACCCGTCGCTGCCTCTGCACTGAGTTTCCGACTAGTACCCGACAAGGCCGAGTACCGTCGCATTGGCAAGCGCGAAGCGCAGGAACTGGCAGAACAATTTCAGCCCCGTCTTATGCGCTACCGCCTTTCTCAGCACCGGCTGGTGGCCGACTCGCACTTTGACCGCCCAGAATTCGCCCCCCACACCCGTCTTTTGGCTCGTGTTCTCGGCGCCTCCGTCCAAGGATCGCCAGCGCTTCAAGGTCGCATTGTAGATGCTCTTTCACGAATGGATGAGCAATGCAAGGTTGAGCAGTCGCAGGGTCTGGGTGCAGTGGTTTTGGAAGCACTACTTGCGCTGTGTCACGAGGACCAGCCGAAGGCGTCGGTGCTCGAAGTCACAAAACTTGCCAACGGGATACTTCTCGGGCGGCATGAGAATCTTGAGCTTACGCCGAAAGCGGTAGGCGGGATCATGCGCAAAAAGCTAGGGCTGTGGACAGAACGACACGGGCCGGGCTACGAACTGCCGCTGATCGGCGAGACTCCCAAACTCATCCATCAGCTCGCTGCTGCCTACAACGTCCTTTCCATGCAGAACCCGGTGGAAGATTGCCTCCAGTGCGAGGAACTGGATGATTCCAGAGGGGATGGATTCCAACACCGAGAAGAAGACGTACACGAAGTACAGGAAGTACATAAAGTGCAAGAAACAGCCAACACATGATGAGCAAAAGAGCACTACAGTCCGAGCAGTGGGAGATGCTTCATCGGCTGAACTCCGTTGGCTGCCCAGTTGATTATGAGCATCTGCAGACCCCGTTGCACGTTCTTACCGAGCTCAGGGCCACGCAATTTTTCCCAATCCCAGGCGCCACGGGGATTGCACTTCCCATCCGCATCGATGCCAGTACTTCAATAACCATCCGCCGATTTCGCCTTGGACTTTCTTGGCTCCCCGAACCTGTCGGGGTATCCTGGCTTGGATCTTGTGAGCGGCATCTGGGCAAGCAGAAATATTATTGTTTTCAACCATGCTCTGGCTTGAAGGGTCAGTTTTCGTACGAGGACGTCCTCAATCACCGCACCCTTCATCGCGGAGTGCTGAAGGGCGGCGGCTTCTTGAGCGGCTTCCTTGTGGGGACCTTCCCGGGTGGGATTCCTCCACCGCACCTCGGCACAGAACTACGAGCAACACTCAGCATCGAGGATTTATTCGAGCGTGGGTATCACTTCCACTTCCCGATCGAGTTGTTCTACCCTCCAAGCGAGAGCGAGTGGGAAGATTGGTTGTACCAGCGAGCATCGGCGACAACAGAGGGGAAACTCATGCCCCCAACGGGAAACGAGGATGAGCTCATGTGAGTTCGACGGGACCAAAGTGGCGAAGAGAGGATCAACCATCAGAAGCGCCTAGTGCGGTGTTCCGTCTCGGTGCTCAGGGGTTTTCGTCAGGGTGCTCGCCGCGATTCAGGAACGACACGCGCCCGCGTTCGCCTCAGATAGACGACTTAAACATCCGGTGCGACCCGCAAGCTCTTTCGATACGCCCGCTTCGGCGCCGAACAAGCCAGTAACGCACTCTTTCCCGTAGCGGTCCAGCCGGTAATCAGGGCGCAAAGTCTCCAGCCAGGGCGGGCGGCGTCGGTCAGCGGGATCCCGTTCCGCATTTTCTTCACGTTCGCTGCCGGATGATGGTCATCTCCCTCCACGAACTCCCATCCGAGTTGCGACGCCAGCAACTGACCGACCATCGTCTTCCCCGCCCCCGACACCCCATCAGCAAGATAACCACGTCCCCCTCCAATCCGCAGGACTACCCCGTTTGGCGGCGGTTCAAGTGCGTCCTTGGCGGTTGGCGGACATGGTCGGAGGGTAATGATAGTGCGCGAAGTGCGCCATGCTTAGCGGCTGAAGATGCGGGTCAGCGGCCAAGAATGCGGGATTTTTGCTCACATTGGGGCTCCAGTGGGCTGAGTCCTCCGGCTGAGCGCGGGGAGGTACCTAGTTCCTACTGAGATTACGAAGGTAATCTGGGCTTCTTTTGCGCTGTTTTCCATGATATAAACCCGATAGCTGCTCGTCAGCCTTTGGGCTGGAATTCCGCGGTTTCTAGCTTGGTTTTCTGGCTTGGTTTTCTGCGTTTAGGTTGAACCGCAGAGCGACGGCAGAGGAGGAGTCGTGTCCGAAGCGCGTACCGGAAAAAGATTTCCGCTGCAATTGCCGATCAAGATTCATAGGGAAGATGCCGTGGGTGACGCCAGTATCGGCATGACCGGCAATCTGAGTGCCGCTGGTGTCTACATCCGCGCCGACGCTGCACTCGAGGTCGGCTCGCCCGTAGAGTTTGAGATCACCCTGCCGCCGGAAGTCACGGGCGGCAAGGAAGAAGTTGTGATTCAGTGCCGCGGCCGCGTCGTGCGGACCGATGAGCCCAATGCCAGCGCCGGGCCCGGGGACAACCGGGGCGTCGCTTGCGTAATCGATTCTTACGAGTTCGTTCGCAACACTTAACCGGGAGCGGGATCCATGCTGAAACTTATTCTGGCCGATAATCAGGCGATCTTCCGCGCTGGCATCGCCAAAGTGCTGGCCGTAGAAGACGAAATGCGCATTGTGGCCCAGGCGCAAACTGCCGAGCAGATGTTCATGGCGCTCGACAAGTTTCGCGCCGCCGTGCTCATCATTGCCGGAGGTTTTCACTCCGACTTCAACTCCGTCCTCTCGGCTGCCAACAAGAACCGGACCCGCGTCGTCGTCCTCGCCGACACAGGCGAGAGCGCGCAGCGCTACATGGCGGCGGGCGCCCACGGCGTGGTGTATCGCAACGTCACCAGCCCGGCGCTGGTCGACTGCGTCCGCAAAATCGCCCGCGGCGAAAACTGGGTGCAGGACATGGCCGTGCCGAGCGAGCTCACCGAAAACGATATGGTCGGGCTGCGCGTCCGCGACCGCTTGACGGCCAAGGAACTGCGCATCGTGGCCCTCATCGTACAGGGCTACAAGAACAAGGAAATCGCGACCCAGTTGGGCACGACCGAGCAGGTCATCAAGAACTACTTGCGCAACGTCTACGACAAGATCGGCGTGTCGGACCGGTTGGAGCTGGCGCTATTCACCATTCACCACCGCATCTTGAACGAAGCCGCAGCCGCAACCGCAGCAGCGGCGGTACCGCAACCGTCGCACACCGCGGGAATCAGCAACTAGGCCGCTTCCGCTCGATAACAAAAGCCGCCCGCGGGCGGCCTTGTTAGTTTCTCGCCGATGAGTTACTCCGAGTCTCTGGACTCGAGACCAGCGCGGGCCAACGATCTGCGAAGGCGCCTCTCTCCACCCGATCCGCGTTGCGTATCGACGATCTTGCCGTCGCGATCGACAACCACGTAAATGGGATAGCGGTTGGCGGCGTACATTGCGGCCAGATTGGTGTCGCCGGTCATCACGATGTGGCACCTGCGGGGATGGTCTTTCAAATATTGCTGCACGACTTTCTTCGACTCACCTACATCCACCGCGAGCACTACCAGACCCTTCGCGGAAAATTCCGTGGTGATCTCGTTTACCAAAGCTTCTTCGCTCTTGCAGTAGCGACACCATGTGGTCCAGAACTGAAAAAGGACCACCTTGCCTCTTGTCGAATCGTTGGTGAACTGTGCGCCTTCGAGAGTCTTGGCGTGAAAGCGAGGAGCAGCTTCGCGCTCGCCTTCTTCGATAGTGAAGTCGCGATGGACGTCTTGTGCGGCGAGGGAGACAGTTAGGGCGGCGCAGAGAAGGCAGCGAAGTAATATGCGTTTCGCTTGCATGGGCAGAGACTATAACACAATGGAATCGGACTTCCCGTAGAGACGCGGGTTACCGCGTCTCCTGCCGCGGAGTGAGACGGGTTAGCCCCGTCTCTACATGATTTTTTCGCCGACGCTTTTGGCTTGCGTGAACAGGTACAGGTAGTCAGGCCCCCCCGCTTTCGAATCGGTGCCCGACATATTAAAGCCGCCGAAGGGGTGCGCGCCCACCATCGCTCCCGTACACTTGCGGTTCAGGTAAAGGTTGCCCACGTGGAACTCGCGCACGGCGCGATCCAGTTTCTCGCGCGAGCTAGAGTAAACGGCGCCGGTCAGGCCGAACTCGGTGTCGTTGGCGATTTCCAGCGCGTGGTCGAAGTTGCGCGACTTGATCACCACCAGCACCGGTCCAAAGATCTCTTCCTGCTCCAGCGTCGACTTCGCCGCGATGTCGGCAATCACCGTCGGCTGAATGAAGTAGCCCTCGCCAGCGCTGCTGTCGCGCGCGCCGCCGGTGATCAGGCGTCCTTCTTTTTTGCCGATCTCGATATAGCGAAGGATGTCGTTCATCGAACCTTCGTTGATGACCGCAGCCATGTTCGGGTTCATCGTGGGATCGCCGACAGTAATGCGCTCGGCGCGGGACCTCAGTTTTTCGAGGAACTTGTCGTAGACGCGCTCGTCGACGATGGCGCGCGAGCATGCCGAGCACTTCTGCCCCTGGAAGCCGAAAGCTGACGCGGCTACGCCTTCGACGGCGGAGTCGATATCGGCGTCGGCATCGACGATGATGGCGTCTTTGCCGCCCATTTCGAGGATCGTGCGCTTGATCCAGAGCTGGCCCGGCTGCTGCTGCGCGGCGGTCTGGTTGATGTGCAGTCCAACCTCGCGCGAGCCGGTGAAAGCGATGTAGCGAACCTTCGGATGCGCCACCAGCGCGTCGCCAAAGCTCGCGCCTCCGCCGGGGCAGAAGTTCACGACGCCATCGGGCATCCCGCATTCTTCCAGCAATTCCACAAACTTCGCCGCAATCGTTGGCGAATCGCTCGACGGCTTCAGGATGACGGTGTTGCCGCTGACGATCGAAGCCAACGTCATGCCGGCCATGATGGCGCAGGCAAAGTTCCACGGCGGAATCACCGCGCCGACGCCGAGCGGAATGTAGGCCAGAGTATCGCGCTCGCCCGGCATTTGCACCGGCGGCTCGGCCTTCGCAAGGCGCAACGCCTCGCGCGCATAGAACTCGGAGAAATCGATGGCTTCAGAGATATCGGCATCGGCCTCGAACCAGTTCTTCGAGACTTCAAACACCAGCCAGGCCATGAATTCAAGTTTGCGCTCGCGCATCAAATCAGCGACGCGAAACAAGAGCGAAGCCCGCTCCTCAGCCGAAGTGCGGCTCCAGTGGGTAAATGCGCTCAGAGCGGCCTGGACGGCGGGCTCGACGTGTTCCTGGCCACATTTCTGGTGAACCGCGACCACTTCCGAAGGCTTGGCGGGATTGATGGACCGGATCTTGTCAGAGGTCTTGAGGCGCTTGCCGCCGACGATCACATCATACTCGCGGCCCAACTGGCCACGCACTTTCGCGATGGCGGAGCGCATCTTGCGAACATTGTCTTCTTTGCTGAAATCGACAAACGACTCATTCTTGAACGCACCTTCGTGCAGGCGGACTTGCAGACGGGGTGGGGCTTCCGTGGTGGCCATAGGAATTCCTTTCCAGGACGGAACATCGGACATTAGCGCGGGTATTCGCGACCTTTGATTTTACACCGGCTGGACGTTCGTTGACGGGCTGCCGGAAAACCAAGTGGTATTCCAAGTTCAGCTTCCACCACGGAGTCACGGAGACACGGAGAAGACCTATTACTTAACCAAAGCATTCCCTTCCGATTTTTACAGGTTCAGGATTTTCTCCGTGACTCCGTGACTCGGTGGTGAGAAAGGCTGCCCGTGATAAGTGGTGTAATATCCCGATAGCGCTCATTGAGGGGTTTTGAGTTTGTAATCCCTGGCGGACACTCGGCCAAGGCGTTTTAGGCGGCCTTTGATTCGTTGCACAACTGCTGATAGTAATCGCGGCCGCGCTCGTATCCTTTGCGGAACGGTTCACCCGCATCCATGCCCGGATACTCGCGCTCGATGTCTTCGATCTTGCTATCCATCTCGGCCAGAACCTGGTCATATTCCTTGCAGCGGGTGCGAGCGTGTAGGGCCGCTTCAAAACCGAGGCGGTAGAACTTTTCATCGTTGCTGAAATTGCGGCTGTGGGTGGAATAATGCTCTTCTTCAGCGCTGCGCAGGCCGATCCACCACTGTTCGCGGGCGGCGTCCACCGACTCGGCACCTTCGGTCTTGAACAGTTCGCGGAAGCGCACGGCTTCCGATTCATCCTTGGCCATGGCAATCACCACGCTGCGGCCTTTACGCAGAGCGTCTTCGTAGATGAAGGTCTCGTCCTCGGGCAAGCCTTCGGTCATAAAATTCTCGGATTTGCCGCCAGCCACTGCGCCTACTGTGGCTCCTGCAGCGGCCAGCACAGCTCCGCCTAACAGACCGATGGCGGTAATGGGACCGACGCCCGGAACGAGCGCGGCGACGAGAAGTGAACCTCCCGACAACCCGGCGGCGCCCCCGACCAGAGCGCCGATGGCCTTGCCCATGCCGGGCTGCTCAGTGGAGGCGGTTGGAACAGCCTCGATGTGATGGCCGACGCCCGACGTGGAAGGAGTCAAAAGGGTGAGGCGGTCTTCCGGCAATGCAAGTCCGCTAAACTGGGCGAGAGCGCGCTCGGCGTCCGAAGCGGAACGAAACACTCCTGTAACGCCTTTCATGAGGAGACTCCTTTCGATGTTCTCCGGCTGAGATGCACGCGCGGGAACAAAGGTTTCAAAGTTTCGGGCGCAGGTTAACTACGCAAAAACCAAAAAACGGAATTAGTTTGTTGCCTCCTGCGCCGAATATCAGATCCCTTCTTCTGGTCTCATTAGCATCGCCCATTACGCTCAAAATGGTCCGGCTTAGGCAATTTGAGCGCAATCGCATGATAGCGGAAACTACTTCCGGCCAACCGCCGTCCGGCAAACTGAATCTTTATAGAGATGAGGAACTTGGCAGCGTTCACCGCGATCGTCGCGTTGGTCAATCTCGGCGTTACGATCTGGCATCTCCGCTTGGCCAGCGAGCTCAATCCCGCACTGTCGTTCGCGGAGGCGGCGCGCATCGGCGCTCTGACGGCCGTGCTCACGCTGGGCGGTGTCAGCTTACTTTGGGCCCAGCGTAGGCTGGTCGGATCACTGGTGCTTGTGGTTGTGTTTGCGATCGGGCTCGTGATCGGAAGCCTCGAGCATTTTTTCATCCCCAGTCCGAATAACGTCTTCGATGCTGGCGTCGGCGGCGTGGCGTTTCTGTTTAGGTTCAGCGTGGCGCTGCTCGTCGTTCTGGAGATTACCGGGTTATGGGGCGCTGCTCGCGTGATCAGATCGGCTTGTCGTTCAGCAGCGTGAACCGGTCGCCGTTGATGGCGCCACAAACGTCGGCGACAACCAGTATCAGAAGCAAATCGTTAACTATTGCAACATCCCGATTGCGCTCATCTACCGTGAGGCAAAATAGTTGGTCAGCTATACGGCCCAACGTGCCATGTTCCCATGAGCCGGGCATTGACATCGATTTGCCAATGGGCTACAGCAAAGGCTGTAGGAGATGCCTCTTGAGGCATCCGGGGGAGGGCCTGTGCACAAGCAAGCTCTGGGCGTGGTCATACTCATACTCGCAACAATAGCGTGGGCTCAGGGGGATTCCGCAGGGTGTGGTCCCGACGAGATAAATTTGAAGTTAAGCGGGAGGCTCACTCGCATCCGACCGGTTCGCAGGAACCAGGCAAGGCATTGGTGTATGTATTTGGAGATTCGGAACTGGACAATACTGCCATCCGTATTGGGGCCTTAAATACGCGGGTTGGGGTCGATGGCGAGTGGGTCGGAGCCTATGGATCGAAGTCCTACATGTATTTTTCCGTTGCTCCTGGCGAGCACCGGCTGTGCACAAGCCAGCAGTCTTCTATAAAGTCGCGCAGGGCTAATACCGCCTCGGCCACTACATTCACGGCCGTAGAAGGCAAGGTGTATTACTTCCGGACACAACCGAGTCCGGCGTCGGTGGCGGCAAGCACGGCGACGGGAGTACCGAATGGAGAGGTCGAATTGGTAGCGCTCGATCCGGCGCAGGCGCGGCTTATGATCCCCAAGTGGGCCTACAGTACTTCGCAGCCCAAGAAGTAGTGGCTTTGGCCCGGAAAGAACCTTGCTTGCGGAAGATGAAAGCCGTGCCCTACCCAAAATCTAATTTATGAAACACTCTCTAACAAGCGCTGCCAGAAATGCCAGTGCGGACACGCTAACCGGAAGCAGAGGCTTTTACTGCCGAAAACCGCCGCAGGGATACGCTTTGGATAGCGCCTTGCGTGCGACAACGACGTCGCGCTCGTTCAGTTTTTCCGGATGGTTTGAGAGGTATTTTTCCACGGCGTCGGCTGCTTCGCCCAATGTAATAACAGAGTGATCATGCTTGCAGGCC